>Ga0105240_10002253_pt1 | contig 31317 bp, 28 predicted proteins | sample KBSC54metaG_FD_80426 | JGI IMG/M metagenome (GOLD analysis project Ga0105240, IMG submission 80426) | Corn rhizosphere microbial communities from Kellogg Biological Station, Michigan, USA - KBS C5-4 metaG | ecosystem: Host-associated > Plants > Roots > Rhizosphere > Soil | place: Michigan, USA... | reverse complement strand
TGGGACCGCATCGATGCGACCTACCGCAGCGGCATGCCGGGGATGGACGGCACACGCGACGGCATGGTCACGGATCGCGACAGCGGCAGCAGCTCGATGAGCCAGTCGCAGAGCCAGAGCCAAGGCGGCAGCTATAGCGCCGAAGCGGGAGGCGCTGCGGCAGCCGTGGGCGAGGCCCAGAGCGCCGGCAATGCTTCGGGCGACACGGACGACGTGATCGATGCGTTGCAGGACTTGGTCGAATGCTGCAAGGACGGCGAGTACGGTTTTCGCGCGTGCGCCGATCAAGCCAAGCGGGCTGACCTGAAGTCGGTGTTCCTGCAACGCGCGGATGATTGCCGCGGCGCCGCTCAGGAATTGAACGAGCAGATCCGCGCACTCGGCGGCAAGACCGAAGACAGCGGCAGTGCGGCCGGCGCGTTGCACCGGGGCTGGGTGTCGGTAAAGGCAACCTTGACCACCTACGACGACAAGGCGGTGCTGGAAGAATGCGAACGGGGCGAGGACAACGCCATGGCACGTTATCGCAAAGCCCTGAAGCAGCCCCTGCCGGCCGGCGTCAAGCTGATCGTGGAGCGCCAGATGCAAGGCGTGCAGCGCAACCACGATCAGATCAAGATGCTGCGCGACAGCGTCCGCTCCGCATAACGGAGGATAGCGAGGTTCGGGCAAGCCCGAACCTCGTATTTGCAGATGGCTGACGACCGCTCTCCTTCTTCACTCAAAACCTATCGCGATAAGCGAAACTTTGACGCGACGCCTGAACCTTCGGAAGGCGGCGTGCCCAATGAGGACGAGCGCACTTTCGTGGTCCAGAAGCACTGGGCGACGCGACTGCATTACGACTTTCGCCTGGAGCTCGATGGAACGATGAAGAGCTGGGCCGTGCCCAAGGGCCCGAGCTTCGATCCGGCCGACAAGCGCATGGCGATGCCCACCGAGGATCACCCGATCTCGTATAACCGCTTCGAGGGCACGATCCCGCCCGGCAACTACGGCGCGGGCAAGGTGATCATCTGGGACAAGGGCGTGTGGATTCCGCTGGAGGATCCGCGCAAAGGCTATCGCGACGGCAAGCTCAAGTTCGAATTGCGCGGCCACAAGTTGCGCGGGCACTGGACGCTGGTGCGCATGAAAGGCCGCGGCAATGGCCGGCAGGATCCGTGGCTGTTGATCAAGGAGCGCGACAGCGAGGCGAAGCCCTCCGGCGAGTACAGCGTCGTCGATGAAATGCCCGACAGCGTGCAAGGACTCGAAGACCGGCCGGCCATTGCGGCGCCTGCACGTGCAGCGCCAGCGGCCACGCGAGCGGCAAGCGGGCCGCCCGCCGGAGCGCGCAAAGCCGCGCTACCCGATGCACTGCAACCCGAGCTGGCGACGCTGGTGGACGAGCTGCCGAAGGACCCGGATCACTGGATCTTCGAAATCAAGTTCGATGGCTACCGCATGCTCACTCGCGCCGAGCGCGGCAAGGTGCGCCTCACCACGCGCACCGGCAACGACTGGACCCACAAGCTGCCGAAGCTGGCGCAGGCGTTGGAGGCGATGGATTTGCCTGATGGCTGGTACGACGGCGAGATCATCATGCCGGGAGAGCGGGTCCCCGCCGACTTTCAGGCGCTGCAAGGTGCGTTCGACAGCTCTCGCACCGGGGACATCGTTTACTACCTGTTCGACCTCCCCTACTGCGCGGGTTACGACTTGCGCCAGGTGCCGCTGGTCGAGCGCCGCGCCGTGCTGGAGCGCATCGTCGCGCACAAGCCGCACGACAAGGTGCGCTTCTCCGCAGTCTTCGACGCAAAGCCCGAGGACGTGGTGGCGTCGGCCTGCCGGCTGGGTCTGGAAGGCGTGATCGCCAAGCGGCGCAACTCCGCCTACATCACGAGGCGTTCATCCGACTGGATCAAGCTCAAGTGCGGCCTGCGACAGGAATTCGTGATCGGCGGCTACACGGATCCCAAGGGTTCCCGCACCGGCATCGGATCGCTGCTGCTCGGTGTTCACGACGACAAAGGCCGGCTGAAGTATTCGGGCAACGTCGGCACCGGCTTCAGCGAGCAGACCCTGCGCGAGCTGCGGCGGCAACTCGACGCGGTGCCGGCGGACAAGAGCCCGTTCGCGGCCGGCGCGGAAATCCCGAGAGGCGCGCATTGGGTCAAGCCGAAGCTGGTGTGCGAAGTGGCTTTCGGCGAATGGACGCGCGATGACCGCATCCGGCATTCGGTGTTTCACGGGCTGCGCGGCGACAAAAAACCGGAGGCGATCGTGCGCGAGGAGGCGCGCCATCTACCCGCGGCAGGCAAGCCAGCCAAGGCTGCGCCGCAAACCCGGTTGCCGGCGACGCTGCGCGTCAGCAACCCGGACCGCGTGATCGATACGCAATCCGGCATCACCAAGATCGAACTCGTGCGCTACTACGCGCTGGTTGCGCCATTGATGATGCCGCACCTGAAAGGCCGGCCGATCGCTTTGGTGCGCGCTCCATCGGGTATCGGCGGCGAACTGTTCTTCCAGAAGCACATGGACCGCTACAAGATGCCCGGCATCGAGCAGCTCGACCCTTCTTTCTTCCCCGGCCATCCGCCGATGCTCGAAGTCGCGAAGGCCGAGGGACTGCTGGCGGCGGCGCAGATGAACGTCATCGAGTTCCACACCTGGAACGGCGTGAAGAGCGCGATCGACAAGCCCGACCGCATGACATTCGACCTCGATCCCGGCGAAGGAGTGACCTGGCCGCAGGTGAAGGAAGCTGCCGCGTTGGTGCACGCGTTCCTGTCGGAGCTGAAGCTGCCGGCGTTCCTGAAGACCAGCGGCGGCAAAGGCCTGCATCTGGTGGTGCCGCTGAAGAGACAGTTCGACTGGGATACGGTGAAGGATTTCTCGCAGGCCGTCGTGCAGCACCTGGCTCGCACCATCCCGCAGCGCTTCGTGGCAAAGAGCGGCGGCAGCAATCGCGTCGGCAAGATCTTCATCGATTACCTTCGCAATGGCTATGGGGCCACGACGGTATGCGCATGGTCGGCGCGGTCGCGGCCCGGGCTGGGCATTTCGGTGCCGGTGCGCTGGGACGAACTGCGGGGTTTGAAGAGCGGCGACCATTGGACCGTGCGCAGCGTGCACAACCGCCTGGATGAAGGCAACGCGCCCTGGGACGACTACGAATCCAGGCGCACCGCACTGGCTGCGGCGATGAAGGCGCTGGGCTTTTCGCGGACGTGAGGGCAAGACCATCCATGCGCGAACAATGGCCTTGCACGCTCTGGATCGTGCGGCACGGCCAGAGCGCGGGTAACGTCGCGCGTGACGCGGCCGAAGCCGCCGGCCATCACATCATCGACATCGCCGAGCGCGACATCGACACGCCCTTGTCCGAGCTTGGCCGAAGACAGGCACGCGCGCTCGGGCTCTGGTTTGGCGAACTGCCGTCCGAACGGCGGCCCCAGGTGGTGCTGTGTTCGCCGTACATCCGCGCGCGCGAAACCGCGCGCCTGTTGCTGCACGCCGCGGGCATCTCCGGGAACAGCGTGCGGCTGCGATTTGACGAACGGCTGCGCGAGAAGGAATTCGGCATCCTGGACCGGCTGACGGTGCACGGCATCCGCCGCAAGTATCCCGAATTGAGCGAACAGCGCTCTCACGTCGGCAAGTTCTACTTTCGCCCGCCTGGCGGCGAAAGCTGGTGCGACGTGATCCTGCGCTTGCGCAGCCTGCTGGAGATGGTGACGCGCGAACACGGATCGCAGCGGGTGCTGGTGGTGGGGCACCAGGTGATCGTCAATTGCATGCGCTACCTCATCGAATGCATGGACGAAGCGCAGATCCTGGCCATCGACAAACGGGCCGACGTTCCCAATTGCGGCCTGACCTCGTATGAGTACGACGATCGCAGCGACGCGCTGGTGCCCGACCTGGTGAACTTCGTCGCGCCGTTGCGGCAGGCCGGCGCACCGGTCACGATGGCCGCCGACGAGCCGGCGGCGGCGAAGCCTTGATCCGCGGAAATTCCGGCGCTGATGAAAAAGGTGCAGGGACGCGCGCGCGTCAGGCCGCCCGGGCGCGAGCCCAGGGAATAGACAGGCGCAAGCGCTGCCTTCCTTCGCGCGCAAGCTGAACCGATTCAGCGCCTGCCAGTGCGTCCAGGTCGGACGCACCAATCCGGCGATAGCTGGGCTCGGCCGGAAATCCGGACTCGCTCTCGGTCGGGCGAACGGTCAATTCGAGAACGGCCGCAGCCGCACTGACCTGCAGGGTCAGCACCAGATCGGCCGGTGCGGGATTTTCGTCGGTCAGGTGGATCATGGCGGCTGTCAGCACGTTGCGAATCGCCGTACGGTGCACTTCGCCCGGCGTGGGCGCGATCTCGTTGCGCACCGCGAAGCCGCGGAAGGTCAGGCTCGTGGTCAGCAGGCTCAAGCACTCGCGCACGCCCTCGTCCACCGTGCTCACCGCGCCGTCCTCGGGCGCCAGCCAGGTCACCACGTCGAGGCAGGAATTGAGGGCCGCGCGAGCGAAGCCGTTGATCTTGTGCGCGCCCTCGTGCACCTCGGCGAAGTTGGGTTGGGGCGCGCGCAGGCGACGGTCCATCACCTCGTACACCATGCCGATCGGCTGCAGGTTGACCACCAGGTGGTGCCGCATGGAAGGCGCAAGGCGGCGCAGCAAGGCATAACGCGCCGCTTCGGCGCGGCTGGCCGGCGTCAGCACAGGCTGCTCGTGGGTCGTTTGAGAGTCGGACGTCATCATCTCAAGGGTATTTCACGGCTTCGGCGCTTGTCAACTTGGCCGTTCATCACTGGTCACAACCCGGAAAAAGCCCGCTCAGCCGTCATCGACTCGCCACGCATGCAGCTTCTGAACGGGGCGATTGCCTCCGCAGGTTTTTGGCCGCTTCCAACGGGCGTTTGATCTGGATCAAACCTCGCGGGGGGGCTCTTCCATAGCATAGATGCATCTGAAATACACCTTATCAACCGACAGCAACCCTCTCTGACTGGAGCTTCCATGACGCAATCCACCTCCCGCTCTGAACTCGACGTCCGCCTGCTGGCCCCGCGCGAGCGCCATCCGCTGATCTTTTCGACCTTTGGCGCGCTGGCGGTCGGCGGCGCGATGGAGTTGATCAACGACCACGACCCGAAACCACTGTATTACCAGTTCCAGGCCGAACTGCCGGGCGCCTTCGCCTGGGACTACCTGGAAGAAGGGCCGGACACCTGGCGCGTTTCGATCACCCGGCTCGCGCCCGGCGACGCACAAGGCACGTGCTGCGGCTCCTGCGGCGGCGCTTGATCCATCACGCTTCATCAAAAGGACCTTGCAATGAAAAACAATCGAATGCTGTGGCGCTGGCTCGGCTTCATCTTCATGCTGTCGTTCGGTGCGCTCGGGTATCTCGGATGGCAGATCTATCTCACGGCCCCGCCGATTCCGAACGCCGTCGTGAGCACCTCGGGCGACGTGATCTTCACCGGCGAGCAGATCCAGATGGGACAGCGGGCCTGGCTGTCCAGCGGTGGGCAGCAGCAAGGCACCGTGTGGGGCCACGGCGCTTACGTCGCGCCCGACTGGTCGGCCGATTGGCTGCACCGCGAGGCCGTCGCGCTGCAAAAGCTGCGCACCGATGAACTGCGCAAGGATCCCTCCGCCCTGACGGCGGCCGATCGCGGCGCGATCGCCGCGTCGCTGAAGGACGAAATGCGCAAGAACACCTATGACGCGGCGAGCGGCACCTTGACGGTGTCGCGTGAACGCGCACAGGCGATCCACGAAGTCGCAAGCCACATCGAGGCGCTGTTCGGCGACGACACCTCGCTGGACAAGTTGCGCGACCAATATGCGATGCGGCCGGGCACGCTGCCCGACAAGGCCGACCGCCAGGCGCTCACCGCGTTCTTCTTCTGGACTGCATGGGCCGCCGCGACCGACCGGCCCGGCGAAACGGATCTCTCCTACACCAGCAACTGGCCGCATGAGCCGCTGGTGGGAAACAAGATGACGGATTCGGCCGCGCTGTGGTCGATGGTCAGCATCGTGCTGCTGCTGGGTGGGATCGCCGCGATGCTCTGGTTGCACGGCAGCGAACGCACACAGGCCGAGGCGCAGCCGCCGAAGGCCGATCCGTTGCTGGGCGCCGTCGCGACGCCCTCGATGAAGGCTACGCGCAAGTACTTCTTCGCCGTGCTCGGGCTGATGCTGCTGCAGATCGGCATGGGCGTGGTCACCGCGCACTATGCGGTCGAAGGGCAGTCCTTTTTCGGACTGCCGCTGGCGCAAGTGCTGCCTTATGTCGTGAGCCGCACGGTGCACACGCAAGTGGGCATCTTCTGGATCGCCACCGCGTGGCTGGCCACCGGCCTGTACATCGCCCCGCTGCTGTCCGGCCGTGAACCCAAGTTGCAGAAACTCGGCGTCGACCTGCTGTTCTGGGCCTTGATCGCCATTGTGGTGGGCTCCACGGCCACGGGCTGGCTTGGCACGCTGCAACATCGCGGCGTCGACTTCAGTTTCTGGCTCGGCAATCAAGGCCTCGAATTCACCAGCATGGGGCGCGTATGGCAGATTCTGCTGTTCGTCGGCCTGTTGTTCTGGGTCTTCCTGCTGGGCCGTGCGTTGTGGCCCGCGCTGATGAAGCCGTCGGAATCGCGCGGCCTGATCGCGATGGTGTTCCTTTCGGCGACCTGCATCGGCGGTTTTTATTCCACGTCGCTCGTCTGGGGCCAGAATACGCACTACTCCATGATCGAGTACTGGCGCTGGTGGCTGGTCCACCTGTGGGTGGAAGGCTTCTTCGAAGTGTTCGCTACCGCCGTCGTCGCGCTGATCTTCACGCGCCTGGGCCTGGTGCGCTCGGAAAGCGCCAATCGCGCGATCGTCGCCGAAACCATCGTGTTCCTGTTCGGCGGCATCCTCGGCACGCTGCATCACCTGTACTGGACCGGCACGCCGACGTCCATCATCGCCGTGGGCGCGGTGTTCTCGGCCCTCGAAGTCGTGCCGCTGACCTTGATCGGCCTGGAAGCGCTGCAGACCTATCGCCGCTCACAGGCGCTGCCCTGGCTGGAAGCGTACAAATGGCCGGTCTTGTGCTTCGTCGCTGTGGGGTTCTGGAACACGGTGGGCGCGGGCTTGCTGGGCTTCTCCATCAATCCGCCGGCGTCCCTCTACTACGTGCAAGGGCTGAACATGACGGCCGCCCACGGGCACGCTGCGCTGTTCGGCGTGTACGGGATGCTCGGCATCGGCCTGATGCTGTTCTGCCTGCGCGGACTGTATGCGCGCAACCTGCACGTCGACACGCTCCTGAAGCCCGCCTTCTGGAGCTTGAACATCGGCCTGGCCATGATGGTCTTTCTGTCGCTGCTGCCGGCCGGCATCTATCAGGCCTGGGCCAGCATCACCAAGGGCCTGTGGTATGCCCGCTCACCGGAAGTGATTCACTCCACCGTGATGGAAACGCTGGTGTGGATGCGCGTGCCCGGCGACATCCTGTTCGCCATCGGCGCGGTGCTGCTCGCGTGGTACGGCATCAAGCTGCTGCGCCGTACGGCGCGCGAGCCCAGTGGCTTGCCCCTGCCTGTCGCGGGGCACTGAAACGGGAGTAACTTGAGCGATCCAGCTCCACGCGAACCACCGACATGAAACTTACCGGCTTCACCGACTACAGCCTGCGCGTGCTGATTTACCTGGCCGCGCGGCCGAAGCAGCGCGCCACCATCGCCGAGATTTCCCGCGCCTTTGGCGTGTCGGAGAACCACTTGGTGAAGGTGGTGCATTTCCTCGGCAAGAACGGCTGGCTGGCCAACATGCGGGGCAAAGGCGGCGGACTGGAACTGGCGATGCCACCGGAGCTGGTGGAGATAGGCCAGGTGGTTCGCGCAACCGAGGGGACCTCCGTGGTGGCCGAATGTTTTTCCAAAGGTGACCACGGCTGCGTGATCGCGGGAAACTGCCGCTTGCAAGGAGTGCTGGGACGGGCGCTCGACGCGTTCTACGGCGTGCTGGACCGCTACAGCCTGGCGGACCTGGTGGAAAACCGCCAGGCCTTGGCACGAATCCTGTTCATGCCGCAGCAGGGCACGGCGGCGACCAGGAGCGTCGGATGACCGAACCAGGCCACGAGCCCGATGCACCGGCGCCGCCCGCTTCGGCTTTCCCGTACGAAGGCCCCGAAGAACTGCGCCAGCCGATCACGGACGCACTGTGCCGGGTGGTCGATCCCGAGGTCGCGCTGAACATCGTTGATGTCGGGCTGGTCTATGGCGTGACCGTAGCCGACGGCATGGTGCAAGCCAATGTGACGATGACGTCGGCAGCGTGTCCGGTCACGGACGTGATCGTGGGCGACATCGAAAGAGAACTGGACGCCGTCGTTCCTGCCGACCTGCTGGTGCATGTCGAACTGGTGTGGTTTCCGCCCTGGACGCCTGATCGCATGAGCCTCGGCGCGAAACGCTTCATGGGCTGGTGATGACGACGCGCGCACGATTTCTAGCTGCGGGTGCAACGCCCTCCTCCTGGCCTCGGATCGCTGTGACCCCGGTGCTGCTGGCGCTGCTGGCGGCCTGCCTGCTCACCGCGATCTGCGGCGGGCTGTTGCGCGCGGGCGTGCGCCTGCCGGACATGGGCGACGAAGTCCTGCTCGGCCGCGCCGCGGTGGCACACGCGGCACTGATGATCTGCGGCTTTCTTGGAACCGTGCTCGGCATCGAGCGCGCAGTGGCGGTGAAGCTGCGCGCCGCTTTTATCGCGCCAATCGCCGCCGGGCTTGGCGGCGTTTGCCTGCTGCTCGGCCGCGAGAGCGCCGGCGCGGTGCTCGAGCTTGCGGCGGCGCTGGTTTTCGTCGCTGTCAATGTCGTCGTGGTCCGGCGCCAGCGAGCAGCGCACACGGTGCTGCTGCTAGCCGCAGGACTATGCTGGTTCGCGGGCAACGCGCTGTTCGCGGCGGGCCAGGACAGCGGCGCGATCCTGCCGTGGTGGTTCGCGTTCCTGGTGATGACCATCGCCGCGGAGCGGCTGGAGATGACGCGGCTGATGCGCCGCCGGCCTGCGGCCCAGCTCGCTTTATATGGGGTGCTCGCCATGATGGCCGTGGGTGCCGCGTTGTCGGCGGCGTCGACATTGCTCGGCGGTCTTGTTTACGGGATCAGCTTGTTGGCGCTGGCCGCATGGCTGGGTGCATTCGACATCGCCCGGCGTACCTTGTTCGCGCCCGGTCTCAGCCGCTACATGGCAATTTGCTTGTTGACGGGCTACGCATGGCTGGCGATCGCGGGCGCCGCCTGGATGATGACCGCGATCGGCTGGCCCGCGCGCGACCTCGCGCTGCATGCGCTCGGATTGGGATTCATCTTCAGCATGATCATGGGACACGCACCGGTCATCCTTCCGGCTGTCGCGCGCGTCAAGCTGCGCTTCGGCCTCTGGTTCTATCTGCCGCTCGCCGCCTTGCACCTGTCGCTGCTGGTTCGCCTCGGCTTGGGGCTGGCGAACCCGCAGCTTCGCGCTGCCGGAGCACTGTTGAATGCGGGCGCCATTGCGCTATTCGCGATCACCGCCGTAGGCTCGGCGATCGCGTGGCGATTGACGCGCGAAGCGCATTAGCCAGGAGCATGGCCAAAGCCGCCAAGGTCTGGACCGATCTCGATGCGCTCGGCGTGCCGGGCATCAAGGGCGTTTGGTCGCCGCCGGAAGCCGCGGGCTGGGGCACGACAGTCGTCTCGATCGAGCAGCGCCATGCGGGCCACGCTTCACAAGTGGCAACGTTGGCGGCGCAATGCATGGGCGGCGCTACCACCGCTGAAACCACGGGTCTTCGGCGAGCTCGATGCGTGGCAGGCCATGCTCGCCGCCGGCTCTTAAGCCGCCGCGGATGCGCGTAACGCGGCAGCCATTGCGTCCGGCACCGCCAGGCCGTTGACCTGCGCGGCGCGCCGCAGCGCTTCGCGGCGCGCGCCCGGCAGCCGGACGCCTTCGTCTTTCAGCATCTCCGCCACCAGCACCTCGACGCGATCGAGGAAGATGCTTGCGCCGGCCAGCGCGCCGGGATCGATCACCACGAACGCCTGGCCGATGCGCGGCCGGTTGCCTTCATCGACGAAAAAGCTCGAGGCCTCGAACCCGAAATTGGCGCCGATGAGCGCAGTCACCAGCAGTTCCACCGTCAACGCAAGCATTGCGCCTTTCGGGCTGCTGGCGGCGCCGATCGGCAGCATGGAACCTTCCAGGCCGGCTTTGGGATCCGTGGTCGGCGCGCCATGCTTGTCGAGCGCCCAGCCAAGCGGGATCGCGCGGCCTTCCTTGGCGGCGACCATCAGCTTGCCGCGCGCGACCTCCGAGAGGCTGAGATCGATGATCAATGGATCGGCGTCGCGCCGCGGGAAGATGGCTGCGATCGGGTTGGTGCCGAAGATCGGATGCTTGCCGCCGGCTGCGGGCATTGCGGCCGGCGAGTTGGTAAAGCCCAATCCAACCATTCCCGCTGCGGCGGCGCTGCGCAGGTGATCGACGATCACGCCCGCGTGATGGCTGTTGGTGACGCCGGCGAACGATACGCCGCTGCGTCGCGCGCGCTCGATGGCTTCACTGATCGCCAGCTCGCACGCGGCGAAGGCAAGGCCTTCGCGCGCATCGACCAGCACGGCGCCGCCGCGCTCGGCCGCGATCATGGGAACAGCGGTACCGTCGACGCGTCCATTGCGCAAATGAGTGGCGTACTGCGCGACGCGCGACAAGCCGTGAGAACCGAGGCCTTGCGCTTCGGCCAGCACCAGCGCGCGAGCAGCCGATCGAGCCATCTGCGGCCCCGCGCCGGCTCGCGCCAGGGCAGCGAAGACCAGTTCTTCCGCTTCGGTGAGTGTCAGCACAGCCATCAGCCCAGCGCCTCCAGCACTCTGTCGGCGATCAGGGTGGACACCCGCTGATTGCTGTCCTCCGTCACGCCCGCCACATGCGGCGTGAGAATGAGATTCGGGCAATCGGCAAAGTGCGGCGATGGCGGCAGCGGCTCCGTTTCGAAGACGTCCAGCGCCGCGCCGCCGAGCGCGCCACGCCTGAGCGCATCGGCGACCGCCACCTCATCGACAACGCCGCCGCGCGCCGTATTGATGAGGACAGCACCGTGTTTCATGCTCGCGATGCGGCGGGCATCCACCAGTCCGCGCGTCGAATCGACCAGCGGCACGTGCAGGCTCACCACGTCCGCCGAACCGACCAATTCATCGAGTCCGGCCCATCGCACCCCAGCCTCGGCAAGCGCAGGGTGCGAAGCGTCCAGCAAGGCATCGTAAGCAATCACGCGCATGCCCACCCCCTGCGCCAAGCGCGCCGTCAACTGGCCGATCGAACCGAAGCCGACAAGACCCAGCACGAGCCCGCCGATCTCGCGACCTTGGGAAAGCGCCTCGCGCGGCCACCGGCCGGCCGCCACCTGCGCGCTTTGCGCGTAGGTTCCGCGCAGCAGCAGCATCGCGGTGCAGATCACGTATTCGGCGACCGACACGGCATTCGCACCCGTGGCCGGAATCACACGGATGTTGCGCGCCTCGCAGCCGGGCACGTCGATGTTGTCCAGCCCCACGCCGAGCCTCGCGACAATGCGGCAGCGCGCGAGCGCCGCCAGCAGCTCGCCGCGCACCTGGGTCCGGTTGCGCACGATGATGGCATCCGCGCGTGCCGCCTCGGCGAGCAGACGCGAAGTGTCGTCAACCAGCTTGGGATCGTGGAGGACATCGTGCCGCGCGCTCAGCCGATCGACGGCGCGTTCATCCATGAACTCCGTGATCAGGATGCGCACGGGATCAGGCGCTCTCGTACAACCGGGTCAATACGAATTCGCGATGGCCCAGCGCCTCCGCCGCGGTGAGCCGTCCGTTGGCGGTGCGCAGGATGGACTCCAGCAGCTTGTCGCCGGCTTGATCGAGTGTCACTTCCCGCTGCAGCAGGCCCGTCACGTCCACGTCGATGTGCTCGCTCATCAGACGCACGGTGCGCGGGTTCGCGCAAAGCTTGATCACCGGAAGGATGGGATTGCCGATCACGTTGCCTTGGCCGGTGGGGAAGGTGTGGACCACGAATCCCGCGGCCGCGACCAGCGTGACCATCTCGGCCGCGGCGCTGGACGAGTCCATGAACCACAAGCCCGGGCCCGTCGGCGCCTCGGCCTTGTCGAGCACACCGTCGACCAGGCACTTCTTGCCGATCTTCTGGATGTTGCCGAGGGCTTTCTCTTCGATGGTGGTGAGGCCACCGGCGATGTTGCCCTTGGTCGGCTGCGAGTCCGACAGGTCGCTGGTCTTGTGCCGCTCGATCACTTCCTGGTAGCGGTTGAACATGAACATGAAGCGCTCTTTGACGTCCGGTGTGCGGCAGCGATCGGCGACGATGCGCTCACCGCCGGTGAGCTCGGTCGTTTCGCCGAAGACGAGCGTGTTGCCGAGTTCATAAAGCTTGTCGAACGCGTTGCCGACCGTCGGATTGGAACCGCAACCCGACGTAGTGTCCGACTCGCCGCACTTGGTGGACACCCACAGCTCGGAGATCGGGCATGCCTCCCGGTGCTTCTCGCTGGCCCACTGCACGTATTCGCGAGCGGCCTTGCTGGCACGCATGATGGTGTCATGGTCGCCGTGGCCTTCGATGCCGAAGCCGCTGACCGGCTTGCCCGTGGCGGCGATGCCGTCCACCACTTTCTGGGTCCAGCCATCCTCGATGCCGATCACCACCACCGCCGCGACGTTGGGATTGCTGCCCGTGCCGATGAGCGTGCGGAAATGCAGGTCGAGGTCGGCGCCAAATTGCAGGCGGCCGTACGGATGCGGGATCGCCATCGCGCCCTTGATGTTGTGGGCGACGGCCTCGGCCGCGGCATTGGACAAATCGTCAAGCGGCAGGATGATGACGTGGTTGCGCACGCCGACGCGGCCGTTTTCCCGGCGGTATCCGAGGAAGGTGGTTTGCTTGGAGATGACTGACATGTTCGTGGGTCCTTGACTGTTGGGGAGTGGCGCGGCCGCTTACCAGCGCTTGGTCTTGATGTTCTGCACGTGGGCGTGCTCGCCGGCCTTGATCGGCGCCACCACCTTGCCGATGTCGATGCCGTATTTCAGGACGGTATCGCCCGGCTGCATGTCCTTGAGCGCCACCTTGTGCCCGATGGGAATGTCCTGGCGCGCGTCGACGCCGGTCATCTTGTCCTCGTCCATGATCCAGCCGTTGAGCTTCATGCCGGCCTTCACGCCTTCGACGACGACCACCGCCACGGTGTCCTTGGCGTCATGCAATACGAAATGAATCATTGTCCAGCTCCTCGCGTGAATGGGAATTGCGAAGACGCCAGTCTGTCGAGGATGGTGCTCGACGTCAAACAGGTGATATATATGACCTGGATGACTGCGCGAAGTACCGGCACAATCGCCGCATGGGCACAACCCGCAACAAACGAACCAACGGCTCAGCCAGGCTGCGCCCCGCCGCGCCGGATTCCGGTGGCATTCCGTTGTACAGGGCGGTGAAACGTTCACTGCTGGCGGGCATCGAGAGCGGCCGCTATGCGGCGGGCAAGGCGCTGCCCAATGAAGCGGCACTGGCCAACGAATTCGGCGTGTCCATCGGGACGCTGCGTCATGGCGTCGATGAGCTGGTTGCCGAGCACATCCTGGTGCGCCGGCAAGGACGCGGCACTTTCGTCGCGCTGCACAGCGACGACCGTTTCGTGTTCCAGTTCTTTCACGTCGAGCGCAGCGACGGGCTGCGCGAGAGCCCGCAGTTGGAACTGGTGAATTTCGAGCGCGTTCGCCTGGAGGAAGAAGCTGCCGATGCGCTGGGCCTGAAGGCTGGCGAGCCGGCGCTGCAGATCGAAAATCGGTTGCTGCTGCAAGGCAGAGCCGTCATCCACGACCGGCTGGTGTTGCCGGCGCTGCTGTTCAAGGGCCTGACCGAAAAGCGATTCCGCGAGCGCAGCAGCACGATCTACCACCTGTACCAGACTGAATTCGGCATCACGGTCACCCACGCCCAGGAGCGCGCGCGGGCGGTTGCGGCCGATCGCGCGGCCGCTCGCATCCTTGGCGTGGCGCTGGGTGCGCCGGTGATGCAGGTGCGCCGATGCGCGTTGACCTTCGGCGACAAACCGGTCGAGTACCGGGTCTCGACCATCAGCACGGCGCAACATGACTATGTGCACTCGCTGTCGCGGCCGACTTGAGCGCGGCTGCCCGGCGGGTCACCGCGCCTTTGGCACCGGGCGTTCGGACAGGAAATAATCCTTGATCGCATCGGTGAAGCGTTGACGGCTATGCTGCTTGCGCTCGAGCAAGCCCACATCGCGCTGCACGGTGACAGCGGGCATCGGCACGATCTGCAGCGACCGGTCTCGCGACCATTGCACGTTGGCCAGCTGCGGCACGATCGAGACGCCGAAGCCCTGGCGCACCAATGCCACGATCGCTTCCACGGAGTTCAGCTCCATTCCCTCCCGCACCGTCGCGCCGCACTGTTCCAGCGCGCGATTGACGAGGTGACCCGTCCACGCCTGCCGGTCGAAACGCAGGAAGGGGCATTGCGCCAGGATCTGCAGCGGGTCGGCCGGTAGCGTGAAATGCGGGCGGCGCGGAACGATCAGCACCAGCGGCTCGGCATACAGCGCAGTCCAGACCAGGTTGGAAGGCAAGCGGTCCGGCGGCTGCGTGATCACCGCCGCGTCGAGTTCGCCGCGATCGACCCGCAGCGCGAAATCGGCGGAGAGCCCGGCGAACAGTTTCACTTCAAGCCCCGGGTGCTTTCGCATGAGCGCCCACAGTCCGTCGGCAAAGGCGCCCATGAGCGCCGACACCAGCGTGCCCATCACCACCATGCCGGTCAACGGATCACTCTGGTGCGCGGCAGACAACGCGTCGTAGCGCGCCACCAGGTCCTGCACGGGCTCGACCAAGCCGCGTCCTGCCGTGTTCAGCACGATGGCGCGCCCGCTGCGGTCGAACAGCGTCTGGTTCAGGTCGTCCTCGAGCGAGCGGATCTGCAGGCCCACGGCCGCGGCAGTCAGGCCGATCTCCCTGCCCGCGGCAGAAAAACTGCCATGACGCGCGACAGCCAGAAAAGTCTTGAGGGTACGAATGGAAGGCATGGGCCCATTGCGAATCTATCGACCCCTACTTTAAAGTTTTTCTTTTGCTCAAGCCAAGAATTTCTGGCTTTTCCTTTCGTGGACGAATCGCGATGATCGCGACGTCGTTCCACAAATAACAGGGCCTGCAATGTCGAAGCTGTCGGTCAACGTATGGCGAGGCCGCGAGCAAGGCGCGTTCAGCGCCTACGAAGTGCCACGCCAGGACAGCCAGACGGTGCTGGACGTCGTCACCCACATCCAGCGATTTCTGGAGCCGTCCCTGGGCTATCGCTTCGCGTGCCGCGTGGGAATGTGCGGCTCCTGCGCCATGACCGTCAATGGCAAGGCCCGCTGGACCTGCCGCACCCACGTCTCGCAAGTGTTGGACAGCCAGGGGCGATTGGAAATCGCGCCGCTGTCGAATCTGCCGATAGTGAAGGATCTTGTCACCGACATGAGCGGGTTCTTCGACAAGTGGGCCCGTGCGAAAGGCCACTTCAAAGGGACCGCAACACGTCACCAGGATTTTCAGCGCGTCGAGCCGGCATCCCCGCAGCGCGTTGCGGCGAGCGCGGGCATCGAATGCATCGGCTGCGGCGTTTGCCATGCCTCTTGCGATGTGGTCGGCTGGCGGCCTGAGTTTCTCGGGCCTGCCGCGCTCAATCGCGCATGGACCTTGGTCAACGATGTGCGCGATATCCAGCAGAGCGATCGGCTGCGGGCAGTGGCAGGCGATGCCGGCTGCCACTCCTGCCACACGCAGGGCTCGTGCAGCGAGCGCTGTCCCAAGCACCTGACGCCCACCCTTTCCATTGCGGGGCTCAAGCGCACCGTTGCCAAGGCGGCCGTGCGGGGCGAGCTGTGAGCGGTACGTTCGCAGTTGCCGTCGCGCAGGCCCGGCGTTGGTACTGGCAGCGCATCAGCGCCATGGTTCTGGCCGTGTGCGTGCTGGTCCACCTCGCCGTGATGATTTATGCGGTGCGCGGGGGATTGAGCGCCGCCGAGATCCTGGGCCGCACGCGAGGAAGCTGGAGTTTCGCGGCCTTCTACTCGGTTTTCGTGCTTGCGTGCGCGGTGCACGTGCCGGTGGGCGTGACCAACATCGCGCAGGAATGGTGGGGCATGGGCGAGCGCAGCGCTGCCTGGCTGGCACGGGCCTTCGCTGTCGTGCTCCTGCTTGCCGGCTTGCGAGCCGTGTATGCGGTGGTGGCGTCATGATCCGGCGCAACGACTGGCGCGCCCGCTCGCATCCGGCGTACTGGGCCTTTTTGTTGCATCGGCTCTCCGGTCTCGCCCTCGCTGTATTCCTTCCACTGCATTTCTGGGCGCTTGGCCAGGCGCTGCGAGGCGCGGCCGCGCTCGATGAGTTCCTGCGTTTGACCGATCAGCCCGTGTTCAAGTTCGGCGAATGGGGACTGGTCGTACTTCTCTCGTTGCACATGATGGGCGGCGTGCGCCTGCTGCTGATCGAGTTCGGCAATGCGTCGGGGCTGCGCAAGAACTGGATCGCCGGCGCGATCGGATTCGCGGCGGCCGCGGGCATGGCGTTCGCCCTATCCCTGCTTGCCTGACATCGGTTCAAGATTCGCTGCGTGCATTTTCTTTAATCAAGGAGACATCGATATGAAATTGACCCGGCGTTCAACCCTCCACTGTGTTGCCGCAGCGGGCCTGGTCGCGGCCGTCGCGTGGAGCTTGCCTGCCGCCGCACAGGATGCGTGGCCGGCCAAGCCGGTGCGCTTCATCGTCCCTTTCGCGCCGGGCGGCTCGACCGACGTGATCGCGCGGATGGTGGGCCAGAAGCTGTCCGAGCATTGGGGCCAGCCGGTGGTGATCGAAAACCGTTCGGGCGCGGGCGGAAACATCGGCGCCGATGTGGTGGCGAAGTCCCCCGGAGATGGATACACGTTGTTGTTCGCCTCCGGCAGCATTGCGATCAATCCGCATATCTACAAGCGCATGCCGTTCGACACCTACAAGGACCTGGTGCCGATCACCAACGTTGCCAGCGGGCCGATGCTGGTCGTGGTGCCGGATCGATCGCCCATCAAGAACATCAAGGAGCTGGTCGCCGAGGCAAAAGCGAAGCCCGGTTCGATCAACTTCGGCTCAGCCGGTGTGGGCAGCCAGGTGCACATGGCCGGCGAGAGTTTCGCAAACGCCGCGCATGTCGAAATCACCCATGTCGCATACAAAGGCGAGGCTGTGGCGTACGTCGATCTGATCGCGGGCCATATCCAGATGATGGTGGGCAACTTCGCCGCCGCATCCGCGCTGCTGGGCCCGGGCCGCCTGCGCGCGCTCGCTGTCACCGCCAAGACGCGGGCGCCGCAATTGCCCGAGGTGCCCACCGCCGCCGAGAGCGGCTTGCCTGGCTTCGAGAACATCGGCTGGTTCGGGCTGTTCGCACCGGCGGGCACGCCCAAGGACGTGCTGGCGAAAATCCAGCGGGACACGGCGGCGGTGCTGGCCCAAACCGACATCAAGGCGCGCTTGTACGTGCAAGGCATGCAGCCGGTGGGCAACAGCTCGGCTGAGTTCGCGGCGGCCTTGAAGGACGAAGACAAGCGCTGGGCCAAGGTGGTGAAGGAACGTCACCTGGCCGCCAACTGAGGGTCAGCGCCTCATGAAGATCGACCTGCCCACAGTGGAAGAAGCGGCCAAGACGCTGTACATCCGCGCTTTGAAAATGCTGCCGCCCGACATCAAGAGCGGCTTCGGCCGGCTCCAAAGCGGTGAGACCGACGCCACGGCGAAACAGGTTTTGGCCACGATGGTAACCAACATCAAAGTGGCGGAAGACACCGACAACCTGCTGTGCCAGGACACGGGCGTGCCGATCTACAACGTGGTCATCGGCCGCGGCGTGGAGGTCGACGGCCATGCGCTGAAGCAGGCAGTGCGCCGCGGGTGCGAGCGGGCCACGCGCGAACATCCCTTGCGCAGTTCAGTCGTGCATCCGCTCACACGCAAGAACGAACACACCTCCTGCGGCATCGAGGTTCCGGTGATCCACGTCGACTTCAGCGACTCGCCCGACTTGCTGGAAATCGAGATGATCCCCAAGGGCAGCGGCTCGGAGAACAACTCGTTCCTGAAGATGGCGATCCCGGCCGAAGGCATCGACGCGATCAAGACCTTCGTGATCGACTGCGTTCTGTCTGCGGGCGGCAAGACCTGCCCGCCGACGATCGTCGGCGTGGGCCTGGGCGGCACCTCCGATCTGGCCGTGGCGCTTGCGAAGCGCGCCGCGACGCGCGAGCTCGGCAGCCGCTGCGCCGACCCGGAGGGAGCCGCGCTGGAAGCGCAACTGTCGCAAGCCGTGAATCAGCTGGGCGTGGGCCCGCAGGGCTTGGGCGGCGTGTCCACGGCATTCGCGGTGCACATCGAACTCGCCGCAACGCACATCACGATGAACCCGATCGCCGTGAACATGCAATGCCATTCGGCGCGCCGCGCCCGCGCCAGCTTCACGCCGTCGGGCGTGAGCTATGGTTACTGACTAGAAACATGGCCCACCACGAATTCACGATGCCGGTCACTCAGGAGCAAGTGCGTGCGCTGCGTGTCAACGACACCGTCACATTGCAGAAGACCTTGTTCGGCATCCGCGACGCCACCTTGATCCACATGTTCGACCGGGGCCGCACCACGCGCTTCGACCTGAACGGCCATGCAGTCATTCACACTGCACCCAACGTGCAGAAGGTCGCGCCCAGCCAGGCGTATCCCGCCGGATACCGATCGATCTGCATCGGCACGACGACGTCGGATCGAATGGAGCGTTTCACGCGGCCCCTGATGGAGCGCAACGGCGTGCGCCTCATCATCGGAAAAGGCGGGCTGCGCAAGGGCTCGGCGGACGCGTTCCGGGAGGTCGGCGGCGCCTACCTCGCGATCATCGGCGGCACCGCGGCGCTGGAGACCACCTGGATCGAGCAGATCGAAGAGGTCGACCTGGACGACCTCAATCCCGAGTCGCTCTGGAAATTCCGCATTCGCGATTTCGGTCCGCTGCTGGTCGCGATGGACAGCCACGGCGGCAGCCTCTACGACGACGTGAATGCGCAAGCCCTCTCGCGGCGCGCCCAGGTGCTGGCCGGTTTGGGAGTGAAAGCGTGAGCCGCTGGGCCGCTCCCGAGGCTCATAGCACCGCAGCACGCAGTGCGGAGGTTTCCGAATGACCATCAAGCGGCTGGAAACCGACATCCTGATCCTGGGGTCCGGCGGAGCCGGCCTGTTCGCGGCGCTGCACGCTCATCAGAGCGCGCCGCAGTTGTCGATCACCGTGGCCGTGAAGGGCCTGCTGGGCAAATGCGGATGCACGCGCATGGTCCAGGGCGGCTACAACGTCGCTTTGGCCGAAGGCGATTCGGTCGAGCGCCACTTCATGGACACCATCGAAGGCAGCAAGTGGCTGTCCAACCAGGAGCTGGCCTGGACGTTGGTGACCAAGGCCGTGGAACGCGTGCACGAACTGGAGAACGAGCTCGGCTGTTTTTTCGATCGCAATCCCGACGGCACCGTCCACCAGAAGGCTTTCGCGGGCCAGACCTTCGATCGCACCGTGCACAAGGGCGACCTCACCGGGATCGAGATCATCAATCGATTGTCCGAGCAAGTCTGGTCGCGCGGCATCGCGCGGCTGGAGGAGCATCGCGCCGTGGAGCTGATCAAGACAGCCGACGGAAGCGCGCTCGCGGGCGTGCTGATGATCGACATGCGCAGCGGCGAATTCGCCTTCGTGCAGGCCAAGGCGGTGCTGCTGGCCACCGGCGGCGGCCCGACGATGTACCGGTATCACACGCCTTCCGGCGACAAGAGCTGCGACGGGCTGGCGATGGCGCTGCGCGCCGGGCTGCCGGTACGGGACATGGAGATGGTGCAATTCCATCCCACCGGCCTGCTCGCCGGCACCGGCACGCGCATGACCGGAACGGTGCTCGAAGAGGGCCTGCGCGGTTCCGGGGGCTACCTGCTCAACGGCGACAAGCAGCGCTTCATGGAACGCTATGACCCGCGGCTCGAGCGCGCGACCCGCGACATCGTTTCGCGATCCATCTTTTCGGAAATGCGCGCGGGCCGCACCTCGCCCAACGGCGGTGTGTACATCCAGATGTCGCACCTCGGCCCGGAGAACGTGCGCCGGCAATTCAAAGGTATGGTGGACCGCTGCGCCGATTGCGGCTTCGACCTGGCGGGCGGATTGGTGGAGGTGGTGCCGACGGCCCACTACATGATGGGCGGCGTGGTTTTCGATGCCGACTGCAGCACGCCCTTGACGGGCCTGTTCGCCGCCGGAGAGGACACCGGCGGCGTGCACGGCGCCAATCGACTCGGCGGCAATGGCGTCGCCAACTCCACCGTGTTCGGCGGCATTGCCGGCGACAGCATGGCGCAATGGGTGACGCAGCACGGCCGCTTGCGCGCCGCCGACGAAGCCGCCATCGAACGCAGCGTTCGTGAGCACCTCGCGCCGTTCGCCGCGGCGCCAGGCAACATCGAACCGATCCGCGAGGCGCTGTTCGATTGCATGTGGGAGGACGTCGGCATCCTGCGCGACGCGCGGGGATTGCAGCGCGCACTCGCGAAGCTCGACGAATTGGACGCGCAGCTCACCGCGACCGGCGTGTCCGACGGCGATCGAGGGTTCAATCTCAGTTGGCACGATTGGCTGAACCTGCGCAGCCTGATTGCGGTCAGCCGCGTGATCACCACTTCCGCCCTGGAACGCGAGGATTCGCGGGGCGCGCATTTTCGCGAAGATCATCCGCAGACAGGCGACCTCGCGACGTCCACCTACATCGTCATCCGCCAGGACGGGCAGGAGCTTTCGCTATCACGCGAGCCCGTTCACTTCAGCCGGGTCGTGCCCGGCCAAAGCACCATCGAGACACCCGCGCTGCAGGACGCATGATCGACTTGCCCTGGCCGACGCTGGTCGCCATCGGCCTGATCGTGACCTTCGGGTACACGGTGTACGGAATCACCGGCTTCGGTGCATCCATCGTCGCGGTCCCGCTGCTCGCGCATTTCTTGCCGCTGCGTTTCGCGGTTCCCATGATGCTGGTGTTCGACCTGGTCACCGGGGCCTGGCTGGGGATCAAGAACCGCGGCCATCTCGATCGAAGCGAATTGCTGCGGCTGTTGCCCTTCCTGCTGGTGGGCATGGTCGCCGGCGCGACGCTGTTGGCCAAGGCCCCCGATCGCTGGCTGATGATCCTGCTGGGCGGCTTTGTTCTCGGTTACGCCAGCCTCAACCTGCTGCGCAAGAGCACGCTGACCCCCATCTCGACGAGGTGGGCCATTCCCGCGGGTGCCATCGGCGGCGTATTCACGGCGCTTTACGGCACGGGCGGACCGGTTTACACGATGTACCTCGCGCGCCGCCTGCCCGACAAGTCCGTGCTGCGCGCCACGATCGGCATCCTGATCCTCATCGCCGCGATGGCCCGGCTGGTGCTGTTCAGCGCGAGCGGGTTTTACTCGCAACCCGGTTTGCTGCCGCTTGGATTCGCGCTGGTGCCGTGCGCCCTCGCCGGCTTCCTGACCGGCTCGCACCTGCATATGCGCCTGCCGGCCCAACGCGTGGCCCAGGGCATCTGGATACTGCTTGTCGTTGGGGGCGCGAGCCTGCTGTGGCGCGGCGCGACTTCATGACGCCTGCGCGTCGAGAGTTCGCGATGCTGAAGTGCGCGGCTTGTCAGGACACAACCTGGTAATACAGGTTTTGCGGATGGCGCGCTTGCGCGAAGAAGAACCAGCGCTCGGCGACCAGGCCCGGCGCCTGAACCAGCAGTGCCAGCACGAAAGCCGCGGTCGACTGCGCCGTCGCAGCCCACACCAGCAGCAGCACGGGCGCCACGAAGGCCAGCATGATGAACGCCAGCTTGATCTGCTTGAACGCCGCGCGGCTGGCGCCGTGGAAGAACTCGCGGGTGTTGAACGAGCCCGCCGACATGCCCATCGACTTCTGCACCAGATCGGGCGCGTGGATGCCGGTGGCCGACTGCAGCGTCGAGCGCGGCTTCAGCGCAGCGTTGCGATACAGCGCGAGCGAACGTGTCGCCCAAGCGGACAGCGTGACCGCAACTGCCGCCGGCGCGGTGAGGCGCAGCAGGGCTTGCTCCCCCAGCACCGCGGCGAGCGCACTCGCCAGCACCAAGCCGGACGATAAACCGATCAAGGTGAAATTGGCGATGGTCAGCGAATGCGCCCACTCCTGGATGAAACGCAGGCAGGCATAGATCATTGCCGTGCAGCACCATAAGGCTGCGGCCATGACGATCGCGGCGAGCGGAAGCAGCGGCGTGTGCATGCCGTTTCGCAAAGCCAACCACCACAAGCCATTGACGGCAATGAACGCGGGCAGCACGATGACCTCGCGCGACAGCCATGACGTGCGCCACATCAGCGCCGCGCGCCATGCGCGCTCGGGCCGTCCGAGATGGCCGAAGGACGCAACCAGGCCGATCAGCAACATCGCTTGCGCAACGATCAATGCGGTGCTGCCAAAGCCGGGCGCCAGCGGCACGCCGGCCAAAACGGCGAGCGCCAACGTGACGACCAGGCCCTGCGCCGCGCCGGCCAATACCGTGAAGGCGATCACCGAGAACGCCGGATTCATTCGCGGCCTGGCAGCTTGGCTTGCACCTGGGCCGCGCCACCCACGGCTTGGGTCACGCGGCGCGGCAGGTACTGGTTGGCCGGATTCGTTTCCCACTCGGGCATCAGCGAATAACCGCCGCGCTCGCGGATCGCCTTCGAGACGTCCGACGCCGGATCCTTGACGTCGCCGAACAGGCGCGCGCCCGTAGGACAGGCCTTCACGCACGCCGGCTTGCGGTCTTCGCGCGGCAGCTTCTCGTCGTAGATGCGATCGACGCACAGCGTGCACTTGGTCATCACCTGGCGTTCTTCATCCAGCTCGCGCGCGCCGTAAGGGCACGCCCAGGCGCAATATTTGCAGCCGATGCACTTGTCGTAATCGACCAGCACGATGCCGTCTTCCTTGCGCTTGTAGCTGGCGCCCGTGGGGCATACCGGCACACACGGCGGGTCCTCGCAATGCAGGCAGCTCTTGGGAAAATGGATCGTGTCGGTGCCGGGGAAGGCACCGGCCTCATAGGTCTGGACGCGATTGAAAAAAGTGCCGGTGGGATCGGCGCCGTAGGGCCGCTCGTCAGCAAGCGGTCCGGCGCTGCCGAAGTTGTTCCATTCCTTGCACGAGGTCACACATGCGTGGCAGCCGACGCACACGTTCAGGTCGATCACGAGCGCCAATTGCTTGGCGAGCGTCTCGCCTGGCTCGGCGCGCACGGTACTGCCGCTGCCCATCAAATCCTTGAGCCACTGAATCATTTCCTGCGCCCTGCAAAGTACATCAAGGCACTGGCCGTCTTGCCCAGCACACCGGGAGCGGCCGGCATCGTTGCGACCTGCGGAAACGTCTGCTCGGCTTCATCGGCGGCGGCAGGCCGGATTCGCACCCGCACGTCGTACCAGCCGGCCTGGCCCGTGACGGGATCGGAATTGCTGATGGTGTTTGCTCCGTGCTCGCCGCCGTCGAAGGGAAGTTCTTCCGTGATCAGGTGATTGAGCAGAAATCCTTTGCGCGCCTCGTCGGCACCCGGTGCGAGTTGCCATGCGCCGTCGGCCTTGCCGATTGCGTTCCAGGTCCACACGGTCCCGGGCTCCACCGCCTCGCTGTGGCGCACCATGCAGCGCACGCGCCCCCATTGGCTTTCGACCCAGCACCAGCCGCCGTCAGCGATGCCCGCCGCCAGCGCGGTGAGGGGGTTCACATGGAGATAGTTGTGGCTGTGGATCTGCCGCAGCCAGGCGTTCTGCGAATCCCACGAGTGGTACATCGCCATCGGCCGCTGCGTGATGGCGTTGAGCGGGTAGGCCTGAAGGTCCGTCGCCGAATCTTCGAGCGGCGGGTACCAGAAGGGCAGCGGATCGAAGTACGTGGCTATGCGCTCGCGCAAGGCGTCCGGTGGTTGGCGGCCCGCGGTCTTGCCGCGCGCGGCGAGCCGGAAAGTCTGCAGCGTGTCGGAATAGAGCGCGAGCTGCACCGGATCGTTGCGCTGGCGCCAGCCCTTGTCTTTGGCGAAATCGAGGTATTCGCGATTCCAGTTGCGCATGTAGTGCATGCTCTGCGGCATGTGGTACTGGAACACGCAGTTATTGCTTGCGTAAGCCTGCCACTGATTCGGATTCGGCTCGCCGCGCAGGTGCTGCGTGCCGTCCTTGCCGCGCCAGCCCATGAGGAAGCCGATGCCCGGCTGCGGCTCGAACTTGACGACGAAGTCGGGATAGCCGCTGAACTTGCGCCCGCCTTCGGGTGTGGTGAACGCCGGGAACTTCATGCGCGACGCGAGTTCGATCAGCACCTCCTGGAACGGCTTGCACTCGCCCAGTGGCGGCACCACCGGTACGCGCACCGAATCGACCGGCCCATCGAACTCCGAGATCGGCCGATCCAGCATGCTCATGACGTCATGCCGTTCGAGGTACGTGGTGTCGGGCAGCACCAGGTCGGCGAAAGCGACGGTCTCGCTCTGGAACGCGTCGCACACCACCAGGAAGGGGATCATGTACTCGCCCGCTTCGTCCTTGCGATTGAGCATCTCGCGCACGGCCATGGTGTTCATGCTGGAGTTCCACGCCATGTTGGCCATGAAGATCAGCAAGGTGTCGATGCGGTAAGGGTCGCCCTTGACCGCATTCGTGATCACGTTGTGCATCAGGCCGTGCGCCGACAACGGATGCTCCCAGGAGAAGGCGTGGTCGATGCGGATCGGCGAACCGTCGGGGTTGATCGCGAGTTCCTCGGGGTTGGCCGGGAATCCCAATGGCGCCGCGTTCAACGGCGTGTTGGGGTGGATCATCTCCGGCGAGTTGAATGCTCGGTAGTTGGGGACGATGTGGCGCGGATACGGCGCCTTGTGGCGAAAACCGCCCGGCGCATCGATGGTGCCCAGCACACTCATCAACACCGCCAGCGCGCGCACGGTCTGGAACCCATTCGAGTGCGCCGCGAGCCCGCGCATGGCATGGAACGCCACGGGCCGCGCCTGCGTGCTCGCGTGCTGCTTGCCCCAGGCATCGGTCCACGCTATTGGCAGCTCGAACGCCTGCCGCAGCGCCGTCTCGCCCATTTCGCGCGCGAGATCGCGAATGCGGGCGGCAGCGATGCCAGTGATCGCCTGCGCCCACTCCGGCGTGCAGCTGGCGACGCGTTCGCGCAGCAGCTGGAATGAAGGGGCGACGCGAGTGCCATCGGCGAGCGTGAAGTGGCCTTCCAGCGCGGGATCGCAGCCCTCGGCGATGCCCTCCGGGTAGGCGGCCTTCACCTTGCCATCACTCTTGTCCCACACCAGCTTGTTGTGCGGATTGCGCCCGTCGCCCGGCGGGCCGCGCTGCGGATCGGGGTCGAACGCGAACAGGCCTTCGCGCTCACCTTCGTCCAACACCACCAGCTGCGGCGCGTTGGTGAAGCGCTTCAGGAACGCATGGTCTATCAAATCGTTGGCGATCAGCTCATGCAGCAGCGCCATGAACAGCGCACCGTCGGTGCCCGGCTTGATCGGAATCCACTCGTCGGCGATGGCCGAGTAGCCGGTGCGCACCGGGTTGATGGAGATGAAACGGCCGCCCGCGCGCTTGAATTTCGACAGCGCGATCTTCATCGGGTTGCTGTGGTGATCTTCGGCGGTGCCGATCATCACGAACAGCTTGGCACGGTCAAGATCGGGGCCGCCAAATTCCCAGAAGCTGCCGCCGATGGTGTAGATCATCCCCGCCGCCATGTTGACCGAGCAGAATCCGCCATGCGCCGCATAGTTGGGCGTGCCGAACTGACGCGCGAACAGGCCGGTGAGAGCCTGCATCTGGTCGCGCCCGGTGAACAGGGCGAACTTCTTCGGATCGGTCGCGCGGATCTTCGAAAGGCGCTCGGTGAGCAAGTCGAACGCCCGGTCCCAGCTGATCGGCTCGAATTCGCCGGCGCCGCGTTCGCTGCCGGCCTTGCGCAGCAGCGGTCGGGTGAGACGCGCAGGCGAGACCTGCTTCATGATCCCCGAGGCGCCCTTCGCGCAAATCACGCCCTGGTTCAGCGGATGCTCGGGATTGCCGTCGATGTAGCGCACTTCACCCTCGCGCAGGTGCACGCGGATACCGCAGCGGCAGGCGCACATGTAGCAGGTGGTGGTCTTGACCTCGGTATGCGCCCCAGGCGCCGGTGAGGCCAGCGGATCGTGGATCGGCTCGCGTGAAAGGAATTTGAACACTGACGCCTTGCTCGCGGCAGGAGCCGCCTTGATACACCGTGCGCTTGATCCTAGGGATGAATCTTGAAAAGAAAAAGCGCACAATATCGATTGAAATGATCGGAAAATCAGATCAGACAAGCTCGGCGATGGCGGCCTCGAAAACGTCGTTGCCGTCGCGGCTGCGCTTGAACCTGAGGCACCTCGAGGTGTTCGTCGCGACCGCGCGCGGCGGCTCCACGCGAGCCGGAGCCGAGCGCGTGGCCCGCTCGCAATCGGCCGCCAGCACGGCATTGGCCGACCTCGAGGCCCGCCTCGGCGTGACGCTCTTCGACCGCGTTGGCCGGCGCCTGGTGCTCAATGAGAACGGCCGCGCGCTGCTGCCGCGCGCGGCGGCGCTGCTCGACGAGGCAGGCGAGGTGGAGCACCTGTTTTCGCACGAGCACGCCACGCCGCTACGGGTCGCGGCCAGCCTGACCATCGGCGAGCAAGTGCTGCCGGCGCTGGTCGGTCAGTGGAAGGCACGGCATGCGAGCAGCCCAGTGCGCCTCGTGATCGGAAACACGAGTGAAGTCATCGAAGCCGTGGTGGCGTTCGACGTCGACGTGGGCTTTATCGAAGGTTCGCAGACACACCCGGATCTCATCGTGCGGCCCTGGCTGAAAGACGAACTGGTGGTGGTAGCTTCCCCGAAGCATCCGCTGGCGCGGCGCGCGCTGAGCCGGCAAATGTTGCGCGAGGCCTCATGGGCGCTGCGAGAGACAGGGTCAGGAACGCGCGAGGTCGCGGACCGCTGGCTGATCGAACACCTGGGCGAAATCAATGTGGGCTTCGAGCTGGGCAGTGCCGAGGCAATCAAGCAGCTGGTCGCGGCCGGATCGGCCCTCGGTTGCCTGTCGCGCCGCGCGGTCGTGCACTCGCTCGCCGACGGATCGCTGGTAGAACTGCGGACGCGCCTGCCGCCCGCGGTGCGGCGCTTCGCCATGGTGCTGCATCGCGACAAGCACCTGGGGCGCGGCACCGAGGATTTCGTGAACCACTGCGTTGCCGTCAGCGCTCGGCGCGTGCGTTCGTCCTGATCATTCGACAGTCACACTCTTCGCAAGATTCCTGGGCTTGTCGACGTCGGTGCCCCTGGCGCATGCGGTGTGGTACGCGAGCAATTGCAGCGGCACGACGTGCAGCAGGGGGCTGAGCGGGCCATAGTGCTCGGGCATCCGGATCACGTGGATGCCTTCCTGGCTCTCGATGCGCGAGTCGGCATCCGCCAACACATACAACACACCGCCTCGGGCGCGTACCTCCTGCATGTTGCTCTTGAGCTTTTCCAACAGCGCATCGTTCGGGGCGACCGTGACCACCGGCATCTCGCTGGTCACCAACGCCAGCGGACCGTGCTTGAGTTCGCCGGCCGCATAAGCCTCCGCGTGGATATACGTGATCTCCTTGAGCTTCAACGCGCCTTCCTGTGCGATCGGATAGTGCAAGCCGCGGCCCAGGAACAGCGCGTGTTCCTTGCCGGCGAAATCTTCGGACCAGCTGATCACCTGCGGCTCCAGTGCCAATACCGCCGAGAGCGCGGCAGGCAGATGCCTCATCGCCTTGAGGTGTGCGGCCTCCTGCGATTCGGTCAGACGACCTTTCACCTGCGCCAACGCGAGCGTCAGCAGGAACAGACCCGCCAACTGCGTGGTGAAAGCCTTGGTCGATGCGACGCCGATCTCCACGCCCGCCCGCGTGATGTACGCCAGCGTGCATTCGCGCACCATCGCCGAAGTCGCGACGTTGCACACGGTCAATGTCCGCGTCATGCCCAGGCGTTGCGCGTGCCGCAACGCGGCCAGTGTGTCAGCGGTTTCACCCGATTGGCTGATCGTCACCACCAGGGTGCCGGGATGCGGCACCGAATCGCGATAGCGGTATTCGCTGGCGATCTCCACCTGCGTGGGAATCTGCGCGATGCCCTCGAGCCAGTACTTGGCGGTGCAGCCGCTGTAATAACTGGTGCCGCAGGCCAGGATCAACACGCGGTCGATCTCCTTGAACACGCGATAGGCACCATCGCCGAACAGTTCGGGCACGATGCCTTGCACGCCTTCCAGCGTGTCGGCCACCGCGCGAGGCTGCTCGAAGATCTCCTTTTGCATGTAATGGCGATAGGGCCCGAGTTCCGCCGCCCCGCTGTGCGCCACCACGGTCTTCACTGGACGCGTCACGCCCTTGTGCGCCTTGTCCACGATCCAGTACTTGCCCAGTTGCACATCGACGATGTCACCTTCTTCCAGGTACACGATCTGGTCGGTGACGCCGGCCAAGGCCATCGCGTCGCTGGCCAGAAAATTCTCGGCCGTCTCCTTGGACCCGACGCCAAGGATCAGGGGCGATCCCGCGCGCGCTCCGATCACGCGATGCGGCTCGTCCTTGCAGAACACCGCGATCGCGTAGGCGCCTTGCAATCGTGCGACAGCGCCCTTCACAGCTTCGAACAGATCGCCTTCATAGAGGCTGTCGATCAAGTGGCAGATGACTTCGGTATCGGTCTGGCTGTTGAAGTCGTAGCCCTTGCCTTGCAGCGCAGCCCGCAACTCTTCGTGGTTCTCGATGATGCCGTTGTGCACGAGCGCGATGCGCCCGGCCTTGCCGGATGCGCCTTTGCCGGGGCCATGGCTGAAGTGGGGATGCGCGTTGTGCACGGCGGGCGCGCCATGCGTCGCCCATCGCGTGTGTGCGATCCCGGTGCTGCCTGCCAGCTTTTCCCGCGCGACCTGTTCGAGAAGCTGCGCGACCCGATCGGTGCTGCGCGCGCGCTTGAGGCCGTCTGCATTGACTGCCACGCCGCAAGAGTCATAGCCGCGGTATTCGAGCCGCTGCAATCCCTGAACCAGGATGGGAACGATGTTGCGGGTGGAGACGCCGCCGACGATGCCGCACATGGAAGTCCTTGGAAGATGTGCGGCGACTCTAAGGCTCAGACCGAGAAATATGGAATCTAAATAATGGCATATTTGTTATATTATTTCTTACTTTATGATGATTGCAATATAATTACTAAATGACAGAATCTTCGGAAGAAACATTCTCAGTCGACGCTATCGACCTCGCCCTGCTCGATCAACTTCAAACGGACGCCTGGCTGAGCAATCAGGACCTTGCAGCCAAGGTCCATGTGTCGCCGCCCACATGCCTGCGGCGCGTCAAACGCTTGCGCGACGCCGGACTGATCGAGCGCCAACTCGCCATCCTCAGCACGGACAAGTTGGCTGCTGTACTGGGGCACGGCTTGCAGGCGCTTGTGGAAATCACGCTGGAGCGGCAAGGCGATGAAGAACAGCGGGCGTTCGAGCAGCGCGTCATTGCCGACGATGCCGTGCAACAGTGCTATCGCGTCTCGCCTGGGCCGGACTTCATTCTGGTCGTGCAGGCTAGGGACATGCCGGGCTATCTCGCGCTGGCGCAGCGCCTGTTCACCAGCGATGCGAACGTGCGCAACGTCAAGGCATTCTTTTCGGTGCGCCGCGCGAAGTTCCAGCCCAAGGTGCCGATTGCACGTCCGCCGAGTTGAGCAGGCGCTTACTTGCCGGCCTTCTTCGGGCGTTGCCAGTTCGCGATGCTGACCTGGCGGCCGCGCGCTACAGACAGCACGCCAGGCGCGGTGTTCTTGGTGATGGTCGAGCCGCCTCCGACGGTGCCGCCGCGGCCTATCGTCACCGGGGCGACCAACACGCAATTGCTGCCGACGTGCACATCGTCCTCGATCACGGTGCGATGCTTGTTCGCGCCGTCGTAATTGGCGGTGATCGACCCCGCGCCATAGTTGACGCGCTCGCCCACGGTCGTATCGCCGAGATACGCCAGGTGATTGGCCTTGGCGCCTCGGGCCAACGTGGAGTCCTTCACCTCGACGAAGTTTCCGATGTGCACGTCGGGCCCGAGCTCCGCACCGGGCCGCAAGCGCGCGAAAGGCCCGACCAGCGCGCCTTCGCCGATGCGTACACCGAGCTTCTTCCCGTCGATGTGCGTGAATGGGTGAATCACCGCTCCGGCGGCGACGCTGGCATTCGCAATGATGCAATTTGCGCCGATGGTGACCCGGTCGCCGAGCGTCACGCTACCTTCGAACACGCAGTTGACGTCGATCTCCACGTCCTGGCCGCACGCAAGGGTCCCGCGGAGGTCGATGCGCGCGGGGTCCGCCATGCGCACGCCCTGCTCCATCAGCGCGGCGGCTTTGCGAAGCTGGAGTGCGCGCTCCAGCGCGGCCAGTTGCGAAGGGCTATTCACCCCATCCACCTGCAATGGGTCCGATGCTTTCACTGCGGCCACTTCCACGCCGTCGCGCACCGCAAGCTGCACGATGTCCGTCAGGTAGTACTCGCTTTGCGCGTTCTTGTTCGACAGCTTGGCCAGCCAATCCTTGAGCAACCGGTTCGGAACCGCCATGAAGCCCGTGTAGACCTCGCTGATTTCGCGCTGGCCTGGGGTTGCGTCCTTGTGTTCGATGATGGCCGACACGGAATCATTCTTTCGAATGATTCGGCCATAGCCGCTGGGGTCGGGCATGTCCACGGTGAGCAAGGCGAGCTTGCGCGCGCTGCTGCATTCCACCAACGCGCGAAGCGTCGCCGCTTCGATCAACGGCACGTCGCCATTCAGGATGAGCGTCGTGCCGTCGTCGGGCAGGAGCGGCACGGCTTGCTGGACCGCGTGACCCGTTCCCAGCTGAGGCTCCTGGCGCACGAAAAGTGTGGCGTGACATTCGCCGTCCCGCACCCAGTCGCCGACGGCCGCCTCCACCTGCGCCGCGCCGTTGCCGATGACCACGACGACCTGACGCACTGGCAGCTGCGACACGGCAGCCAACACATGCTGCAACAATGGGCGGCCGGCCAGGCGGTGCAGGACTTTGGGTACGCGACTCTTCATGCGCGTGCCCTGGCCCGCGGC
>Ga0105240_10002250_pt1 | contig 31337 bp, 30 predicted proteins | sample KBSC54metaG_FD_80426 | JGI IMG/M metagenome (GOLD analysis project Ga0105240, IMG submission 80426) | Corn rhizosphere microbial communities from Kellogg Biological Station, Michigan, USA - KBS C5-4 metaG | ecosystem: Host-associated > Plants > Roots > Rhizosphere > Soil | place: Michigan, USA... | reverse complement strand
GCCAGCATGTAGGGCTTGCCGCCGATGTCGATTTCGCGCTTCAGAACCTTGTCGAGCTTTGTTGCCATCACACCCTCTCACCACAGACCAGCTTTTGTTCGTTCCTGCGGCACGCCAGGCGTCGGCGCGCTAACTTTCCATCATACGCGCATCCGCAAACCCATTGCCCTCAACCCAGGACGGCCCTCGGAACGGCCCGTCGGGTGCCCGTCAAGCTTAAGTTGATGATTATCATCGATCTGGCCCCGACGAGGGTTCCCAAGCAAGGTCGATTCCGCGGCGCCCCGCCAGCGCTTGCGCTGCGGTGCACGATCGCCCTTTGCGCGAAAAAGGAGCGCCACGGCCCCCTGCACTCCGGACGCGCGCGGGTGTAGTCTCACGGGTGAAGAGGCCGAGCTCGACGCAATGGATACCGCTGAACAGCCGTTCCTTCTGCTCGTAGTCGAGGCGCCCGCCAAAATCGGGCCTGTAGTGGAGGTTTTGTCCCGCGCAGGTTACCGAGCGCGCGCCGCGGAAAGCCGCGATCTGGAGAATCTCAACCCGATGGAGATGGGCAAGGAGCCCAACCCGCAATCTCTGGAAGCGGTGGAGCGGCGGCACATCCTCTCAGTGCTCAAACGAACTCACGGCGTCATCGAGGGACCGCGCGGGGCGGCGCTGCTGTTGAAATTGAAGCCAAGCACCACGCGCTTTCGCATGAAGAAGCTCGGCATCGCCAAGACCGACTATCTGTTCAAAGAGGAAGGCCCGCGCGCCTGAGCGAGCCACGCGCGCACAGCGGTGACATCGGGTAGGCGCTCGCGCGCCGCGGTGGCGCCGCTGACGTTGACGGCGATCGACAGCCCGCCAACACCGTTGACCCACTCGAACGCCGACTCGTCGGTCAGGTCGTCCCCGATATAGATCGGCAAGCGGCCGCGGTAGGGATGCTCGCTCATGAACTCGGCGACCGCTGCACCCTTGGTCGATCCTGCTGGCCGCAGCTCGGCCACCATTTTTCCCATCTGCAGCTCGAACTCCGGCCGCACACCCGCTGCGATGTCCGTCATCGCTCGCACGACCACGCTCCCCAGATGCGGCGCGCGCCGATAGTGCATCGCCAGCGAGAAACGCTTGTCCTCCACCAGCAGCCCCGGATGTTGGTCGGCCAGCTCGAGCAGCGCGCGGCGAGCCTGCTCCAGCGCGGGTGCGGGGGGCAGGCGCCGGCACTCGTACGACCCGGAAGCGCCGCGCCTCTCAAAGCCATGCAGCCCGGCCGCGGGGAGGGTGAGCGGCAGAAACAGCGCGTCGAGCTCGGCGATGCTGCGGCCGCTGACCAACGCCAACGCGCCGCTCGTCGCGAGCAGCAGCGAACGCAGCAGTGCCGTCAATTCGGGCTCGACACGCACGGCGTGCGGCGTGGGCGCGATCTCCAGCAAAGTGCCGTCCACGTCGACGAACAGCGCGGCGGCGGACAGATTCGGTGGCGGATCCAGTTGCATGCGATGGGGTGTGCGGCCGAGCGCGTCAGTGCGCGCCGCCGGCGGCTCCTGCGGCTGCAGCGCCCACCGTCGGCCGCGCCAGCCAGATGACGAAAACCAACACCAGGAAGAGTATGCCCGAAGCGTAGAAGATGTCGTTCGCCGACAGCATGAACGCCTGATTGTCGACCAGGCGGTTGAGCAGGCCGTAGCTCTCCTGCGGCCCCAGGCCGCCGGCATGCAGGTTCGCCAGGGCCTGCGCGGCGGCCGGATCCCCGGGCGTGAGGCGCTCGACGAGCTGCGCATGATGCAGCGTCGCGCGCCGGTCCCAGAGCGTCGTCACGATGGAGGTGCCGAAGGATCCGGCGGTGATGCGCGCGAAGTTCATCAGGCCCGAAGCCGCCGGAATGCGATCGGGTGTCAGGCCCGAGAGGCCGATGGCGATCAGCGGAATGAAGAAGGTCGCCAGCGCGGCGCCCTGGATCAGGGTCGGCACCAGGATCGTGCCGAGCGTCGCATTGGTGTTGAATTGCGCGCGCATGAACAGCACCAGGGCGAAAATGCCGAAGGAGACGGTGACGAAAATGCGCGGATCGACCCGGTTCATGAGGCGCCCGACCAGCGGCGTCAGAAAGATCGCCAGCACGCCCACCGGCGCCAGCACCACGCCGGCAAGCGTTGCGGTGTAACCCATGTATTGCTGCAACCACAACGGCAACAGCACGACGTTGCCGAAGAACCCGCCGTACGCGAGCAGCATCGCGAGCGTGCTCACCCAGAAATTGCGGCGCCGGAACAAGCTGAGGTCCACCACAGGATGCTCATCGGTGAGCTCCCAGATGATGAACACAACGAACCCGATGGTGGCGATGATGGCGAGCACCACGATCTCGGTGGAGTTGAACCAGTCGAGGTCCTTGCCCTTGTCCAGCATCACCTGCATCGACCCGACCCACAGCATGAGCAGGCCCAGCCCCACGCCGTCGATCGGGACGCGCGCCGTGGGCGTTTCCCGCTTGCGATACACGACCCACGTGAGCAACCCGGCCACGATGCCTACCGGTACGTTGATGTAGAAAATCCACGGCCAGGCGATGTTGTCCGTGATCCACCCGCCGAGCAACGGACCTACGACGGGCGCGACCAGGGTCGTGATCGACCACATTCCGAGCGCCGTGCCGGCCTTCTCCTTCGGATAGCTCGACAGCAGCAACGACTGCGACAAGGGGATCATGGGCCCGGCGACCGCGCCCTGCAGCACGCGGAACAGGATCAGCAGGCTCAAGCTCGGCGCCAGCGCACACAGGAATGAAGCCATCACGAACAGGAACACGGAGGCGGTGAACAGCCGCACCTGTCCGAAGCGCCGGGACAGCCAGCCCGTGAGCGGCAGGGAGATGGCATTCGCGACCCCGAACGAGGTGATCACCCAGGTTCCCTGATCCGGCGAGACTCCCAGATCGCCCGCGATCGAGGGCAGCGACACGTTCGCGATGGACGTGTCGAGCACGTTCATGAAGGTCGCCAACGACAGGGCGATCGTGCCGACGACCAGCGTCGTGCCCTGCAGCGGCTTGTCCGCGTCGGCCATGGTTTCCCTAGAAGGCACGCATCGTAGCCACGGGGGTCGATTCTGGCGTGCGCGCCGCTGCCAGGCGCGCCGCGCCCCCACCCGGATGCGGCCGCGCCGTCGCTGCAGCAGCGGTGCGCCCCGTCTCGTTGGAGACGATGATGTCGCGCACGCGAGCTTCGGCGACGTCCTCACCCGTGTGGAAAACGTCCGTAGCATACGATACCGAGGTTGCCGCAAGATGCGGGAGCGTCGAGCCGCTGCGGTCGTGCGTGTCGATGTTCGCCTTCATCGAGAGACCGATCTGCAGCGGATGCTCCTGCAGTTGCCGCGCATCCAGCGCAATGCGCACCGGGACTCGCTGCACGACTTTGATCCAGTTGCCGGTCGCGTTCTGCGCCGGAAGCAACGCGAACGCCGACCCGGTACCCGCCCCGAACCCAACGACGGTGCCGCGGTACTGCACGTGCTTTCCGTAGACATCAGCAGTGAGTGTGACCGGTTGCCCGACGCGGATGTCGGCGAGCTGTGGCTCCTTGAAGTTGGCGTCGACCCAGACCTGGTCCAGCGGCACGACGGCCATCAGCGGCGCCCCTGGGCTTACTCGCTGGCCGAGTTGCACGCTTCTTTGCGCGACGAAACCGGAAACGGGTGCAGGCAGCTGCGTGCGCGAATACGCGAGATACGCGCTCCGCACCGCCGCCGCGGCGTTGCGCACATCAGGATGGTTGGCGACGGTCGTGCCGTCCACGCGCGCCTGATTCGCGTTCAGCTGCTGCTCGGCCGACACCAGGGCAGCCTGCGAGGCCTTCAGGGAGTCACGGGCATGCTGCAGTTCTTCCGCCGACACCGCTCCAGAGGCGCCGAGCCGCTCGCGGCGGCTCAGATCCTGTTGTGCGGTCGTCAGGTCCGCCTTGCGAACATCCACGGCCGCCTGCAGCTGTGCGGAGGTGGCAAACAGGTTGCGCACTTCGCGAACGGTCTTGGCGAGCTGCGCCTCCGCCTGATCCAGCTCCACCTTCGCGTCCTCCTGGTCCAGCCGCACCAGCGTCTGGCCGGCCTTCACGAACTGAGTGTTGTCGGCCCCGATCCCGATGACCGTTCCAGACACCTGCGGAGTGATCTGCACGACATTGCCGCTCACGTACGCGTCATCGGTAGACTCTACGTAGCGCAAGTTCTTTGCCCAGTACGCACCGTAACCCGCTCCGAGGAGCACGAGCACACCAGTCGCGACACCCAGCAGACGCCAGCGGCGCGCCTTGAGAGATCGCGTGCTCTGTTCGGGCGCATCCCCCTGCGTGGCTGCAGCCGCCGTCTCAACCTGCGCGGCCCCTTCGGGCGGCGCGCTTGAATTCGTATTGGGGTCACTCATAAAGCTCTCTCCTACCTGGCGCTCCGGCACTTCGGGTCCCGGGAGCGCTCCTGCCGAGGCTACCAATGCCTAGGCAGACATTCCTGGAAAAAAAAGCCGTTTCAGCTGTTCTCCAGCATGCGATTCAGGAAGCTCTCCAGCTGACGCGCCTCGTTCTGGGTGAAGCCGCGCAGAAAGCGGTTCAGAACTCCCATCGCACACTGCCGCATCTTCGGAAACGCCTCCCTGCCCTGCTCGGTCAGCTCGATGTTCACCAGCCGCCGGTCATCGGCATCACGCCGGCGGCGGATCAGACCCTTGCTCTCCAGGCGATCGATCATGCGCGTCATGGCGCCCGCGTCGTAGGAAATACCCTTGCACAGCTGTGAGGCGGAATCCGCTTCACCCATGGCCAGCGAAGCAATCACCACGAACTGCGCCGCGGAGACCTCGAACCGCGCCAGATCCGTATCGGCTCCAAGCTCGGCGTCCAGGGCAGCGAACATGGCCGTGCGCACACGGTTCATCAGGTGCCCGACGCTCTTGCGTGGCTCGTAGGTGTTCGCGTCGTAGATCTCTGTGCTCAAGGTCCTTTGCTCCGATCGCTTCCTTGACTCGTGGGCGCACTTTACCTGCCTAGGCTATCATTGTCAAGGCTATTATTGTCAGGGCTTGAATTGCTTCGGCAGGCCGCTTCGAGGCTCCCCCGCGCGGCCGGGCTCCTGCTGTACAGGCCTGGCTGAAGCGAGCGAGCACGCTCCGGTTGCGCCCGCCCTCCGGCATGGCGCGTCGTTCAGATGCGCCGTTAAGCTACGGCCCTTTTTCCGAAGGAGACGAATGATGCGCTCGATGTCCCGGCGTTCTCTGCTCAGGAGCGTGGCTGCAGGTGCAGCGCTCGCCAGCGTCACTGCACTGCGACCCGGAGCGGTGCGCGCCGCAGAAGGTCCTCTCATCAGTGAGAATGATCCGGTGGCGAAAGCAGTGAAATACGTAGATGACGCAAAGAACGCCAAGGCCGCCAAGCCCGGCAACACGTGCGCGAACTGCGCGCTCTACCAGGGTAAGGACGGAGCCAAGAGCGGCCCGTGTCAGATCTTCCCCGGCAAGAGCGTCACCGCCGCCGGGTGGTGCTCGTCATGGGCGCCGCAGATCTAGCGGCTCCCGGGCGCATCCCGTGACGATTCTCTACGGCATCAAGAACTGCGACACCATGAAGAAGGCGCGCTCCTGGCTGGACAGTCACGGGGTCGAGTACGAGTTTCACGACTACAAGGCCGCCGGGATCGACCGCGCCCGCCTGCAACGCTGGTGCAGCCGGGTAGGGTGGGAGACCGATCCGCCAAAATGAAGCTCCGCGATCTGCGATCGATGGCATCCTGCCCACTCGCCCTCGCCGTGCTCCTGGCCGTCACCGCCGCTACATGGGTTGCCGACGGCACGGCGCGCGCACAGACGAAGGAGTTCTCCGTGACCGACAGAATCATCATTTCGGGCGCCTCCGGCCAGCTCGGCCGCCTGGTCGTGAAGCATCTGCTGGCCCGAGGGGTGCCGGCGAAGAGCCTGATCCTCGTGAGCCGCACTCCCGAAGCGTTGCAGGAGTACGCCAGGCTCGGCGCCAGCACACGCTTCGGGGATTTCAGCAAGCCCGAATCCCTGCCCGCGGCGTTCGCCGGCGGCACGAAGATGCTGCTGATCAGTATCGGCTTCGGTGGCGGTCCGCGTCCCGAGGCCCACAAGCACGCCATCGACGCCGCGGTGGCCGCGGGTGTGAAGCAAATCGCCTACACCTCGTTCGTGGCGATCAGCGGCGGCGACCATTCGGGCATCGGCGCCGATCACTACGCCACCGAGGAGATCCTCAGGAAGAGCGGGGTGCACTGGACCTTCCTGCGCAACTCCATCTATCAGGACGTGCTGGTCGGCCAGGCCGCGAAAATGGTGGCCGAGGGCCGGGCTGTCGTACCGGCGAACGAGGTGCAGCTCGGCTACGTCGCGCGCGAGGACTGCGCTTCGGCGGCGGCCGCTGTCCTGTCGACCCCGGGGCACGAGGACAAGGCTTACGACATCACCGGCCCGGAGCTGATCGGTCAACGAGAGATCGCCGCCGCTGCGTCCGCCGTCACTGGACGCAGCATCGCAGTGTCCGATGCCAGCCCCGATGCTCCTCCGGGCCGCGCGTTCGCGGGACCGGCGGCAACACGAGTCAGCAGCGCTGTGAAGGACCTGACCGGCAAGCCTCCCATTACGCTGAGGCAACTGTTCGAGGCTCACAAGAACGCGCTGCTGGGATCGGGTAATTGAATGAGTCACCGAGTCCTGGCACTCCTCGCCGGCGTGTGCATGCTGCTCGTCACTGCGATCGGCGCAGCCGCCGGCGAGGCGGACGATGTGGCCGCGATCCTGAAGAAGTACGACGTGCAGGAAGGGCCGACACCGATCCGGGAGCGCCAGGACTGGCGCCCCCCCAAGAAACTCGTCGCGCTCGCCAGAAGCGTTCCGCCGCCGGAGCGCGCGACGCTGGCGCGGATTCTTCCCGGCGTGAAGATCGTCTACGCCAAGGACGTTGCGAGTGCTGCCAGGGAAGCCGCCGATGCCGATATCGTTGCGGGCATCACCGCACCGCCAGGGATCTGCGAGCCGAGCATCATCAACAATGCGAAACAGTTGCGCTGGATCCTCGCCCTGTCCGCGGGCGTCGAGCGATGTATCGCCGTCCCTTCCGTTCTCAGCCGTCATCTGCTGATCACGAACTTGCGCGGCCTCGGCTCTGCGGCCATCGGCGAGCACGCCATCGCGCTCACACTCGCGCTGGCCCGTGGCCTCGACACTTTTATCACCGATCAGGCCAGTGGCCGCTGGAGTCCGCAGGATGCGCGCGCTTCTCATATGGAGACGCTCACCGGCAAGACGCTGCTCGTGGTCGGCCTCGGCGGGATCGGCACGGAGGTCGCCAGTCGCGCCCACGGACTCGGAATGAAGGTGATCGCGACTCGCAACCGCGGCCATGAGGGTCCGGACTACGTCAGCCATGTCGGGGGACCCGATGAGCTGTTGCAGCTCGCATCGACGGCGGACGTCGTCGTCAATGCAGCTCCGCTGACCGACGCAACGCGCGGCATGTTCAACAGCAAGTTCTTCTCGGCGATGAAGCCGACGGCGTACTTCATCAATGTGGCGCGCGGCGGCAGCGTCGCGACCGCGGACCTGGTCACCGCTCTGAACTCAGGCAAGATCGCCGGCGCTGGCCTCGATGTGGTGGACCCCGAACCGCTACCGCCCAATCATCCGCTGTGGCACGCGAAGAATGTGATCATCACGCCCCATATTTCCGGCTCCTCCGACATCCCGAACGAAGCGATCTGGGTGGTCGTGAATGAGAACCTGCGCCGCTACGCCGCCGGGGAGAAGATGCTGTCGGTGGTGGATCTGAAGCGCGAATACTGACGGGCTCGAGCGCGGGCCGGGGCGCTCGTGCGTGGCGCTGGATCTCACCTCTTCAGCCCAAACGCCAACAGCACGTTGCCGGGCACTCCCAGCAATCCGCCGTACCCGGAGTTCACGAACAACATACCGCCGGCAACCACGGGGCCCGCGCCATCCATTGACCCGCCATGGGCCTCGAGGCCGTTGACGGTGTCGAACTCCCGGTTGGTGTCGAACGTCCACAACACCGTCCCGTCCTTGATGGAGTAAGCGCGTACGCCGCCATCCATGCTCGCGCTGAGCACTGCCCCGGGGATGACCGTGACCGGACCGCCCTGCCCGGCGATGCAGCCGATGGTCACGCCGCACATCTTCGGCTGGGGCGGCACCTGCCAGATGGGCTTGCCGGTGGCGAGGGACACCGCGCGCAGGCCACCGGGATGGGGTGTCAGCAGATCGGCCAGCCCGAAGAACGCCCGGTCGCCGTCGATCGCCGTACCCCACTCCCCGCCCAGACCGCTGCCCTGCCCGAACTGATAGCGCCACACGACCGCTCCGTCCTTGTCAGGATCGAGCGCCCAGGCGATGGCGGCCTTCTGCGGCACCACCAGCAGGTCGCGACCGTTGATGTGCGCGATGGCCGGAGGGGCGGAGAAGTCGTAGTCGGGGCCGAGTTTCTTCGGACAGGCTGTGTCGGCGCCGTTGGTGGGGTCGCAGCCCATCGCCCACTGGTCGTTGGGCGCTACCTGCCGGGCCCATTTGATGGCGCCGGTGTCCAATGCCATGGCGATGATCGCATCGGTCATCGGCTGCGGCGGATCGGCATAGCCGTTACCGGTACCGACATACAACACGCCGCGCTTCGCATCGACCGTCGGCGCGGACCAGATCCCCCCGCCGGCCGGGCCGAAGGACTCCACGCCGTTCTTGGTCTTGCCACGCGGCCGGCTCTCGGCGACCGTGTAGGTCTTCCACACGACGGCGCCCGTGTTGGCATCCAGCGCCGTCACGTTGCCCCGGAACGAGCAGCAGGGATACTTGTTGGTCGCGCCCTGGCCTTCCTCGCCGATGCCCTGCACGGGCACGAAGACGCGTCCGTCGAAATAGGTGAGCGAGCCGGTGATGCCGGCCAGTTTGTGATCGTCGACCCGGCGCGTCCACAGCTGCCGGCCCGTCTGCGCGTCCACCGCGTAGGCGTTTGCCTTCCGGTCGCCGAAATACACGGCGAAGCCGCTCTTGCCGTCAGCGCCCTCGTACTTGCCCACCATCGGCGAGCTGGACACGCCGGCCTTCGCGTTGAATACCCAGTAGCTGCAGCCGCTCTTGGGATCCAGAGCGTGCACCTCACCGTTATCGCTCGCGACAAACAGTCGACCGCCGGCAACCGTCGGCTGCGCGCGAGCGGAGCTCACGTTGGCATAGCCGAAGGACCATTTGAGCTCCAGGTGCGGTAGATCGGCCGCGGTCAATCCTCCCTCGGCTTTCGACTGACGCCGCTCGTTCGCGGGGCCATTGCCCCAGCCGTTCCAGGCGGGGCCGCTGGCGGGGTCGCGCATTGCCTGAGCCTGTGTGCACTGGTTCGGCTTTTCGGTCGCGGCACTCTGCGTGCCCACGAGACTCTTGCCGGTCACGTACTCGGCCACGGCGCGGCGCTCCGCAACGCTCAGCGCGGCACCCTGTGCCTGCATCTTGCCGTTGGTCAGCGCGTTCACGATCGCGCCGGGAGGAAAATTCCGCAGAATCTCACGGGGCAAGGCCTTGGATTCCAGCGGCTTGCCGGGATTGGCGTTCGAGGTCTGCACGACACTGAGATGGCAAACGGCGCAGACGCGCTGGAAAACAGCCGCCCCGGCTCCCGCAGGGGAACCTGCTGAGCTATTACCCGCGTTACCCCCCGCAGGGAGCTGTGCAAGCGTCGACGTGGAAGCAAGAAGCCCCAACAGAGCCACCCCTGCGGCTGAGCGAAGCATGGAGACCCCCTCATGGCGAACAACGACCCAGACGGGGCAGTATAAAGGGACTGAGGGGAAATCGTGGGGACCGTGCCGTGCAAGCGATCAACCAAGGGGCCGCGAGAGCGGCCATCGTCAGCGCTGAGGTCAACTACCTCGGGGAGATGTCAGAACGGCCGCGCTTCTACGCTAACGATCGTTCCAGGGACTTCCTGAATCTGGACCCGCGGAGCATCCGCGTCGAAAACGTCCGCGACTACGGCAACCGGCCCTCGCTGGAGGAGGAAGGCTTCACGCTCGTTCCGCACCGCAGCGCCGTCACGAATTTCCGCGATCCGCAGGAGATCATGCGTACGCACTATCCGGAGATCGAGCGGCTGCTGCTGGATCTCAGTGGCGCGGACCGCGTCACCGTTACCGCTCCGGGGGTGCTGCGCTTCAGCGAGGCCTCCCCCGAGTCCGGACAACTCAACAACTCGCGTCCGGCGCGCTTCATCCACATCGATGTCAGTGACGCCACGGCCCGGACGTTCGCGGAGCGCTCACGACCGAAGGATGCCGCACGGCCGGCGCGACGCTCGGTCCACTTCAACGTGTGGAGAGTGTTGTCGCCGCCGCCGCAGGACGTGCCGCTGGCCGTGTGCGATGCGCGCAGTCTGTCCGCGGAGGATCTCGTCGAGGCCGATGCAATATTCGACGTCACGGACCGTCCGGAGTGGTCCTTCGAAGCGCTCCTGGTTCGCCACAATCCTGCCCATCGCTGGTGCTATTTTCCCAACATGACTCCCGCGGAGGCGCTCGTCTTCAAGACGAACGACTCGCAGTCGGGCGAGCCGCACCACGTGCCGCACACGGCGTTCAACGACCCGACGTGTCCGCCCGGGGTTGCGCCGCGGAACAGCATCGAGATGCGGGCCATCGCTTACTGGTTTTGAGGCAGGCGGGACGAGCCCTCAGGAGACCCTGAAGGGCGGCAGGTCCCCGCTGCCCTCGAAGGGCCCGCGGGCGAAGGGTGACCGCTCGAAGCGGCGGACGCCACCGTGCTCGAAGCTCGAGTAGGGATGGCTTTCCGTCTCGGTCGATCTGACGGCCGCCCTTGTAATGGCGTCCTCCGCCCCTACATAGCGGATATCCACGTTAGCCTGGGCCGCGGCCTGTTTTGCCACCGTTGCGGCGATCTGCTGCGCAGTGGTGGCCTGGGCGGCCGGGCCGGTGCAATGACGAGTTGATTCTGTGCTCATGGCAGTTTCCTTATCGTCACTGAATCTGGGACTGCCAGCCGCTTTTTCAAGGCACCGCCAACAACATCTGCCCGGGCCTTGAAATCACCTCCCGCGCCATTATCCAGCCTGTCATCGCACTTGGGCACACGCCCGTCCGGCAAAAGGAGGACCTGACATGTTTGGCACGTTGAGAGGTTTTGAGGTCTCGCTGTTCGATGAATTCAGACGCTTGCAGCGCCAGGTCGATGACGTATTCGCCAGTGACGTACACCACTCCTTCGCGCGTGGCGTATTCCCCGCTGTCGACGTCATCAGCAATCCGCAGCAGGTGGAGGTCTATCTGACCGCCCCCGGCATCGATGCCAAGGGTCTGGACATCTCGATTCAGCAAAACGTGCTGAGCGTGACGGGCCGGCGCGAGGCGCAGGTGCAGAACAAGGGTTCCGTCCACCGCCAGGAACGCTTCAGCGGCGAGTTCCGCCGTGTCATCACCCTGCCTGAGGATGTAGATCCGAGCCGCGTCAGCGCGAGCTACGTCGATGGTGTCGTGCGGATCAGCGTGCAGCGCCGCGAGGCGGCCAAGCCGCGCCAGATCGAGATTCACTAGGGCTTCCAGGTCAAGAGGAGATTTCACATGTCCATCAGTGCGGAAGTGGCCGGCAACCTGACCAGCGCCGGCGTCAACGGGCGGCAGGCGCCGGTCACCGAGACGGTGTTGCGCCCCGCGGTCGATATATTCGAAGACGCGGAGGGCGTTACCCTGTACGCGGACATTCCGGGCGTGTCGAAGGAGAGACTGAACGTGCATGTCGAGGGCAAGACACTGCTGCTCGAGGGCACGGTACAGCCGGCCGGCGGCTCGCAGGTTGAGAGCGCCAGCACGCGCTATCGCCGCAGCTTCGCCCTCAGTCGCGAGCTCGATCCGGAACGCATCGAGGCGAAGGTGAAGGATGGCGTGCTCACGTTGAGAGTTCCGAAGCGCGCCGAGAATCGCCCTCGCAAGATCGAGATCCAGTAGGCGATCGAGGTCCGGTGAGCCCCGAGCCGGTCTCACCCAGCCGGCGGTGTCCGGCGAGGCCGGGCGCGGTGGAGTCGATGAGCCGGCGTGCGTCTCGAGAAAGGCGCACGCCGGCTCTCCTTATTCGCCAGATCTGCAAGAATAGGCTCCCCGCCCCCGCTGCTGCGATGAAAGAGGGAGCCCTTGCAATCGATCATCTCCGTTTCGAAGCTCACCAAGGTCTACGCGACCGGATTCCAGGCGCTGAAGGGCGTGGATCTGGAGATCCGCCGCGGCGAGATCTTCGCCCTGCTGGGCCCGAACGGCGCCGGCAAGACCACACTGATCAGCATTATCTGCGGCATCGTCAACCTCAGCTCGGGAACAGTGCTCGCGGACGGCCACGACATCATTCGCGAGTTCCGCGCTGCACGCTCGAAGATCGGCCTGGTGCCGCAGGAGCTCACCACGGACATGTTCGAGACGGTCTGGGACACCGTCACCTTCAGCCGCGGCCTCTTCGGCAAGCCCCCGAATCCGGCCCACATCGAGAAGGTGTTGAAGGAGCTGTCGCTGTGGGAGAAGAAGGACTCCAAGATCATGACCCTCTCCGGCGGCATGAAGCGCCGGGTCATGATTGCCAAGGCCCTCTCCCACGAGCCGCAGATCCTGTTCCTGGATGAGCCCACGGCGGGAGTCGATGTCGAGCTGCGGCGCGGGATGTGGGAGATGGTGCGAGCACTGCGTGCCAGCGGCGTCACCATCATCCTCACGACCCACTACATCGACGAAGCCGAGGAGATGGCGGACCGCATCGGGGTGATCAGCAAGGGCGAGATCATCCTGGTGGAGGAGAAGGCGGCGCTCATGCAGAAGCTCGGCAAGAAGCGGCTCACCCTGCACCTCCAGAGCCCGCTGCACAGCATTCCCGCGGAGCTGGCCGACGTGCCGCTGGAGCTGTCGGCCGACGGCCAGGAGCTCGTCTATACCTTCCAGAGCAAGGGCAACCGCACCGGCATTGCGGGACTGCTGCGCCGCCTGGGCGAGCGCGGCATCGACTTCAAGGACATGCAGACTTCCGAGAGCTCGCTGGAGGAGATATTCGTGAGCCTGGTGAGTTCAAAGGCATGAACGTCTACGCCATCCGGGCGATCTACGGCTTCGAGCTGGCGCGCACCTGGCGCACGTTGATGCAGAGCATCGCCTCGCCGGTGCTGTCCACCTCGCTGTACTTCATCGTGTTCGGCGCCGCCATCGGCTCGCGCATGACGGCCATCGACGGCGTCAGCTACGCCGCCTTCATCGTGCCGGGCCTGATGATGCTCTCGATCCTCACCGAGAGCATTTCCAACGCCTCGTTCGGCATCTATATGCCGCGCTTTGCCGGCACCATTTTCGAGGTTCTGTCCGCGCCGATCTCGGCGGTGGAGATCGTCATCGGCTATGTCGGCGCCGCAGCCACGAAGTCGGTCATTCTGGGCGCGATCATCCTCATCACCGCGCGGCTGTTCGTGAGCTTCTCGATCCTGCATCCGCTATGGATGGCCGGATTCCTGATGCTGACCTCGGTGACCTTCAGCTTCTTCGGCTTCATCATCGGTGTCTGGGCCGATGGTTTCGAGAGGCTGCAGATCGTGCCGATGCTCATCGTCACGCCGCTCACGTTCCTGGGCGGCAGCTTCTATTCCATCTCGATGCTGCCGCCAGTGTGGCAGAAGATCGCGTTGGTGAATCCGGTGGTGTACCTGGTGAGCGGCTTTCGCTGGAGCTTCTATGGCACCTCCGATGTCAACGTGTGGGTGAGCTTCGGTATGACGCTGCTGTTCCTGCTGCTATGCGTAGTGGCTGTCGGGTGGATCTTTCGCACCGGATATCGCCTCAAGAGCTGAGGTCCGCAGGGCGGCTACGGCGCGGCGATTGTGTGAGCGATCTCACAATCGCACCAGGGCGGAGCGCCCTGCCTCTCACCCCCCGGCGCCGTCGGTCGACACGAGGCGACCCCCTATGGTTTAAGCGTGTGGGATCCACTCTCCGCGGCTATCGACGTGCGCGCATCGAAACCAGCAGACAAGAAATCCGCGGCCGCCGCGGCATCGAAAGCCGCGAAATCGGCGCCAGACGAAACCGCACACCCGCGTACGGAGGCCGCACCCTCGGCCAAGGGCGCCGCCAGCGCAAGCGGGGCCACGGGCGCCAAAGGCGCTACGGGCACCGCGACAGGCCAGACAGCGTCCGCCGCGACGCCCGCCGGCTTCACCTTCATCGCGCGCCAGCCCATCTACGACTCGGCGATGGCGGTCAGTGCATTTGAGATTCTCTATAAGCAGGCTCACCTGAACGGCGAGCCGGCCGACCCGCGCCAGGCCGCACTGCAGGCACTCTCGACCGCAGCGCTGGAGATCGGCTTCGACAAGCTGGCCGGCGGGTTGCCGGTCCACATCAACTTTCCCGCCGAGTTGCTCGTCGATGTGCCACCGCTGCCCTTTCCAGCGGAGCGCGTCGTCGTCGACGTGCGCGAGGAGGCTCTCACCGAGCCGCAGGCCGTCGTAGGGTTACAAGGGCTGCGCGCACGCGGCCACGCGACTGCGCTGGACGGCTATTCGCGACCCGCGGGCGACGCCGCACTGCTGACCGGATTCAACTCGGTGAAGTTGCAGATCAGCGAGCGAGCGCCCGAGGAGCTGGCGCGGGTCGTCAAGGAGCTCAAGTCGCGGAACATCAAGCTCATCGCGGCCGCAGTCTCCACCGTCGAGCAGTTCGAGCGTTGCATCGGCCTGGGGTTCGAGGGTTTTCAAGGCGACTTCCTGCAGCACCCGCAGACCTTCCGCGCCAAGCAGGTGCCGTCCAACAAGTTGAGCACTCTGCGGCTGGTCGCCTCGCTGCAGAACGAGAACTATGCGATCGCCGAAGTGGAGCGGCTGCTGAGCCAGGACATCTCGATGTCCTATCACGTCCTGCGCTGCATCAATTCCAGCTATTACAACCTGCCGCGCAAGGTCGACTCGATCCGGCAGGCGATCGTGATTCTGGGCCTGGAGAACCTGCGCCAGCTGTGCACGCTGCTGTGTCTGCAGGGCCTCGACGACCGGCCGCCGAGCCTGTTCGTGCATGCTCTGACTCGCGCGCGCCTGTGTGAGCAGCTCGGGAAAATGGGCGGGGCGAAGGATGCCGGCCCGTTCTTCATGACCGGCCTGTTCTCGCTGCTGAACGCCCTGGTCGGGCTGCCGACAGAGAAAATCGTGGAAGAGCTTCCGCTGGCCCCCGCAATCAGCGCCGCTCTAGTCACCGGCGAGGGGGATCTCGGCGCCGCGCTCCAATGCACACGCGCCTACGAGCGAGGTGCCTGGAGTCACGTGATCTACGGCAAGGTGGCACCCCACCTCATTCGCGCAGCTTATGTCGATGCGGTATTCTGGGCAGAACAGGCTCGAACACTGATCACTGCGTAACGCCCATGCCCGAGCTCGTGATCGATCAGCGCCGTCGCGACTTAGGCGGACTGCAGGTCGGCCGGGTACTGCCCTACGCGCAGCACCGGATGGTCGGGCCGTTCATTTTCTTCGACCACCTCGGTCCGATCGACTTCCCGCCGGGCATCCCCAAAAGCGTCGACGTACGCCCCCATCCGCACATCGGGCTGGCGACGGTGACGTACCTGTTTGCGGGCGAGATCATGCATCGCGACAGCGTCGCTTCGCAGCAAGCCATTCGGCCCGGTGAAGTGAACTGGATGGTCGCCGGCCAGGGCGTAACGCACTCTGAGCGGTTCGAGCTCGCGCGCGCCGCAGGCGGGCCGATACATGGCATCCAATCATGGGTGGCGCTGCCGCGAGAAGCGGAAGAGACGCAGCCCAGCTTCGCTCACTTCGAGCGCGAGGCGCTGCCGTTGCTGGAAGAGAACGGCGCGGCGGCGAGGCTGCTGGCCGGCGCCGCGCTCGGACTCTCCTCCCCGGTAGCGAGCTTCTCGCCGCTGTTCTATCTGCACTGGACGTTGCCGCCGGGCGCGAGGGTCAAGCTGCCCGCAGGTGTGGCGGAACGCGCGGCGTATGTGGTGTCCGGCCAGGTGGAAACGGCAGGAAGCGCGCTGGCGCCGGGGCAGATGCTGGTGTATTCGCGCTCCGAAGAGGCGGTGCTGCAGGCAAAGACTCCAGCGATCGTCATGGCGCTCGGCGGCGAGCCGGTCGGCGAGCGTTTCATCGAATGGAATTTCGTGTCGTCCTCGAAAGCGCGGATCGAGCAGGCCAAGGCCGACTGGCGGGCCGGGCGCATGAAGCTCCCTGACTTCGACGACGGCGAGTTCATCCCGCTCCCGCCGGAGCCGCCGCCGCCCCCGGCCGGCTCGCCGCTGTAAGCTCGCTACCGCCGCAGTCCCCACCACTGCGGGCGCCTCAGCGCTGCAGGCTCGCTCCCGGCCGGGGCCTCAGCGGCGCGCCGGCCCCAGCGCCCCAGGCTCGCTCCCCTCCGGCGGAATACGAAAACAAGCCACATACAGCGCCGGCAGGAACACCAGGGTGAGCGCGGTGGCGACCGCCAGTCCGCCCATGATCGCGTAGGCCATCGGGCCCCAGAAAACAGTGGGTGCGATCGGCACCATGCCGAAGATCGCTGCGGCGGCGGTCAGGAGGATGGGGCGGAAGCGATGTGAAGAGGCCTCGAGGACGGCGTTCCAGCGGGAGCGGCCATTGGCGATCTCCGTTTCGATCTGATGTACGAGGATCACGGAGTTGCGCACGATCATGCCGACGAGGGCGATGATCCCGAGCAGCGCCACGAACCCCAGGGGCTTGTGTGCCAGGAGCAGAGCGAACACCACGCCGATCAAACCGAACGGCGCCACGCTGAGCACGATGAGCAATCGACTGACACTTTGCAGCTGTACCATCAGGATGACGAGCATCAGCAATGCCGCCACGGGAACGACAGCGGCGACAGAAGCCTGCGACTTCGCAGCCTCCTCGTCCGCACCTCCCACCACGATCTGATATCCCTGCGGAAGCTGCGCGCTCAGCGCGTTCATCTTGTCCGCCAGGGAAGCAGTCACGGTCGCGGGCAGCACATCCCCCGCCAGATCCGCCTGCACCGTGATGGTGGCGAGGCGATCCCTGCGCCAGATCAGCGGCCAGTCCAGGCCGTACTCGACGGTCGCCACCTGCAGGAGCGGGATGGACTTGCCGTTGGGCAGCGGGACCTCCAGTGTCTGCAGGGTCGCCGGCGCGATGCGCTCCCGGGCATCCGCCCGCGCGATGACATCGACCAGATAGATATCGTCCCTGACCTGTGTCACGGTCACTCCTGAGACCACCGCATTGAGCGATTGCGCCAGGGCTTGTGAGCTGACGCCCAGCAGCCGCGCCTGGTCCTGATTCACACGAATGCGCAGCGTGCGCAGCGGCTCGATCCAGTCGAAGTTGATCGACTGCGAATGCGGGTCGGTGGCGATCACGCCGGCGATCTGATACGCGATGTCGCTGACTTTCTGCGGGTCGGGCCCGCGGATCCGGTACTGCAACGGCCAGCCGGTCGGCGGCCCCTGCTCCAGCGGACTGACTCGTGCGATGACCTCCGGGAGGCGATCGCTCAGGGCCTTCTCCAGCCTCGCGCGCACTCGCTCGCGTGCTTCCAGGCTCTTGGTCACGACGACGGTCTGCGAGAAAAAGTCATTCGGCAACTGAACATTGAGCGGCAGATAGAAACGGACCGCCCCCTGGCCTACATAGGTGCTCCAGCGGTCGATGTCGGGATCGCCCTTCAGCAGTGCATCGAGGCGCGCCGCGGTCCGGTCGCTGGCGTAGATCGATGCACTGCGCGGCAGCGTCAGGTCCACGAGCAGTTCCGGACGATCGGAGGAGGGAAAGAACTGCTGCGGGACCAGCCGCAGGGCGAGCACTGACAGAGCGAGCAGCGCCACCGCCGCCCCGATGGTCAGCCATCTCGCCCGCATTGCGCGCTCCAGCAACACCCGGTAGCGACGCATGATCGCGCCCGGCTGCGCGTGCTCTTTGCGCTTCAACGTGGGCGGCAGGATGCTCACGCCGATCAGGGGCGCAAACACGACGGCTACGACCCAGGAAACCAACAGCGCCATCGTCACGACGGCGAAGATGGAAAAGGTATATTCGCCGGCCGCGCTCTTGGCAAATCCGATCGGCACGAACCCGGCGACCGTGACCAACGTTCCGGTGAGCATCGGGAACGCCGTCGAAGTGTAGGCGAATGTCGCGGCGCCGGCGCGGTCCTGCCCTTCCTCGAGCTTTGTCACCATCATCTCTACGGTGATCATCGCGTCATCGACCAGCAGGCCGAGCGCGATGATGAGGGCGCCAAGGGACACGCGCTGCAGGTCGATGTCCGAGACTTCCATCAGCACGAAGACCGCGGCCAGCACCAGCGGAATGGAGAAGGCGACCACCGCGCCCGCTCGTGTACCGAGACTGAGGAAGCTCACTCCGAGGACGATGGCAATCGCCTCCCAGAGCGCTTGCATGAAATCGTCGACCGCAGCTTTCACCACACGCGGCTGCTCCGCGACCAGCCGAGGCTCGATACCGATAGGAAGGCTGGCGGTGATGGCGTGCATCGCCACCTCGACATTGCGTCCTAACTCGAGCACATCGCCGCCGCTGTGCATGGAGATCGCAAGTCCCACGGCCGCTTCACCGTTGAAGCGGAACAACGGCTGCGGCGGATCCGAGTAGGTGCGCTTGACGGTGGCAATATCGCTCAGGCGGAAGATCCGTCCGTCGACGACGAAGTTGACGTGCTCGATGTCCCGCGCGGAACGGAACGCGCCGGTGACCTGCACGAGGATCTTCTCGTCCGCGGTTTGCACGACGCCGGCCGGCGTCACTGCGTTCTGCTCGCGCAGCGCGTTGATCAGGGCCTGTCGGTCGAGCTTCAGTCCTGCCAGCTGGCGCGTGGAGAACTCGATGTAGATCTTCTCATCCTGCGCCCCGAAGATGTCGATCTTGGACACATCCTTGACCCGCAGCAGCCGGGAGCGGACGCCTTCCACGTAGTCGCGCAGCTGGCGATGAGTGAAGCCGTCGGCCGTGAACGCATACACGATGCCGTAGGTATCGCCGAACTCGTCGTTGAAGGCGGGCCCGACGACGCCCGCGGGAAGCGTGCTGCGGATGTCGCCGATTTTCTTGCGCACCTGATACCAGATCTCGGGCACGTCGCGGCTGCGTACCGACCCGAGCAGGTTCACGAATACGGTGGTGCGGCCTGCCGTGGTGTAGCTGCGGATGAAGTCCAGGCCCGGGGTCTCCTGCAGCTTCTTCTCGATGCGATCGGTGACCTGATCGATGGTCTCCTCGACCGTGGCTCCCGGCCAGCCGGCCTGCACGACCATGGTCTTGATCGTGAAGTCAGGATCCTCGTTGCGACCCAGGCGCTGGTAGGAGAACAGCCCCATCGCCACGATCATGACCATGAGGAACCAGACGAGGGAGCGGTGACGGAGCGCCCACTCCGAGAGGTTCATAGCTGCTCAAGCGCCCGGCTGGGCCGCGGCCTGCGACAACTTCACCTGCTGTCCGGGACGTAGCGCGTGAACGCCCGCGATCACCACGATGTCGCCGTTCTTCACTCCGCTGGAAATGACCGTCGCCGCAGTCTCATAGCGCACGACCTCCACCGGTCGGGCCGCGACGGTGCGCTTGGCCGGGTCGACAACCCAGACGGCCGGTTTCCCGTTCACCTGGATCAATGCGGCGCCGGGAATGCTCGCGACCGGCTCGGAGCTCGAGACCACACTGCCGACCACGGTGGCGCCCAGGCGCATGGTGTCCGGCGGACTGTCCAGTGCGACCTTCACGACATACGTGCCGGTTGTGGGATCGGCCTGCGGCGAGATCTCCCGCACGTGCCCGGTCGTGGAGATGCGTGGATCGTCGACGAGCGCCACGGTCACCATCGGCGGCTTGGTGGAGCGGCGCATCAATGCCGCCGGCACGTTGAAGACCGCATCCTTGCCGCCCTTCTGCGCCACCTGCACGATCATCTGGCCTGCCTGGACGACCTCGCCGGGCTCGGCGCCCTTCGCCGTGACCGAGCCGGCGACATTGGACTGCAAATCGGTATAGCCGACGTTGTCGCGCGCGCTCTGGACGGAGGCGTTGGCGGCCGATACTCGCGACTGCGCCGCCGCGAGCTGCTGTTCGGCGTCATCGTACTGCGCGCGGGAGACGACGCCCGTCGCGACCAGACTCTTGTAGCGACTCTCGTTGTTGCGTGCCTGGACCAGCGTGGCCTGCGCGGCAGCGAGGTCAGCCTGGGCTGAGCTCAGCGCGTTCTTCGCATCCTGCGACTCGATGCGTGCCACGAGTTGCCCTGGGGAGACGGTATCTCCAATGGACACCCGGCGTTCCACGAGACGCCCGCCGATGCGGAAAGCGAGGTTGGTCTGGTTCTGCGCCTCGATCTGCCCACTGAGTGACACCGGCTCGCCGGTATCGCCGAAGTGAACCACGGCGGTCAGCACCGGGCGCACCAGGGGAGCGGGAGGAGGCTGTCGCGCGCACCCGGGTGCGAGGAGCAGGCAGAGCGCGAGGCCTGTCGCGCGGCCTGACGACACGAAGGGAGGTTGCACCGCAATCCGCATGTTCGCTTCCCTCAAGAAAACCGCGGCCGTGACGGGACGCTTCGAGTATATGCCAGGTCCCTGCAGGGAGCGGCCGATGCGCCCGTGAGTGGCCCGGCGGCGCTGCATCCGCCACGCGGCCGGGGACGCTCTGGGCTGCCGAATCCCGGGGTACCCTTCTTTTGGGCAGACCTCCACGGCCGCTCTTTGGCCTAGACTGCCACGGCTATGAGCGAGGCCTTCGACTACGTCATTGTGGGAGCCGGCACGGCGGGCTGCGTGCTGGCCAGCCGTCTGTCCGAGGACCCCAGACACACCGTTTGCCTGATCGAAGCCGGCGGACCGGCGACGCACCCCTTCATTCGCATTCCGGCCTGTGTCGGCGCTGCCATCGCCACCCCCTCGCTGAACTGGCGGTTCATGACGACACCGCAGCCCCAGCTGGGGGGGCGGCGTATCCCGATTCCGCGGGGCCACGTCGTCGGGGGCTCAGGGTCTCTCAACGGGATGGTGTATCACCGCGGCTACCCGACGGACTTCGAGGACTGGGCGCGAGCCGGCAATACCGGCTGGAGCCACCACGACCTGCTGCCGTATTTTCTGCGCTCGGAAGCCAACACTTCCTATCGCGGCTCGCCCTGGCACCGCGCGGATGGGCCGGTCGCCGTCACCTACATCAAGCACCCCAATCCCCTGAACCGTGCGTTCCTGGATGCGATGGCGTCCCTGGGGGAGTTCCGCGCCTGCGACGACTTCAACGGCCCCAACCCTGAAGGGTTCGGCTTTCGCCAGGGCACGATCGACAAGGGCCGGCGAGCCTCGACGGCCGCAGCCTACCTCGAGCCCGCCAGCCGGCGTACGAACCTGCGCATTCTCACGCACGCGCTCGTTTGCAGGGTCGCCATCGAGGGCGGCCGGGCAAGCGGGGTCGAAGTCGAGATCCAGGGCTCGCGCAGGAACATTACCGCGCACCGGGAAGTCATCGTCTGCGCCGGAAGCATCCAGTCTCCGCAGGTGCTGATGCTCTCGGGGGTGGGGGACGGTGAGGAGCTGCGCAAGCACGGCATCGAGGTCAAACACCATCTGCCCGGCGTCGGCGGCAATCTCCACGATCATCTGGCCGTGGGCGTGCTGATGGAGACGCGCAATACCGAAAGCTACGGCATCTCGGTGCGGACGCTGCCGCGCGGCGCCTGGAACCTCCTGCAGTACGCGCTGTACCGCGGCGGTCCGCTGGCCAGCAATGTGTTCGAGTCGAACGCTTTCATCCGCAGCCGCGACGGCCTCGAGCGGCCAGACCTGCAGATCGTGTTTCAACCGGCGCGGCGCAACAAGGGCACCTTCCCCTTTCCGCTCGGGCACGGCTTTGCGGTCAACACCGTCAATCTGTATCCGAAGAGCCGCGGCCGCATCCGACTGGCGAGCGCGGATCCTCACGACCATCCGCTGATCGACCCCAACCTGCTCGGGGATGAAGCGGATCTCGCGCCGCTGCTGCGCGGGCTGGTGCTATCACGGCGAATACTCGCCAGCGCGGCGTTCGCGCGTTATCGCGCGGTCGAGGTTGCACCGGGCCCGCAAGCTCGAGGCGAAGCGCAGCTGGCAGAGTATGTGCGCCGCGCCGCATCCACGGTGCACCATCCTGTCAGCACCTGCCGGATGGGAACCGACGCAAATTCAGTCGTAGACTCACAGCTGCGGGTGCGAGGAATCGAGGGGTTGCGGGTGGTCGATGCCTCCGCATTTCCGAGCATCATCGGCGGCAACACCAATGCAACCGTGGTGGTGATGGCGGAGAAGGCGGCAGACATGATGTTGGGAATACCCGCTCCTGCCGCCGTCAGCTGAAGATCATTTCAAGGGGAATCGCGCATGGCCGTACAGCACATCAGGCACTGGAAGATCGGCGACGTCGAGGTGGCGCGCATCGTCGAGGTCTACGGGTTCGAGGACAACATCGCGATGCTCCTTCCGGGGGCTACGCCGGAGCTGGTGCTGAGCCACAAGTGGCTGCAACCGAGGTTCGCCACGCCCGACGGACGAATGATTCTGTCCTTCCAGGCCTTCGTGCTGCGCTCCCGTGGCAAGAGCGTCATGATCGATACCTGCATCGGTGCGGACCGCAAGCGCGAATTCGAGGTCTTCTGCAACCTGAAGACCACTTTCCTGGAGGATCTGCGGGCGGCGGGGTTCCCGCCGGAGTCGATCAGCGGCGTGCTGTGCACACACCTGCACTTTGATCACGTCGGGTGGAATACTCATCTCGTCAACGGCAAGTGGGTACCGACTTTCCCTCAGGCCCGCTACTACTTTGGCCGCCAGGAGTGGGAGCATTGGCAGCACTTGAAGCGCACCGGCGGCTACCACAACCTCGATCACCTGGAGGATTCCCTCGACCCGATCGTGGCCGCGGGCCTCGCCGAGCTCATCGAGCCGGACTTTCGCATCACCGATGAGGTCTCCCTCATCGCTACTCCCGGCCACACCCCCGGACACGTGAGCGTGCTCATCCGCTCCCGGGGCAAGGAGGCGGTGATCACCGGGGACATGATGCATCACCCCATTCAGCTCGCCCTCCCCGGCACTCCCGGCAACTTCGACATGGACAAGGAACAGGGGGCGCGGACGCGCAAGGAATTCATCAGCCGCTTCGCCGACCAGGACACACTGGTCATCGGCAGCCACTTCGCGGAGCCCACCGCCGGACGCATCGTGCGCGACGGCGCTGCCTGGAAACTCGCGATCGAGGAATAGCAATTCAATGGCGATCCAACACGACCTGTCCGACCGCAACATCCTGATCACCGGCGCGGGCCGCGGCCTGGGCCGTTCGGTGGCAGAGAAGCTGGCCGCCTGTGGCGCAACGGTTGCCGTGATCGATGTCGACGGCGCCGGCTGTGCTGCGACGGCCGAGCAAATCAAGAAGCGGGGCGGCAAAGCCTTCGCCTACGCAACCGACGTCTCCGACCGCAACGCCTTCACGGCCGCAGGTGCGCAATTCGCCCGCGAGTGCGGGCGCATCGATGCCGTGATCAACAACGCGATGCTGCTGCGTTACGAGCCCATCGAGAAAGTCACGGACGAAGTCCTGGACCAGATGCTGGGGGTGGGCATCAAGGGCGCCATCTGGGGTGCGCAGATCCTGTTGGCGCACATGCAGCCCGAGCGCGGCGGCGCGATTGTCAACATGGGCTCTCCGGTCGCGCTGCGCGGATATCCGAACACGGCGGTCTACAGCCTCGTGAAGGGCGCACTGGTCACCCTGACAAAGACCCTGTCGGCCGAACTGGGGCCGCGGGGAGTGCGCGTCAACGCGGTCGCGCCCGGCTCGGTGCCGACTCCCGGAGCCGTCGGCCTCAATGACAAGGCCGAGTACGAGCGCCGTGCACGTACCATCCCGATGCGGCGCCTCGGCAGCGAGGAGGACAACGCGGAAGCGATCGCCTTCCTGCTCAGTCGCGAAGCATCGTTCATCAACGGGGCCATACTGAACGTGGACGGCGGAATCTCCGCCGCCGGGTGAGCACGATGGGCAACATCGCTGTCTGCGACGAGGATGTGTTCAGCCACGAGGCGGTGCGCAACGCGCGCGCCGTCGACGACAGGCTGCGGGAACTCGCACCGGCCGTAAAGCTGACCCGCGAGAACATCACGATGCTCGGGCGCTACGAGCACGTCTCGGAAGGACTGCGCGACTGGCGCACATTTTCCTCCACTTCGCGCCCCTGGCACGACCCCAAGTCCGTGCGGCCGGAGATCCTCCTCACTGACGATCCGCCGAAGCACACCGGCGTGCGCGCCGTCATTGCCGCGGCGCTGTCCCCGCGAGCGCTGGCGAAGATGTCCGCAGCGTTCAAAGCAGATGCCAGCGCTCTGGTCGAGGGCCTCAGAGCCCGCAGCGGCGAGCCGCTCGATGCCGTCGCCGACATCACGCAGGCCTTCGTCTACAAGGTGCTGCCGGATGCGTTGGGACTGCCGATCAAGGGACGCGAGCACCTCTACGCTTTCGGGCACATGGTGTGGGCGACCATGGGGCCGATGAACGCACTGTTTCAGGAAGCGATGGTGGATACCGGGCCGGTCATCGAATGGGCGCAAGCGTGCTGCCGGCGCGAGAGCCTGACACCTGACAGCCTGGGCATGGAGATGTACAAAGCCGCCGATCGCGGCGAGATCACTGCCGCCGAAGCCGAGCTGCTGGTTGGCATTCTGCTGTCGGCGGCGGCGGATACGACGGTGATGACGCTGGCCACGGCCATCCGGGCCTTCTGCGAATTCCCCGATCAATACGCCTTGCTGCGCTCGGACCCGACCCTGGTTCGCAGCGCGTTCGATGAGAGCCTGCGCTGGGACTCCCCTTCTCGCATGGCCGGACGCATCGCCATGCGCGATGTCGAGATCGAGGGCGTCGTGATTCCCGAGGGCGAGCGCTGCGGGCTGATGTTCGCCGCAGCCAACCGCGATCCGCGCAAGTGGAAGGATCCGGAGCGTTTTGACATCCGTCGCGATCACCGCGCTCACCTGGGTTGGGGATATGGAGTGCATGCCTGCGTCGGGCGGGTGCTTGCGCTGTTGGAAGCAGATGCTCTTCTGGGCGCCATCGCCAGGAACATCGAGCGCTTCGAGGCCGCCGGACGGCCCGAGCCCTGGATGACGACCATCGGCCATGGACCGGCGAAGCTTCCCGTGAGAGCTTTCTATGCGTGAGGTCGCCGGCAAGGTCGCCTTCGTCACCGGAGGTGCCAGCGGAATCGGCTTGGGCATCGCACGCACTCTGGCGCGGGCAGGTGTCAGGGTGGCGATTGCAGACGTACGCCCCGAGGCCTTGCGAGCAGCTGCGGCGAGCCTCGCGAAAGAAGGACTCTCCGCGCTGACCGTCGAGCTGGATGTCTCGAGCCGCGGCGCCTGGGCGGCGGCAGCGGATCGCCTCGAGCGGGAGTGGGGTACCGTCCAGATCCTGTGCAGCAACGCAGGAGTCAACTTCATCGGCGCGACCCAGGAGGCCACCTACGAGGATTGGGACTTCGCGCTGCAGGTGAATGTCGGGGGCGCCATCAGTGCCGTGAAGACCTTCGTTCCGCGGATGATCGCCAAGGGCGGCGGCGGGCACGTCGTCATCACGTCCTCGGTGAGCGGCTTGTTCACGGGTCCGGGCGCCGGGGTCTACGTCACGACAAAGTTCGCGCTCGTCGGGCTCGCGGAGGCGCTGCGCGCCGATCTCAAGCCAAAGGGAATCGGCGTGTCGGTGTTGTGTCCCGGCCCAGTGAAATCCGAGCTGTTCGAGAGCACGCTTGCGGTGCGGCCGCGAGCGCTCGCTGCCACCGGCTCGGTGCCGATCGTTCCGCAGGGCGTGGCTCGCGAGCACACACCCATTTTCACCACTGCGCCGACGGGCGAGGAAATCGGCCAGCACGTGTTGAACGGCATCCGGGGCGATGAGCTCTATATCCTGACTCATCCGGAGATCCGTCCGGTGCTGGAGGCTCGCGCGAAAGCACTACTGGCCGCGCTGCCCGATGAGCCCGTGGACCCGAAGAGAATCGAGGCCTCGCAGCCCCTTCTCGATACGTCTCTTTATCGGTGACCCTCGGCCCCGGCGGCGCCGCTGCGCGTGTCAGCGCGGAGAGTCCTCGCGCGTTTGATCTCTCAGGCAAACGCAATCGAGGATGGGATTATGTCGGGTCTTACCAAGCTTTTGATTGGGTTTGGATTTGCGGCCCTGCTGTCGGGCTGCGTGGTCGCTCCTGCGCGCCCGGTCCGAGCTTATGTCGGAGTGGCCCCACCCGCCGTCGTCGTGCATCCCTACTACGGCGGCTATTACTACCGCAGATGGTAAAGGCTGGTGTGCGTGGGCCGGCCACATTGGCTGGCGCACGCGGGACTGGCCCGTGTTGGGTCAGTCCTGAGCGGCCTGGCGTATTTCGCCAGTCCGCGCCGCGCGGGTCGCTTTCGACCGGCGCACATCACCCGGCCGCAAGCGCCATCGCTGGCGGCCGGGAGTCCTTAGGGGACTAGAAGCGCCGCGGACCGCCGCGGCCGCCGCCGCCGCCACCGCCCGAACGCTCCTGCGCCTCGTTGACCTTCAACGGCCGGCCACCGAAGTCCTGGCCGTTCAGCGCCTGCATCGCGCGCGATGCATCGGAATTGGACATCTCCACGAAGCCGAAGCCGCGCGGCCGACCGGTATCCCGATCGGTAATGAGGGAAACCTTCTCGACTGTGCCATGCGTCGCGAACAGCGCTCGGACGCTGTCCTCGGTCGCGGTGAAAGGAAGGTTGCCTACGTATAGTTTGGTCACTGCTGCAATTCTCACAAAGAAAAGAAAAGGGAAATGGACACCGGCAGGAAGTCCCTACCTCCCGGGGCGATCCGTGATCGGAAGAATGAGGTCATCACCCCACACGCGCACGTTTCGAGCCCATGGATGGTTCGCCACACTTTACGAGGGTGCAAGACATTGGCCGTGAGAGGATGCGCCGAAATGACGCTTTGCGGATCGCGCGCACGCAGGCCAAGGCAGACAAGCCGAAAGAAAACGAGCCGGGCCGGAAGGGTACCCCAATCCGCGGCCGGGTGCCGAACTTTTGGTTTAGATTGAGCGCCCCATGCTGAGCTTTACCGATGTCACGATTCGTCGCGGCCCCCGCGTGCTCTTCTCGGGCGCCAGCCTTGGGCTTTTCAGGGGCGAGAAGGTCGGCATCACCGGTGAGAACGGCAGCGGCAAGTCCAGCCTCCTCGCCCTGGTGCGCGGGGAGCTGCAGCCGGACGCCGGGACTTTCGAGATGCCCTCGAGCTTGGCCGTTGCGCACGTCTCTCAGGAGCTGCTCGCCACCGATCGGCCCGCGATCGAGTTCGTGCTCGACGGGGACGCGGAGCTGCGCACCATCGAGCGTGCTATAGCGAAAGCGGAAGAGCGCAACGACGGGGCCCGCCTGGGGGAGCTGTACGCCCACTACGCCGCGGCAGGCGGCTACGACGCGCGCAGTCGTGCCGGTCGCCTGATGCACGGGCTCGGCTTCAGCAGCGCCGATGAGACGCGTCCCGTCAGCGCGTTCTCCGGCGGCTGGCGCGTACGGCTGAATGTCGCGCAGGCGCTCATGTGTCGCTCCGATCTGCTGCTGCTGGACGAGCCGACCAACCACCTGGATCTGGATGCCATCCTCTGGCTCGAGACATGGCTGCGCGAGTATCCGGGCACGCTGCTGCTGATTGCCCACGACCGGGAGTTTCTCGATCGCATCGTCGATCGCGTCGTCAACCTGGAGCACGGCAAAGCGCGTGCCTATCGCGGTAACTACTCTGCCTTCGAGGAACAGCGCGCGTCCGAGCTCGCCGAGCAATCAGCGCTGTTCACCCGACAGCAGCGCGAGATCAGGCATATGGAGTCGTTCGTCGAGCGCTTCCGCGCCAAGGCGAGCAAAGCCCGGCAGGCGCAGAGCCGCCTGAAGGCGCTGGAACGCATGCAGCGCATCGCTCCCGCGCACGTGGAATCACCGTTCGAGTTCTCGTTTGCACCGCCGGCGAAGCTGCCCCGGCCGCTGCTGGCGCTGACCGATCAGGCGGTCGGGTACGCCGGACCTCCGGTGCTCGAGCACCTCAGCCTGACGTTGTCACCCGGAGACCGGGTCGCTCTGTTGGGGCGCAACGGCGCAGGCAAGTCCACGCTCATGAAACTGTTGGCCGGCGAGCTCCCGCCTCTGAGCGGAGAGCGCGCGGAAGCCCGGGATCTGCGGATCGGCTACTTCGCACAACACCAGTTGGAGCAGCTGGCGGTACAGGAGTCGCCTCTGCAGAACCTGCGGCGCGTCGGCGCGGACGCGGCTGCACGCGCGACGGAACAGGAGCTGCGGGACTTCCTCGCGGGATTCGGCTTTCGGGGCGACCGTGTGTTCGAGCCTGTCGCTCCCTTCTCCGGCGGAGAGAAAGCGCGCCTGGTACTCGCCCTCGTCACCTTCCTGCGCCCCAATCTGCTGCTGCTCGATGAGCCGACCAACCACCTGGACCTGGAGATGCGCCAGGCCCTCGCGGTGGCTTTGCAGGACTATGCCGGCGCAGTGGTGTTGGTATCGCACGACCGTCATCTGCTGCGCACCGTGGCCGACGAGCTCCACATCGTGCACGCCGGCCGCGCGCAGCCCTTCGAGGGCGACCTGGAGGACTACGCCCAATGGCTGACCGACGCTCATCAGGCCGACACGGATCGAACGGCCGCTGCGGCCGACGACCCGACGCCGCAGGCCGGTGAAGCCGGATCGGAGCGCGAGGTGCAGACCGCCGAGGCACGCAAGCAGCGCAAGCGTGAAGACGCGCAGCGCCGCAACCGCCTCAGTCCGCTCAAAGCCGAGGTGACCCGGTGCGAGCAGGAGTTGGATCGATTGGCGCGGGAAACGGCTGACCTCCAGGCTCGGCTCGCCGATCCGGCCCTCTACCTCGATGACGGAAGGGAGAGGCTGCGCGAGCTACTGAAGAGACAAGGTGAGCTGGCACGCGCGACGGAACAGACCGAGGCAGCGTGGCTGGAGGCGAGCGAACAGCTCGAGGCTGCAACGCGCGTCGACTGAAACGGCAGGATGTGCGCCTTCTACAAACGGCATGTAAAGGATTCCCGCTGCGGCGCAGTCATGCCGCCTCGATTCGCAGGCGCGCTCGCTTCAGGAAGCGGCGAGCGGCGCCAGCATCTGACGCACGCGCGGCACGAGAAGCAGGCCTGCGAGAATGATCGGTGCTCCTACCCCGCTCGCTACGAACCAGGGGACATCGACATTTACAGCAAAGCTCAGCGCGCCGATCAGGCACGCGGCGGCCGCTGCCGATGCGATTACCATGACGAGCGTGTTCCGACTCAGCACTCTGCGCATGATGATCGCTGCGGACACCGAGGTGACCACATCGCCGCAAAGCTTGCCGAAGGCGGCTCCGATGATGCCGTAGCGCGGGATGAGGATCGCATGAGCGGCGACCGCGGCGCACACACCGATGATGTCCGCACGCAGGATTCGACGCTGCTCACCGATAGCCACGGCCGCAAAGCGCAGAGTGCCCGTCACTCCGGCGAAGATCGCGGAACCTGCCAGAATTCGCAGCGGGTCGGCGGAGCCGCTGAAGCTCGGACCGGCGAACATCACCACGATCGGCCCGGCGCACTCCACCAGCACCGCAAACGTCAGCATCGAGAAGATGAAGCTGGCGCCCAGCGCCGCATTCAGACGCGGCGCCAGAGTTCCATCGGCGCAGGTGCCGACATCCCGCACGTACATTGGCAGCATGAGCCCACCGAACAGCAGCGGCACCGCAAACAGCAGCTCGTAGAGTTTCAGCGGAGCGTCATACAGCCCCAGCTCCGCCGGCGTGCGCAACAGAGCGAGGAACACCACGTCGGCGCGTAGCTGGATGGTCTGGAGAATCAGCGACCCGCCGATCGGCAGGCCCGCGAGGATGAGCGCTCGCCACACCGGCCACTCGAAGCGCAGCCGGAATGGCAGTAATCCGTTGACAAGCCGCCAGGACACGGCGGCCGTGCAGCAGAAGCCAGCCGCGGTGGCGGCGAGCATCGAGTTGGTGTCGGCGTTCAGGCTGGCAAGCGCGACGACCAGTACCAGTGTCGCGACGGCGCCGGCAACTTCCGCCAGCGCGCCCCGCGGCTGAGCCAGCTTCAGCTGGAACACCGCTCTCAGCAGCTCGCTCAACTGCAATGCGACCCAGCCGATGCCCGCGATCATCACGCCGGAGGCGGATACGCCCGCGGCGATCATTCCCGCCACGAGCACCAGGATTGCGCACGAGGTTGCCGCAATGCGCAGCGCCACGGCATTGCCGAGGATTCTGTGCTCATCGGCTTGCGGCTGGGAGATATCGCGCAGGGTGATCGAATAGAGGCCGAAATCGAACATCACGCCGGCGAACAGCAGCAACGTCAGAACCGTGCGGTACTTGCCGAGGCCTGCGGTGCCAATGGTGCGCGCGAGCACGCCGTAGGCGACGATCCCAAGCAGCAGCCCGGCAACCTTGGCGCCGATGGCGCTGCCGAAGTTGTGGAACAGCGCGATGAACGGCGAGGAGGAGCTTCTGCCGCGCGCGCTCGATCTAGGTGGGGAGGGTCGCGCCATTGGGCCGGTACACACGGCGCTCGAGCGCCGTCAGGCCGAACGAGGCCTGACCGTTGCCCATACAATTGCTGAAGAAGCACCACACCATGTGCGGCATGGCAGCAAGCCGCGTGCCGCGGGGCAACCCAACACTTTGTAGGTGTTGGAATATTGCCGGCGGCGTTCGGGGAGGCCCGGCGCCGCACGTCCGCCGCAGCAAGGTTGACTCGTCAGCCGGGCGCCACAGTCGCCCAAAAACGCTGGAATCAGCCGCCCACCTGTTCCCGCCCGCGGCTGCAAGCCAGGCCCGGCGGGGTGTATTTGCATTTAACCTATTGATTTTTATTGATATTGAGGCCAACTCGATCCTGCGGGTGCACCGCGACGGTGCTTCGAGGGCATGGGATCCCGTGGTACCGATATTGGGTCAAATCACCTACAACCCCGCGTTTTCCTGTGGTTGCCAAAGCGTGGCGTCTGGCATACTTCGCCCTGATCGCCGACGTCCGTGTTTCGTTCCAGACGCGCACTACCCACGCGTGCTCATTTTTCGAATGAGCAAGCGCCACGCGTACTCGAGTTCCGGCCGAGCCGCCTGCGATCAGGTGACAGGATCTAAGGTTCGATGGGCTCGCGAGACGACCTCTCCCTGACCTGACCGGTGCTCCTGCCGTGTGGAGTGGCTAGG
>Ga0105240_10002249_pt1 | contig 31352 bp, 24 predicted proteins | sample KBSC54metaG_FD_80426 | JGI IMG/M metagenome (GOLD analysis project Ga0105240, IMG submission 80426) | Corn rhizosphere microbial communities from Kellogg Biological Station, Michigan, USA - KBS C5-4 metaG | ecosystem: Host-associated > Plants > Roots > Rhizosphere > Soil | place: Michigan, USA... | reverse complement strand
TTCACTTAGGCCGGCAACGTCGCGGGAGGGCAGCCGAAACCCGGTGTGTGAAACGCCAGGAGGCGAGGGACGCCAAGACGCTGGAGGAGCCGGCCAAGGAGCTCGATGAGCGTGTCTCCGAGTGCCCGTCCTTCTCCGCCGTGTTCGCCGAATCATTCTGACGCCTGACCTGGCGTCCTGGCGTCCTGGCGCTCGAGTGAACGGCATTGACGCTAGCACCCGGCGGTGCCGGCGGCGACGTCCAGGCGTTTGACCGCGCGGCGCAGGTCGGCCAACCTGGTTTTCGAGGATCCCGTGACCCCCACCTCTCGCATCGTGATCATCGTCGCCGTCGTCGTGGCCGCTGGCCTGGGCGGTTACCTCTGGTGGCAGCACCAGCATGCAACGCCGGTCCCTGCCGCGGCCCCCGTGGCGGCGCCCGCGCCCAGGCCGCCCGCGCCACCGCCTCCTCCTCCGCCACCGCCTGCGGAGCCGGCCATCCGACACCCCGTGGCCTCGGGCCGGGAGAAGCTGCCCGGACTCGACGACTCCGACGGTTACATCAAGAACGCGCTGCTGGATCTGCTGGGGAAGAAGTCGGCGCTGTCGTTCCTGGTGCTCGACGGCTTCGCCCGTCGCTTCGTCGCCACCGTCAACAACCTGGCCACCGACAACGCCGCCTCGCAGTCCTGGCCCGTCAACCGCACGGGCGGGCGCTTCGAGGTCGATGCGCCCGCCGGCAGCGGCGTCATCTCGTCGCAGAACGCCGCGCGCTACCGGCCGTTCGTGGACTTCGTCGCGGGTGTCGACAGCCGGCGCGCCGTCTCCCTGTACGTGCGCCTGTATCCGCTGTTCCAGCGCGCCTACGAGGATCTGGGCTTCCCCGGGAAGTACTTCAACGATCGCGTGATCGAGGTGATCGACAACCTGCTGGCGACGCCCGACGTCGCGGGCCCCATCAAGGTGAAGACGCTGACGGCGGACGGCGCGCCCGCGGCGCCCGGCCCCGGCCGACTGTACGTGTACGAGGATCCGGCGCTGGAATCCGCCACGGTCGGCCAGAAGATCCTGCTGCGGGTGGGACCGGACAACGCGCGCACGCTGAAGGCGAAGCTGCGCGACGTCCGCGAGCGGCTGCTGCAAAACGGCGGAGGAACGGCCCCGCGTTGACGGAAGGAGCCGATCCGCAGGCGCGGCTGTTCCCCGAGCTAGCAGCGCCGCCGGCCCGCGGCGCCAGCGGCGTCAGTCCCGCGCCGCCGTCGCCGGACGAGCTGGCCCTCGCCGCGCGCCTGCCCGGAACGATTCGCCTGGGCGGCATGTCGTGGTCCTATCCGGGATGGGCGGGCACCGTCTACGCGGGCCCCGCATCCCCGCGCGAGCTGGCCCGTCACGGACTGCCCGCGTACGCTGCGCACCCGCTGCTGCGCACGGTGGAGATCGATCGTTCGTTCTACGATCCCCTGACCGCGGAGGCGTTCCGCGCCTACGCGGCGCAGGTGCCGAACGACTTCCGCTTCGTGGTGAAGGCGCACGAGGACTGCACGATCGAGCGGTTCCCGACGCACGCGCGCTACGGGCAGCGGCGGGGGCAGGCGAACCCGCGTTTCCTCGACGGCGCGTACGCGGCCGACCAGGTCGTACCGCCCATCGTCGAGGGGCTGGGCGCGAAGCTGGGCGCCATCCTGTGGCAGTGCCCGCCCCAGGACGGCGGCGGCGCCTTCGCGTTCGCGCGGCGGCTGGGTGAGTTCCTGCGCCGACTGCCCCGCGGTCCGACGTACGCGGTCGAGCTGCGGACCGCGGCGCTGCTGGGCCCCGCGTACGGCGACGTCCTGGCCGAGGCGGGCGCCGTTCACTGTCACAACGTCTGGACGGCCATGCCGTCGCCGCTGCAGCAGGCGCGGCTGCTGCCCGCCGCCACGCGACGGCCCCTGGTCATGCGCTGGCTGCTGCGCTGGGGCGATCCCTACGAGAGCGCGCAGGCCCGCTTCGACCCGTTCGATCGCTTGCGCGAGGAGGATCCGGCGAACAGCGGCGAGGTGGGCGGCCTGATCACACGCGCGCACCGCCACGGGGTGCCCGCGCTGGTCACGGTGGACAACAAGGCCGAAGGCTGCGCCCCGCAAAGCGTGCTCGGCCTGGCGCGCGTCATCGCGGATGGCATCGAGGGGAGCGCCGCCGCGCCCCGATCGTGAGCGAACGCGCGCCGGTCTCTGGCGCGATTTCTGGCGCGATCTCGCCGCGCGATCTTTTCGCTCGACGTGGCCGCCCCGACCCGCTACAAAACCGTGCCCCGCGCGATGCCAGAGCCAGAACTTCCGATATCCGGACCCCGGGCCGAGGTGTCGGGCGGGCGACCGGCCGGGCCGCGGCTGCGCATGTGGCAGCACGAGGCGCTGCAGAAGTTCGAGCAGGGAGAGAAGGCCAGCTTCCTGGCGGTGGCGACCCCCGGCGCAGGCAAGACCACGTTCGCCTTGACCGCCGTGCGCCGCGCCCTGCTGGCCAGGCGGGCCCAGCGCATCGTCGTGGTGGTGCCGACGCAACACCTGAAGCAGCAGTGGGCGCACGCCGCCGAGGGCTTCGGCCTGCACCTGGATCCGGACTGGTCGCCGGGCTACGGCGCCCTGCCCTCCGACGTGCACGGCATCGCCGTCACCTATCAGCAGGTCGCCGCGAACCCGCACGCCTTGCGGGCCATGGTGCGGGGCGCGTTCACGGTCCTGGACGAGATCCATCACGCGGGCGAGAGCCGCAGCTGGGGCGACGCGGTCCGCACCGCCTTCGAGCACGCGGTGTACCGGCTGTGCCTGTCGGGCACGCCGTTCCGCTCGGACCAGAACACCATCCCCTTCGTCACCTACGACGGCGACCTGGCCGAGCCCGACTACGAGTACGGCTACGGCGAGGCCCTGAAGGAGGGCCGCGTCGTGCGCCCGGTCTACTTCCCGCGCATCAACGGCCACATGGAGTGGACGGCACCCGGCGGGCTGGACTACGCAGCGACGTTCGACGACCAGCTGACGCGAGAGCTGGCGAACCAGCGCCTGCGCACGGCGCTGAACGTCGAGGGCGAGTGGCTGCCGGCGGTGCTGGAGCAGGCGCACGCGCAGCTGGTGCACCTGCGCCAGCGTGACCCGCGCGCCGCCGGGCTGGTGATCGCGATGGACCAGGACCACGCGCGCGGCATCGCCCAGGTGATGAGCGACCGCTTCCGCGTGAGCGCCGTCGTCGCCACCTCCGACGAGCCGACCGCCTCGGCGAAGATCAGCGCCTTCTCCAGCGGCAACGCGCCCTGGATCGTCGCCGTGCGCATGGTGTCCGAGGGCGTCGACATCCCGCGGCTGCGGGTGGGCGTGTACGCGACGAACACCATCACCGATCTGTTCTTTCGCCAGGCGGTGGGCCGCCTGGTCCGCTGGATCGAGGGCGGCGGGCGCCAGAACGCGTACATGTTCATCCCCGACGACGTCCGCCTGCGCACGTTCGGCGCCACCATCGCCGAGCAGCGCCGCCACAGCCTGCGCAAGCCGGGCGACGACGAGAAGGACGACCCGTTCGCCGCCGAGCAGCCCCCGCGCGAGAAGGCGGCCGCGCCCGAGGAGGTCGACGGCCAGCTGTCGCTGTTCACCGCCATCTCGGCGGTGGCGCTGGACGATCAGGGTCGGCGCCTGGAGCAGGCGCGCGTGTTCGATCCTGACGTGGGCGACCCCATCCCGGATCTCGCGCCGCCACGCGGGCCGGGCGGGCCGGAGCTCTCGCTGCCACCGGTGCCGCTCGATTCCCCCGCGCCCGTCCCGCTGCCGGCGCGCGACGCGGCCGCGGTGCCGGGCCCGCCGGCCGAGGCGATGAGCCCGCTGGCGCGGCGCCGGCAGCTTCGCGAGCAGAACAGCGACGCGGTGACGGACCTGGCGCACATGACCGGCCGCTCGCACGCCGAGCTGAACGCCGACCTGAACCGCCGCCTGAAGATCCGCCGCATCAGCGAGGCCTCCGTGCGCCAGCTGCAGCAGCGCCTGGAGCTGGCGAAGAAGATGCTGCGCGGCTGAGCGACCCGACCCACGCGCTGTCAGGCGCGAGGGCCGCGGCTCACCCCTCCGGAGCGCCGTCGGACAGCGCCGCGCGGATGCGGGCGGCGTAGTCGGATTGTTCGGCCGCGTCCTGGTAGCGCACGCGCGGCCAGAAGAAGCCGCGCAGGCCGTCCTTGCGACGGCGCGGCACGACGTGCACGTGAACGTGGGGGACGCTCTGCGAGACCTTGTCGTTCATGGCCACGAACGTACCGTCCGCCTGCAGCCCCGCCTCCACGGCGCGGCTCACCCGCTGCGCCGCCGTGAACAGGGACGCCAGCGCGTCGGGAGACAGCGCGGCGAACGTCGCCACGTGGGGCCGCGGCACCACCAGCGTGTGCCCCTTGAACACCGGGCGGGCATCCAGGAACGCCACCACCCGCTCATCGGCCAGGAGCACGTCGGCGGGCAACGTCCCGGCGGCGATCTGGCAGAACACGCACTGGGCTGCCGTCTTCGCGGGCACGTGGCTCACTCGCCGAAAAGGGTCACGACGACGGTGCGGCTGCCCCCCTCGTCGCGGTGCTCGCCCAGATACAGGCCCTGCCAGGTGCCCAGCGCCAGCCGTCCGTCGCGGATGGGGACCGACACGCTGACGCCCATCACGCCGCTCTTCACGTGTGCGGGCATGTCGTCCGGCCCTTCGGCCGTGTGCACGAAGTACGGTGCGTTCTCCGGCACGGCGCGCTCCAGCCAGCGATCGAAGTCGGCGCGCACGTCGGGATCGGCGTTCTCGTTGATCGACAGCGACGCCGAGGTGTGTTGCAGGAAGAAGTGCGCGAGCCCGACGCGGAGCCGAGCGAGCTCGGGCAACGCGCGCACCACCTCGTCGGTCACCAGATGAAAGCCGCGTGACCGCGGTTTCAGGCGGATGACCGTTTGATGCCAGGGCATGTCGACTACCTAGTACATCGCGCCCGCCTTGCCCAGCATCCGACGAGGCAGCATCGGGTGAGCTCCCCAGGTGACGCCCGCGATCCGCGGCACGGGTCGCACCTGTACGCACAAGCGAACCGAAAATTTTTGATGACGAAGATCTTCGAAGCGAGACTCGTACCCTCATCGATAGTACGCTGTCCCCGCATCTCTCTGCTCTCTGCGCTCACGGCCCCCACGACCTCAGACCGACATCATGGATGGACTCTTTCTCGCCTGTGCCTGCCTGACGGGCATCTGCGGCCTTCCCGAGGCGCCTGCCCGCCTCGAGACGTTGGCGCGCCCGGCGCCCGCGGTGTTGGCCGTGGCCAGCAGGCCCCGCGCCGCACGGACCGCTGCGGCGCCGCCGCTCTCCGAGCGCCCGGTCCCGGTCGTCACGGACGCGAGCAGCGAAACGCCGCCATCGCCCGAGGCCGAGAAGCTGTCGCGGGCCGCCATCACGGACGTCGTCCAGCAGAAGACCGGCGCCATCAAGCGCTGCTACGAACGGGCGCTGCTGGAGGACCAGACCTACGGCGGCACCGTCGAGATGGGATGGAAGATCCAGACGGACGGCCGGGTCAGCAGCGCGACCGTGATCGACGCGGCGAAGCGAAACGCCACCGCCGAGGACTGCCTGGTCGCCGAGATCCTGACCTGGCAATTTCCTGCGGCGTCGGAGCCCACCGCCGTGGGCGTCTACCCGTTCGTGCTGGACGCCCACCTGCTGGCTCACCACGCCACGCGCGTGTCGGCGGCCGAACCGGCCGCCGCCCCTCCATCCGCGCGCTGACGCCGCCGAAGCGCCTCGTCAGTCGCGCCGCTGGTTCAGCTTGGACAGCAGGCGCAGGATCTCGAGGTACAGCCACACCAGGGTCACCATCAGCCCGAACGCCCCGTACCACTCCATGTACTTGGGCGCGCCCTGATTCGCCCCCTGCTCGACCAGGTCGAAGTCCAGCACCAGGTTCAGCGCCGCCACCACGACCACGACCAGGCTGATGCCGATGCCCAGCCAGCCCGAGCTGTGCATGAACGCCACCGGCACGCCGAACAGCTGCAGCACGAACGTCAGCAGGTAGACCAGCGCGATGGCGCCCGTGGCGGCGAACACGCCGGTCTTGAAGGTCTCAGTCGCCTGGATCACGCGCGTCTTGTAGAGCGCCAGCAAGACGAACAGCGTTCCCACGGTCAGCGCCATCGCCTGGAAGACGATCCCGGGGAAGCGCAGCTCGAAGGTCGCCGAGATTCCGCCCAGCGCCAGGCCTTCACAGATCGCGTAGAGGGGCGCCGTGATGGGAGCCCAGGTCTTCTTGAAGACGGTGACCAGCGCCGTCACGAGGCCGCCTACCACGCCCACCATCATCCAGCCCGCCACGGCCGAGGGATCGCCCGACTGGAAGAACTGGTGCCACGGCACGACGGCCGCGGCGATCAGCAGCGCCAGCAGGATGCCCGTCTTGTTGACGGTGCCCGAGATGGTCATCGAGTCACCGCGGGATTCCCCGCCGAACGCCGTGCGGGCGCCGCGGGTGAACCCGCCGAAGGACTTCGAATTCAGTGCCGGATTCGCGGTTCGGATCATGGTGCTCAGTCTACCCCCGCTTCTTCAACCGGCCCGGACGGCCGGGCATTCCCCGGGGGCACCGCCCCGGGCGGACCGCGAAAGACGCGCCGCACGCCCAGCCACCAGGCAGCCAGCAGGGTCGCCGCCAGCGCCAGCGTCGCCGTCAGCGCCTTGTCGTTAGGCGGCTGCACGCCGATCCAGACCAGCAGCGCCACGCCCGCGATCGACAGCGCCGCCAGCGGACGGTACACCCGGCCCCCCAGGTTCCAGGGTCCCATCGCGGTCCACGACCGCCCGAAGGCGAACAGCCCCGCCACCGTGGGCATCACGTACGACAGGTACAGGAACACCACGCACGCGGTGGTCAGCGTCGAGTACACGGGCGCGTACAGCGTCGAGACGACCGACAGCACCGCGGTCGTCCAGATCGCCACCACCGGGGTCCGCCAGCGCGGTGACACCCGCCGCAGCGCGCGCGAGGCCGGCAGCCCCCCGTCGCGCGCGAACGCGTACAGCATCCGCGACGTGGACGTCATGCACGCCAGGCCGCAGAGGTAGTTCGCGGCCACGATGCCGGCCCACAGCAGCGTGCCGGCCCGCCCGGGCACGACGGCCTTCATCAGCCACGAGAAGACGTCCCCGCCCTGCCGCGCGCCGGTGGCGACGTCCGGCATGGCCAGCACGAACGCCGACACCATCACCCAGCCCACCAGGCCCGAGACCCCCACCGAGCGCAGGATCCCGCGCGGTACGTTCCGGGCGGCGTTCACCGTCTCTTCCGACGTGTGCGCCGAGGCGTCGAAGCCGGTGATCGTGTACACGGGCCACATCAGCGCCAGCAGCGTCATCTTCAGCAGGCTCTCGCTGGGCGGCCATACGCGGTTCCCCGGAGCGCCGCCATTGTTCGTGAAGGTGAACAGCCGCGCGACCTGCAGCGGCCCGGCCCCGCGCACCATCGCCGCCGTCAGCAGCAACGCCACCACCAGGATCAGGTAGCCGCTGAAGTCGGTCAGCACGGTCGTCAGCCGGATGCCGAAGTGGTTCAACAGCGCGTGCGACAGCGCGATCAGCGAGACGCCCGCGACCTGATGGGCCAGCGACAACCGCGCCGGGTCGAGGCCCAGCGACGGCCCCAGGAAGTTCACGAACAGCTGGTAGGCGCCGACGTTCACCGCGGCGGTGACGAAGACCAGCCCGCCCAGGTTGAACCAGGCGGTGGCCCACCCCCAGCCCCTGCCGCCCAGAATGGCGCTCCAGTGATACAGACCGCCCGCGGTCGGGAAGGCCGACGCGACCTGCGCCATGCACAGCGCCACCACCATCGCCAGGGCCACCCCGATCGGCCAGACCACGCCCGCCGCGGCGCCGCCCACCGCGGCGACCCCGAGCTGCAGCGAGGTGATGCCGCCCGCCTGGATGCAGATCGTGGAGAACGCGATGGCGAAGTTCGAAAACGCGCTCATGCGGCGGCGCAGCTCCTGCGCGTACCCCATGCGGGACAGCTGCGCGACGTCGCCGGCGCTGTCCGGCGCGTCCGCCGCCCGCCGGTCGCCGCTGCCCGGGGTGCTCATGGCCGCGAGGACGCCGCCAGCAGCACGTCCCATACGATCAGCTTCGCCGCCAGCGCCGCCACGGTGCCGAGGAACAGGAGCCGCACGAACCGGTCGCCCCCTTTCAGGGCCGCGTGCGCGCCCAGCCAGCCCCCCACCAGGTTCGCCGCCGCCAGCGGCAGGCCGATGCGCAGATCGATGATGCCGCCGGCGAAGAAGACGACCGACGCGGCCACGCACGACACCAGGTTGATGGGCTTCGTGATGGCCACCGCCTGCATCATCGTCAGGCTGAAGCAGACCGTGCACAGCACCGTCATCAGGGTCGTGTAACCACCCGAGAAGAAGCCGCCGTAGAAGCCCAGCACCGTGGTGCCGAGGAAGCCGATCAGACGCCGCCGCGCAGTCGGCTGGGGCGGCTCGGCCTTTCGGTAGAGCGCGATGAAGAGCACCAGCGCGGCCATCGAGATGCCCACCACGATCTTGACGACCGTCTCGGGCAGCTTGACGGCGATCTGCGCCCCGATGGCCGACGTGACGATGGTGATGATCGCCAGCGGGACCAGCAGCGGCCCGCGCAGCATACCGGCCCGCGCGAACCGCGCGGTCGCCGAGATGGTCATGAACGTCACCGCGAACATGTTCGTCGCCACCGCCTGCCGCGGCGACATGCCCACCGTGATCATCAGCGGGACGTTGATCAGCGAGTTGCCGCCGGTGATGGCGCCCACCGCGCCCGTCAACAGCATCATCGCCGTCAGAAGAACGATCTGGCCCGTGCTCATGATTTTCTGGCTCGCGACCGCCCGGCCGTCCGCGCGGATCGCCAACCGCGCCAGTAGACCACGCGGGACGTGGCCCTGTCTGCGGGGGCCGGACGGTCGGGGCTTTTCAACGGCGGCGTGCGGTCTTAGCCTGTTCGGATGGCCGAAAAAACATACGCGGGCGGCTGCCAGTGTGGCCGCGTCCGTTACGAGGTGAAGGTCGATCTGGAAAAGCCGGTGATCAGCTGCAACTGCAGCATGTGCGGGCGCTCGGGGACGCTGTTGACGTTCGTGCCCGCCGATCACTTCCGTCTGCTGTCGGGCGACGACGCGCTGACCGACTATCAGTTCAACAAGCACGTCATCCACCACAAGTTCTGCAGCACCTGCGGCATCAAGTCGTTCGCGCTGGGGAAAGGCCGGGACGGCGCCGATACGGTCGCGATCAACGCGCGATGTCTCGAACATGTCGACCTGGACGCGTTGAAGGTGAACAAGTTCGACGGAAAGAGCCACTGACGTCACTAACGATCGCGGCCCCGTAGTCGACCGTTGCCGGGATCACGGGGAGCCTGCCGCGCCGGTCAAAACGCCAACGGGGTCCGTGATATGACAGCCGCTCTCGCCCTACCAGACCCGCCCGCCTCCATGCTCGAGATCCCCGACGCTCTGGTCGACCGGTTGAAGGCCCGCGAGGCGGCGCTGATCGTCGGCCTGGGCAGCGGCGAGCTGACCGGGGCGCCCGGCTGGCCGGCGCTGGTGGCGTGGCTGGCGGCCCGGCTGCCGTTCCCCGACGATCGCGCCCACGTCAACGCCTTGATCGCCGCGGGCCGGCTGGTCGACGCGCTCGTGCTGGTGCGCGATCTGTTGCCGCACGGGGTAGCCGGCGACGGGGTCCGCGAGGGCTATCCGGACGGCGCGCCGATCCCCGAGGCGGTCCAGCGCACCGCCAGCTTGCCCTGGCGGGCCGTGGTGACGACGGGCTTCGACGACGTGTGGCCGCGCGCGGTCGCCGCCGCCCGAGGCGAACAGGAGGCCCCGGCGGTGGTGCTGGGCACCGACACGTCAGCCCACCTGAAGTCGTTTGGCCGGCGCCCCTTGTTGATGCGCCTGTTCGGCCACCCCGGCGAGCCGGACAGCCTGTGCCTGGGCCCTGGGGACGCGCGTACCCGCCTGGTGACGGGCGGCGGCCTGGCCTGGCTGGCGGAGCTGTACCGGCGGCGGTCGCTGGTGCTGGTCGGGTTCCGCTCGCGCGATCCGGACCTGATGTGGCTGACGGCCTGGCTGTCCACGCTGCCGGCCGGACGTCACCCGCACTTCCTGCTGCTCGACACGTCGGCCGAGACCGACGCCGACACCGAGGCGCGCCTGCTGGCCCTGCGCACCGGCCTGACGGTCGTGCCTTGCCGCGGAGGCGCCACCGAGGCCATCGAGCGGCTGGGCAACCTGGCCGAGGAGCTGGGGCCGAACCTGCCGCCGCTGGCGGCGGACATCGACCTGGACGCCTGGTTCGCGCGGTGGACCAGCGTGCCCAACGATCCCGAGCCGCGCGAGGTGCTGGCGCGCGCGGCCACGGCGCTACGCAACGAGGAGCGCTGGGATCGCCTGGCCGAGCTGCTGCTACGCCGGCTGTCGTTCCTCGAGGATCGCACGCAGCAGCTCGCGGATCTGGACGAGGTGGCAACCATCTTTCGCGATCGCCTGCAGACGCCCGACGGGGCGTTGCGGGCCGGGCTGGCGGCGCTGCGGCTGGCCCCGACCGACGACGAGCTGTGGGACAAGCTGCGCGCCGACGCGTCGGAGGCGGGCGCCTGGAGCCAGCTGCTGGACGGCGCGACCGACGTGGCCCTGCAGGCCGGCGCCACGCCCGAGGGCGCGCAGGTGTGGCATCGCATCGCGCGCCTCATCCGCCACGATCTGGGCGGCAAGGAAGACGCGCTGGCCGCCTACGAACAGGCGCTGCAGGTCCAGCCCGATCAGGCGGCCGTGCGGGACGAACAGCTGGCGTTCCTGCGCGAGCTGGAGCGGTGGGACGAGCTGGTGGCGGCGTTGCGCGCCGCCGCCGACGAGACCACCACGCCGGCGCGGGCCTCGGCGATGCTGCGCGAGGCGGGCGCCCTGCTGGAGCAGCAGCTGGGTGACGCGCCCGGCGCCATCGCCGCCTACGAGCGCGCGCTGGCCATCGAGCCGGCCACGGCGGCCGTCGAGGAGGCGCTGGAGCGCCTGTACGAGCGCGAACAGCGGTGGGCGGATCTGGCGGTGTCGCTGGACAAGCGCGCGCGGGGGCTGTCACCGGAGGAGGCGATCGGGGTGCGGCGCCACCGGGCGGCCTTGCTGTCCGAGCACCTGAACGATCCCGAGGCGGCCGCCGCCGAGCTGGAGGAGCTGGCCAGCGAGCACCCCGAAGACGAGATCAACCTGGCCCTGCTGGAGAAGGTCTACCAGAAGAGCGGGCGTCACGAGGACTACCTGAACACGCTGCGGCGCCTGGCCGATCGGGCGGACGACCCGGAGATCCGCGTGGCGCGGCTGCGCACGCTGGCGGCCGAGGCCGATCTGCGCGCCGAAGGCGCCGACTGGGCGACGCGGGCGCGGGAGGACATTCTGCGCGCCGTGCCGCTGGATCCCGACGCCTTCGCCGGCCTGGTGCGCGAGTACCGGATGACCAGCCGCTTCACCGCGCTGGCCGAGATGATCGCCCGCCGCATCGACACCCTGTTCGTCGCCGAATCGGCCGCCGAGGTGCGCGGCGAGCCGGTGAGCGAAGCGGCCCGCGCCGAGAAGCGCGCGCTGCTGGCCTCGCTGGCGGGAGTCTACGAGCAGGACCTGGGCGACCAGCGCGAGGCCTACGACGCGTACGACGCCGCCGAGCACGCGGGCGATCACCGGACGGAGATCTACGAGGGCATGGTCCGGCTGGCCCGCTGGCTCGAGCGCTGGGACTTCCTGGCCGACAGCCTGCGCCGCTGGGCCGCCGCCACGCCGGAAGTGGAAAAGCAGGTGGATCTGCGGCTACAGGCGGCCCACCTGCTGGTCGAGATGCTGGACGACTACGCGGGCGCCGAGAGCGAGCTGGCCCAGGTGCTGGAGCTGGCGCCCGAAAATGCCGCCGCGCTCGCCAGCCTGGGGCACCTGCGCCGGCAGCGCGGGGACTTCGAGTCGGCCAGCAAGCTGCTGTTCGAGGCCGCCACGCGCGAGACCGATCCCCGCGCCAAGGGGGCGCTGCTGGCCGAAGCGGGCTCGGTGGTCCAGTACAAGCTGAGGCAAGAAGACGCGGCGCTGAGCCTGTACGTGCAGTCCCTGGCCGCCGATCCGCAGCAGGTGATGGCGGGCGAACGCCTGGCCGAGCTGTACGCGCGACGCCAGCAGTGGGGCGAGCTGGAACCGATCCTCGACATGCTGGCGGCGCACGACGCGCTCGCGCTGGCCCCCGCCACCGGCGAGCCAGCGCCCTTCGACGCCGACGACCCGCGCGCGGTCGAGCAGCAACTGGTGGAGCGCGCGGTCGCGCGCCACCTGCAGCGCGCGGAGGTGGCGCTGACGCTGGGCAAGCCGGACCAGGCGCTGGACTGCTTCAGCGAGGCGTTCCGGCTGCAACCGGAGTCGCTGACCGTGCTGAAGCGCTACGCCGCGTTCCGCCTGCAACGGCACGAGTGGGCCGAGGCGGCGAAGCTGTACGAGACGGTGAGGGCCCTGCACCGGGGAGCGCTGTCGGACGAGGAGGCGCTGAAGATCACCCTAGTCGTCGCCCACTGCCGCGCCGAGTCCGGCGACATCGACGGCGCCATCACCTGGTACGAGACGGCGCGCCAGATGGAGCCCAACCACCGCAACGCCGTCGAGGCGCTGGCGCGCCTGCACGCGCACCAGAAAGACTGGGCGGCCTGGGTCGAGGATCGCCGCACGTTGATGTCCATCGCCACGCCCGGCGAGCAGGCCGCCCTGTGGGACGAGCTGGGCGACACCCAGCGCGAGAAGATGGCTGCGCCCGCCGAGGCGATCTCGTCCTACCGGGCCGCGCTGGCCGCGGAGCCGGGGCGACGGGCCACCCTGCACAAGCTGCTGGCCGTCTACCAGCAAGAGAAGATGTGGCAGGAGGCGGCCGAGACGCTGGCCGCGCTGGCCGCGACCGAGACCGTCCCCCCGGCCCGCGCGGGCATGCTGTACCAGGCGGCGCTGCTGTGGAAAGACGAGCTGGACCGCCCCGCGCCGGCCGAGGACCTGCTGGAGCAGGCGCTGGACGAGGAGGCCGCGCTTCCGGACGCCTTCGAGCTGCTGGTGAAGCTGCAGACCGAGCGCAACGACTGGGCGGTGCTGGCGCAGACCTACCGGCGCATGATCGCACGCCTGTCGACCAGCCTAGACCTGTCGCACGCCCCGAGCAACGGCGCGGCGGAGGGCGGGCGGGCCCGCGTGGCGCGGCTGTGGAACGAGCTGGGCGAGGTGGCGCTGCGCCGGCTGGGCGACCGCGCGCTGGCGACGGAGGCGTTCGAGCGGGCCGCCGCCCTGGCCCCCGAGCAGCCGCGCCCCCACGAACTGCTGGCCGAGCTGTACATGCAGGGCGGCCCCGACAGCCGCGACAAGGCCATCGCCGCGCATCACCTGCTGCTGGCGCAGGATCCGGACCGCGTCGAGTCGTACCAGGCGCTGGTGAAGCTGTACGGCGAGGCGGGCGCGTTCGACAAGCGCTGGTGCGTGGCGGCCACGCTGGCCTTCCTGGGCAAGGCCGATCCCGCCGCGCTGGCGCTGTTCGAGCGCCTGCGCCCGCATCAGGTGCGCCTGGCCACCGAGCGCATGACGGCGGACCTGTGGCAGCGTGTCCTGCATCCCGATGAGGATCCGCTGCTGGGCGCGCTGTTCGCCGCCGGGGGCGCGCTGGTGGCGGCGCCGGCCGCGCAACCGCTGGCAGCGCATGATTTGAAGCGAAAGGCGCAGGTCGACGTGGAGACGGACCCCCGCCCGCTGGTGCGGGCGCTGGAGCAGGTGGCCTCCACCCTGGAGGTGACCATGCCCGATCTCTACCTGCTCGACGAGCCGGGCGTGGCCAGCACGCTGCTGAACGCGAAGGGCAAGGGGGGCGCGCGGCCCACCCTGGTGCTGGGACCGGCGAGCATCCGGCGCGAGGATCCCTTCGAGCTGGCGTTCGACACGGGCCGGCTGATGTCGTTCCTGCGCCCCGAACGCTTCGTGCGGCACGCCCTGCCCGCGCCGGGCGCCCTGGCCACGGCGCTGCAGGCGCTGCTGCTGCTGGGCGGGGTGAACCTGGAGAACGCGGACGGCGCGGAGGCGGCCCGCCTGGCGGCCGGCGTCCGCAAGTCGGTGTCGCCGTCGACCGCCGAGGCGCTGGCGGTCGCGGCGCGGCGCCTGGTCGAGGCGCGCGGCGCCGCGCCCGACCTGACGAGATGGCTGGCGGGGACCGACCTGACGGCAGCCCGCGTCGGGCTGCTGCTGTGCGGAGATCTGGGCGCGGCCGCGCGCGTGCTGTGGGGCGAGAGCCCGCCCGGCGACGCCACCGGACAGCAGCGCGTGCGCGACCTGGTCGCGTTCTCGATCAGCGACGCCTACTTCACCTGTCGCGCGCAGCTCGGCGTGGCGGTCGCGGCCTGAGTCCTCAGGGAATCGCGCCCGCCTCGCCGGGTCGTACCCTCACTGGCGCAACGTGGGAGCGACGCGCAAGGTCTGGACCTTCAGGTCGCGAATGATCGTCATCGCCAGGTCCAGCCCCGCCTGATCCTCGGTCAGCAGGCGGTGCAGATCGTCGATGCCCGCCACCGGCTTCTCGCCGAAGGCGACGATCAGATCTCCCTCGTGCAGGCCGGCCTGCGCCGCCGGGCTGTTCGGCTCCACGTTCACGACGAACACGCCGCTCTCGTTCGGTAGACCGTGATAGCGAACGACCCGCCGGTGCAGGGGGACGTTCTGGCCGGCCACCCCCAGGTACGACCGGCGCACCTTGCCCTCGTGGATCAGCTTCGTCATCACGAACGCCGCCGTGTTCGACGCGATCGCGAAGCAGATGCCCTGCGCCGGCATGATCATGGCCGTGTTCACGCCGATGACCCGGCCCTGCCCGTCGACCAGCGGCCCGCCCGAGTTCCCCGGGTTCAGCGCGGCGTCCGTCTGGATGACGTCGTCCACCAAATGCCCGGTCTTCGTGCGCAGCGAACGGCCCAGCGCGCTGACCACCCCCGCGGTCACGGTGCAATCGAAGCCGTACGGGTTGCCGACCGCCACCGCCAGCTGCCCGACGCGCAGCCGCGACGAGTCCGCGAACTGCAGCGCCGGCAGGTGTCCGCCGTCGATGCGGACCAGCGCGATGTCGGTGGGCGGATCGTCGCCCACGACGTGGGCGGGCAGCCGCGTACCGTCCTGGAAGATCGCGGCCAGGCGCTTCGCGCCCGAGACCACGTGGCTGTTCGTCAGCACGTAGCCGTCTGGCGTCATGACGAATCCCGAGCCGCTGCCCCCGCCCTCCTGTGGGCCGCGGCGCGGCCCCGGGCGCCCCTCGGCGGGCGGCCTCTCGCCCTGCACCTCGATCTTCACGACGGCGGGGCTGACTTGCTCGGCCACGGTCGTCACCGTGCGGGAGTACGCATCCAGCAGCTCGCCGTCCGCCACCTGGGGCCTCGAACCTTCGTACGTTTCCATGCGGGACCTCCTTCGCCGGGGCTCTCGCTCCCGGCGGGTGCTCTCTCCGTGGGCTTCACGCCTCACGGTTCAAGCGCGTCACCGTAATCGCCGGCGCGGCGGCGTCAATTCGCCCGCCGGGCCTCCCCGGTTCATCGTGCCCTAGTCGGCCAGCTGCTTGCGGATCGCGCCCAGCTCCTTCAGCTTGGCGGGCGACAGCTCGGGGTACTTCATCTTCAGATCCTTCAGGGTCTTCACCACCACCCGCGACACGATCAGGCGGGCCGTGTCCTTGTCGTCGGCCGGCACCGCGTACCAGGGGCTGTCCCCCGTGCTGGTGGCGGCCAGGCAGTGCTCGTACGCCTTCATGTAGTCCTTCCAGAACTTCCGTTCTTCCAGGTCGGCCTGGCTGAACTTCCAGCGCTTGTCCGGGTCGTCGATGCGGGCCAGGAACCGCTTGCGCTGCTCGTCCTTGGACAGGTGCAGGAAGAACTTCACCACGCGTGTCCCGTTGCGGTGCAGGTGGCGTTCGAGGTCGCGGATCGACTGGTACCGCCGGTCCCAGACGTCGTGCTTGTGGCGCTTGCCTCGCTTGCCGAGCCCGTTCGGCAGGCCTTCGGCGCGCAGGATCTCGGGGTGGACGCGCGCGATCAGCACCTCCTCGTAGTACGACCGGTTGAAGATGCCGATACGCCCGCGCTCGGGCAGCACCCGGGTGGTGCGCCAAAGAAAGTCGTGCTCCAGCTCCTCGGGGCTGGGATGCTTGAAGCTGTAAACCTGGCAGCCTTGCGGGTTCACCCCGGACATCACATGACTGATGGCGCCGTCCTTGCCCGCGGCGTCCATGGCCTGGAAGATCAGCAGCAGCGCGTACTGGTTCGAGGCATAAAGGAGCTTCTGCAGATCGGCCAGCTCGTCGATCTGGGCGGCCATCGCGTCCTTGTACCCGTCCTTCGAGTCGAAGAAGGGGTCGATCTTCGTCGGCCAGTCGTCCAGATCGACCTTGTGCCCCTCGCGGACGCGAAAATCATCCAGGTGCTTTTTCATCGCGCTAGGATATTTAACCATCGTGGCCTCCCCTGTAACGCCCACCGCGCGCCAGCCCTTGTCCGATCAGCGAGTGAAGACGCTGATGAAGGACGCCTTGCGCGGCAAGGGCCACCGCCTGACGTGCGCGGACGCCGTGGTGGCGTCCGGCCTGCCCGAGCCGGAGGCGACCCGGGCCCTGACCCTGTTGCTGAAAGACTACCGCAGCCACCTGAGCGTCACCGAGAGCGGCGAGCTGCTGTATCAGTTCGATCCCGCCTTCGCGCGGCGCGACGCCCTGTCCTGGCGTGAGCGGGGGGCGCTGGTCGGCGCCGGGCTGTGGAAGGCGTTCTCCTTCCTGTTCAAGATCACGATCGTGGCCACCCTGGTCGGTTACTTCGCGCTGTTCGTGGGGATGATGGTGGCGATGGTGTTCGCGCGCAGCAACTCCTCCGACGACGACGATCGCGGCTTCGGCCTGGACGGGCTGCTCTGGTTCTGGGGCTGGGACACGGCCGGAACGATGGGCCACTCGCGGGCCCGCCTGGCCCCGCGCGGCCCGCGCACACCCTTCTACAAGCGCGTGTTCGCGTTCGTGTTCGGGCCGCCCAAGGCGCCCGCGGATCCGCTGGGCGAGGAGAAGCAGCTGGTGGGCTTCATCCGCGGGCAGCGCGGTCGCATCGCGGCCGTCGACCTGGTGCGGCTGATGGGCTGGAGCTTTCCGCGCGCCGAGCAGGAGACGACGCGCCTGATGGCCCACTACGGCGGCGAGCCCGAGGTCACCGACGACGGGGTCATCGTTTACACCTTCAAGGAGCTGCGCAAGACGGCCCAGGGGGAGGACGAGGCGCCCGAACCGGCGGCGCCGCGCTGGGCCTGGCAGCGGGCCGTCAAGGCGCCGCCGCTGACCGGCAACCCGCCCGGCACGAACGCCCTGATCGGCTTCTTCAACGGGTTCAACATGCTGGCCCCCATGCTGATCGTCCCGGCCTTCGAGCTGCGTTTCCGCGTGTCGCTGGCCGAGTACAAGTTCCTGCTGTTCGGATTCCCGCTGACCTTCTCGGCCGTGTTCTTCGCCATCCCCGGCGTCCGCTGGTTGAAGGCCCGCTGGGACGCCCGCCAGCGCCGCCATCACGAGACCCGCCATCAGCTCCTGCGCCGCATCTTCGCCGGCGGCGGCAAGCGCACGCGCGCCGACCTGGCCCCCACGCCTGCGCTGGGCGCCGTCCTGGACGGCGAGCTGGTCACGCTGGGCGGCGACGTGGCCACGGAACCGGACGAGCAGGGCCAGGTCTGCTACATCTTCCCTCGTATCGAACAGGAGCTGGCCGCGGTGACGCGGGCGCGACTGGCGGCGGCCGCCGCCGAGCGCGAGGCCGGCGCGGTGGTTTTCTCCTCTGCGGAGTGACCGACAGGACCCATGACAAAACCAAACACGTCCCGCTCGTCGTTCTCGTGGTCGCGGCGCACCCCGCTGGTGGGCGCCATCCTGATGCTGGCGCTGGGCCTGGCCGCCGCCGGTGTGGCGGCGCCGCCCGCGCCAGGCCCCGCTGCCCTGGCCACCGAACGCAACATCACCGAGCTGACGGTGAACCTGCTCGAGCACTCTCAGTTCGCCCACCACCCCCTCGATCGCGAGTTCGCGAACACGTTCCTCGATCGCTACCTGGACGCGCTGGACGGCACGCGCTCGCTGTTCCTGCAGACCGACATCGACGCGTTCGCCCCGCTGCGCGCCACGCTGGCCCAGGCCACCCATGAGACCGGCGACACGGGCCCGGCGCACGTGATCTTCGCCCGCTACCTGCAGCGCCTGGAGCAGAGCGAGGCCTTCGTCGCCGGCCTGCTGAAGGCCGGCAAGTTCGAGTTCACGGGCCACGACAGCTATTCCTTCGATCGCGCCAAGGCAGCCCGCCCCCAGGACCTGGAGGCGGCCAAGGAGCTGTGGCGCCAGCAGACCCGCGCCGAGTATCTGCAAGAGAAGCTGACCGACAAGCCGGCCGCGAAGATCGTGAGCACGTTGCTGCGGCGGCACGAGCAGCAGCTGCATACGATGAAGACGCTGGGCGGCGACGAGCTGCTGGAGATCTACCTGAACGCGCTCGCCCACGTGTACGACCCGCACTCCGACTACCTGGGCCACGAGCAGATGGAGAGCCTCTCCATCGCCATGAACCTCTCGCTGTTCGGCATCGGCGCCTCGCTGCAGACCGAGGACGGCTACGTCAAGATCCACGAGCTGCTGCCGGGCGGTCCCGCCGCCCGCAGCGGCCTGTTCAAGCCGGGCGATCGCATCATCGCCGTCGCGCAAGGGAACAAGGAGCCGGTCGACATCGTCAACATGCCGCTGTCGCGCGCCGTGGAGCTGATTCGCGGCCCCAAGGGCACGACCGTCAAGCTGACCACCATCCCCGCCGGTGCCACCGAGGCGGCGCTGCCCAAGGTGACCGCGCTGGTGCGCGACGAGATCAAGCTGGAGGATCAGGCCGCCAAGGCGCGCATCATGGACGTGCCCGCGGGGAACGGACCGGACGGCAAGCCCACCACCATGCGGCTGGGGGTCATCGATCTGCCGTCGTTCTACGCCGACATGGGCGAGGGAACGCGCAGCGTGCACCGCAGCGCGACCGCCGACGTGGCCACGCTGCTGAAGCGGCTGAAGGCCGAGCACGTGCGCGGGGTGGTCGTCGACCTGCGCCACAACGGCGGCGGCTCGCTGGAAGAGGCGATCAGCATGACCGGCCTGTTCATCCGCAAAGGCCCCGTCGTCCAGACCCGTGACTCCGCCAACCACATCGAGGTGGACGCGGACGAGGACCCGTCGCAGATCTACGACGGCCCCCTGATCTGCCTGACCAGCCGCTTCAGCGCCTCGGCGTCCGAGATCCTGGTGGGCGCGCTGCAGGACTACGGGCGGGCGGTGCTGGTGGGCGACCCGTCGACCTTCGGCAAGGGGACGGTGCAGAACGTCTTGCCGCTGGGCCGGGTGATGGATCAGAGGGGGCTGGCGCACGCCTACGATCCGGGCGCGCTGAAGGTCACGATCCGGAAGTTCTACCGGCCGGACGGGGCCTCGACCCAGCTTCGCGGCGTCCCTTCGGACATCGTCCTGCCGTCGGCCAGCGACTTCAACGACGTCAGCGAGTCGGCGCTGGACGATCCCCTGCCCTGGGACTCGGTGCCGGCGGCGCCGCACGATCGCTTCAATCAGGTGCAGCCCTACGTCGCGGCGCTGCGCAAGGCGTCGGTCCAGCGGGTCGCCGCCGACAAGCAGTTCAGCGAGCTGGTCGCCGACGTGGCGCGCGTGAAGCAGAACATGGCGAAGAAGTCCGTGTCGCTGAACGAGGCCGAGCGGCGCAAGGAGCTGCAGGAGGGCAAGACGCGCCGTGCCCAGCGCGAGCAAGAGCGGCGCGCGCATCGGGCCAGCATGCCCACCACCTACGAGTTGACGGTCGAGGCCGCCAGCGCCCCGAAGCTGCCGGCCCCCATGAAGTTCACCGATCCGAAGGCCGCCCCCGATGGCGGCGCGCCGCCGGAGGCGCCCGACGAGCTGGACGAGGAGACGCCGAACCGCTCGCCCGCCGACGATCTCCTGCTGAACGAGGCGGTGAGGATCCTGCAGGACTACGTCGGACAGCTCTCGCACAAGCCCACGGCCACCTAGGCTGCGGCGCAGGGCGCAGCCGTCACCCGCCCGAAACGGCGGGCGCCGGCTGTCGATTCGAGGAAGAAACCAGCGGCCCTGCGAGCGCCGCATTCGGGCGCTGGCGCGCCCCTCCGGCGCGGTGGCCCCTTCCTTGAAGGGGTCCGCGTCATGCCCCATCCCGACCTGGCCCCGTCTCGCCCTGCCGCTCCGCTCGTCGGTTTCAGCCGTCCCATCACCCCCTCCCGTCGGAGCGGTCTCTCCACGCTGGTCCTCTGTCTGGCAGCCAGCGGCGCGCTCGGCGGCTGCAACCCCGACATCTTCGACGTCAGCGTGGCGCTCTCGCACGAGAGCTTCCCCGCCGACTTCGGCAACGCGATGGGCACCATCCCGACCACGACCTGCAACACGGGGGATACGACCGTGTGCGGGGCCAGCCAGACGACCATGCTGGACGACAACGCCGGCCAGGTGACGATCAGCCTGGCCTGCGACGGCAGCAAGAACCTGTGCTTTGCCCAGGCGAACGCGACGGCGGCGACCACGGTCGACGTCCTGCAGGACGACAGCTTCACCAGCGCCGTCGGGCGGCGCGCCGTCTCGGTGGTCCGCATGCTGGACCTGCAGTACACGATCCCCACCAACACGGCGACGTTCACCATTCCCGAGATCGACGTCTACGTCGGACCGGCCGGCAGCAAGACGGCCACCGACGCCGGCGTGGTGATGGTCGACAAGATCTCGCCGATCGCCGCCGGCACCACCATCACCGGCTCGCCCCGCCACCTGACCGTCGCCGACGGCTCCCCCGCGCGCGACCTGATCGAGAGCAGCATCCGCAGCGAGACGCCCTTCGTGTTCGTCGTCACGGCGGCGCCGCGCCTGGAAGCGGGCGCGACGTTGCCGGCGGGCAAGGTCGTGGTCGACGTCCAGCCGCTGCTGGGGCTGGGGCTGCGCTGACGCTCGCCGCGCCCGGTCTCCCGGACCGCGGTTCGCTCAGAGCCGGTCCAGCCGGACCGCGGTGCCGTACGCCAGCACCTCGGTGGCGCCCTGGCTGAACTCGGTGGCGTCGTAGCGCATGCCGATGATGGCGTGGGCGCCCACCTCTTCGGCGTGGGCCAGCATGCGCTCGTAGGCCTCGTGGCGCGCCGCCTCGCACACGTCGATGTACTCCTGGATGTTGCCGCCGAAGATCTGCTTCAGCCCGCCCACCACCCCCTGCCCCAGGTTCATCGAGCGCACCACGATGCCGCGCACCACGCCCAGGTAGTCGGCGATCCGATGGCCCGCGATGTCGTTTCCGGTCGTGACCAGCAGCGGTCCCGTCCGTTCGATGCCGGTCCGGTAAGGCCCCGGCCCGGCATCTTCTCCTCCGCTTCCCCGTCGCGCTGACTGAACCATCGCTTCACGCCCCCTTCTTCATCGGTAGACCGGGAACTCCTTCGTCAGCACGGCTACCTTGGCGCGGACGGTGGCGATGTTCGCCTCGTCGCGCGGGTTGTCGAGGACGTCGGCCAGCAGGTTGGCGGTCTGGCGCGCCTGCTCTTCCTTGAAGCCGCGGGTGGTCATGGCCGGCGTGCCCAGACGGATGCCGCTGGTGATCATGGGCTTCTGCGGATCCTTGGGGATGCCGTTCTTGTTGCAGGTCATGTGCGCCTGCTGCAGCAGCGCCTCGGCCTCCTTGCCGGTCAGCCCCTTCGGCCGCAGGTCGACTAGCATCACGTGGCTCTCGGTGCGGCCGCTGACGATGCGCAGCCCGCGCGCGCTCAGCGTCTCCGCCAGCACCGCGGCGTTCTTCACCACCTGCTGCTGGTAGGTCTTGAACTCGGGCGACAGCGCCTCCTGGAAGGCGACCGCCTTGGCGGCGATGACGTGCATCAACGGACCGCCCTGGATGCCGGGGAAGATGGCGCTGTTGATGGCCTTGGCCACCTCGTCCTTCATCAGGATGAAGCCGCCGCGCGGTCCGCGCAGGCTCTTGTGGGTCGTCGACGTCACGACGTCTGCAAACGGCACCGGGTTGGGGTACACGCCCGCCGCGATCAGCCCGGCGTAGTGGGCCATGTCCACCATGAAGTACGCGCCCACCGCCTTGGCCACCTTGGCGAAGCGCTCGAAGTCGATGCGCAGGCTGTACGCGGAGGCGCCGGCGATGATCAGCTTCGGCTTGTGCTCGTGCGCCAGCTTCTCCATCTGCTCGTAGTCGATGGCCTCCTTGTCGTCCAGGCCATAGCTGACGACCTTGAACCACTTGCCGCTCATGTTCAGCGACATGCCGTGGGTCAGGTGGCCGCCCTCGGCCAGGCTCATCCCCATGATGGTGTCGCCCGGCTGCAACAGGCCGAAGAACACGCCCTGGTTCGCCTGCGACCCCGAGTTGGGCTGCACGTTCGCGTTCGCCGCGCCGAACAGCTTCTTCACCCGGTCGATGGCCAGCTGCTCGACGACGTCCACGAACTCGCAGCCGCCGTAGTAGCGCTTGCCCGGGTAGCCCTCGGCGTACTTGTTCGTCAGCTGCGTCCCCTGCGCGGCCATGACCGCCGGCGAGGCGTAGTTCTCGGAGGCGATGAGCTCGATGTGCTCTTCCTGGCGCTGGTTCTCGTGCTGGATGGCGGACCAGAGCTCGGGGTCGACGTTGGCGATGGTGGAGCGCGTGCGATCGAACATGTTGTATTCGTCCCTCGGTGTTGTGGCGCGGTCGGCCGCGCGGCCCGGCCAGGCGCGACGGAGCTCGTCGCCTGGCGGACCCACGGCCCTTGATGAGGCGCGAAGTTTATCTCGCCAGACCACCCCAGAGCGAGACGAAGGCGCGGAATCGGCGCAGCGCGGCCTGCGCCAGCCGCTCCCGTGGCAGCAGCAGCAATGCCGTGGCCGAGGTGAGCCCGCCCACCAGCGCGAACAGCGCCGGATAGCCGAGCCGCGTCGCCACCACGCCAGCGGGCGCCACCGCCGAGATGCCCAGGCTCATGGCGCCGTTCGCGATGCCCAGCGCGCGCGGCCGGCGCCCGAGCGGCGTGGCCTGCACCAGCATCGCCATCAGCGCCGGATACGCGGCGCCGTGCGCCGTCCCGAACACCAGCCCCAGCAGCCCCAGGTGAAATGGTGCCAGCGCGCCCGCGGACGCGACCGCCGCCCCGTACAGCAGCAGCGCCGTCGTGGCCACCGCGCGATGGCCCAGCCGATCGGACAGGCGGCCGCCGAACACGCGCACGGTGATCGCGGCGGAGGTGTAGCCGATGAAGAACGCGCGCACCGCGTGCACGCCGCTGTCCAGCGCGAACGGCGCCAGGAAGGCGAACAGACAGCTGAACGCGAGGCCGGCGCTGCCGAACACGGCGTAGATGGCCAGGTGGCTGGGACGCCCGGCGCCCCCGCCCTCACCGGCGGGCGCGGGCTGCGGCACGGGCGGCGTGGCGCCCGCCCCGGTCGCGGCCGGCGCCTGCGTGATCGGCAGGCGCCGGGCCAGCGCCGCGGCGCCGAGCGCCGCCAGCGCGGCCACGAAGAAGACGCTGCGATAGCCCAGGTGATCGGCCAGCGGCTCGCCGATGGCGGGAGCCAGCGCGTTCATGACCAGGCTGGCGCCCCCGGCCAGGCCGATGGCCTGGGCCAGCCGCTCCGGCGGCGCGAGGTCCGCGGTCAGCGTCATGGCCGTGCTGAACATCAGCGTCCACGTCACGCCCTCGGACGCGCGCAGCGGTATGGCCAGCAGGCCGGGACGATCGAACAGGCCGAAGAGCGCCGCGGCCGTCGCCAGCAACAGGTTCGCGGCGATCAGCGTCCCGCGGCGGCCCAGGGTCTCGACGATGGCGCGCAGGAAGGGAATGGTCAGAATGCAGGCGACGCCAAAGCCCGCCATCACGAACCCGATGCGAGAGGCCGGTTCGCCCGTGCTGGCCAGGTACTTCGGCAGCAGGAAGAACATCGAGAACGAGAAGCCGTACGCCGCCTGCATGGCCAGCAGCCGCAGGAACGGGGGCGTGAACAGCGGCCGCGCTCGCGACGAAAGCTCTCCGGCGATCGCGCTGGACGTGCCAGGCGGGGCAGAGGCGTAGGACGAGGCCCGTGGGTTCGGGTCAGGGTCGTCGGAACTGTCGGACGGGGCTGCGCTGGTGCTGGGGCTGGTGGGAGGACTCGCGGACATCTTTCGCTCCGGACTGCCAGCCGGGAGCGAGTGGGACCGCTCCACCCTCTCCTCGACTTGGCGGGAGAGGGTGACGGGTCAACCGATGCTCAGCGGTCGCGCGTGCCCACTCCCCCGTCGCGCTTCGCGACGAGGACGCCAACCTGGCGCAGGGAGTGGCAGCAGAGCATCGTCATGGGGCCCAGCGATGTTCTCGCGGCACGAGCGCCCTGTCAACGGCGTCGCGCGCGTCGACGACGCTCACGAGCACGAGCGGCGCCGGTCAGCGGTGTCCGCCGTGAAAGCCGCCGCCGTGAGAGCCGCCGCCGTGGAACCCGCCGCCGAAGCTGCCATGGCTGCCGCCCCCGAATCCGCCGCCGTGGAACCCGCCGCCGAAGCTGCCGTGACCCTGCGGCGCCGCGAAGCCGCGCCCGCCCCCGCCCATCGTCGGCGCCGCGAACCCGCCGCTGTGGCTCCCCGGACCGACCGTCCCGGCCGACCCTCGATAGACCGGCGCCGCCGTCCGCGCGCCGCCCCCGAATCCGCCCCGGTACCCGCCGCCGTAGGCGTGCCCGCCCCCGTAGACGCGACCGCCCGGGTAACCGCCGCCCCAGCCGCGCGCGTGATAGGCGTTGTAGCCACCGCGGTAGGTTCCCCAGTGATAGCCGGCGCCGCGCAGGCCGCGATACCAGCCGTAGTTCCAGGGGCCCACGCCGGCAAAGTAGGGGTACGCGCCCCAGCCCCAGACCCACGGCGCCGCCAGCCACGTCCACCCGTAGGTCGGGTAGTAAACGTAGGCATACGGCTCGCCACCGTAGGCGGTCCCCTCGTAGGTGTACTGGTTGCCGTAGGGCATCCATACCCAGCCGTACTGTTCGGTGTAGACCCATTGACCGCTGGAGGCCTGCGGTTGCGGCGCCGGCGCCATCTGCGGGGCCGGCTGGGGCTGGGGGGCCTGCTGATACGCCTGCTGCTGGGCGTATTGCTGGTCCTGTTGATCTTGCTGATCTTGTTCGTCTTGCTGGCTCTGCTGGGCCGGGGGCGCCGGTGGCTGCGGCGGCGGGGCCGGTGGGACCTCGGCGGGGGCCGCGCTCGGCGGCGTCACGGGCTGCGGCTCGGGCTGCGTGGGGGCGCCGGTGTCCTGCGCGCGCGCGAGCCCACCCCCCAGCGACGAGAGGCCGAGCGAAAGGGACATGAAGACGGCAGCGAAGACGGTGCGTGGGGATTTCATGACAGCCCTCCGGCGTGCGGATTGGACCGCGACGCTCGAACTTCAATTCTACTCGACGAATCGCCGGGACGAATTTGCGTTCGGAGACGCGGGAACCGTGGCCGGCGACACGCCGCCCTGCCCCTGGCCCCAGGGTCGCCGGCGACTTAGCTTGCCCTGCGTCATGGGCACCCCCGATCGCGTGATGCTGTTCGACGTCGACGGAACGCTGGTCGACAGCAACGACGCTCACGCCCGGGCCTGGATCGAGACGCTGAGCACGTTCGGGATCGAGCGTGACGTCGCCGCAGCCAGGCGCCTGATCGGGATGGGCGGCGACAAGCTGCTACCGGTGCTGACCGGCATCGCGGCCGACAGCGACCTGGGCCGGGAGATCACGAAGCAGCGCAGCGGCCACTTCCGGCGCACCTACCGGGACGGCCTGCGCCCGTTCCGTGACACCCGCGCGCTGTTTCTCGCCCTGCGCGAGCGGGGCGTGCGCCTGGGTGTGGCCACCTCGTCGGACGAGGAGGATCTGCAGCGGCTGCTGGAGGTCGCCCAGGTCGCCGATCTGGTCGAGCGACGCGCCTCGGCCGACGACGCGGACCGGTCGAAGCCCGATCCCGACATCGTTCACGCCGCCCTGGCGCGCCTGGGCCACCCCCGGCACGCGCGCGTCAGCATGGTGGGCGACACGCCCTACGACATCGAGGCTGCCCGGAAGGCGGGCATCACCGCCATCGGCTTCCGCTGCGGCGGATGGTCGGACGGCGAGCTGGCCGGCGCGGCCGACGTCTTCGACAACCCGGCCGACATGCTCGCGCACCTCGAGCGCGCGCTGGCCGCCTGAGCGCCCGCGAACCGGGCAGGGCAGGCCGAGGGGTCAGCCTTCGATCCCGGCCACCTTCACGGCCGTCTTCACCGACTGCGCGATGAAGCACTGCTCGTGCGCCAGGTGGTGCAGCCGCGCCTCTTCCTCGGGCGTGGGCCGCTTGTCGCCGCCATAGACGATCTTCGGGTTCAGGACCACCGTCGCCACCCAGGGGATGCGCTTCTCGTTGGGGGTGGTGTGCCCCACCGCCTCGTCCACGTAGCTCTCGACGTCGAAGCCGCCCAGGCGGGCCACGTGCAGGAACGTCAGCATGTGACAGCTGGCGAGCGACGCGACGAACGCCTCCTCGGGATCGATGGCGGCGATGTTCGACCAGGGAACGGGGACCACCGCCGGCGACGACGATGCCGCGACGGAGAGCCCCCCGTCGAACAGCCACTTGTGCTCGCGCGAGTAGCGCCCCTTCGAGAAGTCACCGCTGCCCCTGTTCCAGTCGATCGTCGCCTTGTGCTGAGACATGAAGGTGCCTCTAGCACGAGGGACGACCGGCCGCGGCTCAGTTGCGGATCGGGCCCGCCACGGGCGTCGGCATGGCGCCGCCCGCGCCCCCGGCGCCGCCGGTGGTCGCCGTCGGATACGGGAAGCAAGTGACGACGGGGGGGACGGCGTCCAGGTACGGCACCGGCGTTCCATCGGTCACGTTGGGGTTCAACGTGCAGTAGATGTTCGTCTTGACGTGCGTCAGGCGCTCGGCGACCGCCGCGGCGTCCAGCGCGGTGATCGACTTGCCCTCGGCGCTCAGCTGCCAGCCGGTGCCCGATTCGCCGAAGACGATGGCCAGCCCCACCGCGGTGGCGTATCCCGCCTCGGGACAGGCGATGGTCGGCCCCGTGGCCAGTGGCGTCGGCTTGAACGCGTTCAGGCTGCCCTGGAACGTGGAGATCTGGCAGCGCGAGCCGATGCGATCGATGCGCGCGTGCAGATCCAGCTGGTCGCCGAAGCGATAGACGGCGACGGGGGTGGCGAACTCCTCGATGGTGGTCAGCGCCCACGAGCCGGGGGTCTGCGTCAGCGCGTACACCGACGAATCGCCGAAGGCCAGCGCCGACCCGGCCCCGGCCGCCGAGTTGGTGGACACCGTCCGCACGATGTCCTCGACGACGGTGAACGTCGTCTCCGGCGTCAACAGTCGGTTGGCCACCGCGGTGATGTTCAGGCGATGCGCCTGCGGATTGAACGACCCCTGCGGCGTGTTCAGGTAGCCGCCGTAGGGCAGGAACAGCCGCTGGTTGTCCGGGTCCAGCCGGATGCGCTGGTCGTCGGAGACGCCCAGCCAGGACGACGTGAAGCTGGCGTTGAACTCGGTGCCGAGCAGCAGGTTGCCGATCTCGCTGGCGTCCGCGCGGTCGAACAGCGTCAGCTTCTGAAGATTCCGCGAGACGCCGCCGCTGGTGAAGGCGACCGTCCCCGGCCCCAGCACCCCGTCCTGGGCCAGGATCAGCTGATCGCTCGACCCCGGCATGACGAACTGGTTCACCGGCGCGGGGAAGTCGGGCTGCGTGAGATCCAGCATGATGACGTCCGACCAGTTCGGGATGTTCATCGGGTTGTTGTAGTCGTAGTAGGCGCGCGAGATCATCATGCGGTCCGCGGAGAACAGCGTGGAGTGGGCGCTGGAGTACGAGGAGCCCGTGCGCTGCCGCGGCTCGTTCTGCGTGCCCAGCTTGGCGATCGAGTTGCCGACCAGCAGCAGCGTGTGCAGCACCTGCCCCTGGTTGGTCAGCACGTAGAAATGGCCCTGCTGGAACTGCAGGTCGTTCTTGGAGTCGATCGACCCGGCCACCTCCAGCGGCTTGCCCGAGAAGCCCAGCGAGGCCACGCTGCCCGTCGTCGTGCCCGGATCGGCCATCTCGTACAACTGCTGGTCCAGCTTGACGAAGTCGCCCGCGTCGTAGCGATAGACCACGAACTGGGTGGACGACTGGTAGCCGTACGTCGGGTAGGTGACCGTGTCGGTCGTGTACTTGTCGCACACCCAGTCGTAGTACGTGTACGTCGAGCAGGTCTGGCCCGTGCGCACCCAGATGTACTGGCTGACGGTGGGCGCCGCCTCCTGGATGCAGGCGAGCAGCGTCTTGCCGTTGCAGTCGTAGTCGCCGGCGGTGTTCTGGGGCGGACGGTAGTCGGGGTTGGGACGCTCCTCGTACGTGGGCGAGCAGGTCTTCACATCGTGCGCCGCCCCCTGGTGCGACTGCGAGCAATAGTTGTACGTCTGCGTCTGCGTTCCCGTGAACACCGTGCGGTTGACGTCGCGGCTGACCACGACGTAGCGGTCGCTGGCGCTGATGAACGGCTTGAACGTGCGCAGCGTCTGGATGACGTCGCCCGGCTTCAGGGTCCTGGCGGCCGCCACCGGGTCCTGGCCGGCGAACAGATCGGTCGCCGGGTCGTTCAGGAACTCCTCGTGCCAGGCGACGGTCAGGGCGGTGTCCCACTTGACCGCGGTGACAGCGACGCCCGTGCTGCTGACGACGCTTCCGGAACCCGCAGGCTGGGCGACGGCCCCGCCCGTGGCGGTGCCGGTCCCGACGGTGGCGCCGCCCGAGGGCGTGCCCGTCGGCACGGGTGTTCCGCCGATCGGCGTCGCCGTCTGCAAGCCGGTGTAGACGACCAGCGTGCTGTCGAACAGGCGCGCGTCCTGGATGCTCTGGCCGTCGAGCATGACGGAGTCGACGAAGTCAAAGCCGGTCGCGGTCACGCGGAAGCGCAGCAGGGCCGCCTCGTTCACCGACAGCCCGTTGACCAGCAGCACCAGCTCGTTGCCTTGGTAGAAGAAGTACTTCGGCTGCCCAGGCAGCTTCAGGGCGCAGCTGAGGACGGGAGTGGGCCCGCCCGTCTTCACCGCGAGCAAACCGTGCCGCTGCGACAGGTAGATGGCGGTGTCGTCCTGGTACCCGACCAGATCCGGGCGGGTGATGGTGGGCGCCTTGCTGCTGTCCGAGGCACCCGCGCCGTCGGTCTGCGGGACGGCGGCCCGGTAGGGCGGAAGCAGGCCCTGGTACAGCGGCGGCAACGATTGATCCTTCAAGATCGTCACCGGGTGCGTCCAGGTGATGCCGCCCAGCGCGTCCGCCGCCGTCTCGAACGCTGCGGCGTTGGTGACGGGACAGCGGATCGCCACGATGGGATCCAGCAGGTTCACCTGGTTGACGAAGGCCTGCGCGGCCATGACGGTTCCGTCGTTGGGCACGCGCACGGCGCTGCGGTAGCTGACGGTGTAGTCGGCGTTGCCTACCACCTGGCCCGGGGGCGTCGCGCCCCCGCTGCCCGGCCCGCCGGTTCCGCCCGTCCCCACCGCTCCACCGGTGCCGGGGCCCGCCGCGCCCCCCGTCCCGCTGGTCTCCGGGCCGACCCGCCCGCCGCACCCCGCCAGCGCTCCGGCAGCGGAAAGCGCCAGAACCAGCGGAAGCAGCAGCTGGGAATGCAGGTCGAAGGAGCGTGCTGCGAGTTTCGTCCGTTCCCGTCGTTTCGGCATGGGCGTCTCCGTGGTGGGGGCGTTACGGAGAGCCCGAACAGCAATCGACGTGCCGCCAGCAATCCGGGCGCGGCGCCGGGGCCGATCGCCCGTTTTCCACGCCCTGTCGCGCCCGCGCCCGGACAGGGCCCGCCAGCGGTCTCACTTTCCTGATGCGGGCCACGAAAAGGCGCGACGGCCCCGGGGCAGGCAGGATCGCGGCGCGCGCCACCGGGACGAACGTATCGTGGCAAGCTAGCCTTCAGGACGCGCGCCGTGGCCCCCTGGGACGATCAGCAATATCTGAAGTTCGCCGACGAACGCACGCGGCCCGCGCGCGAGCTGCTGGCACGCGTCCCCCTGAGCGAGGCCCAGCGCGTGGTGGACCTGGGCTGCGGCCCGGGAAATTCGACGGCGTTGCTGCACGCGCGCTGGCCGGCGGCTCGTGTGACGGGCGTCGACAGCTCGCCGGAGATGCTGGCGCGGGCCCGGGGGGACTGGCCCGACCTCGATTGGGTGCAGGCCGACGTGGCCGACTACCGGGCCGAGGTCCCCGTCGACATCCTCTTCGCGAACGCCGTCCTGCACTGGCTGCCCCGGCACGAGACGCTGTTCCCGGCCTTGCTGCAGCAGGTCCGGCCGGGCGGCGCGCTGGCCGTGCAGATGCCAGAGAGCTTCCACGAGCCCAGCCACCGGCTGATGCGGGAGCTGGACGGTCCCTGGCGGGCGCGCACGCGGGCGCTCTCCGAACGCCCTCCGGTGGCCAGCGCCAGCGCCTACTACGATCTGCTGGCCCCGCACGCGAGCCACGTCGACGTCTGGCGTACCACCTACCAGCACGTCATGCCGGACGCGCCCGCGATCGTCGACTGGGTGAAGGGAACCGGCCTGCGGCCCTATCTGGACGCGCTCGAGCCAGAGGGACGTCCGGCGTTCCTCGACGCGTACACGCGCGCCATCGCCGCCGCCTACCCGCCCCGCGCCGATGGGAGACGGCTGTTCCCCTTTTCGCGGCTCTTCATCGTGGCCGTTCGCTGAACGCGCGACGCGCGGGGGCTCAGCGGGGGGCCGCGTCGCGCGCCGCCGTCGCGCAGGCGCCGATCAGGCCGGGCCCGCGATAGATGAAGCCCGAGTAGATCTGGACCAGCGACGCGCCGGCGCGGATCTTGGCGGCCGCGTCCTCGGCGCAGGTGATCCCGCCCACGCCGATGAGGGGGAAGCGCCCGCGCACCTCCTTGGCCAGCCAGCCGAGGACGCGCGTGCTCCGCTCGAACAGCGGCTTTCCGCTGAGGCCCCCCGCCTCGGCGCCGTGCTCCAGGTCCGCCACGCCCTCGCGCGACAGCGTCGTGTTGGTCGCGATCGCGCCGTCCCAGCCGTGCCGCAACAGCGCGTCCGCGATCTCGGCCACCTCGGCCTCCGAAAGATCCGGGGCGATCTTCAGCAACAACGGCACGAAGCGGCCCTGGCGCGCCGCCAGCGCGTCCCTCTCCGCCCGCACCGCCTGCAACAACGAATCGAGCGCCGCGCCGAACTGCAGGTCG
>Ga0105240_10002248_pt1 | contig 31355 bp, 17 predicted proteins | sample KBSC54metaG_FD_80426 | JGI IMG/M metagenome (GOLD analysis project Ga0105240, IMG submission 80426) | Corn rhizosphere microbial communities from Kellogg Biological Station, Michigan, USA - KBS C5-4 metaG | ecosystem: Host-associated > Plants > Roots > Rhizosphere > Soil | place: Michigan, USA... | reverse complement strand
TTGGCTTTATAATACTGTCAGATTTTTTCCTTCGATCTTGAATTTGAGGTCACCTTCTTCTTCGAATATTCTCAATACTTTCAGCAGGCTTTTGTCCCTGCCTACCGTACCGCTGTAATGTCCTTCGGGCGTTTTACCTGCGTAGTGAACATCCACGTCATACCATCTTTCCAGCTGGCGCATGAGGTTCTGTACATCATTGCCGTCGAACTGGAAGTTGCCGTTCTTCCATGCCACGACGGACTCGGTGTCTACTTCGTGAGTGGTGATCGCGCCGGACCTGGTGTGAAGGGTGGCCTGCTGTCCGGGACTGAGTTTGAGCCCTTCACCACTTTGACCTGAAACGCGTATCGAACCATCCAGCAGGGTGGTGTTGACCCTATCCTCGTTTTCATAAGCCATTATGTTGAAATGGGTGCCGAGGACCTCCACTTTTGTGTCGCCGGCCTGCACTTTGAATGGCATATTCTTATTAGGGGCGATATCGAAATATGCTTCGCCTGTCAGCATTACGCTGCGCTCTTTACCTGTAAAGGCTGTGGGGAAACGGAGGGAGGAGGCTGCATTGAGCCAGACCTTACTTCCATCGGGTAATATCACCTGGTATTGCCCTCCTCTTGGTGTGGAGATGATATTGTAAAGCGTTTCATGACTTCCACCGCGGGAGGGACGATAGGACAGCTGCCCGTTGGAGAGCTTAAGGATCTTCGTACCGCCTTGTTGTGCCAACATACCCGTTTCGGAATCATCCAGCACGATGGAGGAGCTGTCTCCCAGCTGTAGAATAGCTTTATTCCTGCCGGGGGCTACGTCGTTGGAGGCTGGAGGTAGTTTGGATATGGATACGATGTTCCTGGGCTGGGGGTTTTTGATGAGGTACACGCCGGCTATGATGGCAAGCAGTGCTGCTGCGGCGGCTACCCACCGCCAGTGTTTGGATGATCGTTGTTGGGGGCTGTGCCCGATCATAGGCGGCTGTGTCCGGCTACCAGCAGAACCGCCGGCGGAACTACCACCGGAACCACTGGCGGAAGACATCGGGATCACGCCCGCCTCCGGCATATCTTCTTCGTCCCTGGCCTGCTGCATGATCCTGGAAAAGATGAGATCTGTACGACTTTTGTCGGAAAGATCTTTGTAGATATTGTCGTCAAGGGCTTGCTGAATGGCGGTCTGGAGGTCTTCCGTATTTTCATGTTTACGGAGGTGATCCAATAATTCATGCAGCTCGTCTGCGGAGAGCGAGTCGTTGAGGTATTTGCTCAGTAATTCTTTAAAATCGGCATTACTCATAGGCAATCGTTGAGTAGAGGGTTAACAATAAAGACGCAAGAAATTTGGACAGGTATGAGTGGGGGTGGAAAATTTTTTCCAGGAGTTCGGCTGCATCAACAAAAGAGCCCGAAAACAATGCAGTATAAGATCGCAAAAGCCCCTATTTCAGCATGCATCTGAAGATAATTCCGGATAAACTGGAGCGCCTTGCTCATATGGGATTTTACGGTATTTTTCGAAATATCCAGCCTGGCTGCGATCTCTTCCTGGTTCAGACCCTGTTCCCGGCTAAGACAGTAGACAAGATGTTGCTGGGGCGGCAGCTGCTGGATGGCTTTTAGCAGCAGGTGTTCGGTTTCCCGCAGCAGGAGCTGGTTTTCGGGGGTGTTGCTGACTTCCTGGAAATAGTTTAGCAGGTGATCTGAAAAAGGTTGTTCCAGGATCTTTTTGCGCAGTGTGCTGAGGATATGGTTCCGGGCGATGATAAAGAGATAGTCGCCGAATTTTTTCACCTGGGGGAGGTCTGCCCGTTTAAGCCAGATCTTTACAAAGACGTCCTGGGCCATTTCTTCTGCTATAACGGGGGATTTGGTAAAGGCGAAGGCTACGCCATATATATTGTCCCAGTACCGATCAAACAATTGCCGGAAGGCGATCTCGTCACCTTTTGCTATAGCTGACAGCAAGGATATTTCATCGTATGATCCCATGGCAGGCAATCTGGAGCGCAGTTATTTCGAGGATAAAATTAAAAAAATATTGGACGTGGGGCAGAAATTTTTATTTGTGCGGGTTTTGCCCGCAGCCGTGCAGATTTCACCTTTAAGTGTGCAGATAGAAATATGTAACGAATTGATAGGCTGCTGCAGACAGCGGGTAGGTTTTGGAGTGAGCAGAAATCCTTTTACCCGAACCTTACTACGTATACGGTAAGCCCTCTTACTTCCACATCTTTTACCGAGTTTGCTGAAGTCCCGCCGTGGATCACCCCTCCATGTAATGGGAATCTTAATTATCAAAAATGGGCCGGCGGCTGCAGGCAGGCCCGGCAGTTTTAAGGGACCCCGGCCGGGTGACGGAGACGGTGAACATCAGCGCCCAGGCCAAAGGCATTTACCTCCTGGAGCTGCTGGTGAATGGGGGTAAAAAAACTTTCAAAGTGATCTATGAATAATCGAAAATTAGGGTACATTCGAAGTGCTAAATTTCCATGTGTGTCCTAAACCCCTGAACTGTGAGAAAAGGCCTGATCGCTGCTGTACTACTGACTGTTTGCTGTATTACCCACACCCTGGCTCAATACCCGGACTTAACGAGGTATAAAGCCGTCTCTGCGGGTGCCGTGACTTTCCACTATCACTGTAATGACTGGCAAGGCTTTACGCAAGGCTGCCAGTTCGAAGCGCAAAAAATGAAAATGGAAGTGCCCCCATGGATGATCCCGGGACGCTGGCATTCCTACTTTATGGTGGACGGTAAGAACGGTTATGTCTGCTCGTCGCCGGCCGACCTGGTCGTCAACAGCGACCTCGATATCAGGAATGACGGCGTGGGTCCCTTCGATGTATCCACGCATTCTATTGGCAGGGATATCGGCGGCTGCAGCAGCAAAGGGCGCGACTGGTCAAGGGTATACTATGCTATTTACAGCGCGGAATATTTTCAGCATCCTACACAAGGGACTGTCTCGCTGGGTTTCCTGCATGGAGAGAACAAGGACGTATGCGATGGCGGCAACGACTGCCATAATACCATCAACACGGACCCTTCCAACGTCTGCCCTTTTAAAGGCGACTTCTGGCCACGGTACAATTCCTTTGTTTGTGCATCCTGGACACCCAACACACAGGTCACGAACTGGGGACAGCAATATTTTTCCAACGAATTGGGACCGATCACATGGCCATGCACGGGCTATCTTCAACCTAACGGTGAGAAAGCTACCACGGGCGTGAACCATCCATCCTCCATCCAGTATAACGGCTATGTATATGTCTTTTATCACGATGCTGGACCATATGGGGGTCTGAACCCTCATTCCGAAGAAGGCCGGCAAGAGGGCATCAAGGTGGTGCGGGCTCCTTTAAGCGAGGCGCTCAACCCCTCTGCTTACGAAGCTTATTACCGGGATCCCTCCGGCAATGAATACTGGAATCCTTCCCTGCCGGCGGGGTTTACGAAGGAGCATCTGCTGGATTATTTGCGGGTGCAGGGACCGATGACTACCGACCTCATGGGAGACGAGGGTAACAATCAATATGGCAACCTGCGTTTCAGTGTAGCCAGGGTGCGTGGCAAGGATTATTTTGCTGGCGTGGAGTCTTATATAGACTATGCGGACGGCAGCAAGTACAAGACGGCGCTGCGCTTTTCGGCCGACCTGGTACATTGGACCGACCGCCGGATGATCGTGGATGTGGCGAAGGACTTTACGACTTCCACTATGAACTATCCCATTTTCCTCAGTGCGGACGGCTGGTCCAACAGTGTCGTCGACGAGAATGATTTTTATATCCTTGGGACAGGGTCTGTCATTAGTAACACGGTCTATAAAAAGCACATCAGCCTGGCAGATGCAGGTCTTATCACCCAGGCGCTTGCCATGCGAAATGGGCCTGTCATCGCCGGTGGGAGCGGTTCGTTACAGGTGATAAACGTTTCACCGAACCCGGGGCCGGGACTTTTTCAATTGGGATATACGCTGGGCGCCTATGCCATTGTCCGGGTAAATGTGCTGGATATGATGGGACGGCGGTTGCAAACGGGTGTACCTGTCCAGCGGGCGCCGGGGGCTTATAGTGAGGCAGTGGATCTTGGCAGTTTTGCCGGAGGGGTCTACCTGCTGGAATTGCTGACGGGGAAGGATAGGAAGGTGGTGAAGGTGGTGAGGGATTAGGCGGATGTGAACTATTGCTGAATGTCGGCCATAATTTTTTGAAAATAGGTATTTGTAAGGTGGTAAATTTCACTTGCTTTATCGATCAATGTTGCAGCTTCCTCATAAGAAATATCCTCATCCAGATCATAGTCTGCTTCCTGACGGTAATCAAACAACATAGATATTGAGTCGGATGTTTCTGCCGGGAAAATATCGGTTTTAACAAATAATTCAGTGAATTTTGCTTTTGTACCCTGATGAGTTTTGTCAATTGCATCTGCTGCTTTATCGAAAGCTTTTAAAGACTCCGTATATTCAGGTGAAGTCATATAAGAATACCGTCCTTTCGAATTTCCTGATAAATACCCTGCATTGAAGTCTGTTTTTTTTGAAGAGTAGTCGGTAACGATGAGATCATTATCCCGTATTTTAATGATAACCTCGATCCAATGGCGGATGTTTTTGCAATTTCTGCAGAAGGTCGGGTAGAAGGATTACGAAGGACTATCGCAAAATCCAGATCAGACTCATTCCTGTAATCGCCCCTGGCATAAGAACCAAATAGAACAAGTTCCGCCAATTCATTACCGTATAGGTCTCGAAGGCTAGTTTTATATTCGTTTGCTATTTGGCGAACGATTGGGAGCATTCACTGGTAATTTAGACAAATTTAAGCATTTTTTTCAGTTTATTCCGAAGAGGGTCATGTTCAATTATTTGATTTGCAATTAGATATTTTTCTACGATCGTAGATTAAAGTGACTCATGCCGGCAGATAGTCAAGAAAAATAGATATTCTTTGGCTATAGAAGAAAGCCAGGCCGGGTTTTTGCATAGTCAGCGCTATGAGGGAGCTATCTTTAAAGGAAAAGATCCTGTATTGGCTGGTCACAGCCTTTTTCTGTACTCTATTCCTCCCGGATATGCCGGTGTTTAACAATATCTTCACGGCCGGCATTTTTGTTTTCAGCTTTTTTTACAACCCTGGAACGAATGAGAGGCCCAGTTTTTCGCACATCATGGCGGAGAAATGGCGGCTTCTGACTGCACGCAAGGAAGTGCTGTTGATGATCCTTTTTTATCTCCTGCACATCGTTAGCGCGGCGGCTTCACATGATAAACAGGAGGCCGTCAGGATGTTGATATTACGTGCGCCGCTGCTGATCTTTCCTTTGTCGCTGGGTTTGATGTATATCCGGCCGGTATTGAAGAACAGGATATTATTTTCATATTCTTTTGTGGTCACGATCGTCGGTGTCATATGCCTGGTTGCCGCGCTGATGAAATATATGTCTACAGGGGACGTCGTCTGGTTGTATAATGACAGTCTGACCCTTGCGATAAAGATGCAGTCGTCCTATTTTGCACTTGTGGTTGCGATAGCCATCTTCAGCTATATCTATCTGTTAAGCAGCAGGTATTTACTTCCCGGGTACAGGTTGTTTGCCTGGATAAGCGTGGTGTTCCTGCTAATGGTCCACTTTCTGCTGGCGAGCCGTATCTCGATGACGATACTTTATACGGGACTGCTGATATTGGCAGGGGTTTATGTTGTGAGAACGAAGCGTATGAGGCTCGGCGTGCTGGCTCTTGGAGGCCTGCTGTTGTGCGTGCTGCTTTGTATAAAGGTCTTTCCCAAAACGCTGAACAGGTTTAGGGAATTGGAGTACCCGGAATATAACTTCACCAGCGAGGCGACGGAAGCACATTATAATGGTCATCTTACCCCGGATCAATGGAATGGGGCGAATATCCGGCTGGCGATATGGAGATGCGGCTGGCAGATCGCGCAGCAGCACTGGCTCACAGGCGTGCAACTGGGAGATAAGCAACACCGGTTGATGGAGGCTTATAAAGACAATGGGTTTGATTTTGCTTTCCGCAATCAGCGGAACATGCATAATAACTACCTGGACATCCTCTGTTGTTTTGGTATCGTCGGACTGCTGTTGTTCCTGGCGGGGTATATTGTCGTTCCGTTGGTGAAGGCAGTGCGGTCCACCGACTGGGTGAGAGTGGCGATCCTGCTGACCTTTACCATCAGTATGATAGTGGAATCGTATTTTGATCGCAGCGCGGGGTGTCTGCTGGCGGGATTTTGGTTTTGCCTGATCGTTATTGCTCCATTTGAATAAATGTGCTTTTCGTTCCCACGCCACTAATTATCAATCGTTGGATGGCCCGGCTGCAGGCTACGTAAAAGAGAGCTTTTTCTGTCCGGATGATCTGTCGCTGCTCTTCGTCATCCAGGCTACTAAAATTGATCGGCTGTTTTAGAAAGGTCCTGTCGTTGACATCTACCAGGAATACCTGTTTAAATTCAAGCCCCTTGAGACCATGGAAAGTGGATAATCGAACGCCTTCATTTTGATTGTTCAGCAAATTCTTGTTGACATAGGGAATGTTGACCTTATGAAAATAGTTACGAAAATCATCTACCGCATCTTTGGTCCTGGCAGCTACGACGATATCGTTGAAAGAATATCCTCTTTCGACCAAATCGTTAATATCCCTGGAAACCGCCTCTAGCTCCTCATTTTTTGTCCTATGCATAAGATATTCCGGCTTTACTCCATGGAACAAAGACAGATAGCCTTTTTTGTTCTCCTCTTCGCCGTCGAAATCGTCATAGGCCTCGGCACTAATTATCCTGAATGCAAGATTTTTTATCTCTTCGGAGGTCCGGTAATTGATACGAAGCCGTTTACTCCTATTGCCACGAATATTGATACCTGCTTTTGAAAAATTTATTTTTTTGTTATAAATGTTTTGGAGAGGATCGCCCACCAAAAATAAATCGTTGGCGGCCGCCTTAGTGAGCGAACGGATAAATCGAAGCTCGATATTAGAAAAGTCTTGCAATTCATCCACGATAACGTGAGCGAAGAGCGCCATATCCATTTGCTGGAGATATTGACTCACTTTGTTATAAACCTCTTCTTTATAATAAAGACCTTCAGCGGCCTTTCGCTGATTAAAATCTTCGATCAGCTCCCAAACGGCGAGTCGGCCCTTTCGACTAATGGCCTTCCCCCTACCTACCCGACTAGCTTTCATGTAATCTTCCTTATTCCCGAGATCCTGGTCCAGAATAATGCTTTCATATTCCTCCTGCAGGAATTCTTCGTCAAAAGTCGCCAATTTCTCCGCCAACACCTGCTCCAATATATCGGAAGGCTTTTTTACTGCGCTAATCCCAAATACCCGATCGGTACCCCTTAATAAATTGAATTGTTGCGCCAGTCGGAAAGCAAGTGTATCTATATTTTCTATCACATAGCTTCCGGATGTTATCTCCAGCTCTAAAGCCAGGTTTTTTAGATTTTCGGTAAGCTCCTTCGTGAAGGTGGTATACAATATGGGCAACTTACTTTCGGATTGCTCAACGAGATGCTTTAGCCGGTGCAATGCAGCTACGGTCTTGCCTGTGCCCGCGCCGCCGGAAAGCTTGGCGCTTCCTTTGTAATCTCCATAAACCAGTGCAGATTGAGATGGATGTAAATAATATTTCCATTTTTGCAGGGAGCCCTGGAGCGCTTCGTTAAAGAGCTCATCATTCGTGAGCTCGATGAAAGATCTGGCATTGTTGTTACTACGGAAAGCATCCTCTCCATTTCGCCCCTCCTGGATTTCAGAGATCAGCGTATCAAGCTGCGCACCATCCAGTAAGTAAAAAAGGTTTTCAAAGACATCAACAGGCAGATAATTTTCGAGTTGTTCAAGCCCCTCTATATCATTAATTTTCAATACAGCCGGTAGCAAGATCTCAGGTACCCCGATCTTCATCAATGCATTCCCATCATATCTGCCCATAAAATAATCGCGGGCAACAGCAGTCCTGGCATCGTGATGGACAGCCACCTCATCGACGGTATAAACCTGGAACGCCTGTGTCTGATCGTTCCAGTGGATCATTTTATTCCTGGCCCAATCCATGGCCTCGTCATGGTTGTCTATCCACACCAATAGATACACTTCAGCGGGATGAACTTCTTTGAGAATAGCCCTGTATTTCTGATCTACACGAGCAGTCTTTAGGCTTTGATCTTTAAAAAAATGAATGGTTTCCAGGTGAATAGCTGACGACCTGGAATTAGATCGGAATTTGGATATAAACTCGGTGACCTTTGTTTGCGTCGTTCTGTTTAGGCTCAATAAAGCATTCCAGAATTTATCGTATATAAATAGTTTCATAGTTTGATCTCGTTTGTTTCGTTCAATTCATACACCTGGAATCCCGACGATTCGAATATTTTTCTGCTTTCAGCGGAACGAGGGCTTATGGCCAGTTTCGGATTGGTCAACACCAGCTCCGCATCTGCGAGTATATTACCATAATCGTCCATCCAGGAATCAAGGTATTCCACATTACTAGCGGTGACCCACCCTTTCGCGATAGCCTGCCTGAGCAAAGGGTGTAAAGTTTTATCGTAGTATGCCTCGATCTCACTGAAAAGATCTATATCGATCCTGTCCTTTTCATCTCCATCTTCAACACCATCTACAAATCCATCCGACTGGAAGATGTTGAATACCCGCCAGAAACATTCCCATTGAGCCTTATCGATCGACGGCGCCGGAAGTAGCGCTAAGAAATTATAAATGGCTTTTTTGTATACATTGACACATATCCGCCATTGGGCAAAATCGAATTTTGGCAGCTCCAGCACCGGTAATAGGGCATCGAAGTTTTGAACCTTATTTGCCCGAATATAATGGTCCGTCGTTAATTTACCCGACAGGACTGCATTAATTTTGTCAGGCGCAAAAGAAGGCTCCAATAAGCGCTTTGTCCAGGAAGCTGTATATAAATACCAAGACTTCTCATGAATGTTGATCATAGGATTCCATAGCTGGTCCAACCAGCGGTTAACATTGGTAACCCCCTGCGCATAGTTAATCCGCTGCTGATCCTTTATCGTCCCCAATAACTTGCCAGTATAGTTAGCATAAAAATAGGTTTTATATATGCTAAACAATTCGTCTTTTGCCGTTGTATCCCCCTCTAATAACGCCTGCCATTGATCCAGATCCTTCCAGGTTAAGGTCCACGATCTATATTGGGGGTTTTTCGCAATCGCTTTCCGGATCTCAATATCTTTTACAAAGACGTTGTGCACCTCGGAAGCATGATATTGATAGCCGTCAAGATACATGGCTATGCGCGGCACTTCGTCTTTGTATTCTTTTCCGTCAACCTGGTATTTGGCACATACAACGAGGAAATCGGTACGGGTACTATAGGCGATGCCGTCTTTTGTACCCAACGGCACCTGAGGCCTTATCCAATAAAGGGCGGAGATATCTTCTTTATCCAGTCTTAATTCGTAATACACCTTCCCATCCCGCTTTTGGCTTTGGAAAGACACACCGGTGGTCTTATCGGCATATACAGACAGCAACTTGACAAAACGATCCTCCAGTTCGGATTCTTCGATCTTGCCATTGTCAGTGACAGCCGTCAGCCCTTCTTTGTTCAATACCCAGGCATCGGTCTTCTCACAAATCTGCCGGAACCAATTCTCTGCTCTCGCCCGGCTAAGGTCCGCACGATTGTATTGATTGCCATAAGAGTAGATGCATTTATAACAGCCATCTTTTCCTGTGAGCTGACAAGCGCAATCCCGGATCGCTTCATACCCATACTGCAGCAAGAGAGAGAACTCCTTGTGGTCGAATAGCTGCTCCAGGTATCCCGTTCCGCCGGGAATGGTGTCATACAACAGCAGGAAACGATCGAACTTATCGGTTTTACGATTGAATTCACGATAGGGTAAAATGCGTATATGGCTGGGATTGCCTTTGAAATACTTCTTCAAGCCGACGTCAATACCGGCTTCAAACATACGGATATCGGCATCACTATTAAATTCCTGGATAGGCAATACAATCTTTAAGACCTCCGTTTGGATCTCCCGAAAAAAGTATATCTCCTCGAATATTTCGGTATGCCCAGCCTGGTAGGCGATATGTTTATGCTTGCAATAGGCATAGTGAAAGTCTTTTGCAGCAGGTAGAAGATGGGTAGCGGAGGAAGATTTACCGCAGTTGCGACAGGTTACAAAACCTTTAGTCATCACATCGGTATCATTTACCCGAAGCTTACGCGCGTCGTTGGCGTCACTCCTACCGTAGTTTACGGAAGTAATAGTCGCATTTTTTACATATTCTATACCGAATGGAATATCCACGAGTACCCAGGCGCCTTCAGAGGTCTTTTTTTCCAGAGCCACATGATGCATCAACAGGTATTGTTGCGCATCTCTGTCGTCATTTGCATCCGTCAAAATAGCGTCTCCTGCGTTGCTAAATGATTTTACAGCCGTCAGCTTAGCATACCGATGAACGTTGGAGGCAGCGTTCCAGGAGGGATCGTCACATTTTGGGCAATTTCCTCTTTTTGCCATGTCATCGATCTCCATATGGTCGCATTTCGAGCAAAACCGCTTATTGTGAAAATGGAGTCGTTGGCTCCAATCAAAAGTATTCACCCCTGTAATTTCAAAACGATACCCTTGTGTATAGAAGTAGTTTTCCGGAGCCAACTCCTTAATGGCCTGGGATGCCGGGCGCACGATCTCAAAGTCTTTATCTAATGCTATACTATCGCTACCCTCGGCCCTTCGACTTATCAGATGTGCGTTAAGCCGCACCCCTGTTTCGGGAAAAGCATAGTTGGGTAAGACACCTACATTTGTCAAATGCTCCAGCGTAAGCCTGCTTACAATTCCCTTTTTTATTCCACTCAGGCTTTTCTTCGCCCGGGTCAACTCTTCCAGCGCCGGATCTCCTTTTGTCAAGTTGAGGGTTTTGGCGATATCGTCCAGATCCTTTCGACGCGCCTCTACTTCTTGCAATTCTTCTTTTATTTTCTCGAAGACATTGAGCAAATGTTGATAAAAACTACCGGAATCCAATGCCTCCAGGACTTCTTTGAATGCGTCCTGCTCGATATTCTGATCGTATTGCTGCATGAATTGATGCATCAACACTACTTTATTGGCCTCAATAAAATGGTTAAGCCGGTTGATGAAAAAGGTAGAATCGTTCAAATTCCGAAAGGTCAATTTCAAATTCCGAATAAATGTAGGGATGTCATTTTTATTGGGTGCGACGGCGCTCCAGCTATCGAAACAGAACGCCGTAAAATGCCTACGTAAAATATCTTTTGCTTCCAGGTAACATCCGGGTGTATTTACTTCCCCTTGCATCATTTCCAAGGGATCCGCATAGTAGTAGAGGTCGTGGTTCTGACTCTTTGCAAAATTCACGATAAGGGCCGACCCGGAACTACGTCCCGCTCGCCCTACCCGCTGCAGGAAATTGGACGGAAGGGGAGGGATAGTGTTATTATAGGCCGTATTAAGGCTCCCAATATCGATACCCATTTCCAAAGTGCTCGTGGCAACCAGCGTATTGACCGAATTAAAATGCTTACGTTGTTTGAAATCGATCTCCAACATTTCTCTATCTCTCCTTTCCAGCAAGCCGGTATGTTCCCGCGCATACACCCTGGGAAAACGATGACGATTGTATACGGCCTTGTAGTAATTATTGGCTGGTGGGGGTACCAATGCATAGGTCCCGGTACAGAGATAGCTCAGGCATTGTCCTCCGGTGACCTGGCCTTCTGCATCATTCGTATATATGACGTCTTCACAGGTGTTACAGCGAAAAACGTTCACATTCTTCTTTACCCAAATGGCATCTGACAGCAGGGCATAATTCTCCTGGTCGCCCATTTTTACCGAATCCAATATTTTTGCCTTTACGAGGGCCAGTACCCATTGCTCATAGAATTCGTTGACAAAACCGGGATCAGGCAAAGCTTGTCGGAAAGTCTTTCTAAAATAGGCGTGAAACCAGTTAGTATTCCTGGCCCGTGTGGTATCCAGCAGATTTGCCCTGGAGTCAGTGTTAGTCAGTAGTTTGGGAAGACGGGACCGGGTTCCGAATTTGGGGTTTAAAAAATGCCGGTTGTCTTTTTGCCAATTGAGATCCCATAAACTCAATTTTTCTTCCCTGAATTTTTTCAGGAACGGGTGGCTGACAGCTCCACGGTTGCGGGCCCTATGCAATACCAGATTGGAGAACCTGAGCAATGTTGCATCGTCGATAGTGCCACTTACATCATTTTCCCGGATCCAGCTCTTCAATATCCTCATGGCTTCCTCTAATCTTTCCCGATCGAAGTATACCGATGAAGCACCGGTTTTTTCGAGGGTTCGGCCAATACGAGAATTGAAGCCAAATTCAGCAAAGACTTCCCATTGAATGCGGGTATCGAATTCTTTCAGAAAACGAGGATCGTAAAGAGTCCCCTTCAGGTAGTCCCTGGGAGAGGCTTTTCCCGCATAGTCTTTCGGGAAGAATCGATACAAGTAGCCACCAAGGGGATCGGCACCGGTTTCATCCGCATGCCTTTTCCAATAATCCATAAACCGGCTTGTCAGTGTATCAAGTTGCAGCGGTTCTTTCAATTCATTGATAACCTTTTGAATGGATGCCCGAAGGGTGAAACGGTAATTCCTAGCCTCTATAAACCCGGCCTGATGGGCCGCATCCTGCACAGAATTGGTGAAAGCCAGAATCTTTCGGTTCTTGTCGACTTCGGGGTCCAGATCCGTGGCTAGGGTCTGGCTAACAGCAATAGAACTCAGTGTCGGTATTTTTGTACCAATAATGGCAATAGTGCCAGCGTTATTACAGCAAGGACAGATCGCCTCCATCTTGTTGTTCTTTAATTTCCGAAAGGCCTGGATAGGTAAACCCTCTTCATCTTTAGACACGATATATAGTTGGATGGGGTGGATCTTTTCCTGTAAAATATCGTCGAAGGTATATCCACTAGCCTGCCAATCATCAGGCGTTAATTGACCTCCCGACAGAATGAAATAGACATTTTTATTAAAGGAAAAGAACTTCTCATAAATCTCATTTATGTCCTTGCTGAACGTGTCCCGGTTGTCGGGTTTTACGCCCAGCCAGCCCGAAGAGCTGCATTCGCGGCAATACCAAGGCGGTAAAGCTGCTATTTCTTTGCTGGCCGATATCTGATCGCGAAATGAAAATTTCGCTGGCTGCTCCAAAGTGTACTGAACGCCGCTTAGCTCCCTTATCCATAGCTGCACCTGCAGGTACATAAAGGGAGATCTTGAATTGTCCAAATCTTTTGCCGCAGCGATAAGGGTCAGCAGCGATTCCAAAATACGGTCTTTGGGACTATATTGATGGACGGGATCCCATTGAGGAAGTTTGCGATAGTTTTCATTTGCAATAGAGAGGTCTCTAATGATCTCCGCCACGGTCCTAGTGCCTTTTGCTTTATTCACCACTTTTACCAGGTCTTTTACCAATTTGAGCTGGATCAGACCTTGTGCCAGCTGTGCTTTGTCTTGCTGCCATATGTCTATATGCGCCTGCAGATAGGTATCGAAGTCTTCGCTTTCCCAATGCACCAGGTCTTTGAGACGGTGCGGGAGAGGTATAAAGTCGAGCAGGTTTCCATCTGGCCCAAAAAAGTCTTCTGTCGAAACACGGTTCTCGACAATAATCGCATCGGTCCCAACAACCTCGCCAAATACCTTACTAGCATATTCAGCCAATAATTGGGGAGCTTCCGGGCCAGAGCCGATTGTAGCCGATGTACCGACGGGGCAAAGTTGTCCTGAGGGCAGGCCCAGCTTAAGCTTTAGCCGGCGGATGAGGTTGGCGACATCGGTCCCTTGCGCTCCATCATAGGTATGCAATTCGTCCAGTACGAGGAACTGTAAAAGGGCCTGATCTTTCAAATTACCCAGCCAAAGTCGATGGTAATTATGCTTCATCAGGGCATAGTCCAGCATCTTAAAGTTGGTGAGCAGGATATCAGGGGGCGAGTCAAGTATGGAATCCCGATGCTCGATGATATGGTTCCGGCCCATGGTTTTTGGGAAAAGGCCCCTGGGGCCATTGCCTTCGCCGATAAACAAACCTGCTGTGATTTTCCCGCGCAGCCGTATGTCGTCATGTATGCATTCTGCAAGCCGTTTGGCCTGGTCTGTCGCCAGGGCGTTCATGGGGTAGAGGATAATGACTTTTACACCTGCACGGTGTTGGTGCTGATAGCAATAGTCTAATATGGGATATAGAAAAGACTCCGTTTTACCCGATCCTGTGCCGGTGGTGACAATAGTCGGTTCGGGCTTCTTATCTACGGTACTTAATCGGGTCCAGGCTTGTACCTGGTGATCGTATGGCGGCCAATTGGGCTTTATGGTCAGCGGAACTTGTGCGACGGTATCGGCGGCGGCCTTTACAAACCGGAGCTTGAGCGACACGTAGAGCCCTTTGAACATGCCCTGTTCGGCATCGTTGATGAAATCGTCAAAGGCCCTGGCCACTTCCTTTTTGCGAAAAGTAAAGGTGGCCTTTAGATAAGAAGTGATGGATTCCTTTATTTCGATGGCTTGTTGCAGCGTCAGCATAGGAATTATAAGGTTTTAAAGCGTTGCTCAAAATGGGCCCATGCGCGCTTGTAATCTTCGACCCGATCACATTTATCGAATGGGGCGTAATAGGTCACTTGCCGGCCCTGGTATAATTCACTTTTCGTAATGGTATGGATATAGGTTTCGCCTTCTTTCAGATCCCGTATCTTTTCCCAATCCGGCCGGTCGAGGCCTACGCCGACCAGCCCCTTGCTACAGGTAAAGACGATATTGCCCTTGGTATCATACCAGGTGTCGTCTTCATTTTGCTGGAGGACGGGGAATTGAATATTGTACATCAGGATCAATTCATCCAGGCTTAATCCTAGCGCCATGGCGGTGATGACGTCGATCTCGACTAGGGCCATGCGTCGTTCGAAGTGATGCCGCAAAGGTACAGACCAACTCCATTTTCGGGATAGGCTATTGAACGGCTTTAACCGGTCATCTTCTATAGACCAGCTATCCTGGGTATAGGAATCTTCAAAAACGTCTTCCCAAAGGGTTCCATAGTATTTATTTAAGCAATTGAGAAGAAGGGTCCTAATATAAATAGGCCGGCCAAATTTTTTTTCTACCCCCAGCGGTATATCTTTTAGTGTATCATCGTAGAGGTTACTTTTGCCAAGGGATTTTATATAAAAGTCGAATACCAATGAGGAGCATAATCCTGTGAACTCCAGCGCATCTAAAGCGTTTTTGAAAACCACTGAGATCATTCCATTCGTATGAGAGCTTTTAGGCGGCAAAATGGCTGGTATAAAAGTTCGCTCCATCCCTTTGTCTAACATTTTTCTAAACGATACCTTGTACTGATCGATCCAAAGTGAATCTCCGGATGTGAAACCTTGAGCTTCCCGAAATATTTTAGTATCGACTATCGGAGCAAATACAGTGTCAGGAACATAATCATCATCCACGCGCAGTTGATCTATAGTAGAAAACTTTTCTGTTTCAAAGGCAGGACTTTTATAGAGGGGATTAGCTACATAGATATGTTTTCCTGTGAATATACATTGGTAATGCTCATTCGAGGGGCGAATTAATTGTTCTTTAATATATTTTCCTACATCAGACACTTCATGCCACCCCTCTCTGATTACACATTCATACTTTTTCAGGAAGGAAGAAAATTGGCTAAATTGTCTAAAGACACTGACAATTTTAGAGGTGTGAACGTAAGGTAGTTTTGTCGATCTAAAATTCAATTCACTGTCAAAAACCTTTGCGAACAAACGCAAAACATCGGTATCGACATTAATTATTCTATCTTTATGCGCATTAATATTCCATTCACTTTTTCCCGAGGCATTGGCTTGCGTTTTAATACCTCCCGCTATCCCATTTCCTGAATGAGCAAAAGAACCATCGATTGTCGAAGGATGATAAAGATTGTTAAGGGTGATAAAACCTATTTCCTTTTTTACCTGCCCTAAAACGTTGATGCTAAATTCTCTGGTATGTCCCACTTCGGAAAATAGGGAGAGTTCGTTTCTAAATTGAAAATGATACAATAGCCTTTTATATATTTCCTCTCTTAAAGGTTGTCCATTGGGGTCGTCATAGATCCCCTCGGGATGTATCAGGCCCAGAAATCCACTTTCATTGATCCAAAGCAAACCATTTTCCAAAACACATTTGTATAAATTGGTTTGTTGGCCTTTCAACAAAGGATAATTTTGTACAGCATTCATAAATATGCCGGATATATCGCTTTCAATATTTTCAGCAAAATATTCATTACGACGCGCATCGACGGATAGAAAAGTCGCCCTCAAGTTTTTTGCCTGTGGGGCGGAAATGTCGCGCAGTTTTAGTTCGGGATAGATTTCTGCCATCAATTCTTTTTCTTCAAAAGTTATCTTTAACCACGGCGGATTTCCCACCGCAACATCAAAGCCATTATTTTCTCGAAACACCTCGATAAATTCCAGCTCATAATGAAAGAACTTATATTGATCGACATATTGTCTTACCAGCGCAGCCCTTTCATTCGTAAACAAAGAGCTCGAAGATTGTCTGAGCGCATCCACTAATTGCCGCTCCAATTGCTTCTTATCCTTTCGATAGTCGCGGCTGACCTCTTCCTCGCTTTGTTCCCTGGCGGAGACCGACGCCAGATCGATATTTAGGATTTGCACCAGATCTGCATACCAATCCTGACGGGAAGGCAGATCTGCAGCCGAACGAACATCCCAAAACCACAGACTACACCAATAGTCCATGATCAGCTTCAGCTTGTAATAGGGTGCATTGGGCTTTAGCCGCTCCCTGGCAAATTTATCCTTTTGCTCATAAGAATAATCCTGGAAGTTGATATGCAAAGCCGGTTTCTCATTGCCAAAAAAGTCCGTATTGGCTTCAGTGATCAAGCCAATATTCTTCTGGATTTCATAATGCTCAAGCAATAGCGCATCAATTGCTTTGGATATTTGTTGCAATAACGCATACTCATCTTGCCTTATCGGTTCACAAAAAGACTTCCGCCATTCGCCTACGCGTCTGGCCTCTTCCGGATAAGCATCCTTCAACAATTTGATCCCAGCGGAAGATACCATTCCTGCATCCGGCAAAAGGAAGTGATAAATCTCATCCTCACGCCGTAATATTCCTTTTTTCCCGAACTGCAAATGCTTAGGCGCGGTCTCCCACCATTCCTTTTTCTCAAAACCCTTTTGCCCTTTCGGCTCAAAAGAAAAATCCTTGTATTTAAACACCTTCAACCAACTACCCACCACCGCATTACCTACCCCCAAACGATATCCAAAGAAAGGAGTCTGCATATCTTTATGGATAACATTAAGCCAGAGGGACAGCTTGCCCAATTCGACAGCCGTCGGATTTATATCGACGCCATAAACATTATTCAGCGTTATATAGGCTTTGATTTTCTGCAGCTCTTCCTGATACAGATTAGGGTCTACCCGGCGATCCAATTCCTGTTGCCGATAGGTAAGATAGGCCTGCGATAGCTGGTTGATCACCTCATTATGGAATGCGGCAGCGCCCATGGCGGGTTCTAAGATCTTCAGCTTTAACAGGTCAGGAGCCTGCAATTCTCCTTTATCCAATTTCTCCAACAATGGCTTCAGCGTATACTTTACCGTCGTCTGCGTCAAAACCTCCGGTGTATAGTAGGATGCGGACTTTTGTCGATCCCGGCCACTAAGCCTGTAAATAAACGAACCTTGGGAAATAACTTTCAGTTCATCCTCTGCGCCGTCTTTTTCTATATAATAGATCTCGTCCTTGTGAAAATCCTGCAACCGATGCCGGGGCACCAGATAAGACCCGTCCGTCCGGGCCACTTTCTCCGAAGTCTCGCCCTTTTTCTTTTTCCGGTGTACTTCTATATAGTCCGTTCCAGCCAGAAAACCCCGAAAGGCCAGCAAACTCTCATAGACAGCCCCTAATTGGTTGATACCCAGATTAGCATAAGAAATACGTCCACGATTCTTACCTATTCGCCTTTTTGAAAGCGACAACTCACAAATAACATCCTGCCAGACGACATTACGGATTTTTACCCTATTGATATAGTGCAGGTCAGCTGTATTGAACATGGGTGAATCCAAATGACGGATCTTAAACGTCTTGCCAGCACCATCCTCTTCCCGGTATCCTTTGTTCAACAGCTCAAATAGTCTAAAAAGGGAATCGTGAAAGAAAAAGCCGTTCCTGCTCGACTCCGTCACTAAAGGCACAAGCTCCAGGTCACGCAATATCTCCAGCGAATACCCCTTTTCATAAACATCGTCATTCGAGGGCAGAATATCAAGATCTTCCCTGGCTTCGGCGTAAAAGAGGAACAGCAGGCGATATACCATGTTCAGGCAATCGTTTTTCAGATGATCGGCATCGATATCATGATAATCTACACCCTGTTGTTTCAGATATTGCACCGTTTCATTCGCCAAACATTCCACGGCATGGATCACCCCTTCCTTAAGATCTTTAGTAACTTCATAGGCTGCCTTATGAGCATCCTCATTCAGTTGCTCCATCAATACCATTTCTGCGGTGGGCGCCAGCAGTTCTTTTCCCAGGAGCAGATAAAAGACGGCATAATAGTCTTTTTGCACGCTAGCATCATCAAATAAGGCTTCCAGATCTAATTGCAGGTAGGAGCCGCGAAACCATTTTTCCGATTCCAGTAAAAAATACTGGTTCCCTCCGCAAAGAAGAATATATTTTGGCCGCAGATGCATGGGCAACAAGAAGAGGGTATTGATGGCTTCATTAATGATCATAGGTGAGATACTCATCCCCTTCGGCACGACAAACACATCGGCCCATTGCGAGCGATGGTATTTCTGTGGTTTCACTGTCGCATCTTCTTCATTATCGGTAGTATACCGCTGCTCGAACAACCCATCAGGTGTTTCATCTCCCGTCTTGATAAGCGCATGCATCTCCATTACCATCAGGTGTATTTGATCCCCACGATATAAAATATGGCGCACCGGCAATACACTTTTGTCACTGATGGCAAACAGCTCGCCGTATTGAATATGAGAAGCATCATACCCCAGGGCATTTAGAACCAGGGAGTGAAAAGCATGGGATAGATTGATCTTATCTTTTGTTCGAAGATGGTTTTCTACAAATTTTTGCTTCAGCTTAAAGTATTCAGGCTTCAGCCTGGCGATGTCCTGGTTTAACTGCCTGATGGCATCGACACCATATCCTGATTTTTCTATGACCTTTTTAGAAAAATCCTCATCAAAATAATTGGAAGCAAAGTAGTCACCTATGTTGTTAATGAAATGAATCATAATAAAAAAACACGCTATTAATGATAAAAGACAGCCAATACTTTTAAATACGCCTCTCCATTGAGACTAGTCAGATCCCTAAAATATCTGCTGGATTCATCGAGGATGGTGTTAATCTCCTTTTCTTTGTTCTCCCGGCGGCGTTTTACAAACCCAAAATCCGGCTTATCACCAAATTCCAGCTTCATCTGCTGCTCCTTGCTGGCCTTCCAATGCCGTAACTTTTCCTCATATACCGCCATCTTCTTTTCCATTTCCCATTGCAACCCCTGCTGTTTTTGATCCATGTGTAACTGTCGTGCAAAATCAATAACATCGGGCAAAAGAGATTTCAACTTTTCCAGCTCATCCTTTGTAATAGTCTCGGTAAACAGTTCATTTTGGAGCTGTTGAGCCTTGACAAACTCTTCAAAAGACAATGGCTTTCCCTGCAATCCGCCATCTATGCGCATCGGGACCACGAAAAAGTCGGACAAAACAGACTGCCCGCCACTGTTGGAAACCATACCATGAATGACAAAATAAGCAACGCCTTCTGGTAAGCGGGAGAGCTTTGCCACAAGACCGACATTTTTATCTACACTGGCTTCTAATTGTGTCATCAGAAACCGAACAACAGGATGCAATTCATAAAGGACATGAAATTTAGCCCATTCTCCCTTTTTCTTACGAGCATCTTCAATGGCCCGCTGAACTTCTCCTTTATTTAAAGAGAGCTGATATACATCCCCGATCCGTCTGGGTTTGGCCTCCCCCGGTATATCGTACAGGATGCGATCCAGCTCCCTGGTATGCCTTACTTCGAGTAAGTCGCCCTCAAACCGGGCGTCATCCATTTTTATATACCTATCGGATTTTAATTGCAGGACCAACGCTTCGTAATAAGCCCGGTCATTGGCAAAAAGACTTACTCCTTCCATTACAGGATGTGGCATTTTCAATGCGGGAGTAACATCATTCCAAAAATCCTCGCCAAGGTCAAAACCAGTGTCCTCCGCCGCTCGTTCGAAAGGAGGATCGATCAACTGATCATTTTTATTTGCGATAGCTCTTGCTACCATTTCTTCTTCCGCATTCGCATTATATAATTTATAGACCGAAGCCGCATCGCCCAAAGATCGATAAACCTGATCCTCCTTATCTTTTAGCTTATTAATGATATGAAGATCATCCTTTACCCCCTCCACCTCTGACTTGGCCACCATGTAATAGATGTAGGGCGTCTTGGTTTGCCCATAACGATCGATCCGGCCATTTCGCTGCTCCAGGGTAATTAGCGACCAGGGGATGTCATAGTTAAACATGTGGTGGCAATAGTAGTGAAGATTGACCCCCTGAGAACCGGCATCGGAAGTTAGCAGAAGACGACAATCAGCGTCAGCCTTGCCAAAATCTTCAATGATGTGCTGCTGCTCCATGTCGGTGAGCGAGCCATGGAAATCAGCAATGACTTTATCTTCTAGGTCAAAATCCTGTTGCAATCGTTGTCTCAGCATCCTTAATGTCTCGATCCGTTCAGCAAAGACGACGATACGAAAATCACTTTTGCGACCGTTCCATTTCAGGCGGATCAATTCTTCTTTAAACGCCCGGTACTTTGCATCCTGCCTGGTGCTGATAATGTGTTGTAGTTTCTCCCGCAGCCGATCTAAAACGTCCTTGTTGTTTTCTATCGCCTCTACCTGATCTTCAATTGCATCCACCTTCCTGATCCGATTACCGACTGCGTTCAACGCCGCCTCGGGCGAGGACATATAGGATTTGAAAAGACCGATAGCGAATAGCAGATCTTTTTTTTGTTTACGATTTATTTTACGCCCAAAAAGATCGTTCTTTATCTCAGATGGATCTAATGTACTGATCGCCTCAAACTTTATCTTTTGTAGAAGCCGTAGAAATTCATTTTCAGAATTGGTCAAATCTGCATGAATGGATACCACTTTGCGTTCCTGAAAATTGGTGCGCACAGCGTCATCGTCTATATCTTTTTTGAAGCGGCGGACATAATAGGGGAGAATATCCTCTTTAGAATAATTCGCTTCATCTTTAATCGCCAGTGGCTCGATCATATTTACCAGATTGGCAAAGCTTTGCCTTTTGCCATTGTGCGGGGTGGCAGAGGTAAGCACCAGCGATTCGCATTTGGTACTCAGCAAATGGGCCAGGCCCCCTCGCAGAGAGCCGGCATTTGCCACGGTATGACATTCGTCGATGACGACAATATCCCACTCCGTCTTCTCGATGTAGTGCTGGAACTTGGCATTGTTCTTTAATGTATCGATCGAAACGATGGTTTTATCGTAATACTCAAAAGGGTTTTTATTGGCAGGCAATTCGGATTTGATCTTAGAAATACCCTCCGAATCCAGTCGGACCAGCGGAATGGCGAAGCGATTCCATATTTCCTGTTGGAACTGGCCTAAAATAGATTTCAATGCCAAAACCATGATACGTTTACCTTTTCCGCGTCTGATCATTTCAGAAAGAAAGATCCCGACTTCAATGGTCTTACCCAGACCTACTCCATCGGCAATTAATATGCGGGGGCGTGGCAGCTCAAAAGCCTTAAGGGTGGGTTCCAGTTGATATGCAGCCAGGTTAAATGCAGCTTTCTGCGCGACCGTAATCTGCTTGCTATAGACAGAGGCGCTACGTAGCTGATTTTCGATAAAAAGCTTTGTCTTTCGATAGCTGTAATCTGTGTCTGCCATCAATTCTGTATCCACGGGGTTGAGCACCCTAATCTCTTTATCTATATTGGTATCGAATATAAAGCGCTTTCCTTTTACCAATTCAGAAATGCCTTCGACTTTCAGTATCCAGCTGCCATTGTTATCAATGGCATCATTTATAATAAAATCTTCATCACGGTTACTGATACGTTGACCAGAGGTGAAATTCATTGTAAGCAAGTAATTTAGTAATAGGATCTAAGGAAATCCGGTAAATTTACTAATTAGATCATTAGAAGTTTTCTGTAGTAGAGGAAAAACCCTCTTGGGGTGGGTTTAAATAGATATACATTATAAATATGTTTAATGTATGTAGTTTTTCTACGCTTTAAATGCTGGTTGGGGGCTAGTAATAATTATCTGTTTTTCATTAAGGTTGAATTCCTGGGCCTATAGGAGAAATTGCATAATCCGGAGTTCAAAGGGGTTGAATTCGATTCCTTAGCCCCCAATGATGCCATAATTGAGGCAAAGAAGAAAATAAATGTATTGCAAGAGCGGAAAGGAAAATGAAGGGGACGGAACATTATTATGCGGATAATTTATAAAAAAACTTTTGATAGAATCTATACCAAATAGACGAGTTGTTTCCATTCGGGAAAAAATAAATACTATAGGTAATGAACCTCTTAGGCTGATTTGTGATGATTATGAAACGTACTTTGTAAAGAATCATAAATTAATCAGTCCGGCAACCTCTATGATAAATGAGGTATTATGCCATTTCCTTTTAAAACTGTGGAATATCAATACCCCTGAAATTGCTCTTATCACTCTGGAAGCTGAAACTATCAGGGAAGACTATGGTAGCAGGCACAAGCCTCTTTATTATGACCGGTTGGCTTTTGGGTCGAAAGAATTTGAGGGATCATTTGATATATCCCAATTTGTGGAAATTAAAGGCAAGGTTGATTTCAAAAAGTATTACCGTGCAGAAATGTTTGCTCATATCGGGCTTTTTGATATGTGGGTAGATAATGAAGACAGGGGGCCTGAATTAAAAAACTTAATGCTTTTTGAGGATGAGGGGCGATTTAATTTCCTGGCAATTGACCATGCCGCTGCTTTTCGTTCGGGGGCCTATGATACGCTTAAAAAATACAATGAATTCTATTCAACCGAGGATAATTTCCTACTTCAATCCCAGTTCTTTAAGGGACTAAAACGTTTTCTAAAGGCTGATAAAGAATGGCTTAGGAAAGAGGAGGAAAAGTATTACCTTTGTATATCAAGATGCGAGCGGGAGTTTCCTGAAATGGCTTTACAAATTCCCCCAGAATGGGGCTTTACAAAAGAACTTCAAACTTTAGTATCAGATTTTTTGTTTAATGATAAAAGAAACAAACAAGTATTTGCCGAATATTTAAGGCTATGTCAATAAAGGAAACCTTTTACACCATAATAAAGATCGCACCCAACCCGGTGTCAGGGGATAACTTATCTATAGGTTTATTATTACGTGATGGCAATAAGTTTTGGCTTCATTTTTCAGACGAAAAAAAATCCGTTGCAAAAAGACTGCTTGGAAGTAAAGAAGATGCGATTGATTTTATAGTTAAGCAAATTGAGCAAAAGGTGGAAGAGGCCAATAAATACAATTCTCAAAATTCCCTTTTTGATATTAAGGATTTTTTAACCTCAGATGGAGTTTCTCATTTGAATGTTTACTTTAATGGCATATTAAGATTTTCAGAGCCGTCATTTCTTAATGATACGATTACAGATGATAAATTTATTAAACTATTTAAGCTAATCATTGATAAGACTTACCAAAAAGAAAAAACACAACCAGATATAAAAGAAACTGAATTCCGTAATATAATTGAAACTAAGCTAATCAAAAGGGTAGAAACCAGAGTTCATACTAACATTGAATTGACTCCAGAAAAACTGCCAGGGCTTTATTATAACTTTAATGTTGATTGCATTGGTTTAAATGGCGCCTTTATCGGCGCCAAAGCAATTTCATTTCATAAGAAGTATGAAACAATTGATAAAGAACTTAGTCATTACTTTGGGCTTATCTCATTGCTAAATTTGAAGTATCCGGATAGGAAGATCAAAGAGGATAAATATTTTGTAATAGGTGACGAGCCTATTGATGCAAGTTCAAAGGAGCATAAAACATGGGAAAATATTAGAAACAACCCTGCTGTGACCTTAATACATTCAGAACAATCTGATTTAGTTGCTGAAAAAATTGAAATTACTAAGGCAAAAACATTCCTGCCAATTTCAATTTAATTAGCTGATAGAAAAATGGCTTGACGTTCACGCATTATCCTCCATATACAGCCGGATCGCCTCCTTCACATCCCCAAAATAGACCAGCTGCCCCTGCCGCATAAACGCCGCACGTGTACAATACTTCTGTATCACCTCCATGCTATGGCTCACGAGAATGACGGTCTTACCTTCAATCCAGCTGGACCCGAATACCCTGACGGCCTTTTCCTGGAATTTGGCATCCCCCACGGCAAAGATCTCATCCAGGAACATGATATCCGCACCTGCATTGACAGCAATGGAGAACGCAAGACGCGCCATCATCCCGGAAGAAAAATATTTCACCTTGGTATCGACAAAATCCCTGACCTCGGCAAAATCGACGATCTTGTCGAAAAGGGTATCGATGGTCTTTATCTTTAGCCCGAGGACGGAGCTGGACACATAGATATTCTCCCTTGCCGTCAGCTCCTGGCTCATGCCCACACCCAGGTTCAGCAGCAGGGTGGTGCCCCAGATCTCGATGTTCCCGGTGTCGGCAGGATAAACGCCGGCCAGCAGCTTGACCAGCGTGGACTTCCCGCACCCATTCCTTCCGAGAAGACCTATGCATTCGCCTCTATGAACCTCGAAATCCATGGTCTTCACAGCCGGTACATTTTTACCCCGGGGTGGATTGAAAAGATTGAAAAGCCGGTGCTTCACGGTATTGTGACTGTCTTCCGAGATGTGGAAGGTCTTGCTGATATTGGTCGCCCTGATGGCAGGTGGTGTGTTCGGCATCATAATTATAATTTTTCAGCGGCTTTGGAACCGAGTCTGTTGAGTAACAACAGACCCATGACGAGCAGGATAAGCGCGTAAATAAGATCAAACAGCATCAGTCTGAAGTTCGGCAGCTGATGCTCCATCATCGCTCGCCGGGCATTGATGATAATGCCTGCGATAGGGTTGGCATAATCAAAGGCGGGCAGCGCCTGTTTAAAAGTGGTAAGTTTATAAAAGATAGGCGAAAGGAAGAACAGCAACGAAACAAACACTGTCCATATCTGGTGAATGTCCTTTGCCATGATGTAGATATTGGATAATATGAGGGATATACCGAGGGCCAGCAGAAAAAGGTTGATAAAAAGCGGTATGATCCAGATGATCTGTAGGGAAAGCCCGTTGGACTGCTTTTCGATAAAAGTATAGAACAGCAGGAACATGACGAAGTTGAAGAAGAACCCGATGGCATTGCTCATCAGCGTGGACAGATAGATCTCCAGCTTGTTCATATTGCTATATTCATAGAGATATTTCTTTACATGCAGTATCTGCACTGTCCCGGTGGTGGACTCCACGAAGAAATTCCAGAGTATCAGTCCGATAAAAAGATAAGAGGCAAAGGCGGGAACGCCTTGTTTCAGGATCACCTGGAACACGGTGTAATAAATGGCGATGTCCATCAGGGGTTTGATAAGGGCCCATAAAAGACCGAGCTTGTTCTCGTAGTACCGGAGCTTGAACTCGATCTTCGCGAGGAGCCATAGTCTTTCCAGTTTGTTGCTGCGACTTATCCAATCCTTTAGGATGCTTACGATCATGTTTAGAAGTTCAGTTTATGTTTTATTGTCAGGGCGAGCCTTTTTAGTCCCGGACTCTTCTTAACGGCGGACTTCAAATGCCGTACCAAACGGTTTTCATGCTGGACGGTAGTAGAAGGCCGCACGCTGATGGTGGGGTTGTCGAATTGATGACCGGGACCGTTGGCATTCAATATATTGATGACCTGGGTGGCGTACCGGGTATAATAGTCTTTATTTTTCTCGGCAATGTATCTATTCGAATACAAAAGCTTTTCCTGGGTCGCCTGGCGGAACATGGAACCTTTGCGAACCCGGTAATGGAACAGTGGCTCGGGGATGATTACCCCATTGAATCCATGCCGCAGCATATTGATGACGCTGTCATAGTCTTCCAGACCATAATCGGCTTTTTTGTCATTGAGGCCGCCGGCAAGAAAAGCCGCCCTTTTATACACGAGGCTGCTGCTATTGACGGGGTTATGGACGAGGGCATAAGGTGGCTGCGGGGTAAAAGTGGGCCATAGACGGTGGCTGTCGCCAAAATATTGCACCCAGGAGCCGGCGAAGAAGACATTGTCGTTGCGTTGCAGGGCGCGGATAGCCTTTTCGTAATAGGTGGTGGCTACCTTGTCGTCGGCATCCAGGAAAGCGAGATAGGTGCCACGGGCCATTTCCGCTCCGCGATTGCGTGTAAAGGCCAGGCCCTTGTTTTTTTGCCTGACTATGCTGACACGAGCGTCCGCAGGGAAGTCTTCCAGCCACCGGATGCTGGCGGAGTCGGTGCTGCCGTCGTCGATAATGATGACTTCCAGGTCCTGGTAGGTGGAGTTGAGCACGGAGTGAAGACATTCGTCGATATAACGGCCCATATTATAATAAGGGATAACTACGGACAACAATTGATTAGGATCAGGCGCAGGGCCGGCAGGGAGAGGAGAAATAGGTTCCTGGTAGAGAAAGGGGAAGTGGTTGCCCCGGGAGGCGGGGGAATGGTGGCCGGAAAGGGCTGAAGAGGCCAGCAACGCCATCTTTTGAGGACCGATCGTGTCGAATCCATAGGTCGCATGGATCTTCCGGCTCGCATTTGCCCCAATGCGCTGTATCTCTTCCACGGGAAGGGCCAGTATATGCTGCAGCTGCCGGGCAAAGGATGACGGGTCCCTATGATCGAAGAGAAAGCCTGTCTCGCCTTCTTCGATGATCTCGGACTGACCGCCCTGGACAGAAGCCAGTACGACCTTTCCCAGGCTCATGGCCTCTATCACGACATAGGGCATGTTGTCTACGATGCTGGGGACGATGACAAGGTGCGCATATTGCAGGGTGTCCTTTATCCAGTTGGGTTGGATCTTACCCTGCAGTATCAGCATTCCCTTGTCCTGGTAGGCTTTATATTTATCCTGTATCAGCTGACCCATGGTCCGTTGCTCGGGATGAAAGACGATATCCGTGCCCCCCACGATGTACAGGGGATAAGGGAAACCTGCGTCCCATAGTTCGGCGAAATATTCCATCAGCTCAAAGCTCCCCTTTTGAGGAGAGAGCTTTCCATAATAAATGATCTTACCGTGGATATGGGTGGGCGAATCCATGGGGGGGACATCGGGTTTGAATGGATTGGGCAGGATGCTGACGGGTCTGTCGGAAATATCTATGTGCTGCCCGATCTCGCGTACGAGAAACCGGGTAGGTGAAATAAGATGATCTGCGGACTTAATGGCCTGCTTTTCCATTTCACACGTCCAGAAATCGGGGAAGCGATACAACGGCACCCTGTTATAGTCCAGGTAAATAAACGCGGGAGAATGCAGGGTGAGTAAAATAGGTATGTCCTGTATAAAGGGATATCCCAGATGCTTGTACTGCGCCAGGTAATAGGCGATGCCGAGATAATCCTGCGCCTCGATAAGATCGGGTTTGCCGTCTTCCAGGATGACAGTCTTTACCACATCGGCAAAGGCATAGCTCAAACGGGCGGTATAGCCGAGGGCGTCAGACAGCTTGTTCCTGTCGCTGTTGAAACGGATGATACGGATGCCTTTCTCCCCGGGCATTTCCTCCCTGTCCCGTACCTTGTCGTCCGCTACAAATACGGTGACCTGGCATCCCGCCGCAGCCAGCATGTTCGCGGTATAATGACAGTAAGTACCGATGCCTCCTCCATAAAAGGGTGGATATTCCGTTGTCAAAAGCCAGTAAGTCACGTTTGGGATTTTTGAGGGTTTATTGCCTTCCATCTGTGCAGCCGCCGGTGAATGGACCGTAGCAGGCTCTTCGCGGTCCGTTTGCCTGTCAGCACTTTTATCAGATGGCCGAATCGCTTGTACCAAAGAGGCAGGACCTCATATTCCTGCCGGTACCAGTTGAACAGGATGTCATAATCGTCTTTATACTTACTCCGTATAATATCCACTGTCGTCTCTGCATTATACAGGCGCTCGCGCAGGGTGCGATTTTCTTTTTCCATGGTATCCAATGTATCCTGCAGCTGCCGCTTTTGTTTGATCAGCGCTTGCAGGGAGGGATTGTCATTCAGCAGGCTGCTGCAATGCCTGTAAAGCGTTTGTTCCAGGGACAACGTGTCGTCAAGGTCTTTCCCATGGATAAAAATGTATTTGGAGATGGATGCGCCGGTGAGCAATGTGTCGGTGATGCGCGGTATCTCCCGCCGCTGTGTAAGCCGGTGGATGGGAGGGACATTCCACTGAACGATATCGGGCCATCCCTGTTGCTGCAGCCGGGTGATGAGCCCGGCAGGCGGAGAAGAGTGAAATGCGATCACGGGGGCATCGCCGATGCGTATATAATTCGGACTAAAAAGACAGAGTGTGATATATTCGAAGAGGTCTTCCGTTGTTGGGGACCCCAGCAGGATAAGGAAGGGGCGGTCACCCCGTATGAGGGTATCCAGAGCGGCTTTTACGGGGAAAGATCCATCCGGGAGCGCCCCGGCCGAAACCGATGTATCCAGGAGAAGCGCGACGCCATAAGATCTGACAGGGAATGGATGCAGGTCGGCCGGATGCACCACCAGCAGCGGGAGATAGGGCCTCTCTACATCGGGATGCGTCTGTTCATGGGTGATATGGGGAGTGCGGATCATATACCTTTTATTGTGTAACCCTGATCTTCAGCGATAAAACAAAACAACCGTTCCCAGGAGTGGGTATAGGTACCTTTTTGCAGGTCCAGTACATTGCCTGCCTCCAGTTTCTCCCGGCCATTCAGTGCGGAGTTTTTTGCAAAAAAGTTTTCGAATATCCGGCTCCTGCCGAGGAAGATGGTGCCTGCGATAAAATCGAAAAACCTTCCACCCAGGTGATACTCCCGGATCAATTGCTGCAGCGGATCGTTATTGGTGGTGTCGAACTTATTTTCCATCGGCAAAAATTCGTTCTTTAAAAATGCTTTTGATCCTACGATACCGGCGCGGCTGTCCTGCTCCAGCAGTCGAAAAGCTTTATCCAGCCCCTCCTCGCTAAAAGGGCCGTAGAGCTGTTGGGACCAGTAGTCTGCATTGATCGTCTGGGGGCTGACCTTATCATGCAGCAGGGCGATATAGTCGGTCTTTTCGCATAGATGCATGTAATAGGAAAGGGCGGCCAGCTTACCGCCTATGTCCTTCCCTTTGTTGGGTACTTTGAGACGGATGATAGGGTCAGCCGGACCAACGGTGCTGGATAAGGGTCGCCTGGTCTCGTTCAGCACGTCGTCGTGACAGGCGGTGAGGATAATGCGTCCGGCCCTTCGGATGAGTGCGGCGCATTTGTTTTCCAGCAGCTGCCAGGAGCCGGGATAATAAAGATGTATGAATAATGTCAACCCTGGCATTGTAAGGTTTTTTGTTTTTGTTTAGCCGATGCGGGCTGTTCCTGTTCGGCCGGCGAGAGCAGGGCCAGGAATTTTTCCCTGAATGTCTCCATGGTCATATACTTCTCATACAGCTGTCTGGCCGCATGGCGTATAGGGACGAGGTCCTGCGGGTGCTTCACGATACGCGATATCTTTATGGCCAGGGCATTGCTGTCCTCGCCGGGAATGACATATCCGTTGGCTCCGTCCGTCATCAGCTCTGCAAATCCTGTATTGGAAGAGACGATACAAGGCTTGGAGAGACACAACGCCTCTACGATCACTACGGGGAAGGGATCGTCCCGGGAAGGACAGAGGATGACATCGCTGGCAGCCATCAGGTCGAGACATTGTTGATGATCACATTCTCCTATGATCTTTATGTTCGGGAAATGTCTGATGATCTGCAGCACCTCGTTATGGAAGTTAGGGTCATGGGGACGGCCTATGATCCAGACCTCGATATGGTTGAGCAGCGCCGCATCCAGCTGTTTGAGCGCTCCCACCAAAATATCCTGTCCCTTCCGGGGCTCGATGGAGCCGACGAGGCTGAAAATAAGCTTCCCGGTACCCGCCGCGGGCTGTGGCTGAATAGGTAATATACCGGGATAGCCATAATATATCTTTTGAGGATGCGGGTTGAATTTTCTTATATAATGCAGTGCATACTCGCTGGGACCAACGACGTTGCGGGCTTTTGAAAGGGTTTCGACGAATGCGGGGTCTTCGGCGAATGTCTCGATGATCTTTGCTTCATGCAGCCACCAGATGGTGTGTGTCAGCCCGCCCAGCTGCTGTACGGCAGGCCAGGTGACGATGGTATTGCAAATGACATGATCGAAGTTCCGGGCAAAGCGGGCCAGCGTCTCATGCTGTCTCAATACCAGCGAGTCGATGATGACAGGAGCGCCCGACTGCAGGAACATCTTACCGATGGGGCCTTCTTTTTCACAGATGACGGTGACAAAATAGCCACTGCGGATCAGCAGCCTGCATAGCTGTAACAGCATGACAGGGGCGCCGCTGAGAGAAAGGTCATGACTAACGAGGAGGATATCCCGTCCGGCGGTCCTCCCGTCCGGCCAGTTCTCCCGATCCGCCGGCGGAGCGTATATCCGGTACGGTTCAGGCGAGTCATGGTACAGATAATTACGCATGGACAGCGTAAAATATGGATCATCCGCCACACGCTGCGCCCATCGCCGAAGCAGAAAAATATCGGCCTTGTCTTTTTTTGCCCGGCTTGCGGGAGAATCTTCATATTCTTTTAACGACAGATGCCCGATATGACGAAGGGTGGCATAGGGCGTGTAAACGAGGCGGTGCCCGGCATCGAGCAATTTAAAGGAAAGGTCTACATCAGAGTGCGAGCTGGGGGTGTTGACCTTATCAAAACCACCCACACGCAGAAATATATCCTTTTTTATGGCCAGGCAGGCTCCCGACAGGATGGAGACGTTACGTACGGATTGAGGGAAATTGATATAGGCGGTTGAATCTTTCGGATATCCGTGAAAGGTAGTACCGGTGAGACCTCTTACACCGGTGGCCATCCCCGCATACTGGATGCTGTCATCCTC
>Ga0105240_10002247_pt1 | contig 31362 bp, 27 predicted proteins | sample KBSC54metaG_FD_80426 | JGI IMG/M metagenome (GOLD analysis project Ga0105240, IMG submission 80426) | Corn rhizosphere microbial communities from Kellogg Biological Station, Michigan, USA - KBS C5-4 metaG | ecosystem: Host-associated > Plants > Roots > Rhizosphere > Soil | place: Michigan, USA... | reverse complement strand
ATTTCTTGCCGATTCACCAGACCTTCCACCAGGCTCGCTTGCGCTTCAACTTCATTAGCGGGATCGCTTCGGGTTCCAACAGGTCGGAGTCAATAGTTCCTTCCAGTTGATAACCGAAGAATGCTTTCAATGCTTCCTCGCCAAGCTCGAGAGGATGGAATGGTAAAGGATAATCGTCGCCGACAGAGTTCTGACCGGACCAAAATGGTTCCTCAAATGGAAGGCGCTGGCCTAGGTCCTCGATCACGCCGTTGTCTGGAGACAGGCTGAGGGATCGAATCAGCTCACCATTGCTCCATTTTGCGAATGCGAACCAATCGACCACGCTGTGCATTGCATGGAGATAGATAGATCCGCCTGCCCCATGCGAGAGGAATGATGCGGGAAGCCTGGAAGGATAATCTACAGCAAAATCCCTTGTCGCCAGGATCGAAACGCCAGGGAAACACCCAATGTGAAGCTCATCCTGAGGCGGACAGGTGTTCGAGAGATTTCCTTCGCCGATCGGCTCCAATTGGTCCTTAGGGAATAAGGTATTTGCGAGTTCTAACGTTTTGTCGCGATTCAGTTGTGGACTGCTCTTCATAGCCTCGCCGACGTCGCCGATGGAATATACGAGCATAGAAGTTTTTGCACCCACGAACGAATCTCCTCCATGCACATTGCGAACTATTGGCCAATGATAGCTTCTGTTCGGATGATGCACCAAAATCGGCTTTGTTCCGTTTCACGGTTTCCAAGCCAATGCCTTATCCTTCTTCACTAAATAGGGAGTAGAGAGCAACTTCACGCCCGTCGGGAGAAACATGCGAGTCTCGCGTTTATCTGAACTTTTTTCGTCCTTTACCTTTCCACTTGCCGGCCAGATCACAATCTCTCTCATCCTCGTCTTCTTCGCGTTCACATCGAATGCCCAATCGACCCAGTCCTTCGTTCTCCAGCGCGACGGCCGCACAATCTCCGTCGAGCCCTACGGACCCAACATCATCCGCGTCACGCTCAGCACCATTCAAGCTGCCGCTACCGCCCACCCCGGATACGGCCTGATTGCTGCACCCACCAACTCCGGCTGGACCCACATGCAGGACGGCGCCTACGACGTCATCCGCTCCAGCCGCCTCGAAATCCGCGTCGCTTCAGGGAATCAGCATCCGTTGCCACACCTGCCATTCGACACAATCAATCAGCAACTCCGCGACATCTACTTCCCGCCCGGCGACCTCCGCCACGAGCCCTTCGACGACACCATCACCGTCACCACCAACTCCGGCAAGCAACTCCTGACCATGTGGCGCTGGTCGATGTTCCCCAACCACGCCGACTCCCTGACCTCGACCTCTGTCGAGAAAGATGATCCCGGCTCCCGTATCTCCGCCACATTCGACTCACCCGCAGGCGAGCACTACTACGGCCTCGGCCAGCAGCAGCAGGGAACCCTCAACCTCCGCGATCACCACGTCAACTGCTGGCACGATTATGGCGCCATCGGCGGCGAAAACGTCTGTGTCCCTTTCATGGTTTCCAACCGCGGCTACGGCCTCATCTGGGACAATCCATCGAAAACCACCATTGACCTCGGCTTCAATCAGCAGAACGTCTGGTCTTCCCAGATCGGCGATCGCGTCTCGTTTTTTGTCATCGCAGGAGACAACACCGACGAGATCTACTCCGGCTATCGTCAGCTCACCGGCGTGACCCACATCCTGCCGAAGGCCACCTACGGGTACATTCAGAGCAAGGCGATCTATCCGACACAGGAACAGGCCCTCGCCATCGCCAAGGGCTACCGCGACAGGAAACTGCCGCTCGATGTCCTCGTCGTCGACTTCCTCAATATGACGAAACAGGGCGAACTGGACCTCGACCCCAAACGCTGGCCCGATCCTGCCGCGATGAACAGACAGCTACACGTCGAAGGGGTGAAGACACTCCTTAGTGTCTGGCCTCACTTCGCCGCCGATACGCAGTTCTACCCGATGCTCAAAGAAAAGGGATGGCTCATCCACAAAGCCGATGGCACGCCGGACGGCTCGGGTTATGCTCCAGTCATCGGCCCCAACCTCGACACCACCAACCCCGATGCGGCTCTCTGGTGGTGGGAAAAAATCCGCGATCGCTACATCAAGCCCTACAACTTCGACTACCTCTGGCTCGACGAAACCGAACCTGACATCGACCCCGCCGCTGACTTCTTCTCCATCGGCTCAGGCGCCCGCTACTACAACGTCTATCCGCTCTTTCACACTGCCAGTGTCTACGATGGCTTCCGCCGCGACTTCGGCGACAGTCGCCGCGTCATGATCCTCGCACGCGCCGCATACCTCGGAGCACAGCGCAATGGCACCGTCTTTTGGTCGAGCGACATTACCGCCACCTGGGACATGCTCAAGCGTTCTATCCCAGCGGGGCTCAACTTCACCGCAACGGGGCTCCCTTACTGGGACACCGACATCGCAGGCTTCTTCGCCCCCACCATCTATCCCACCTACCACGCCGCGCATAAACCCCTCATCGATGGCTCCGACGTTCGTGAGAACATCGACGGCTACGAAGACTACCCGGAGCTCTTTGTTCGATGGTTCCAGTGGGGAACGTTTCAACCTGTCATGCGCGCCCACGGCGAGCGCATGCACAACGAGGTCTGGTCGTATGGCAAACAGGCCGAACCCATCCTCGAGAAGTATCTACGCCTGCGCTACCAGCTCATGCCGTACACCTACTCGCTGGCCTACCAAACCTATAAAACGGGCGCTCCGTTCATGCGCGCTCTCTTCATGGATTTTCCCGACGATCCGAACGTGGCTGACATCTCTGACGAATACATGTTTGGCCCTGCATTCCTTGTAGCTCCAGTTGTGGAGCAGGGAGCTACCACGCGGAAGCTGTATCTTCCGGCGGGCAGCGACTGGTACAACTACTGGACCAGTGAACGATTCAAGGGGGGACAAACCATAACCGCTCAAGCTCCGATCGACACTCTTCCGCTCTTTGTCCGCGCAGGATCGATCATTCCTCTCGGCTCACCCATCCTCAGCGCCGACCAGCCGCAGTCCATCGCGACCCTCCGTGTATATCCCGGAGCCAACGCCGACTTTACTCTCTTCTCCGACGACGGCACTACCTATGCCTATGAGAAAGGCGCCGGCTCCGTCACCAAACTTCACTGGGACGACGCAACTCACGATCTGAAGCATGAAGGCCCCGACGCATGGACGGAGCCCGACTCCAGAATCATTCAGATCGTCCATCCCTGATCAGCCACCCAGGGTGCCCCATGTTCCGGTGCTTTTGGAGACATGGGAGCGCCTACCTCCTGCCCCACTTCGCCGAAAGCGCGGCCATCTTGTCCTGAAGAGTTAACGGAGTTGGAGGCGCAGCCTTATTCCCCTGTGCCCGCGAGCCCGCCCCTGGATTCGGCCCCATCAGCGCTTTCATCGACAACCCGATCCGCATCGCTTTCGCGTCCACGCTCAGCACCTTCACCTTCACGATCTGGCCCGTCTTCACCGCCTCCGCCGGATCCTTGATGAACTTGTTCGATAGCTCGCTGATATGCACCAGCCCGTCCTGGTGCACGCCGATATCGACGAACGCCCCGAACTTCGTCACATTCGTCACCACGCCCTCGAGCGTCATTCCAACCTGCACATCCGCGATCTCGCGCACCTCCTCGCGGAACTGCGGCGCCACAAACGTCTCCCGCGGATCGCGGCCCGGTCTCTTCAACTCCGCCAGAATGTCCTCCAGGGTGTATTGCCCCACGGAGAATCCTTTGCGGTCCACCTTCTCTACCAGCTCCGGCTTCCGGATCAAATCCCCAACACTCGCACCAACTGCCGCCGCAATCTGCTCCACCACCGCATACGACTCCGGATGCACCGCCGTCATGTCCAGCGGGTTCTCGCCGCCGCGAATCCGCAGAAATCCCGCAGCCTGCTCAAATGTCTTTGCGCCAATCCCCGGCACATCCCGCACCTGCGTGCGAGACCGGAAGCTCCCATGCTCGTTCCGATAAGTCACGATATTCATCGCTGTGCGTTCTGTGATTCCCGAGACATATCGCAACAGGGTCCATGACGAAGTGTTCAGGTCCACGCCCACGCGATTCACGCAGCTCTCCACGGTCTTCTCCAGCGAATCTGCAAGCTGCCGCTGGTCTACGTCATGTTGGTATTGCCCCACGCCAATCGACTTCGGATCGACCTTCACCAGTTCCGACAGCGGATCCTGCAACCTCCGCGCAATCGAAATCGCGCCGCGCACCGTAAGGTCGAGATCCGGAAACTCCTGCCGCGCCACCTCCGACGCCGAGTACACGCTCGCACCCGCTTCGCTCACCGTGACCGAAAAGATCTCCTGGATCCCCTTCTCCCGCAGAAACTCTCGCACAAACGCGTCCGTCTCTCGCGACGCAGTCCCGTTCCCAATCGCGATGGCCCGCACGTTGTACTTCCGCAGCAGCGCCTCCATCTTCGGCATTGCCTCGGCATTGCCGTGTTTCGACGTATGCAGGTACAGCACATCATGCGCGAGCAATTTGCCCGTCTGGTCCACCACCGCGAGCTTGCAACCCGTTCGCAGCCCCGGATCAATCCCCAGCACCGAAATCGATCCCGCAGGCGCAGCCAGCAGCAGGTTGTGCAGGTTATCGCGAAACACCTGGATCGCCTCCGCATCCGAACGCCTCTTCAGCTCCAGCCGGATCTCCGTCTGAACCGATGAGTTCAGCAGCCGCTTCCATGCATCATCAATCGCCAGCTCAAGCTGCGCCGTCCAGTCGCCTTGCGCGCGAAGCACATGTCTGCGCATCAGCGCCAGTGCCCGCTCCTGCTCAGTCTCAATCAGAAAGTAGAGAATCCTCTCCGTCTCGCCGCGCCGGATCGCCAGCATCCGGTGCGAGGGAATCGTCTTCACCGGCTCCTTGTACTCGTAGTACATCTTGAACTTCTCGCGCTCATCCACCGCGTCCGTCGCTTTGCGGCTGATCACCACGCCCTCGTCGAAGACGAGATTGCGCAGCGCCTTCCTCAAGTCCGCGTCTTCGCTGATCCACTCCGCCACAATGTGGCGCGCTCCTTCCAGAGCCTCGTCCACATTCGCAACGCCAAGTTCTTCATTCACGAATTTCGCCGCAAATGCGGCAAGCGGTTCCTCCGCCGTCTGCTGCCCCCACAGGTACGCGGCGAGCGGCTCCAGCCCTTTCTCGCGCGCGATCGTCGCCTTCGTCCGGCGTTTCGGCTTGTAAGGCAGATACAAATCTTCCAGTTCGTTCCGGTCCAGCGTAGCTTCGATGCGAGCCTTCAGCTCATCCGTCAGCTTGCCTTGCTCCGCAATGGACGCAAGAATGCTCTCGCGCCGGTCCTCTAGATCGCGAAAATACGCAAGCTTTTCCTGGATCGCGCCGATCTGCACCTCGTCGAGATTGCCCGTCGCCTCCTTGCGATATCGGGCAATGAACGGAACCGTCCCGCCATCATCCAGCAACTCGATCACAGCAGTGATGCCGCGTATGGGGACATTCAGAAGATTGGAAATATGAAGAAGAAGGGCAGGGGAGAGAATTCGATTTTCAGCCATGGGTTCAGTCCCCATCCTAAACGGCAAACATCTCTACCCGGTCGCCCAACTGTGCAAAACGAACTTCGTCCAAGCCAGATATCTTCAATCAAAAACCATCTATCAGTCGACCGAAGGTCGCCTCACCTGAAAGACTCTGTGCCCCATTCATCGCGGTTTTTGCGATCAGTGGGCGTCACATCCTCACTTTGCGAGAGTCCCCTCCGAACTATCCTTGGGGCGGAAATTCACTCGCGCCTCATCTCTTGCCAGGCCCCGAATGTACCGAATCAAACCCCGTACCTCGCCATCGTCCGCGCGTCCCATGCTCTCCGCCGGCATCTGTCCTCGTCCAAAACGGATTATGTTGAACAACTGTTGATCGACGCGCCCTATCAGGACCTTCCGATCCGTCCAGTCCGGCAGGTTTAACTCGCGGTCCCGCAGTATCTCTGTCTTGCCGTCTCCATTCGCTCCATGACAGACAAGACAATCCCGTCGATAAATCTCCTTGGCACGCGTAGTCTGATCCGTCGCGTTGCCCCCACTTGCGCTGACACTCTGCTGTGAAGATATGCATTCGCCTGAGAAGTTACCAAACGCTATGACAAGCGCCGAAGAAAGCAAGATCAATCGGTTCATGACGATCTCCTCCACTTTCAGCTGTCGGGGAGAGGCATCTTGCAGCTGTACCTTGATGGCGAGCAATTATAGGCTCAAGCCGTGTCCCAAAACGACAAAGGCCGCAGCAAGTCATCCACAAGCGTGTCGGCCATCACTTCCATGTCTCGTCACACTGAGCCACCCTTCAAGCAAGAAACCCGTGAACGGAGCAGGGCTGGATGTCTGAATCTCAAAGTGCATTCATCCGCCTCCGAGATTGGCTCAAGGTGTTTCTGGTTGATATCGTTCCCGATGAGATCGCCCACTGCGAGTTCGGGTGCAGAAAAGAACAATGCACTCTAGGTGAGTGGGAAACCTGTCTGAATCGAGCCAGAACTCTCTCCCGTCTCTCACCCGCAGAAGCCGCAGACAACAGAGAATAGGCCAATCCGTCAGCCAAAGCGCTCCTGAAATCCGCCGTTGTCAATCCACCTTCTCTTCGTCACCTCTCGTAACCTCCTGATTCCACTCATAAAATTCCTCCCGCCCGTTTTGCATGTTATTTCCCCTTTTCTGCGCACAATGGAATTGCAGTCAAATCTGAAACAAAATCACCGCGAAGATCGCTAACAACCGGAGTGAGCTGGTATGCGCGTCAGCGCACGCTAACTCGCTAGCTTGCCATGTCGCGAAGCGACGCTAACTTGCGAAACGATTCACATCAGGTCCAGTTCAAACCAAAACTGCGGTTTCGCAGTTTTGAACCACGAACTGCGACCACGTCTTGTCACTCACGATTCACGATTAACGACTCACTGTTCACCAAAGGAGAACTCATGGCGCCTCGATGCTACCAATCTCTCGACAATGGCCAGCGCTGCAACTCACCCGCAATCCACGGCTCTCGATTCTGCCGCCATCACGACCAGCAACGCACTACAAAATCCGCACAAGAAAAGTCCCCTGAAATGGAGCCCCTCGCTCTCCCGCCCCTGCTCGACAAGCCGTCGATCCTTGCCGCGGTCAACATTGTCGTCCATGCCCTTGCCGAAGGACGCATCAAGCGCTCCATGGCCGAAACCCTTCTCTCCGCAATCAAACTCGCTAACCGGCTCATCACCGAACTCGCCGAAGCTGGCATCTCCGATCTCCCAACGAACGACTACTTCCAGCCCGCTCCCATAGCTCTCGCCGCCTCCGGCAACCCCCACCACCCGAACGGAGCAAGCGCCTTCAATCCCGCTGTCCATTCCCACCCGGCACCATCATTCGAGGAGGATCCATCCACTGCCCGGCTCGTGCGCGAATTGCTAGCCCAAAGCCACGAGATGCAGCGCAGCCAGAAAGTCAACGGCCAGTAGTCCGCATTCAAAAGCCACAATTTCCGCTTCGTAACTCCCGCACCATGTATTAAGTACAAAAAACAGGGCAAAAATCTGAAGCGAAGGGAAGCCTGTAGCAAGATCCGCAAACCGGGCGCCGGATCAACTCGATCCACTGTTCAGGTTAAAAAGAACGAACAATCCGTCCGCGAAAAGGTCGCCACTCCCACTCAACAGCCCCGATCCCTGCAAACCCGAAGAAGCCCCCAGCCAAACCCATCTCCCGGAGGGAGATTCGAAAATAGCCCAGCGTGAAACGCTGGGAAATGAGCACGGAAAGCTCGTCCGCGCCCTGGAGGGCCGCCTGAATCTCGCCATGAACGAAATCGCAAATCGTTCCGAGGCATAATCTGAGGAAATGATTTTTATCGGGGGAGATAGTGAGCAAGTGGCGCGCGAGAGCGCTCGAAATGTTCCCACATATGCGCACAGAGGTCGAATCTGCCGAATCTGTCGGCGCACTCTGGATCGAGCTAATGTTGCACCTTGATCTTCTCTACAGTGCCGACAGCAACGTAGTAGCGCAAGACCGCGCAAACCTGTTCAGGGCGGTATACCTCTATGCGACCTGGTGCAGGGGATCGGAGTCGCCTTGGACGCAGGAGGTGGCCGCCATCGAATTTTATGATTTACCTCGATTTGCGCTTCAACGCCCAGGTTCCGTCTACAAGGACTTCATCCAGGACCTCGTTGCAAATCTGCCCTTCGGAGAAATAGAGAAGATGTGCGGCTGCTTGCAGCCAGGCGAGCAGAAGAGGTTCCTTGCTGACGTAAGGCAGGCTGAGGATGAACGTCGCCGGCGCTCGCAAAAGCGATCCGGTTGAATCCTGTTTCGCCATGTCCACGTTCCCGCCTCTTGTTTGTTGAACATATTGACATGATCAAAAATTGCTTCCCGGCAGCATGACCTGCGACATAGACAATAAGAGCTGGCATGCCCAGCTCGTCGCTCCCCCAACCTCTCGCCCAGCTCGCCGACAATCCGCGCATCCTCATTCGCCGCGAAGGCCCACCGCGCCCCGAGGGCAAGTGCGTTGTCTACTGGATGCAGCGCGCCATGCGCATACACGAGAATCCCGCGCTCGACATCGCCATCGATGTCGCAAACGCCCTCAAGCTTCCGGTTGTCGTCTTCTTCTCTGTTATTCCCAACTACCCTAACGCCAACCTCCGTCACTACCATTTCCTGCAGCAGGGCCTGCGGGACGTAGAAGCCGACGCGGCGGAGCGCGGAGTAGGCTTCGTCCTCCGCCGTCATCCCGATAACTCCCTCGAGAAATTCCTCGAAGAAGTCCAGGCCGCCGTCCTCATCGGAGATGAGAACCCTTGCCGCGAACCCGAACGCTGGCGACAAGTACTCGCCCGCAAGCTCAAACTCCCCTACTGGACAGTGGATGCCGATGTCGTCGTCCCGTCCTCCGTCTTCGGACGCGACTGGTTCCTCCTCCAGCACATGCGCCCGCACCTGAAGGCAGCGCTGCCGAAGTTTCTTGTTCCTGCTACTAACCCGATATCGCAACATCCCTGGCGCAAGCCGAAGGGCCTTGTCAGCCACCCGCTCGACAGCGACATCACCGCCGGCTTCAAGTCCCTCGACCGCTCCATCGGTCCCGTCGACACCTTCACCGGAGGAACCCACGCCGCCCTCAAGCATCTCCGCGACTTCCTCGCCCACGGCCTCAAGGACTACGACGAAAAGCGCAATCATCCGGAGATCAACGGCACGAGCCGTCTCTCGCCCTACCTCCACTTCGGCAACATCGGCCCGCTTACCATCGCTCTCGCCGTGGAAGAAGCCTGCAAGCAAGGCAAAGCTCCCCGCGCCGCATGCGACCGCTTCCTTGACCAGGTCATCTCCTGGCGCGAGCTCTCCGTTCTCTTCGTCAAGTACAACCCCAACTACGACAACTGGGAATGTGCCGAACCCTGGGCCCGGCAAACCCTCGTCGAGCACGCTGCCGACTCGCGCCCCTTTCGCTACACCTTCGACCAGCTGGAGCGCGCTGAAACCCACGATGATCTGTGGAACGCCGCACAGCGCCAGATGGTCACCGACGGCTGGATGCACAACTACATGCGCATGTACTGGGCCAAGATGATCCTCGAGTGGGCGCCCGATCCCGCTCGAGCCTACGAGTGGGCCGTCATCCTCAATGACCGCTACGAACTCGACGGCCGAGATCCCAACGGCTATCAAGGAATCGCATGGGCCATCGTCGGCAAGCACGATCGTCCCTGGTTCAACCGCCCCGTCTTCGGCTTGATACGCCCCATGTCCGGAGCATCGACTGGAAAGAAGTTCGACTCGAAAACTTACATTGTTCAGTACCCCGGGCGCTGACCGCACACTGCTCGAAGAGCTGCGCTTTCACATCGCTATGTAGCCGTCATCACATCTCTGCACTACACGCACCGCCCTAGAATGGGACGCAACATCATTCCCGGTGAGCTGCATATTCCGCGCTAGCTGATCGATCGCGATCGGCATAGATTCCCCCGGACGATCAGTGTGGGAGCCAGTAAGCGCGTGACGATCCCGGCGGTTCGGAAATCCTTCCTACGTCTCATCGGTCTCTTCATCGTCGTCTCATGTCTTCCTGCCGCTTTCGTCCTCTCGCCTCCGATGAGCGTCGCGAAAGCGCAATCGGCAGGTGCGCCCAAGATCCCGCCTCGCGTGGCGCAGGCGCATCGCTTTCTCCAGCGCCGCGGATGGTCAGCAAGTCACGTCCACAGTACTGCGACCATGCGCTCAGCGGGAACGGCACAGGTCCTCTCGGACTCCGCTTCCACGTCCAGTTGGCAACCGCTCGGTCCCACCGCAGTGATGACGCCGAACTATGGCCTTGTAACCGGACGAGTGACATCCATCGCCATCGACCCCGCCGACGTAACCGGCAATCACGTCTTCGTTGGCACCACCGGTGGCGGCGTCTGGGTCTCGCAGAACGCCGCCTCCTCGGGCAATGTCCTCTTCCGTCCCCTCACCGACGCGTCATCCCCATTCGATACCCTCCGGTATGGATCCATCAGTGTCGGAGCCCTCACGGTTCAGCCCGGCGGGACAGGCGTTGTGCTCGCCGGCACCGGCGACCCGAACGACGCGCTGGACTCCTACTACGGCGCTGGCATCCTCCGTTCTACAGATGGCGGTTCGACGTGGAAGGCAATCGCAACTACTTCCGATCAGATCTACTCGTTCCTGGGAGAAGGATTCGCGGGCTTCGCGTGGAGCACGGTGAATCCGCAACTTGTAGTTGCTGCGGTCGCCCAGTCGTACGAAGGCACGCTCGTCAACGCTCCATACAAGAATGCAAGCTATGCAGGCATTTACTACTCAACGGATGCAGGCGCTACATGGTCGCTAGCCCGCATTACTGACGGCAGCAGCAAGGAGGTGCAGGGACCGTCCAGCATCTTCGCCGGCCCCAGCGGAAACTCCGCAACCGCCGTGGTTTGGAATCCCGTTCGCCGGCTGTTTATCGCAGCGGTACGGTTACATGGCTACTATCAGTCGGCGGATGGCATTACCTGGACGCGCATGGCCGCTCAGCCAGCTGCTGGACTGACAACTCAGGCGTGCCCGAACAATCCTGGCGCGATCGGATCCATCGCATGCCCGATCTTTCGCGGTGCCCTTGCCGTCAACCCGCAGTCCGGTGACACCTTCGCCTGGACCGTAGATCTGTACAACCAGGATCAGGGACTCTGGCAAGATGTCTGCTCGATTGCCGCCGGCGGATGCAACAACCCGACCGTCACGTTTACACAGCGGTGGAGTACGAGTCCTCTCAGGACAAGCACTGTCCTCGGCCCCGCCACGATCGCCAACGGCGACTACAATCTGGCGCTCGCCGCAGTTCCATCCGCGCAGGACACGATCCTGCTTGCCGGCGCCAACGACCTGTGGCGATGCACTCTCGCGACAGGCTGCTCCTGGCGCAATACAACGAACGCTTACAGCTGCATAAGCTCGCACGTCGCGCCTTACCAGCATGCCTTGGAATGGAATGCGGCCAATCCACCACAGATTCTGATAGGAAATGACAGCGGCCTGTGGCGATCCATGGATGCGATCGGCGAAAGCGGTCCGGTCTGCTCTGCCGATGACGCGAACCACTTTCAGAACCTTAATGCAGGCCTGGGCTCGCTCTCTGAAGTCGATAGCATCTCTTCGATTGTTGAATCGCCGTACACCATGGTCGCGGGTCTGGGCGTCAATGGTGCGGCAGGCGTAAAGAGCACTACTGGTCCGACGATCACCTGGCCGCAGATACTTGCCGGCGAAGGTGGTTCGGTTGCTATCGATCCTGCCACGCCGAACAACTGGTACGTGAACAGCGGCGCCGGTGTTTCAATTCATCGCTGCTCTACTTCCACTGACTGCACGCCGGAAGATTTTGGCTCTCTACCTGTCGTCGACAACGCGGATGTTAGCGGCGATGGCTCTTCCATGATTTCTCCGGCTCCGTTCATTATCGATCCGCTCGATCACTCCCAGATCTTGGTTGGCACCTGCCGGGTGTGGCGTGGGCCTGTGGATGGGACAAAGTGGAACGCTGCAAATGCAGTGAGTCCGATCCTCGACGAGACATCGGGACACACCTACTGCAGCGGCGACGCGCTTATCCGCTCAATCGCTGCGCTGCCGATATCCGGCGGCCGCGAGGTCGTTTACGTGGGAATGTTTGGATCACTCAACGGGGGCGCCACTTTGGGAGGCCACATTCTCAAGACAACACTTGCTCCCGGCGCTCCTCAATCTCAGTGGGCCGATCTGACCCTTAACCCCGTTGCGAACCGTTCGGCGTCCTTCAATTACTACGCGCTCGACATCTCAAGCATCTTCATCGATCCCAGCGATGTCTCCGGCAACACCGTCTATGTAACGGTCGCAGGTATCTCTGACTTTTACCGGCGTATCTGCACAATCTACAGAACAACCGATGGAGGATCGCATTGGTATGAGATCACCTCCAACATTCGCACTTCTCCAGCGAACAGCGTAGTCGTCGATCCGCAGGACTCGAACACCGTATACGTCGCCACCGACGCTGGCGTCTTCTCGACCCGCCAGGTTAGTTCCTGCGCCGCCAATTTCAGTAGCTGCTGGTCGATTCTCGGTACCGGGCTCCCCTACGCTCCAGTGACACAACTGAGAGCTGCGTCTGCATCGGCCTCTCCCAAGGCCCTGGTCGCAGCCACTTACGGTCGGGGTATCTGGCAGATTCCTCTGTTGACCGCGGAGACACAGCTGACGACCGCAACTGCTGATACGACGTCCTTGACCTTTCTGACTCAGCCAGTTGGTACAGTGAGTCCAAGCCAGACGGTCACGCTGACAAATGACGGGGCAATCCCGCTCGCTGTTAGCTCGATCAGCGTGGATGCTCCGTTCAATGCAAGTAATGATTGCGTCGGCGGGATTGCGAATGAGGGCGCGAGTTGCACGATTCAAATAACCTTCGCTCCAAACCAGATAGGGGAAGCGACGGGATCGCTGACCATCTTCGCGAACGTGCCCGGAGGACGTATAAACATTGCATTGGAAGGTACGGGCTCACAGGCCGGTCCCATAAATATCTCTCCGAGCATGCTTGAATTCGGCCAGGTGGCGATCGGTGCGACGTCGTCATCGCTGAACGTGACCATGGAGAACACGACCAGCACTGCCATTACCATCGGGTCCATCGCTGCTCCGCCGCCCTTCAGCGTTACGGCAAACCCATGCGGAGCATCTCTGCAGCCTCATAGCTCTTGCGCACTTTCCGTCGTTTTCACTCCGGCCCAGGCCGGCCCGATATCAAAAATCCTGAGTGTAGAAATCGGTGCCGAGACTCAGACAATCTACCTCAAAGGAACCGGCGCAGCATCTGCTACCGATACCCTTTCAGCATCATCCCTGGATTTCGCGGCAACTGCCTTGGGTCAGGAGTCGGGCCCTCAAATCGTCACACTCTCGAACAGCGGGGATCTGATCCTCGATGGAATAGAGATCGTCACGAGCTCAGGATTTCGCAGCTCCGGTACGTGCGGTGTTTCGCTCGGAGCCCATGCTATATGCAGCATCAGCGTGGTCTTCGCGCCAACGTCGCTCGGACCCGCCTCCGGCAAGGTTACGATTACAGACTCTATCCGCTCGCAAACGATCGTCCTTTCTGGTACAGCGCTTGCGCCCGCCTTGCTCAAAGCCAGCCCCAATCAAATTACCTTCGACGCCGTATCTAGAGGGCGCCCCAGTGCTCCGGCGACTCTTACTATCACCAATTCCGGCAGCGTCTCTGCGTCGAATATCGGCTTCCAGATGAATGGGCCTGATGCGACGAGCTTTTCCTGGGCTTCGAGCACCTGCGGTACGACTTTGCAAAGCGGCAACAGCTGCACTGTTCAACTCGCCTTTGCACCTGCGCATATCGGCCAGCTCAACGCTACCCTTGTCGTTTCGTCTTCTACACCCGGAGTGTCTCCCGTTCAGGTGAGCCTTTCCGGCATTGGACAGGGCGTGACCGCTATCGCCATCAGTCCGTCTCGCATGAGCTTCGTGCAATCGGCAATTGGAGTACCTTCCGCAACCCAGTTCGCACTCATTTCGAACAGCAGCGATCAGACGGCGTCAGGGTTAACGGTTAGTGTTTCAACACCGTTCAGTTTGATCGAGAACGCATGCGGTTCAAGTTTGGGGCCCCAGGCGAGTTGCTCGATCGGTATTGCCTTCACCCCTGCGGCAAATGGTCTGGTCAGCGGAACTCTGTCGGTGACAACCAACGCGTTTCCAGATCCTGCAATCGCCACTCTTGAAGGCACTGGCGGTGCTGCAGGATCAGTACAGGTTCAGCCCAGTTCGATCGCCTTTCCGACTACCGGAGTAGGAACCACAAGCGCATCGCAAGCGGTGACGCTTACGAACAACGGGACGATTCCAGTGAATGAATTGTCGCTCTCCACATCCGCTGGGTTCCAGATGTCCTCATCCACATGCGGCAAATCTTTGGCCCCCTCGGCGTCTTGCATTGCGAATGTTTCCTTCGATCCCGCGAGTTCCGGCTTGCAAACTGGAAACCTGACAATCGCGAGCAGTTCGCTTGCGCACCCGGTTCAGGTTGCGGTCTCCGGGATGGGCTTCGATTTTCAATTCGGCACGACCGGGCAATCGAGCAAAACCGTCGCCAGCGGGCAGACGGCATCTTATACCCTGTCTCTGACTCCGCTGAATGGTTCCGCGGGGAGCTTTACCTTTGCATGCAGTTCCCTTCCGGCTAATTCGACGTGCAGTTTTAATCCGGCCAGTGCGACGGTGCCCGCGAATGCCACCTGGACAATTGCAATGAACGTCTCGACGCAAACCTTGCGGTCCAGCGCTAATGTAACGACACCCGGAGAGTCGAGACCGTTCCTGCTTGCTGTCCTCTGCCTGATCGGTTTCCCCATTGCCCTGCTGCCGCAACGAAGAAGATGGTGGGTAATGATTCTGGCGGCAAGCCTGATCGGTCTTGCAAGCTGCGCAGGGGCCGGAGGTGGCGGTGGAGCGCCCGTTTACTCAAGTCAAAACACTGCAGCGGGTACTTATTCCATTGTTGTTACCGCAACTTCCAGCGGGGTTTCGCACAACACAACGGTTTCTCTAACCGTCGATTGAGTTCGCCGCGCAGCAAAACGAGAGAAGGGAGATCGGAAAAGATCGAATCGATATACTTGGAAGTAGAGAGTCGGCCTCTAGATCACAAATTCACAATCCTGCCGAATTCTTCTCTAGACACAAGGGTCAAAAGAAATGACTGTGAATGTTAAAGCAACGGACGTCGAGCGAGTAGCCGAGCTGGCACATTTGGAACTTACGCCGGATGAAGCCGAGGGCATGTTGCATGACCTGAATGCGATTCTCGACTACGTCGCCCAACTTGATGAGCTTGACACGAGCTCTGTTGTTCCGTTGTCGCAGATGAGCGAACTGGAAGGTGAGGGAGCCGCCCATGCATTGCGCGAGGATAAAAAAACGCCTTCGCTCGACCGGATTGAAGTGATGGCGCAGGCGCCGGAAACCGATCGCGCGTTTTTCAAAGTTCCTAAAGTTATCGAGCGATAAAAGTTTTTCAGAATCAAAGGAAGGCACGTTTGCCGAGCGAAACAGCCAAACCATCAAACTTCGTGCAGAAGCCGAAGACTTTCTCTGAACTGCGCGAAGGCATTCTTTCCCGTCGCGTGAAAGCAGCAGATGTCGCCCGCACTTACTACGACCGGATCGAGAAGATCAACGGGACTCTGAATGCCTATCTGAGCCTGAACAAAGAGCGTGCTCTCGAGCAGGCTTCAAAGGTAGATGACGCCGCGGCGAAGGGTGACTCTCTCGGACCGCTAGCGGGAATCCCTGTCGGAATCAAAGACGTGCTTGTTATGCGAGGCGCGCCGGCGACGGCGGGCTCGAAGATTTTGAAGGGTTATCAGCCTCCTTACGATGCGACCGCGGTTGCGAGACTCGCGTCTGCAGGGGCAGTGCTGCTAGGAAAACTGAATTGCGATGAATTCGCGATGGGTTCGTCAAACGAAAACTCGGCGTACGGGCCGGTGCGCAACCCGGTCGATCCGGAGCGAGTGCCAGGCGGGTCGAGCGGAGGATCGGCTGCTGCAGTAGCGGCGGACCTTGCAGTCGCGACCCTTGGAACGGACACCGGCGGTTCAATCCGGCAACCCGCTAGCTTCTGCGGCGTTGTGGGTGTATTGCCGACGTACGGACGTGTCTCCCGTTATGGTCTCATCGCCTTTGCATCGTCTCTCGATCGAGTCGGACCTTTCGCTGCCAATGTGCGCGATGCCGCCACTGTGCTGAGCGTAATTGCAGGCCGCGATGAGAGCGACGCCACAAGCTCTTCTGCGCCGGTCGCGGATTACGCAGCCGAAAGTGACAAGGGGGCGGAAGGGCTGCGCATCGGAGTTCCTGAAGAGTATTTCGCAGAGGGACTTGATCCCGAGGTGCGCGAGCAGATCGAAAAGGGGATTGATGCGCTGCAGAAAGAGGGCTGCGCCATCAAGAAGATCTCGCTTCCGAATACTCGGTATGCGGTTCCAACCTACTACCTGGTAGCGACTGCGGAGGCGAGCGCCAACCTGGCTCGATTTGATGGAGTGCGGTACGGTTACCGATCGCCATCCTCGGCGACCCTGTCTGACATGTACAGTCATTCGCGCGATGAAGGTTTCGGGGCTGAGGTGAAGCGCCGTATCATGCTGGGAACTTACGCGCTATCGGCCGGCTACTACGACGCTTACTATCTCAAGGCGCAGAAGGCCCGGCGCTTGCTGGCTGAGGAGTTCCTGCGTGCATTCGCGGATGTGGATGCGATTGTTACTCCGACAGCGCCTACACCGGCGTTCAAGCTAGGCGAGAAGACGGGCGATCCCCTGGCAATGTATCTCGCCGATATTTACACGGTCACTGCGAGTCTGGCGGGGATCTGTGGCGTCACCGTTCCCTGCGGCGCCACGAAGGCAGGATTGCCGGTTGGGATGCAGGTTCTGGCATCGCATATGAATGAGAGCACAGCGTTCCGCGTGGCTCGCGCGGTGGAGGCGGCACAGGTTTAGGGAGCAGGTTCGTCATGCAAGGGAAGACGATCGCAGCGTGGTTTGTACTGATCGCAGTCGCAGCGTCCCTCAGCGCAACGCCTCGCAAGGTTCATGTAGTGGGGCTTGGAGCTTTCAAGCGAGTTCCGTATACGAGGGCTGGGGATCCGGCTGGTGCGTCAGCAAGCGACAGCAATCTGAAGATTCGGCCGCTCGTTGTTGATGGGCTTGTGAAGGAGTGGACGACGGGCGAAGCGCACGACGTCACCGATCGAAGCTTCGTAGTGCGTCGTGTACTTCGGATCAATGACGAACTTCCTGGCGAGAAAGGGGCTGCGAATCGCTGGGTGTGGCAGCGAGGCCCGTGGCTGCTGGTGGATCGCGTGAGTGGGCATGTGTCGGCGCTGAAGCTGCCCGATTACGATCCGGGAGTCAGCCAGGTGAGCTGGTTCCGCGACTATGCAGCGTATTGCGGTCTGACGCCGAGCGGCAGGAGTTTGTATGCGGTGGTCGCTCAAGTCGCAGTCCGGAAGCCGGTGTTGGCAAAGAAACTTTCGGCATTCGATGTGGAGGGCCGAAGCGACCCGGTATGTGCCCCTGTTGCGTGGGAGAGAAACCCGTTCCGAGTCACCTTCAGTCCGTCAGGCATGAGTGCGGTGAGCTTCGAGATTGTGCCGGGATCGGCGGTGCTGGTGGAAGACTCTGAGGAAGCAGCGGAGGCTTCGACGGCGGCCAAGAACTGACTCCAATTCAGGAACTCGCGACTCAGGAATCCGCGGACCAATAGCGCTGGTCTGGCTGCGCGCATGCGATGCACAGCTTTTCGCCGGCGACTTCTTCGAAACGATTGAAGTTGATGCCTTCCCCGCAGCGGGCGCAGACGATGCGGTCGCCTCGGTGGCCGGGCAGCTCGGCTTGATCGACATGTACGCGAACTTTTTGAACGCGGAAAAGCTGATCGTCACTGAGTTCGCGATAGGCGAGCATTTGCTGCTGGTTTTTGTTGTCGATCTCGGGGTGAAGCTGGCGGGCCAGATCGCGTGAGGTCTCCAGTGCGACGATGCGAACGCCCTCATCTTTCGAGAGATCGACAAAGGTTGCGGCCATCTTTCCCCAGTCCCGGTATTTGAGAGTGCGCTTACCAAGGCGGCAACCTGTCACCATGCCGATGGCGTCGGTTGCACAGCGGTCAATCTCGACGAAGGTGACAAGGCGCTTGCGGTCTGCACCGAGGGGGTCGTCGATGCCCAGGGTTTTCAGGCCGAGCAGGGACATGCGGACACCGAGGATCTGCCCCGGGCACATGTGGCCGTGGGCGGCTTCGGCGCGCTCCAGCAGAGTGTCGAAAGAGTCAACCATTTCAACAGCTTCGCCCAGATCCCCGGATGCTGCAAGCCGATATGGAGGGTTGCCGCATCTAATACTATGGAAAGCCCCAGATGGAGAAGGATTCTGTGAACACGACTGCTCGAATCGACGCCGCGACAGAACTTCGATATGCGCTTGATGTGATGGAGGAGTACTCCCACCTAGGGCTGGACGACGAGTTCGCCGGCAAGCTGCGCGAGATCCTGGTGAAGCGGATCGAGAGGCGGAAGGCGCCCTCTCTGTTGAACCGGCGCAGTTGGCGGCATTCCGGGTTCCGGTGGGAATGCAGGAGTAGGATCCGGGCGGCCCTTGGTCGTCTAGGTTTTCAGTCCTTGGGAAGCCGTGCCCTTTCGCAACAGCTCATCGTTGCCGCGTGACTAGAGCCGTGGCGCTTCAAAACAGCTCCCATTTGCGGACCATTAAGGTGTGCCCTTTCAGTCAGTGCTGAGCCGAAAGCAGGTCAACTGGCTTTTGGTTTGCGCAGGACCCAGGTGGTCATGCAGCGGCTGTTTTGCACGATGGTGGTTTTGAGTGGGTCGACCAGCTCGGCGTTACGGTCGCGGGTGAGCGTGAGGAGCATGGGTTCGTCAACGAGGAACCACTCGGAGTTTCCAACGCGGTAGAGGCCGCCGGAAAGAGGTTCGAAGTCCATTCCGATGCGCGAACCAAGACGGCAGAAGAGCAGACCGCCGGGCTTCAAGGTGCGCCAGAGTTCATTGAGCATGGCATAAAAATGCTCTGCGGATCGCGCGAAGTGAAGAACCGCGCTGCAAATGACGACGTCGGCGATAGCGTCGGGGAAAGGGATCTGCTCGACCGGAGCTACGCGGAAGTTTTCTTCAGGAGATGGGTTTTTGAGTGAGGCAGCTAGGCGTCTCGTTTGCTCGACAGCGTGCGGATTGATGTCGCATGCGAATACGCGGCAGCCTTCTCGCAAGAGATAGACGAGATTCCGTCCGAAGCCGCAGCCGGCGTCGAGGACGGTCAGGGCGGGCGTGATGTTGCCGCGGAGGAGCTGATCGAAGAGATAGATGTCGATCTGGCCGAATTGTTCTTGAATGCGCATCGCCGGTCAATTCGGAGTAAAGATGAGGAAGTAGTCCTGGCCGTCGTCTTTGGTGAAGTCGTATTTGCCGATGCGTCGATAGCCGGCCTGGGACATTTCATGCTCAACGAGGTCGGGCATGATGCCGTGGTCTGTGCCGTTGCCGTTGCGATCAATGATGCCGATTTTTGCGCCGGGTTTGAGAGAAGCGCGAAGCCTTTTCATGAGCGGTATGGGGTGCTCGAATTCGTGATACGTCTTCAGGATCAAGACGGCGTCAACGCTTGAGGGCGGCAGCCTGGTGTCTTCGACGTCGCCAAGCACAGTGTGAATGTTGGCGAGGTTCACTTTGGCGGCGCGATTCTTGATGTAGTCGATGGCGTCGGAGTTGATGTCTTCCGCGTAGACCTGTCCGGAAGGAGTAACGCGCGCGGCGGCGCGGACGGTGAACCAGCCGGAGCCTGCTCCGATGTCGGCGACGGATTTGCCGGGGGCGATGTCGAGGATGTCCATGACGCGATCGATGTGGAGTTTTTGGTCGCGGTCCGGGTACTCAAATATGGAGAGGTCGCCTTTGTAAGGTGTGCTGGTGGGGCGCTGCTGTTGCGCGGTTGCCTGGGCTTGTGCGGGCTTCAGGGCTGGCGCCGCGAGTAGGGAGAAGCACAGGGCGAAAGCGGCGAGTGGTTTTGCGAGGATGGGGAGCATCGGAGACCTCGGGCGGGCTAAGGGGGATTGTACCGCTGAGGGGTGTTAGCGAATGATCGACTCGGTCTGGTGTGGCTGAGATTCTCGTATCCGCCCTTGCCGCAAGCTCGGGGCAAGAATGGGGCGCCGTTTTTTGCCATGTACTGTATCCGCTCCCACCCAAGCAGAGCCTGGATGGCGCACCTGTGTCCCGGAAGTGACATTGACACGGTCTTCCGCGGCCGTGTCAAACTTCTGGGACTGACTGCGGGTGATCGATGTTTGAAGGGCTTCGGCATTACATACCGGTGCTGCTGACTACCGGAGGACTCTTCGGAATCGGCGGGATCTTCCTGGCGATTCTCTGGCTGCTTATTGTTTCGCGCTGGCTTCGAACGGAGCGCGAGGAACCTCCGAAGGGATTGATTCCATTTACTTCAGCTGTACTTCTGCCGGGCGTCGCGATCGGGCTGTACAGGTTTGCGACGACGGTGGGGATCGCGATGGCCGATTGGCTGGTGATTGCATGCTGGTGGTCAGCCCTGGCCGGGAGCTTCATGATCTTGATTTTCACGCGAAGGCAGTTGAAAACGGAGACAGGGCTGATTGCCGATATCGCGGCGGGAGGCACGATCGTTGTGCTCTTTCTGATGGCGCTCGGGTTTGTGCTTCAGGTTGTGTTTTTCTTTTTGAAGTAGACCTTGACCCGCGAAGGCGTTTCGTCGGTCACCTTCCGGAGCCCCAATTGCGAGGGGTCCTGCGACGGGCTCGGGGGCACCCGGCGCTCGGAGGATCTCTCCCTGGTCCCCAAATGCGAGGGACCAGGGACCCAGCTACTTGGCTGTTTGGGGTGGCCAGGTGGTCATGCCGCCGTGGTGGTAGGCGAGGTTGCCGATGTGGCCGGCACGGGCTGCAGCGATTCCGGTTTCGACGGGGGCGTTGGGCTCTTTGCGGGTCTTGATGCAGTCGAAGAAATTGCGCATGTGCGTGTTGGTGCCGTCTTCAAAGCTGGCTTCTTTGAGTGTGGGATTTTTTTCGTCCTTGACGCCTTCGCGATGGATGCTCATGCCGGAGCGATTGAGCTTGAGAGTGGCTTCGTTTCCGCGAAACTCGAGGCCTCCGTCGTCGATGGAGGAGCTCATCATGCCTTCGTAGACGACGTCGAATTCGGGATAGCGGAAGGCGGCCTGGATGGTGTCGGGGCAGTCCCACTGCTTGAAGATGCGCTTGTCGCCGAGCATGAAGGCGGTGCTCGGGGCATCGGACTTCATGGCCCATTGCACGACGTCGATCCAATGCGTGAAGAGGTCGGTCATGGCGCCTCCGCCGAAGTTCCAGAACCAGCGCCAGCGATGGTATTTCTCAGGAGCGTAGGGCTGGTCTGGCGCTCCGCCGAGCCATTGCTTCCAGTCGAGCTGTGATTCGTCGATTGGTTTCGGCACCCAATTCGTTCCGTAGTTCTGCCACCAGTAAGTGCGGACCTGCGTGATCTGTCCGAGCGCGCCACCTTGAATCAAATCGACAGCGTTGCGGAAGTGCGTCCAGCTGCGCTGCTGCATTCCGCATTGGAGAATCTGCTTGCTTGAGCGGACAGCTTTGCGGAGAGTCTCGCCTTCTTCGAGGGTGTGGGTGACGGGCTTTTCAAGGTAGACGTCTTTGCCCGCGGCGATGGCTGCAGTCGCCATGCGGACGTGCCAGTGGTCGGGGGTGGCAATGATGACTGCGTCGATGCTCTTGTCGTCGAGCACCTGGTTGTAGTCCATGCAGGTGGTGGTGGCGCTGGTAGCGCTCGAGCGGGATTTCACTTCTTCGCGGTGGGGCACGTAGACATCGCTTACGGAGACAATTTCGAAGGGGACTGCGGTGGCTTCGGCTGAGCCGAGCAGGCCTCGCATGCGGCCGCCGGCGCCGATGACGCCGACGCGAAGACGCTCATTGGCTCCGAAGACTCTAGTCGAGGCGAGGGCGGTGAGTCCGCCAGCGATGAGGAAGGTGCGGCGATCGGGCATGTAGGGCATAGGGCTCCTGAGAATTTTGAGGTCGGGAGGATGGTAACAAACGAGGGACCAGGGGGTAGGGAGTTGCGATGCATACGGTACCGATTCAGGTGCGGAAATAAAGCGCATCGTTCTCGAGAAGGCGCAATCGAAAGAAGTGACATCGCGATGACTTGGGGATGACAAGTAGTTGTATGGGAGAACTTAGCATTCGTGATGTACGCGCTTTTGGAAGTCTTTTGCCGATGATGTGCGGAAGACGGCTGCCGGTGTTGGGTTGTGTTGCCCTGCCTGCTTGATCCCTGTCGGATTTCCGGGTGCCGAACTTTGCAGATAAGGAACGACTGTGAAACCTGGAAAGACCTTCCCCTCATTGTTTCTTTTGATTGCCTTGGTTCTGATCTCTTCGACCGTTGGCGCGCAAGCCAACAACAACTACACGCAGACGAATCTGGTTTCGAATGTGCCGGGACTGGCGCTGAAGCTTGACGATTCGCTTGTGAACCCGTGGGGTCTGGCGGGTTCTGTGAACCAGCCGTTTCGCATTGCGCTGAACGGCAAAGGGAAGTTTGAGAGTTACAACGGCGGCGGCGATCTGCAAGATCCGCGCGGAGTGCTCGCCGTTCCTGATGGCGTGACCCTTCCGGCGAGTCCGACAGGAATTGCGGCAAACACAACCGGTGAATTTACGTCGCCGCAGAGCCCGCTGCCTTTGCCGTTTTTGTTTGCGACGCGGCAAGGGACGATTTCGGGCGAGTATGCGGACAGCCAGGGCGACATCAAGACGACCACGATTTTGACGGTCAACAACGCTGCGCAGGGAGCGGAGTACACAGGGCTAGCAGTCCTGACGCCGGATTGTTGCGCACCTTATCTCGCGGTTGCGGATTTTCATCGCGGGTTTGTAGATACGTTCACGTCGTTTTTCGATCACCTGGCCCCAGTTGGGAATTTTACTGACCCCAACCTGCCGGCGGGATTTGCGCCTTGGAACCTGCAGGTGGTGGGCAATCACGTGTTTGTTGCGTACGCGCTTCAGGATGTAGCGCAGCATGAGCCGTTGCCTGGAGCGGGCGTTGGCATTGTGGACATTTACAACCTCGATGGAAGCTTCGTGAAGCGATTCGCTTCGAACGGGCCGTTGAACGTGCCGACCGCGATTGTGCAGGCGAGCGCGAACTTCGGCGCGTTTTCGAATGACATCCTGATAGGGAACTACGGGGATGGAACGATCAATGCCTTTGATCCGAACACGGGAGAGTTTCTGGGGTCGTTGAAAGATGGGAATGGTGCGCCGATCGCGAATCAGCAACTGCACAGCATGGTCTTTGGCGATGGCAGCGCGGGCAGTGCGGACACGCTGTACCTGACGGCTGCTCCGGCGGGTGGAAGCGCGGGGATCTTCGCGGCGATTGCGGTAAATACTTCAGGAGCGGGGCCCGATTTTGCGTTGAGTTCTGACCGGCAGAGCGTGACGGTGACGCCGGGGCAGATAGGAGACTTCTCGGTCAAGGCTGCTCCTGTCGGGAACTATCGCGGGACGTTTACGTTTTCTTGCAGTGCTCCGGCGGCCGTGACTTGCAATGTGAGCTCGCCGTCAGTGGACCCTGCGACGGGGGCGGCGGTGGTTGCTGTAACAGCCAAGACAGGGACCGCGGTAGGAGCTAATGTTGCGGTTGCGCTACTGTTTCCCGGGTTCCTGTTCGGGATCGGATGGCGGAGACGGCGTCGGCTCCTTGGATTCATGGTTCTGGCAGCGGGAGTGCTGGGTCTGGCTACGCTGGGACTGAGCGGGTGCGGTGGAGGCGGCGCGAAGATGAATCCGGGGCCAACGGCGCAAACATTCAGCATTACGGCGAATTCAGGGTCGATTTCGCATACGACGTCGCTTACTTTGAACGTGCAATAAGTTAGGTTCCTCAGAGGCCGTCCCGATGGAAGTCGGGGCGGTCTTTTTTGTTTATTAGCGGTCTCCGGTGGCACCCACAGCCAGCACCTTGCATCGAGCAATTCTTGACATGGTTATCCCTGCGCATTTCTTATCTCAAGTAGGCCTTCTCTTTGAGGTGAGGTGGGGTATGCGCGGAATTTGGAATGCGCAGATTCCGCCGGATTTCGGGGAGTGGACCTTGTCGAACAGGAAGCAAAAAGTGAGCCGGATCACTGGTGCTGGCGGCGGTAGAGGGATAGATTGATTCTGCCGGTCAAAGCGGCGATTTCGTGCTCCGCAGGGCTGAGCCGGAAGCATTGGGAGGCCAGGCCGATTCCCGGAGACAAAACTAGCAAACTGGCAGACGCCTAAAGGGGCGGGAGTTGCCTGCGACCTGAACGATTGGGGATTCGGGCGCGAGTAAAGGATGAGAGTGACGACGAGTTTGGCATTGTTGGCGGCAGGCGCCGGCGGGGGCGGAGGCCTGATTGGCATGCTTCCGCTCTTATTGTTGGTACCGGTGATGTACTTCGTGATGATCAGGCCTCAGCAGAAGCGCCAGAAGCAATGGCAAGAGATGCTGGGTGGTATCAAGACGGGCGACAGGGTTACGACGGCGGGCGGGATTCGCGGGGTGATTCTGTCGATCAAGGAAGATGCGATTATCATTCGCGTGGCGCCGGACAACATCAAAATCGAGGTAGCGAAGAGCGCTATCGCGTCGGTGACGACGCAGGATGCGCCCGGGACATAATCTGGCTGAGCTTCACGGATGGACCACAAGTCAGACCCGGAAATTCAGCGCCGCGTTCGCGGCGATAGCGAGTTAGCAAGTTAGCGGCAAACAAGTAGAGAACTGGACCGATGAAGAAGAATCTGAAGCAAAAAGTTGTCATCATCTTCGGAGTGCTGATCGTTTTCCTCTATGGCGCATTTTTTGGATTTGACCCGCCAAACCTTAGCGGAAACGATTCGACGCTGAAGAAGCTAACGCGGCACATTCACCTTGGCCTCGATCTGCAGGGGGGCGTTCACCTGATTCTGCAGGTGCAGGTGAAAGAAGCGGTCAATACGGAGACGGACAACACGGCCGCGCGGATCGAGCAGGATCTGAAGGCGGCGAAGGTGACGTACTCGCAGGTGACGAAGCCTGATCCGGCGCGGCCGGAGCTGATCCGGCTGGAAGGCGTGAGCTCGGCTCAGTCGAGCGCGGCGCGGTCGGTGCTGGACAACAAGTACTCGAACGAGTACGACATAGCCGGCGGTGGCGCGGATGGCAGCTTCACGGTGACGATGAAGCCGAATATCGAGAAGGCGCTCGATGACCGCACCGTCCAGAACACGATTGAAGTGATTCGCGACCGCGTGGACACGCTGGGCGTGGCGGAGCCGGTGATTCAGCAGTACGGCCTGGGCGACAACCAGATTCTGGTGGAACTGCCGGGCATTTCGGATATCGATCGGGTCAGGACGATCATCACTTCGACGGCGCGACTGGAGATTCACGCGGTTGAGGGCGGGCCATACCCAGATGAACAGGCGGCTCTGGCAAGCGTGAACGGAAATCTGCCATCGGATGAGCAGTTCGTACACGGTTCTGCCTCGATGGGCAACGGATCGGATGCGGACAGCGTGTACATCCTGAAGAGGGTGGCGATTGTTGCCGGTACGGATTTCCGGTCGGCAGATCCGGGGACGGACCAGAACACGGGTCAGAGAACGGTCCACTTTACGCTGACCAATGAAGCAGGCGACAAGTTCTGGGAGTATACGAGCGCGAACGTTGGGCGCAGCATGGCTGTGGTGCTGGGCGGGCGCGTGAAAGAAGTTGCCAATATCGAGAGCGCGATTCGCGACTCTGGCGAGATTCGCGGAAGCTTCTCGCAGGATGAAGTCGCGATCCTGTCGAAGATGTTGCGTACGGGCGCACTACCGGCCTCGATCAACTATCTTGAGGACCGAACGGTAGGCGCATCGCTGGGCGCGGATTCGATCAGGCAGGGAATCACCGCAGCGGTTGTAGGCGTGCTGCTGGTGATGATCTTCATGCTGGTGTATTACAAGGGTTCGGGAATCAACGCGGATCTGGCGCTGTTTCTGAACCTGGTGATCCTGCTTGGATTCATGGGATTCTCGGGAGCGACACTGACGCTTCCGGGTATTGCCGGAGTGATCCTGACGATTGGTATGGGCGTGGACTCGAATGTGCTGATCTTCGAGCGCATACGGGAAGAGATGCGAGCGGGGAAGGCGCCGTCAGCAGCGGTGGATCAGGGATTCGCGCATGCGTGGACGACAATTCTCGATACGCACGTCACGACCATCGTTTCGGCGGCAATTCTGTTCCTGTTCGGCAGCGGACCGGTGAAGGGATTTGCGGTGACGCTGACGTTTGGTCTTGCGGCGAACCTGTTTACGGCTGTTTATGTATCGCGCGTGATCTTCGACATGCACGTAAACAACCTGAAGGCGGGCGAGGCAGTCTCGATCTAACTTCAGGGACTAGGGATCAGGGACTAGGCATTAAGGACTAGCTCCTACAGAGGAAGGCAGAGAAACACGTGGAATTCTTTCATCAACCGAACGTCGACTGGCTGGGCAAGAAGTGGTATTTCCTGGCTTTTTCATTGATCTTCAGTGTTTCGGGAATCATCTCCATGGCGGCACATTGGTCTCACCCTGTGGGTGGACGCCGCAGCCCAGTGCCGCTGGGAGTGGATTTCAGGGGCGGGACGCAGATCGAGGTGCAGTTTAAGCAGACGCCAAATATTGAACAGATCCGGCAGGCGACGGCGACGGCGGGGATTCAGGATGCAAGCATTGTGAACTACGACATCCCCAGCCATAACGAGGTGCTGATCAGCCTTCCGGAACAACACGTCGAGTCGTCGCTGGATTCTGGAAGAGAGCAGATCAAAAACGCGTTGACGAATAAATTTGGCGAGAGCTCATTTGAGATCCGCAATGTGCAGGTTGTCGGGCCGACGGTGGGAAGACAGCTTGAAAAGCAGGCTACGCTGGCGACGCTGTATTCACTGCTGGGGATGCTGATTTACCTGTGGTTCCGCTTCCAGCTGATCTACGGCGTGGCAGCAGTTATCGCATGTTTCCACGACACGTTAATTACAGTTGGCGCATTCGCCTTGTTGGACTCTTTTGGCATCAAAGGGATGGAGATCAGCCTGACGGTGATCGCGGCGATTCTGACGCTGGTTGGCTACTCGATGAACGACACGATCGTGGTGTTTGATCGCATTCGGGAAAACCTCAGGCTCAGCCGGCGGGAGTCGTTGCCGGATGTGGTGAACAGAAGCATCAATCAGACTCTAAGCCGGACGGTTCTAACCTCCGGGCTGACGTTTCTGACTGTACTTTCGCTGTTTGTTTACGGCGGGCCGGTACTGAGGGGATTCTCATTCGCGCTGGTGGTTGGAATTCTGATCGGCACCTACTCTTCGATTGCCATTGCGGCGCCGATGCTGGTTGCCTATCAGGAGTGGAGAGCGGGAAGCACGAAGGCGGCAGCGTTGCCTGCAGCGAAGCGGTCAAAGGTTTAAGGTTTGAATTTCTGGGCAGCGAGATTTGAGACAAAGCCCTGTTTTTGCAGCAACCTTTGCAGGTGCAGGGTAGTTCTGATATAGGTGGAGCACGCTTTCTGCGAGCGTTAGACGCAGCGGGAACATTTAGAGATTCCGCGGTGTCTAAATAGAGGTAACGATACCCTGATTCGAGGCTGGCTATGTTTGAAGATTCCACGTTTGAATCCGCGGGAAAGATCAAGAGCAAGAGTGGCCGGTGGATGATGTTCACGTTCATCATCAACGGCGCGATTTTGGTGGCGATGATCCTTTACCCGCTCATTTACCCAGAGGCGCTGCCGAAGGCGATGATGCAGACACTGCTCGTCGCTCCCCCACCTCCGCCGCCGCCACCTCCGCCACCGCCTCCGGCTGAAGTTGTGCATGTGGTGCACGTTCAGTCCGAGATGATGAATAACCAGCTGACTGCTCCAACCAAGATCCCGAAAGACATCAAGATGGTTGCGGAGAAGGAAGCTCCTCCGAGTTCATTTGGTGTTGCCGGTGCCGAAGGTCTGGGTGGCAGTACAAACGGTGTGATGGGCAGCGTATTCGGCTCGGGCGCCGGTCCGAAGGTACAGGCGGCCCCTCCCAAGAAGGTGAACATTTCAGCCGGCGTGGCGACTGGTATGTTGATCCAGAAGACCACGCCGACTTATCCGCCGATTGCAAAGGCTGCTCGCGTTTCCGGCACCGTGGTGATCCAGGCAACAATTTCGAAGTCAGGCACAATCGAAAATCTCAAGGTGATCAGCGGTCCGGCGATGTTGCAACAGTCAGCGCTGGACGCGGTGAGGTCCTGGCGGTACCGGCCTTACCTGCTTAACAATGAGCCCGTTGAGGTGGAGACTACGGTGAACGTGATCTTCACGCTGGGCGGATAGCAAAGTCTTTGGCTCTTTTCCGGAGAAGGAAAAGAGCCTTGTTCTTGACCCGAATGCGAATCCCGCAAGAGCCGCATTCTCAATCGCAAAATCAGGGGACCCTCAAATCCGAAAGGGTGTTCTTGCTGACTGGCTCCGAGTAGTGAGTGGAGCCGATCTGCACGGGATAGGTTTTTTGGTTTAGAGTTCTGAATTTGCGGCCATCAATCCGGTAAACGGATACATCAGATCACAAACTCCTTAGGAGGAACGAAACAAGTGATTCTCGCTCAGTTCGCACATTTCGCATCGCATACGGTCAACAGCCTGGCCCTCTTCTTTCAGGAGGGAGAGCAGACAGTCAGCTTCAGCCCGCTAGGTTTGTGGCAGCACATGGGGTGGTTGGCCCGCGCCGTAGCCATTCTTCTCTTTATCGAGTCGATCTGGTCATTGGCCGTTATGATCGACCGCTACCTTTACTTCTCAGCAGCCCGCAAGCAGTCGCGTGAGTTTGCGCCCAAGGTTGCCGGTGCTTTGAAGGACAGCAAGCTTGAAGAGGCGATCAAGATTGCCGACCGGAACAAGAAGTCGCACCTTGCAGAGGTTGTGACTGCCGGCCTGCAGGAGTTCCGCGCTTCCGGTGGCGTAGCCAGCGAGGCGACGATCGAGAGTTCGGGTCGCGCACTGGAGCGCGCCGAGGCTATCGTTCACGCCAAGCTGAAGAGGGGACTCAGCGTATTGGCAACCATCGGTTCGACAGCACCGTTCGTTGGACTGTTCGGAACGGTCGTTGGAATTCTGAACGCCTTCCAGCAGATCGCTACCCAGAAGACCTCGGGTATCGGCGCGGTTGCCGGCGGTATTTCTGAAGCACTGGTGACGACAGCATTCGGTTTGCTCGTGGCTATCCCTGCCGTTATGGCGTTCAACTACTTCACGGGTCGCGTTGAGGCATTCGATGTGGAGATGGACAACTCCTCCAGCGAACTCATCGATTACTTCATCAAGCAGAGCAGGCGCTAGACGAGGGAACGGCCGAGCGAGAAATTCTGAAGGGCAGGAGCCGCGAAATTACTCCTGCCCGAGATTTCCCGTGAAGGAGGCCACTTCGGGCAGAACCGGAAGTCTTTCGGTAAACGAATTCACAGGCACGGAGCGCCAATATGGGAATCGCAGTACGTAACGAGGGTAGCAAGGTCAACTCAAACATCAACGTCACTCCGATGGTGGACGTGATGCTGGTGCTGCTGATTATCTTCATGGTGATCACGCCGATGTTGCAGAACAAGGTCGCTGTGGATATGGCAAAGGTGGAGAATCCCACTCCGATGCCTGACGCAGACAAGGAAGACGCAATCGTAGTGGCGATTACGCGCGATGGTGGCGTGTTCCTGGGCCAGAATAAAGTTGCGACGTCGGAACTGGGTGCGAAGGTTCGCGACAGGCTGGCTGACACGCCAGGCAAGCAGATCTTTGTGCGCGCGGATGCGCGGGCGCAGTTCCGCGGAGTTGAGGATGCGATCGATGCAGTCCGCACCGCTGGCGTCGACGAGGTTGGTTTGCTGACCAACAAGCGCGACGCGATGGGCGGCGGCGCCGAGTAAGAGATTTCTGAGACGTTACCTAACTGATTGCAGCAATCGAGGAGTTTGAAGCCATGGCAATGACATCTGGGAGCAGCGGTGGCGGCGCGATGGGTGACATCAATGTCACCCCGATGATCGACATTCTTCTAGTTTTGTTGATCATCTTTATGGTGATCGTGCCGGTTACGCCCAAGGGCCTGGACGCCCTGGTGCCACAACCGCCCAAGACCCCCCAGCAGCAGCCTCCACAAAATGACCGGACGATTGTGGTCCAGGTGGGATATCGTCCCGGCGCAGCGCCGATCTACAAGATCAACGAGACCGAGCTTAACAAGGGCGATCTTCTGCCACGGTTGACTGAGATCTATGCGAACCGTGCAGAACGGGTCATGTTTGTTAGAGGCGATGATGATTTGAATTTCGCATACATCGCTGAAGTGATCGACATTGCCAAGTCAGCGAACGTAGATCACATCGGTCTAATGACCCCGAAAATTATGGCTGGCCAGTAACCAGGCAGTCGGCAAGAACTCTCCCCTCCGGGAAGAAAGGGGAACACCATGACTGCAACGACTGGAAACAAGAGCATGACATCGGAGATCAATGTCACTCCGATGATTGACGTGCTGCTGGTGCTTCTGATCATCTTCATGGTCATTGTTCCCGCGATTCCGAGGGGGGAAGCCGCGGCGGTTCCGCAACCGGCAAAGGGTGCGCGGACTGGTGATGGTGATGTGGTCGTTCTGGAGGTATTGAAGGACGGCGCAGACGCGGTGAAATTTCGCATAAACGAGCAGTCAGTCGCGCAGGGGGAGTTGAAGGCGCGACTTTCTGCTATCTACGCCAACCGTGCCCAGCGTGCTTTGTTTCTGAAAGGCGACGACACGCTCAGCTTCACGCAGATGGCTGAGGTAATCGACATTGGCCATGCTGCTGGTATCGATCAGATTGGCTTGATGACACCTGGAGTCCTGTCGGGACGATAGAGTTAAGTCAGTCAAGGAACACAGTGGGCTTCACGGCAGTAGGAGTACAATTTGGCCATCCTGGATACGGGTTCTCCCGCCCGGACCCAGATGCATGATTTTGAAGGTGCGCAATCGCGACGCACGATCTGAAGGAGAAGAATAAGGACATGAATGGACCCGCACGTATTACGGCGCTCACGGTTGCGTTGGCCGGCATGGTGCTTTCCATGGGCGGGTGCAACCGCCT
>Ga0105240_10002246_pt1 | contig 31374 bp, 29 predicted proteins | sample KBSC54metaG_FD_80426 | JGI IMG/M metagenome (GOLD analysis project Ga0105240, IMG submission 80426) | Corn rhizosphere microbial communities from Kellogg Biological Station, Michigan, USA - KBS C5-4 metaG | ecosystem: Host-associated > Plants > Roots > Rhizosphere > Soil | place: Michigan, USA... | reverse complement strand
GGGCGCGGTCGTGCTCAGTGACCCGGTAAAGTTGGCGATCCCCCCGGCAAGTGACCTCGCGATTAGCCTGTTTGTGCCACATGAGGCGGTCGGCGGCGGGGTCCATTACTCGGCTCAACAGACCTCCTACATCGCTGCGGGTGACGCCACGGGCGCACAGGATATTCCCTCACCCGCGACCATCACGTCCTGGGCGTTTCTTACGGGTGTCGATGTCCTTGCGCCCGCATCCGAGGGCTCCATCATTGCATTTGGGGATTCCATTACCGATGGTGCGAGATCCACCGTGGATGCGAACCATCGGTGGCCGGACACGCTGGCGTCGCGGCTGTTGGCGGCAAAGCGCCGCCTGGCCGTGGTGGATATGGGAATCGGGGGTAACCGAATCCTGCATGAAGGCGCGGCTTCCAAGCGACCTCAGTTCGGAATTAACGCGCTGGCGCGGTTCGATCAGGACGTGCTTGCTCAGCCCGGCGTGAAGTATTTAGTGATTCTCGAAGGGATCAACGATATTGGTCATGCGGGTTCGTCGGCGCCGGCTTCAGAAGCAGTCACCGCGGAGGACATTATCGCGGGCCTCAAACAGATGATCGCGCGCGCGCACGAGAAGGACATTAAGGTGATTGGCGCCACCCTAACCCCGTTTGAAGGACCAGCGAACGTTCAACGTGGATACTGGACCCCGGAAAAAGCGAAGGTTCGCGACGCCGTGAACGAGTGGATCCGCACTACGAAAGATTTCGACGGTTTCATCGATTTCGATAAGGTAGTTCGCGATCCGCAAAATCCGACCAAAGTGCTTCCGGCGTTCGATAGCGGCGATCAATTACATCCGAGCGATGCGGGGTACGAGGCGATGGGCAAAGCCATCGGCCTCGCACTCTTCCAGTAGACACTTTCTCCGCGCCGCGCCACGCCATGCCGCGAACCCCCGTCTACGCGTGATGCATAGTCGGGCCCGCAAACGCGGTTTCCGTTGATGCTGCTTCTTTCTCCGCCTCGGCGTTCTTACCAACCAACTTCAGCGCCGCCGACGCCACCGCGCCCACTGTGAATCCAAAATTCTGGAAAATTACATCGCCGGGCGCGGATGACCCGTAATGGTTAATACCGATCATGGTACCTTCGTCTCCGGCGTACCGGTCCCACCCAAAGGTCGACGCTGCTTCCACGGTCACACGCTTCTTCACGGCCCTGGGCAGAATGCTCTCACGGTAAGCCGCATCCTGTGCTTCAAACAAGCTCATGCCCGGCATGCTCACCACGCGCGCTTTCACTCCGTATGCGCCAAGTTTCTCCTGCGCTTTCACGCACAGGGCCACCTCGGTACCGGTGCCGATCAAAATCACGTCCGGATTCCCGCCATCCGCCTCCGAAATAATATAAGCGCCCTTTGCAACGTCCGGGTTAACCGCTTTGGAACGATCCAGGTGAGGCGCATTCTGTCGGCTGAGCACAAACAGAGTCGGCCCGTTGTGCTGTATCCCGAAGGCCCACGACTCGGCAGTCTCATTCGCATCGGCGGGGCGCAAAACGGTCAGGCCAGGGATTGCGCGCACACCCGCCAGTTGCTCAATCGGCTCATGTGTAGGCCCGTCCTCGCCCACCCCGATGCTGTCGTGCGTGAACACATAGTACGCCTTGACGCCCATCAGCGCTCCAAGCCGCAGCGTGGGCTTCATGTAGTCCGAAAAGACGAAGAACGTAGCACTGAAGGGCAGCACGCCGCCGTGGGCAGCCATGCCGTTCACAGCGGCCCCCATGGCGTGCTCGCGAACGCCGAAAGCGATGTTGCGTCCGCTGTAACCCCACACGCCGCCCACCGCGCCCTGCGCCGCGGGACCTCCCTGCTCCGGAGGCTGGAAGTCACCCATGTCTTTGAGGGCGGTATTGGTGGAGGGGTTCAGGTCGGCTGAACCGCCGATGATGTTCGGAATACGTTTGGCGAGTCCGTTAAGCGCCGCCCCGCCCGCGACGCGGGTGGCGATGGGTTTATCCGCGGGAGTCCACTTGGGCAGGTCGGCAGCCCAATCCTCGGGCACCTTTCCAGCCATAATCATTTCCAGTTCCGCACCCTGCGCAGGGTAAGCGGCCTTATAAGCGTCCACGCGCGCGCGCCATTCGGCCTCGGATTTCTTACCCTTCGGCACCGCCTCACGGAACAGCGCGACGGCATCTTCCGGCAGAAAGAATTTCTCGGTGGATGGCCACCCGAGAGCCTTCTTGGTGGCCAGCAGTTCATCATCGCCGAGCGGGTTGCCGTGAGAAGAAAATTTGTCCTGCTTTTTCGGACTGCCGTAGCCGATATGTGTCTTGCACAGCACGAGCGTGGGCTTACCCGTTTCGGCCCTGGCGGATTCGATCGCGCCGGTAATTTCCTCGACATCGTTGCCATCGTGTACCCGAATCGTCTGCCACCCGTAAGCCTCGAAACGCATCGCTACATCCTCGGTGAAAGAGACGTCGGTGCCGCCCGCGAGCGTAATTTTGTTGTCGTCATAGAAGACGATGAGTTTACCGAGTTTGAGATGGCCCGCCAGCGACGCGGCCTCCTGCGTGATCCCTTCCATCAGGCAGCCATCGCCACAGATCGAGTAAGTGTAATGATCGATGACCGTGTGTCCCGGCCTGTTGTAAGTCGCGGAAAGCCACGCTTCCGCGATAGCCATCCCTACCGAGTTGCTGAGCCCCTGACCCAGGGGACCTGTCGCCACTTCCACTCCCGGCGTATGGCCGCGTTCGGGATGCCCCGGCGTCTTGCTGCCGAACTGCCGGAAGCGCTTAAGCTCTTCAAGCGGCAGATCGTAGCCGGTGAGATGCAACAGGCTATAGAGCAGCATAGACCCGTGACCCGCTGAGAGCACGAAACGGTCACGATCAAACCACTGCGGATTCGAGGGGTTGTGCTTCAGGTACTTCGTCCATAGCGTATAAGCCATGGCCGCGGCGCCCATCGGCATGCCGGGGTGCCCTGAGTTTGCATTCTGCACGGCATCGGCGGAGAGCATCCGGATGGTGTTTATCGCCAGGTTCTCAAGAGTGGGGTTTTCGGTGATGGTTGGCAAAGGATTTCTCTGTTCGGTTCGGATACAAATTATTTTAGCGTTGCGATGTAAACGATCCGGCCAATGCTTCAGGTTTCACCGGCTCAGCAGCCGAAACAGCGCCACAAGGCCCAACAATGGCAGCGCAACCGCCAGTACTGCCAGCAACACCGCGCCTATCAGATAAAGCCGGTCCAGCGCCGTTTGCTTTCGCGGCTGTGCCATGTGCTTTCGAAGCAGTTGGTAGTTGCGGCGGTTTGCTTTGAACGCCACATCGAAAACGTCTCCGAACAGGGGTACCGTGCCTGCGAGGGCCTCCACCCCTATGTTCAGCATCATGCGCGCCACGGTCGCCCGGGTCGCGCCAAGCTGGACCGCTCGATGGACGATGTAGACCGAGACCACGGAATCGATCAGATCGCCGACTCCCGGAACGAGCCCGATTATGCCGGCAAGTCCGAAGCGAAACCCGCCGGGCAGAACAAAGGCGTAATCAAACCAGCGGGCCAGGGCCTCTACGTCGGCTATTCGCGGATCTATGATTTCCCCCCGGATCTCCCCCTGTGACCCCCGATTCGGGAAATAAGCGGCTGTTGCAATTGCGCGCGGCACATCGCCGTCGATGCATTTTTGGGCCCTTACCGGGTCATCATGATGATTGCCGGATTTCATCGAAACTTCTCTGCCATCAGCAGATCGCCGCCATACTGATCTACTTGTGAATAGATCAGGTATTTACCGTCCCGCGACAGGCTTAAACGAGATACCAATCTCTTATCGATCTGCCCAATCGCTGTGTCGCTGCCGTCGCCGATAGCGAATGAAAAACGCGGGGTGGAACCGTTTTGTTGTTCCCGATGAAGGTAATAAATGTGACCCCTGGTTACCGGAATCCCCCCGCCGCCGCGCCATCCACCATTTCTTTCGCATCGCTGCGCGGGTGTATCTGGATCCATCGGAATTGCCGCGGCCGGCGCGGGTGTAACGCTGCCGCGGCTTTTGGGCCATGCCATCGCACCTGAAATGGGACGCGTGCTGCTCCGCTCCACTGGCCATAACGGCGCGGGGATCATGGCGGGGGTGTGGAAGGAACGCGAATACGGCTGGATCAACCGCGCCGCCCTGCTCTTCAACCGCGAGGAAACTCCTGCGATGCTTGCGACGGTACGCGGCGACGGCTGCTCGCAAGCGCCAGCGGGAAGTGATCTACTGAGCCGGCAGTTTTTCCAGCTGATGCTTCGCCCAAACCCGGTCGGGGTCGAGTTGCAAAGATTTCGCGAAAGCCTCGCGAGCCTGAGCGGTCTGATGCTGTTTCGCCAACGCCACACCCATCCATAGATACGCTTCAGCGCTTTTCGGATCGAGCGTCAGCGCCTGTTTATAGTCCTTGATCGCGTTGTCCGGCCCGCCGCCAAAATTCGTTGGAAGATAGTAGTAACCAACCCCGTGCGCAATCCGCGCCTTCGGAGACTTTGGATCCATCTCGATGGCCTTATCCAGCGCTTCTTTCGCGCGCTTGCCGTACGCAAGCGCCCCCATGATGGGATTCGCGGGGATCACTTGCCCGCACAATGTACCCAGCACGCGGTAGTATTCGGCATTTTTTGCATTGAGCGCGATAGCCTTTTCGGCATCGGCCACCCCGGCCTCCGCCGCGCGTTCGGACCCGCCCTTGTCGCGCAATTCGTACGCGACCTCTGCTACATACGAATGAGCCACCGCCGACCGGTACCATTTATCGGCATCTTTCTGCGCCTTATCCGCCTCGCTGTGCAGCGCCGAGGCGCGAGCGTCCAGCGCTTGCCGATCCTGTTTATCCCGCAATTTTTCAAGTGAATCTTCCGCGGCCAGCCCAGGCAGACTGGCCAGTGCTGTCATTGAAAGCACCGCTACCACGATACGCATATTTGATTTGAGTAAAGCTCCCCGGAAAAGGTTTCTCTTAATGCCTTCTATAACGCAGCCACGCGGCGCTGCACGAAGAGAAAGTAGATTCCCAGCGTGAACAGCACCATTCCGTTAACGGCCAGCACGACAGGGGCCGTCCAGACGGGAATCATCCAGCCGGTCATCAAACTTCCGAACGGCATTCCGCCGCGGAACGCAACGTTATAAACGCTCATTACCCTTCCGCGCATTTCATTGGTGGTGATGAGTTGCACCAGCGAACTAATCATCGCGAACGCGCACATCAGGACCGCGCCGGAAGCGAAAAGCAGCAGACTGCTGAGCCAAACGTTCGTCGAGAGGGCAAAACCGGTTATCCCGGCCCCCAGCGCGACCAGCATTGTGAGCGCGACCCTGCCTTTGTTATGAATGTTACCGATTGCCGCCACAACCAGCGCGCCCGTGATGGACCCCAGCCCTGACGCGACCAGAAACAGCGTATACGTCATGGCGTCCTTCTGAAAGACGTTCTTCGCGAATACCGGAAGGAACGTGATCATGGGAATCGCGAGCGCCGTCATGCAGAAGGCAATCAATATCAGCGTCACCATGGCGCCTTGCGTGTGGATAAATCGGAAGCCCTGCTTCATGCTGTCCAGCACGGATTCGCCGGTCCGCGCGGGCTTGAAATTGATGTGAAGTTTTGACAGCGAGACAATAACCGCAATAAACGACAGTCCGTTAAGCCCGAAGCACCAAGCTGAGCCGACGTACTTCAGAGCAAGGCCCCCCAGCACCGGTCCGATAACGCGCGCCAGATTGAACTGAATCGAATTCAGGGCAATCGCGTTCGGCAGATCTTCTTTTTCGACAAGGCTGGGAACCAGCGCGGAATATGCGGGACCACCAAAAGCCTGCGCGGTCCCCACCACGAATGAGGATACGAGTATGTGCCAGACCTGAATTTTCCCGCTGGCGATCAGCACAACCAGCGTGAACGCCGATGTCATTTGCACCAGTTGCGAGCCGATCAGCAGATGCCGCCGGTCCATCCGGTCCGCTACCACGCCGCCAAAAAGCGAGAAAAGGAAAATCGGGATATCGCCAAGAAACGCATCCAGACCCAGCAGAAACGGCGATTTCGTTATTTCAAGAACCAGCCAGTTCTGCGCGATTTCCTGCATCCACGTGCCGATGCTCGAAGTGCAGGCTCCAAACCAGAGCAGCCGGAAGTCACGATATTGAAAAGCCTTGAAGACTCGTTTGAGCAAGGGCGTCCGTTTGAATGAAGTCCCGGCGAATGCGACTCTTACGCGGCTGCTACGGCAGCGGATTCTCGCGTTGAATCAGATGCAGCAGGTTACCGTCGAGATCGTTGAAGAAGACCAGGCGGTTGCCCATCGTTTCAAACGGTTCCCCGACGAACACAACGCCCTTGCCTTTGAGCAGTAAGTAAGCGGCGTCGAAATCGTCGCTGGCGATCGCGAGATGCCGGATGCCGCCATCCTTGTTGTTCGCGGGGACCTGCGGAGCAGCCAGCGGACGATCGGCCGGGATAATTTCCAGCATGGTACCGTTCGTCGCCTTCACAAAGTAGTTGCCGGCGTAGGTGAAATTGATGTGGAATTCCAAATGGTCCACATACCATTCCGCAAGCTTCTGAGGGTTGGGCGAGGAGACAGCGGTGTGTTCGATTCCATTGAACATAAGGAACGATTGTAGCGCGCACGCTGCGGATAATTGCCTTTGGGAGCATCCGGCGGCGAACTTTCCACATGCTAACCTCGTAGTATCTAAACGAAGATCATGGCAGCTCAAACCTCAACTATAGATGTCGCTCAGCCCGACAATGTCCCCGTAGCCGCGTGGATCGGTCCTGTGGTGGCGGCGTGGCTCATCCCCGGAGCCGGACATTTTCTCCTGAAGAAGAGAGGTCGGGCGGCCTTGATTTTTCTCTCGGTGGTTGCCACCTTTTTTTTCGGCCTGGCAATGGGCGGGATGATGTTCACCCCTGAAAAGGGAGCCGATTATCTCACTTCGCTGATTAATTACGGCGGTTTTGCCGCTAATTTGTCCGCCGGCGCTCTCTATCTGCTGAACTCAATGTTCGGCACGCCCACGCCCGATATGGCGGGCGCGGTGCATGACTACGGAACTAAGTTCCTGGTCACCGCCGGACTGCTGAACATACTGGCGATGGTGGATACATGGGAAATCGCAACGGGGAAAAAGGACTAATCGTGCCCAAGATCAATCTTTCACATTTCGAAGCCTCATTCCTGTTTGCGCTGTTTACCTCGGTGATCATGGGCATCACGTCCAAAAAAACCCAGCAGGAACGAGTGAAGTACGGGGCTCAGTGCTTCGCGTATTTCATCGTGGCGCTGTTCGGTATCGGCTGGGCAATGAAACTCGGCCACGGATGACCTCCAAGCCAACATGTGGATCTTACCTATAGCGAGTTCAAGAGTTCCGCCCGCTTTTTTTCGTATTCCGGCCTTGCAATCAGACCTTGCTTCAGCAGATCATCGAGTTTCCTGAGCCGGTCCTCGAGAGTAGGTGGCACTAACGCGGGCGGATTCAGAATTTCCGCCCTCTTTGCATCGTAATCCGCTTTTCCGATCAGGCCTTGGGACAGAAGCGTGGCCAGCGTGCTCAAGCGTTTATCGGTCGCACCGTCGCCCGTATGCACAGCATCGGATGTCGAAGGTTTTTCAACCTCATTATCTTTTGCTCCCGGTTCGATTCCAAAGAAGAATGCATCGTTCGAAACGCCAAATGTCAGGCAGTACTCGCCTGGAGCAAGCGGCGCAGCCGGCCGAACGAGGTACGAGGATTTTCCGATTTTAGAAAAGATAATTTCTGCCTGTTTTCCAGGTAAGGGTTGCGTCAGACCACCCGGCCGGATGGAGAGGAGTGCAGTACGTTTGGCGTTCACCGAATCCAGCCTGATGATCATGTCGCGGTCCGGTCTCGGAGCAGCCGCGAGTTTCACGACCATGTACGGCATAGTTTCCCCAATCTGTAATGAGGAATGATCACCGGCAACTTCGATCGTTGCCATGCCACGCGACACTTTCGCCCTGACCGTATGCATTTCCATGGGCACCGGGTCCTTTCGACCGGATTGCACGTACAAGGGAGTGCCGGCGATCTGAGGCTCGACAACATTGCGATTCGCGCGCAAATCTTCGAGGAGTGAGACAGGCTGATTCGAACTCTGGCCGAAGATGGACACTGCCGACAGGGCAATGATTATTGGAGTTCTGAGTTTCATTGGCACGTCATAGCTCTTTGAGCAGCTGTGTCTTCTTCGCATCAAATTCCTCTTTACTGATGAGCCCGTTCCTAAACAGTGCATCGAGTTTCTTCAGCCGGTCTTCCAGCGGTTCAGCGGGACCGGGCACGGCGGCTGTCTGCTGTCCGGCAGCATTCGCCGGTTGGCGTCCCTTAGCATCTGCCTGCGCCTGCTCGAACCTGTCGGTACGTTCTGTCGTCCTTTGCATTTCGGCTGCGAGTTTGGCCGACTTGCTCGCCTGCGCGATTGTGTCTGTGACGATGTCGCCACCTTTCAGTTTTTCAGATTCAGTCAGGTATGACATCGCCTTTCCGTGTTCATTCAGAAGCAGGTAACCAAGGCCGGCATTATAATACGCGTGAGCAAGCGCATTTCCTTTAGCCGGAGGATTCGCCTTGCAAGCTGTCAGGTTTTCTTCCGAAGCCTGAGCGGCGCCTGCAATATCGCCGGCCCGCAATACTTCGAAAGCATGTTTGAGCCCGCAGTCCTTGTCGTTGAAGAAATAAAGTTGCTTTAGTTCGTTCCAATTGACGAAAAATGTAGCCGCCTCGCCGGCCACACCCTTGTACACTGAATCGCGTACCTGATCTTCCGATGGGAACTCCGGAACACCCTCGGTTGAGGAGTTTTGGAGCCCTCCGTCCTTATCGATTGAACTGGCGGAGAATATTTTCCCTGTCGTGAGGTCAATCGTTTGAAGCGTACCCCGAATGTGAGCCTCTGTTATCGACCGATAGGTGCGCACCACGCCCTGTCTTGTATTCGTGTCGAAGTAGTTCTTTTTTCTCTCGACGTTGCAGCGGGATACTTTCACAAAAATCAGAGCGGTCGGGCCTAACAGCTTTCCCATTTGGACCGCGCTCTGTTGGTCCACATACCCGCTCAGGCTCAGATGCTGTTCAGCAAGAACCGCCTGCAGATTTTGCCGGTCGAGCACCTCAATGCCACTTGACACGAGGCTCGCCGACAGGAGGTCTAAAATTTCATCTGAGCACGGGCCGTTTGAGGGGCCGAACGCAACTTTGCTGATCTTGATACCCAGCCTCGGCGGATGAGTCAGATTGAGCGTAATCTGGGGCTTTGTCAGCTTGTCCCAAAACTGCGCATCGAGACGAGCAGGGGCAAGGGCGACGGCGAACGCCATGATTGCGGCCAGCCCGGCTATTGAACGTGTATTGTTAGTGATCATCAATCCTCTGTTGTTAGCAATGCGATTTATTGCACCGGATGTAAGAAAGACTTGCCGGCGGGAGCTTGGATCGACTATTTCATGGCGATCGTCACCGCTCCATCGATGTATCCGCTGCTTGGATTCCCATTGACGTTTAGAGCCACAGGCACGGCTGACCCCGGCGCGATGCCCATCGGTACGACTGCGTTTATCTGCATCACTCCGGCGACCAGGAACGGAGCGGCTGCGGCGTAATTAATCTGCGCCACTTGCCCTCCGATCATCACGGAAACGTCGCTCGTGGGCTTCGGTAATGTCGGAGGAACGGTCTGTTTGCCGTCAGTGGAATCAGGCGCTGTCCGTCCGGCACCCGTCGCGTAGAGGACGATAACATGGCCGCGTGCAATGGGATTAGATGAATTGTTAAAAGGTCCGTCTTCGTTCGCGGCCGCCGCCTGGCCGACGCCAGTTGAGCTGGCAGTAAACAGGTTTGGACTCTCGGAAAAGGCAACTTTGGCAACACGAGCGCTCAGGTTAGTTCCTTGCTTAACCTGAAGAACGGAACAGTTGGGGCTGGTTGCTCCAGCGCCGTGGGGCACGATTCCAGCCAATTGGTCGTTTCGAACCCAGAGGAGCGGAGCCGGTATACCGTCGAACAACACCTGAGTTCCCGCAATCTCGTTCGGAAGAACGCCGCTCGCGTTAAATGCGCCTGAAGTCAGAGTACTCGGCCCGAGGCCGTCCCCGAACAGCGAAAACACTAGACCAGGTGACATGGTACGCGAATACGACGCTGCGCTGACCGTGCCTGCCGCGCTGATTGCGATTTGCGTAGGAGTGAGTTTTGTATGCAACCGATCAACAAATGCCTATCGAATCTGGGAAGCTGCTTCACTCAGTTCGCCGCCTCACGCCATCTCGTTCGGTATCGAGGCTCTTGCGCCTCACCAATGTTGCGGTTCGTGGAATAAAGATGGATCGGTCTACTTTTTTCAGGCTCTAGTGAATGGCTTTTGGCAGATATTCGCCCAACCGGGCAACCAGGGGATTTTCGTCCGGAGTAGCTATACCGCTGACCAATTGACAACCGGCCTGGTTCAATACAGCTCCCCCGTCGCATCGCCCGATAGTGATCGACTTTACGTTTTGAGCCAGTCGCACAAGAGTGAAGTGGTTCGGTACGATTTGGCCACCCAGCAATGGACACCCATAGCAGAGGGAGTTCCCGCGGATACGGCCGCCTTTTCCAAAGATGGCAAGTCACAAGCGTTTACGCGAATGCCCGATCACACGCTCTGGCGCTGCTCGATGCCGGGATGCACCTCGCCGGTTCAGCTTACGTTCGCCCCGGTCAGGGCAACAATGCCGCGCTGGTCACCAAACGGGCAAAAAATCGCCTGTATGACCCGAACTGCGGGCGGTGCCTGGCAGGCGACTCTGATCTCAGTGGCAGGCGGGCCAGCATTTCATATACCTGCTGGTGCAGGCGCCGCTGACCCGTCGTGGTCTCCGGAAGGAAACCGGATAGCGTTTGCGGCCGTTCCGGGGCAAAATCAGCGGTCGGCCCAGCCGATTCAGATTTACGACATGGGCAAGAAAGAGACGACCGAAATCCGAGGCGCCGAAGGGTACGATTCGCCGTTGTGGTCACCCGATGGACTCTTCCTGGCAGCCGTCCGGTCCGACTCACGGGAATTGGCTTTTTACGAGTTTTCCACTGGGAAGTGGCGTCATTCACCCGGAACTCGCGCCGGATATCTAAACTGGTCGTCCGACAGCAAACGGGTCTATTTCCTGTCTCCAGCGGGTGACACGCCCGCTTCTGTGATGACTGTCGACGTTGCCACCATGAGTAAAAATCGCGTCGTGGACCTGTCCGGAATCCGCCGCCCGGCATCCGGGTTTGGGGAATGGATCGGTTTGGACCATTCGGATTCGCCGCTCGCCCTGCGTGATCTCAGTACTGAGCAGATCCTGACGTGGCGTTTCGAGAGGTACTAATTCAATTCGGCGGGCTGAACGCCCGAAAGCGTTTAGAGACTCCGATTTCTGCACCGTCTGACTGGCAGGCCTGTATGGGACCGGACCGGAGTATCTGGCAACTACGATGTTTGATTCACGTTCGTCCAGGATCTGAACGCCGATTCAACCGACCGGCAATGAACCCGCCCTGATTTTTCAACTCAATCGCGCGCCGTAAATCGCGCGCTCGAAATCGTTCAGCAGGCCCACCGCTTCCTTATCCACGAACGGCAGGAACTGCATCAGGATAACGGCGCAAACCGAACTCTTCGGGTCGATCCAATAAAACGTGTTGTACAGCCCCGCCCACGCCAGACTCCCCGCCAACCGTCCGCCATCGTAAGGCGTGGTGTTAATCAGAAATCCCAAGCCCCATTTCTCAGTCTGGCCGGGCTGAATGTCCACGTCGCTGGAGACGTTCGGCTGAAAACTCTTCATCTTACCCGCTGTGAGAGCGCCGATCTGGTTGACCTTCATGCTCTCCACGGTGCTGGCCCGCAGGACACTGGTCCCCTTCGGTCCCGCGCCGCCATTCAGAATCATTTGCATGAAGCGGACATAGTCCGCCGCGGTGGAGTTCAGGCCACCACCGCCATTGAACGAGCTCGGAACTTTCGGCAGCTTTCGTTCATCCTGCTTCATCTCGCCGCTTCCCGACCGCTGATGGCTGCTCACCAGGCGATCGAACTTAGCCTCCGGAAGAAGATAGCTGGTGTCCACCATCTCAAGCGGCCGAAGAATGTTTCGCTGAAAGTACTCCTCAAGAGTCAACCCGCTGACCGCCTCGATCAGCCGCCCGGCCCAGTCCAGCCCCTGCCCGTATTGCCAGCGCTTTCCAGGTTCAAACATAAATGGACCGGGTACCGCCGTCTGCGATTGTGGCCGCTTCGCCGTATACCGAAACATGTCGCCATCCCAAACGTCATAACACAGTCCCGAGGTGTGGGTCAGCAGATGCCGCAAGGTGGGCTGAGTGGTTATTGGCCGCAGAGACGGCACGCCCTTCGGGTCGAAACCCGTGAGGACCTGTGCTTTCTCAAATTGCGGAAGCCGCCCCGCGACAGGCTCATCCAAACCCACTTTTCCTTGCTCAACCAATTGCAGCGCCGCGACCGTAGTCACCGCTTTAGTCATGGACGCGATCTGGAAAATACTATCCGCCCGCACCGGCGTGCCCGAGGTGTCCCGCTGACCGAACGCACCGGCGTAAAGTGTCTTGCCTGCGTTAGCCACCATCCCCACCACAGCCGGAATCTTCCGTCGCGCGATGCCGGATCGGAGCACGTCGTCAATTGCGGTAGTGCCCGTCGCCGCGAGTAATCGGCTTAGGCCGGACGCGGCGCTCACGCCGGCAGCCACCAGAGTTCTTCGACCAATGCGTTGCATTGGTCAATGTTATCGCGGGTTCAGCTTGCCGCCAACTGACGCAACACATACGGAAGAATCCCGCCATTGCGGAAATACTCCGCTTCCTGAGGCGTATCCACACGGGGTACCGCTTCAAACGCGGTAACTTTCCCGTCCGCATTGACAGCTTTAACGGAAACCCTGCTTCCCTTCTCCACCGCTTCGCTCACCCCGGCAATACTAAACAACTCCCAACCCGTGAGCCCCAGCGACGCCGCGGTCTCACCCGGAGCGAATTGCAAAGGCAGCACGCCCATACCCACTAAATTCGTCCGATGGATCCGTTCAAAACTTTCCGCGATCACCGCTTTAACGCCCAGCAGAGCAACCCCCTTCGCCGCCCAATCCCGCGAAGAGCCGGAGCCGTATTCCTTCCCCGCAATAATCAACAGCGGAGTGCCCTCGCTCTGATACATCACAGACGCGTCGTAGATGAACATCTGCTCGCCCTCCGGCATATGCAGCGTCCATGGACCCTCCGTGCCCGGAGCCAGTTGGTTGCGCAGTCGAACATTCGCCAGTGTGCCCCGAACCATCACTTCGTGATTGCCGCGCCGCGCCCCATACGAGTTGAAGTCCTTGGGCTTCACGCCCTGCTCGATCAGGTACTTACCGGCCGGGCTGTTGTTCGCAATGGAACCGGCCGGCGAAATATGATCGGTAGTAATCGAATCCCCCAGCAGCGCCAAAACACGGGCCGCCGTGATATCCCCGATCGGCTTAGACGGATCCACCATGTTGTCGAAATACGGCGGCTTCTTGATGTAAGTCGACGCATCGTCCCAGGCGTAAATACTGCCCGTCGGCACCGGCAAATGTTGCCAGTTCGTATCTCCCTCAAAAGCCTTCTCGTACTCAGTGCGGAACATTTCAGCATTGATGGTCGCCCGAATCGTCGCGTCAATTTCTTCCGGCGTTGGCCAGATATCCCGCAGGTACACCGGGTTGCCATCGCTTCCTGTGCCAAGCGACTCGGAACTGATATCGAAATCCACCGTGCCCGCGAGCGCATACGCAACCACCAATGGCGGCGATGCAAGATAATTCGCCTTCACCTGCGGATTCACCCGCCCCTCGAAATTGCGATTGCCGCTGAGCACAGCCGCCACAACCAAATCCTCCTGCTTCACGGCCGCCGATACCGCTTCCGGAAGCGGTCCACTGTTCCCGATGCACGTCGTGCAACCGTAGCCCACGAGGTTAAAATTGAGAGCTTCCAGATACGGAGTCAGCCCCGCTTTATCCAAATAATTCGTCACCACCTTCGAGCCCGGCGCAAGGCTGGTCTTCACCCACGGCTTCGATTTCAAACCCTTCTCAACAGCCTTCTTCGCCAGGATTCCGGCCCCCACCATTACCGACGGATTCGAAGTATTGGTGCAACTCGTAATCGCCGCAATCACAACCGCGCCGCCCGAGATAGAGGTGTCTTCGTTGCGCAAAGTCAATTGCGCTGTCTTTGATGTCGCGCCGGCAAAGGCATCGCTGAAATTCTTTCGGACTTCCCCTAAAGTCAAACGATCCTGCGGGCGCTTCGGACCCGCCATCGACGGCACCACCGCGGATAAATCAAGCTCCAGAGAATCGCTGAATACCGGATCGGGCGTCTCATCCGTACGGAACAGCATTTGCGCTTTCGAATATGCTTCCACCAGTTCAATCGTGTGCGGGTCCCGATTCGAAGTCCGCAAATAATCGAGCGTGCCCGCATCCACGGGGAAGAATCCGATGGTCGCGCCATATTCCGGCGCCATGTTGGCGATTGTGGCCCGGTCCGCAACGCTGAGCTGCGTCAGGCCCGCCCCGTAGAATTCCACGAACTTGCCCACCACGCCCTTCTTGCGCAGCATTTGTGTCACAGTGAGCACCAGATCGGTAGCGGTGCAGCCCTCCGGCAGTTTTCCGAAGAGCTTGAACCCAACCACCGGCGGCAGCAGCATGGAGCAGGGCTGACCCAGCATGCAGGCCTCTGCCTCAATCCCGCCCACACCCCATCCAACCACGCCCAGACCGTTGATCATGGTGGTGTGTGAGTCGGTGCCAACCAGGGTGTCGGGGTATGCGGTCCACGAACCATCGCTATCTTGCGAGCGGAATACCACGTTGGCCAGATATTCGAGATTCACCTGATGGACGATGCCGGTATCCGGCGGCACAGCGCGGAAATTCGTGAATGCCGTTTGAGCCCAGCGCAGCAGCATGTAGCGCTCGCGATTACGGGTGAATTCGAGCGCCGCGTTGATGTCGAAGGCAGTCTTCGTTCCGTATTCGTCCACCTGTACCGAGTGGTCGATCACAAGGTCCGCCGGCATCAGTGGATTGGCTTTTGAAGGGTCCGCGCCCATGGCGGCGAGAGCGTCGCGCATCGCGGCAAGATCCACCACGCACGGCACCCCGGTGAAGTCCTGCAGCAGCACTCGGGCCGGCATGAACGAGATCTCGCTCGCGCCTGCGCCGCCGCCGATAATCTTATCGATATCCGACGATTTGACCTTGAGCCCATCCTCCTGCCGCAAGAGATTTTCAAGCAGGATGCGATGCGAAACAGGCAGTTGCGAAATCGTCGCAAGCCCTTTCTCTTCGAGCGCCGCGAGGCGGAAGTATCGATAGTCGATACCGCCCACGTTCAAGGTGGACTCCGTACCAAAGCTGTTCTGACTCATGGGGTTACCTTCAATATATCGGACGGTGTCCGCTGGCTCAAAAAGGGGACAGACGCATTTTCCGTCTGTCTCCTTTTTTGAAGATCAGAAGTACAGCTTCACGCCGAATTGTATAAACCGAGGCGTGCTGTTGTTATACAGCGTTCCGAAATTCGTCGCGTAAGCCGTCCGCAGCTGGTAATACTTATATCCCTGAATCGTCGTGATGTCATACGATGTCGCCGCCTTACCGTAAAAATTCGCCGGAAGCGGGGTCGTGAAGAAGTTCGCAGGCAAAACGCCGTTGACCTTCTGCCCATTAACATTGTTTACGATCTGGTTGTATAAAGCCGTTCCCGCCGTCGTCGCCGCCGCGGGCTCTCCATTCGCGGAAGCCCACACGTTGTACGCCGCTGTCGTCAGAGTTGCCGTGCTCGGCGCACCCATGAAATCCGCGCCACCGCCGTTGTTCGGGAACACGGCAAACGTCGGATGATTCAAAACGTTCAGGAAATCAACCCGGAATTGCAGCCGCCGTCTGCTTTCTCCAAACCGGATGCTCTTTTGAACCGACACGTCGAAGTTTTGGATCATCGGACCACGCACCCCGTCAAGCGTACGCGGCGCATTACCAAGGCTGCCAAGCGCGGGCCGCTGGAAAGCTGACGGATTCAGATACGGCTGGCAACCCGTGCCTGTGGGGCAGTTGCGATCGTACAGCGGATTCAGCAGCGGAACACCCGGCGTGATATCGGGGCGCACCGAGTGAGTAAGATCGCCCAACTGATTCGTATCCGAAATGTAGGCAATGTACGGAAAGCCCGACGCCGCGCGCTCGAGCGCGGTAGCGGTCCATCCGCCAACCGCATAATCCAGCAGCCGCGAGTGATTCAGGAAGCGTGTGCCACGCCCGAAAGGCAGATCGTAAATCACGCTCGTGTGAATCACGTGCCGCTGATCGAACGTGGAAACAGAGCGGTCGTTCTGCCGCGTGCCGCCAAACGCAACCTGACCCCCAACCTGGCCGCCAACCGGCGTGAGCACGTTCTTATCTCCGCCCGCGCTCGAACCCGTATCGATCGATTTGCTGAGCGTGTAGTTCGCCGTGAAAGTCAGTCCCCGCCCGGCGCGATGAACCACATTGACGTATCCCGCATGACGAATGCTGTTGCCGGCGGAATCGAACCAGAGGTACAGGCTCGACATGCCAAGGTACGGGCTGCCAAGCGAACCATTTTGCACCGTAATAACTTTCCCTGTCTGTAAATTGATGCGGCCCAGCGGATCGTTTACTGTCGCGGTGGTGCTCAGGTTCGCGGCAAGCTGAGCGCTCAGCAGACCCGAATTCTTCGGGTTAATGTTCTCCTGCGGCATGAACAGATGGATCCCCATGTTGCCGTTATAAGCGACTTCCACCGTTGTCGATGCATTTGCCTGCCAGGAGATCGTGGTGTTCCAGCTATTCACGTAAGGTGTGTGATAGTTCTGCGAAACCGCGAATCCGCCAATGCCCGCCTGGTAGTAAAGGCTGTTGTTCGTGACCAAACCGTTCGAGGGAACTCCTCCCGCCCCATAAATCACGTTGCTCACAGAGCTGGGCACAATCACTGGAGGATTCTCACCCAGGCGCAGCACCGCGTTCGGGTTGGCCGTAGAAGATGGCACCGTGCTCGCGTACGTGGATGTGGCGCTGAAGTCCGGTTGCGGAAGTTGCGTGAAGCCGCTGATCGGCGCATGCGAAAGGCCGTAGCCGCCCCGGATCGTTACATGATGCGAATCGAGGAACTTCGGACTCCACGCAAAGCCGAATCGCGGCTCGAAATCGCGATATTGCGGGCGCGTTAAATACTGCGAGCTGCCCCCCGCCCCGCTGAACGCGAACGGCACAATTGTGGCCGATTTGAGCACCGAACCGTCGCTCAGGTTCAACGGAGCGGGCAGCGGAACCGAAGTCGCGAGATCGGGACGGAAAACGCCCTGATGGTTATACTTTTCCGTGCGGGGCATCTCGAGGTTGTAACGCACACCAATGTTCACCGTGAGGTTCGGGCGCAGTTTCCAGTCGTCCTGAATGAATGCGTCTCCTGTCAGCCACCGATAGTAATAAGGCACTTCCACCGACCGAAGCGTCACGTTTCCGTTCGGTACTCCCAGCAGGAAACTTGCCCAGGGAGACCCGCCCGTCCCCGTGGAAGTGTTCGTCGAATCCGTCTGAATGTTGCTAAAGGGATATTGACCGCCCAGCGCCGCAAAAAGCGGCACCACATTCTGGATCGATTTACTGAAATCGCCCCCGAACTTGATGCTCATCTTGCCCCACGTCTTATACACGATGTCCGTTACACCGTAACGCTCTTCTTTGTCCTCCGCGTTGGTGGAACCGCCTTGCCCAAAGCCCGTCGCCGTGCTGCTGCCGCCGCCCAAAGAAGAACCGGGGAACAGGCCGGAAAACGCAGGAACGCCGCCGGCCGTAATGTTCGGCAATCCAAGCAGCGTATTCAGGTTCGTGCCGGTCTTCGCATCGTATTCTGCCGATGCTGTGCTGCTGAAGCGCCCGTGCGTATAGTTCACGCGGACGTCGTTGATCAGCGTGGGGCTGAACGTGTGCGTGTCGGCGATCAGCGCCTGCTGCCCCGCGCTGTAAGTCGCGCCATTGTTCGTAGGGCTAACCGGCGTGCCCTGCAGCTTCACCACCGGCGTAAGGCTGTAACGGCCATACATGCGGTTGCTGTCCGTAATCGTGTGATCGATGCGCCCCGTATAGCGCACTTCATCGATAGACAGGAGCCTCGGCGCAAAAATATTCGAGATCAGGCCGTTGCTGTTGAGATAGTACGGGCCGGCGCCGGCGATATACGGCAGGGTCTTCACGGCTGTGGTGTCCAGCAGCGATTTTGGAATCGCATTGCCAGGAAAAGGAGTGGCGGACGCAGCCGCCGTCAACTGATTTCCATTGACCGCGTAATTGTTGTAAATGGTGCTGTCGCCCGTTCCCACCACCGCGTTCGGCGCAATGGATCTGAACTGATTCACCACGCTCTGCGGCAGCCATCCGCTCGCCGTGTTGACTAAACCGCTGAAATCGCCGTTGCGCATACCATCCGTCGGCAAAAGGCCGTATTGATCCAGGTGATCGCGCCGGTATTGCGGCTCAATCGCCCCGAAAAAGAATGTCTTGTTTTTGCCGTTGTAGATCTTTGGAATACGCACGGGTCCTCCGGCCGACGCGGAAAACTGGTTGTACTTCAGCGTCGGGACAGGCCTGTTCGAAGCCGCCTGAGTAAACGGAGCCGCCGCAAAATTCGGATTGCGGTTGTACCAGAGCAATGTGCCCGTCAGCGCGTTTGTTCCTGACTTGGTGGTCACGTTGATAACGCCGCCACCGGACTGTCCGTATTCCGCCGAGAACGCGGACGTCAGCACCGTAAACTCCTGCACGGTCTCCGGTGAAAAGCTCGTGATCGTGCGGCCCAGACTGACGCCTGTATTATTCGCGCCATCCGCCAGCATGAGCGTGCTCATCGGGCGGCCGCCGCCAACGCTGAGATTGCAGCCAGGGCATGGAGTGACGCTCACCAGCACAGGGTCTTCGCTTCCCGCGTCTCCGGAAACGTTCGGCAGAGTCAAAGCCAGGTCGAGCACGCTACGGTTCACCAGTGGCGCATCCTGAATTTCCCGCGCCGTGATCGTAGACCCCAGCGTGCCGCTCTCCGTGTTCACTGTCGCGGCTTCCGCCTGAACCGTTACCTCTGAAGCCACCGATCCTGTCTCAAGCTTGATATCCACCGTGGCAATGCTCGCCGTGTCCACTTTGACGTTGTCGATCAGCTTTTTGCGAAACCCGGTCGCTTCCACCTCAATCCTGTACGTCACAGGTTCGAGCGACGGCAGGCTGTAAGAACCGGCGCCCGATGTCTTGCTCACAATCCTTTGATTCGTGCCGGCGTTCGTAACCGTAACGGTTGCGTTCGGCACTACCGCTCCAGCCGGATCGAACACGGTTCCCGTGATTCCGCCCCGATTCGTCTGCGCCAGCGCCGCCATCGTGAATGCCAGCGCCAATACCGCAAACCGGAATGTCACTAACCTGGCCGTCACAAACATCGCCGCGCAATTTTTTCTTCGGGTATTCGACATGGACACTGCCCCTTATGATATGTACTGCTTTGACCGAAATGTTGTCACACCTGAGCGTCGGCGACAACATTTCAGACCAAGAAACCGCTAAAGTTTTGTAACGCGCAACGAAACCGCGCACGAAAAGCCAAATATCTCCGCTGCTGCGTAACCTTATTGCAGCGGCTCTATCCAGAATGTTGCGGGATACAAAACGAACCGTCAATCCGGTCCGCGCGCCTGATAACCTGAATTGTTGGCTGCCACAGGCGAGACTACATCCGAAGGATATCCGCGCACAGACGTTCTCCGCATGGCCGGCGTGTCTGAGCGGCAGCTTCGCGCCTGGGAAAAGCAGGGCTTCGTAAAACCATCGCAGGTGTTCGGCTTCTCGGACCTTCTCACCCTCAAAACCCTGCGGAAACTGAAAGAACTCAGAGTCCCGGCCCGGCAGATTCAACTGGCAATCGCCTCCCTCCGCAGGCGCCTGAAGGACATCGAACACCCGCTCGCGCAGCTGCGGATCACCGTTGAGGGGAAGCGGATCGCGGTCCATGTCTCCGGCAACAAAATGGAGCCAATCAGCGGGCAACTGCTTTTCGATTTCGACGCGAAGGAAATCGAAAAGCTGAGGTCTTTTCCGGTGTCAACCAGCACCGCGAAGGATGCCGCCGCCAAATCAGCGGACAGCGAGCGAGAGGCTGAGGCGTGGTTTCAGCGCGGACTCACGCTCGAAGAGACCGGCGCCCCCGTAAGCGAAGCGTTAGCCGCCTATCGCAAGGCAATCGAACTGAACCCGGATGCATCGGGAGCTTTGGTGAACCTGGGGACCATTCACTTCCGCATGAAAAAGCTAAAGGAAGCGGAAGCATTCTACACCCGAGCGCTGCAAGCCGACCCCGATTACCCCCTGGCACATTTCAATCTGGGCAACCTGCACGATGAACAGGGGCAAACCGAACCGGCGCGCCAGTATTATCTGAGTGCGATTCGGCTGAATCCGCGTTACGCGGATGCTTATTTCAACCTCGCGTTGCTTTGCGAGCGCAACGATGAAATCTTGCGTGCAATCGGTTATTGGCAGAGCTATTTAAAACTCGACCCCACCAGTTCGTGGGCGCGCGCAGCCAGAAAGCAGCTCGATCGATTGAAAAAGTCAGTTCGCCACAAGTAACAATGGGCTGAATCAAACCGAGCATTTTGGCCTCGCTTCTGTTTCTGGGATCGGGCGGCGCGATCGCCGCAAGTGGCCGATTTACTCTCGAACACGGCATTCCACGATCTTAGTTACCGGCTCCGCCCGGTTTCGTTTCCGCGAGCGTTTCTCTGGCGCCGGGCGATCCGGCGCTTTGCCGAGCCTTCTGCATAGCCGCCACGTCCGCGAGATCCTGGGACCTGGCGGCGAGTTTCGCGGCAATGAGATCATCTCTCGAAATAAACGTGGCCTTCAGCCCCGCGGCACTGTCAACTGTATCCACTACGCCGCGTTCCCATGCGGCGTCAAAGCCCACACCAGGAATTTCGGTCAGAATGTCCACGGCGACGGGCTCTCGCCCCATGTGAAACAACGGGCCTGCTTCCGCGAAGTCGGCGGTCGTTAGTCCTTCGAGCGGAACACCGCTCCGATGACGAGGTACTTAACGCGGTGTTCGTTCAAAACGGACGAGAGTTCTTTTGAAGTCCGGGTACATCCGGAACCGCGCCATTCATCGCGTACTGTGCTTGGGTGAGTTCAGAAACCGCGTCCGTCCGCTCATGCACAGGCCGGCTTTGCCAATACCGATATTCATCGGCCTTGATCTCGTCCAGGTCAGCGAGGCTGGCATATTTACGGATGGTCTTGTCCAGCGGTTTGCTTGTAACCTGGGCCGCCCGCTTTCAATGCGGCTGCACCCCAGGCTCACGCGAGCGTGCTTAATTCGCCAGTTCTTTCCTGATGACCGGAAGCACCTGAGCCGCCTCAAACGTCGAATTGTATCTCTTCCCGTTAAGGAAAAAAGTCGGCGTCCCCGCGACTCCCGCAACCTCGCCTTCCTGCTCTTCAGCCATCACCCGCGCCCTGAATTTATGCGAATCGAGATCCGCCGTGAACTTCGGAATATTCAGATTCATCTGCTTCGCGAAGCTGAAAATCAAAGTCCGCGTGAGAGGCTTGGGAAAAGCCGCGAAGATCATATCGTGCATCTCCCAGAACTTGCCCTGGGCCTGCGCCGCAAGGGAAGCCTCCGCTCCAAACTCGGCATCTGAATGCGACTCCAGCGGGAACTGCTTGAAGATGATTTTCACGTCTTTCGGCATCTGACGCATCACTTCCTTCACCTCGCTCACCGCCTTAGAACAATACGGACACTGGAAATCTGAGAATTCAACAATCGTCATCCGGGCATTTGCGGGACCCAGCACAGGATCGCCCGCCGTCGAAATAGTAACCGCATCGTCCAGCACGGGCGGCGGCTCTTCCGAGATGCGCTTCAGTTCCGCGCGGATCGCCGCTGCGTCCTTACCGGCAAGCGTTTCCTTCACCACAGCTCCGGTCAGTTTGCGACTAAAGCCGCACGAGGGATCCTTCACGCGGCATTCGGCAAGTTTCATGCCGCAGCCGCACGAGCATCCTTCCGACTGCATGATTCGTAGCGCCGTTTGCTTCTTCGCCGCGCTGAGCCCCTTCCAGTCCACTCCAGGCGGATCCGTGACAGTTTGCCACGTTGCCTGGCCAAGGCACAGGACGGCGGTGAAGAGAGGGAGGACCAGTCTGCGGAGACTCACATCAACTATCTTCTCAGATTCGGGCTCTCGGATTCGATCAGAATTCTTCTTCGTCCTTCTTCTTGCCGGCGCTCTTCCGGCGCAGCACAATAATGGCAACCAGAATTAAGGCCAAAACCCCGCAGACAATCTTGACTGTGGTGTTGGCGCTGTCCGGGGCCGGAGCCTCCTGTAGAAGTGCAATCAACGTTGTAAGCTTCATATGCATACCCCAACTATGTATTTTTATTTACAACTGGTCCATGCAGTATATCGCGCCGGGCGTCATTCCGGAAATCGCGCGTAAGCTGCCAGGAAAAGGTACAATTACAACTTGGAGCGTTTCTGCGAAGCAGGTGACACCCTTCATTTTTGATCCAACACTCAAGAATGAGGGAGTCGGCCAAAGCAGCGCTGGTGCGCTAGTCCCTGTCGGTGTAAAAGCCGGTGGATGACTCCTGAAGGCGCTCGGTTGATTCCCACCCTTTACAAAAGGGGGTCAAAATCGGGATGGCACGGCCGGGTGGTTCGCTCCAAACACTTCCAATAAAAAAGGCGTGATCCCCCGTTCCGTTTATCGGAACTGGAGAACACGCCTTTTGTTCTGATGAGGGTTGTGCTTAAGCTTTGGCGGGAGCCGGAGCGTCCGCCGGCCCGAGCAGACGAACGCTGCTCGCCGCGATCTTTCCGTTCCGGTCCATGCCAAGTTCAAATGAAACTTTGACACCTGGCATCAGGTCGGTTGCCTGTCCCTGATGCAGCCGCGAGATATGGAAAAAGATATCCTTGCCACCGCCATCCGGTCGCAGAAAACCAAAGCCTTTTTCTTCGAAATAGGTCATCACAGAACCTGTCTGTGCTTCCATCGAACCATCTTCGGCGCTCTCGCCCGAAGCAGGTATCGCCGAATGCGCCGGGCGCCCGGATTTATCCCCGACCCCCTGCTTCAACAGGGCGAGATCCTCATCGGTGAGTTCGCCTCCGGAAGCCTGAACTGTGGCAGCCGGCATTTTCAGGTTGGGGTTTTTCTTAAGAGATTCTTCGAAGAGACGTTTCTGTCGGGCGTTCAAGCGTCGGGTCCTTTAACGAATACTACTGGGTTGGTCAGGCGGTGACAGGCGCGGCGGCTGCGGCTGCCTTGGGTTTACGCGCCCGTGACGCACGCTTCTCTGCCGGAGGTTGGCGATCACTCTTTTTGAGAGAGCCAATTGCGAGCGATGTCACAAACTTCTTTTCGCCGTGATCGTCAAACTTGATGACAATCCGCTCATCGCTGTGCGAAAGTACCGTACCTAAACCAAATTTTTGATGCTCAACCTGAGCACCCTGGTTAAAATTGGCCATGTTAATGTGGAATGACTCCTAGTGTGTGAAGCCGAACTTGCACGACATGCCGACTCGTAATGGCAAGAGTGCGCACAGGCTTCACTAATTATAGTAACATAGTCGGTTTTTAGCCTATGTACGGGGCGTGACGCATGGACGACATCGCTGTCGGACACGTGTTTCGCCGACTGACCGTGACGAAACGATTTCCGTCTGGAAACCGGTGCGCAGCCTTTGCGGATTACCCCGCGACAGGGGACATAACACCCAATCCCATCAAGAACCACGCGGAGCATTGCGGTATCGAAAGGCAGCAGCATTCGTTTATCGGTGCCGGTTTCGGCGGAGACCGATTTCGACGACCGCGGACATGCGCTCTGAACTTCGGCGCTCGATCATTTTCGCTTCCACGCTTTGTGAGCATCGCCGGGGGGGACCAACTCCAGCCGCCGTGTTAGCCGATGCATTGGATGCCGTCGCCAGTGCGGAAACCCGCCGCGGCGCACCACGCGCACTGGCCGAATCGGGGGCAATTGGCCGGTCTTCGCAGCTCTTGCGCATTCGTCATTTTAGCCATATGTGAATTACATACATGCTGATTGGCGGTGAGGCAATAGCATTTGCAAAGTTAACTGCTCGCCGGGGATAATCGAAGAATTCGCTGGTGGCCGCTGTCCAACTGTTCGTCGTCCATCATGCACCGGAGTCCTGACGGTAATGGTCTTAGAGCAAATACGCGCCTGGCTGGCTGATCAAGGCGTACGGTTCCGCGAAGTTCACCATCCGCCCGCCCGAACATCGGAAGAATCCGCCCTGGCGCGTGGTGAGGAATTGCGTATCGGCGGGAAGGCCCTTCTGATCAAAGTGGACAGCGCGTTTCGCCTGTTCATTCTCAGCGCGGACCGAAAACTCGATTCCGCCGCCATCAAACAGCATTTCGGCGCGAAGAAGACCCGCTTCGCTACGCCGGAGGAGCTAATGGAACTCACAGGGCTTGTGCCAGGGTCGGTGCCACCGTTCGGAGAACCCATACTTCCCTTCCCCCTTTACGTGGATCCCTCAGTGCTGGAGAACGAACGCATCGCGTTCAATGCCGGTTCGCTGACCGATTCCGTAATCATGGCCGTGAGCGATTATCGCCGGCTGGCAAAGCCGGAGATCGTTCAGTTCGCTTTGGCTGTGTAGTGATTAACGCTTCAGCGGATCTTCAATCCAGGGCGGCGTCGCATTAATAAGCCCCGCCAGTTCCGGTTCCTTCTCCGCCACGCGCGCCTTCATCTCCCATGCAATCTCCCGATAACTGAAATGCCCTTTCACCCCGCTCCGAACGCGGGATATATATTCGACCTCCGCGAAATCCATCTTGAACAGAAATCGCGACCGCGCCCCAAACGGCATCAGGTATTGCCGCGCGGGATCCGGTAATTCCGCCATGGATCGCAGCGCGTTTTTCATTGCATCGCTGAAGATGCTTTCCGCCCCGGAACCCTCCATCACCTTCGGCACATCGAACCCGTGCCCGCCCGTATAGCGCTGCCGGTATTGGTGGCAGCGGCGGTGCCGATGCATATCCCGGTACGCGCCAATATCGATCAGCATGTCGAAGCAGTATTGGCCGCCGCGAAATCCGCGCAACAGATCGTCCCGGGTCCCGCGCGACCGACACGCCGTATCGAGAACCTCCATCCTGCGCGCCGTATTCCACCCGCTGACCGTTTCGTAAAGCGACCCGAACGAAACATTGCAAACCGGATAAAGCAACGTCGCGGCAATCTCGCTCAACGTATCCGATGGACGAAGAAGTTCAACCCGGCGCGCTTCCGAACCGGAAACAGTCAAATTCTGCGCTGCCCACAAGCTGAGATCGGCATGCGATTGCCGCAGGTAATCGTCCGGGTCGGCATGACGCGCCAATGTCGGCGCGAGGGGTTCATCGTTACCCGCATCCCAAACACACCCGGGCGTCTCCGCACAGGCCTCGGCCACCTCCAGCCCCAACTCCCTCACCTCGGCGAATTCAGAAACCCGCAAACGCCGGATCTGCTTCTCCAGCGTCCGAATGCTCGTGACCTGACCCACATTCGTTGGAACGCCCCAAAACAACAGGTACCGTGCAACATCGAATGCGCGCGCCGCAATGTTGCGATCGTACGCTTCCGGTTTCATCGCCTCCGGGCAAGGAAGCCGTTCCCGCAAACACGCGTCCATTAGCGTGTGGACTTCCTTATATGCAGCCAGCAATGTATCGCCGGCTGCGCCATACTTCGCGGCATCCGCCTCACTCAGATCAGGCGGAGTAATGAACCCGCCCTTAGAAAAATCCTGATACCGCGAGGACTTCGCCTGGCCGTCCCAAAGTACTTCATCTTCGATTTCGCTCGCAGCCAGCTCGCTGACACCTTCAAAACACAGAACCGTGTGCCCCAAATCGGCTATCGACTGGTGCCCATACTGGAAGTAGTAGCTTTCCAGAAACTGCTGGGTATTATGCGATCGCACCCAGTCGATGGATTGCCGAATGGAATCGGCCGAACGGCTGTACCGCGCCAGCGCATACGCGCTCTTCTCCGGCGGCATCGGGGCGACTGTAATAACGCGTTTTGCCAAACGGCTATCATAACGGGTTGAAACTCACCTTGTTGAAATTGAAGATCCGCAGGCTTCACGAAAAGGCTCTGGTTCCGCGGTACGCCCATGGCCCCGAAGAAGACGCCGGCATGGACCTGCACGCGGTCGAAGCGGCTATCATCGCGCCTGGCGAAACAAAGCTTGTTCCGACTGGTCTCGCCATCGAATTGCCTTCCGGCTACGAAGCTCAGATCCGGCCCCGCAGCGGACTCGCGCTAAAACACGGGATCACCCTGCCCAACAGTCCGGCCACAGTGGACCCCGGTTATCGCGGCGAGATTAAAGTTATTTTGCACAACTTCGGAAAATCGCCTTTCAATATAGAGCCCGCGGACCGCATCGCGCAGATGGTGATTTGTCGGTATGAGGCGGTTGAGTGGGAAGAAGGGGATCTGGCCGATTCTCAACGCGGCCAGGGCGGCTTCGGGTCATCTGGCCGATGAACACATCGAAACGATAAAGTCCAATTTACAAATTCTTACGATACCCATTGCATTCGGCGTACGACCGGAGTAGTGTAAGCGATTGTAAAGCGGTTTTTCATAGGGGGAAACATGCCGGCAATCAAAACGCTCACGAGTTCAACCATTTTGGCTTCGTTTTTTCTTCTCGGGTCAGGCATTGCAACAGCCGATACCGCCGCGGGAGTGAAGGCTCTTGAAAGCAAGAACTACGCGACCGCTTACAAAGAGCTAACCGCCGCCGCCGACCAGGGCGACGCGGTCGCACTCGCAAATCTCGGCATAATGTACGCCAGAGGCCTCGGAATTTCTCGCGACGTGCCTCAGGCTGTGGAACTGTGGCAAGCGGCCGCGGCCAGGGGCAACGGGCCGGCGGCATTTTATCTGGGCCTGATCTACGTAAAGGGTTGGGGCGTTCAGCAGAACTACGCGGAAGCCTCTCACTGGCTGGAAATGGCCGCCGCTCAGGGCGACGGTCGCGCCCAAAGCGCAATTGGCCGGCTTTACGAAGACGGCTACGGAGTGCAGCAGGACTATAAGGCCGCCGCGAACTACTTCGCAATGGCGGCCGACCACGGAATGGCGCGCGCACAGTTCAATCTGGCTCAGCTGACCGAAAAAGGCAGAGGCGTCAAGCGCGACGAGGCGGGTGCGTTCGTTTTGTATAAAAAAGCCGCCGACCAGGGATACGCGCCCGCTCAGGAACGCGTGGGCGCCATGTACGCCGCGGGAACAGGCGTAGCGGCCGACCCCGCCCAGGCACTCTTCTGGTCAACGTTGGCCGCTAAACAGAACGAAAAGAACGCCGAGCGCCGGCTCGCCGCTCTCACGTCGCGGCTCTCCACAGATGAAGCGACCCGCATAAAGCAGTCGGCATCGGCCTGGAAACCGGTTCTGGCTGTGAAATAGAACGTACGCCCTACGTTTTTTGCACGATCCAGGTCGTCATGGAACGCTGGTTCTGCACAACCGTGGTCTTAATCGGATCCAGAAGTTTTCCGCCTAACTGGTGGGTGACACTCATGAGCATCGGTTCATCCACCAGGTACCGGTCAGATCCGTCAGGCAAGCGAAACCGCCGGCCATGTATTGGCTGAATCAGCTGCTCTGTCCCAATGGATGAAGCCAGTCTGCAGAAGAACACTCCACCCGGCGCGAGCATGCGCCAACTGCCATGCAGCATTGCGTCAAACTGCCGATCATCCAGCGCGAAGTGAAGCACGGCGCTGCTGATAACAAAATCGGCCGAAGCTCCAGGAAACGAGATCGATTCCAGCGCTTCACATCGGAACTGGGCAGCAGCGCCGATCGATGCGGCCAGTTCGATCGCAGCCCGCACGGCGCGCGGGTCGGCGTCTACACCGCTCACTCTGAATCCCTCGCGAAGAAAGTAAGCCAAATTGCGGCCATACCCGCACCCCGCATCGAAGATTCGCATTCCGGGCGTAACCCTCCCGCGCAACAACTGGTCAAAGAGGTAAATGTCGATCTGTCCAAACTGCCTGTCGAGCGACGTCATTCTGAGTTATACGGTATCGTACTAACGAGAGATGCCCGATTTGAAACGCATCCTGATAGTGGATGACGACCCTGACGTACACGGCCTGCTGAAACTCGCGCTCAACGCTAAAGACCGGGAACTTCACAGCGCTTTCGATGGTGTTGAAGGCTTGCGGCGTGTTGAGCAGGAAACATGGGACCTCGTGCTCACAGACGTTCTGATGCCCCGCATGGATGGTCTTCAGTTGCTGGAGAAAATCCATCGCCTTAGACCGGCCGTTCGCGTGGTCATGATGACCATGGCGAGCACCGCGGAGAACATTGTCAGCGGCCTGAAAGAGAACGCGTTCGCCTGGCTCGCCAAGCCATTCACGCTCGAGATGGTGCGCGACATCGTTGAGAAGGCGCTCGACGGCGAGCATTCGCAGGACGACATTACCGTGATCTCGGCAAGCCCGCGATGGCTCGGCCTCAAACTCCGGTGCAAAATGGAAACCGCGGCGCGCATCCTCCAGTTTCTGCGCGAGATGGACGAGGGTCTGCCTCCGCACGAGCGGGAGAATGTCGCCACCGCCTTCCGTGAAATTCTTCTGAATGCCATTGAGCATGGCGGCGGTAATGACCCGAACAAGAGCGTCATCATCACGTACGTCCGCGCCGAGCGTGCTCTGCTTTATTACGTGCGAGACCCTGGACAGGGTTTTTCATTCGGAAAACTGAAGCATGCCGCGGTTTCGAATTCGGCCGACGCGCCCATGGAGCACATCGAAACGCGAATGGAACTCGGGCTGCGGCCCGGCGGCTTTGGAATCCTGATGACGCGTTCTCTGGTGGACGACTTGATCTATAACGAATCCGGCAACGAAGTCCTGCTGATCAAGTATTTGAAGTAATACCGCCGGCGTTCCCTCACAAACGGAATCCAGCGCTGCTTCAACTCACTCGGCCACGCGCTGGCAGTGATGAATCATACGAATAGCGTGCTACGTTGTATGCGAATCGTGATGAGCTTCACGCTGGCGCTTGGACAAGCCTGAACAGGCTTGCGCAGTATATAGGGAGTGGTATGTCGCTGAATAACGCCGGGACCAAGCCTCCATTTCGTCAGTTGGTCCCGGCTCAGCAAAACAGAAGATCGCCCGCCGCCTCACCTGCGTCTTCGCAGCCTGCGTCTTCGGAGCCGGAAAGTAAACTGTTGATTACCGCGCCCAAAACCATAAAGCTGTCGTAATCGGTCGGCTTAGTGAAGAAATATTCCACCTGACCGGCGACTTCTCCGATCGCGCGTGACGACGAGATCATCGCAACCGGAATTTTTCCGCATACAGAACTGCCGCGCAGGTGCCACAGGACCTCAATGCCTGGGTTCCCACAAAGTCTGTTAGCGGGTTCGCCGCTCCGCCCTGCTTGTGAATCTGCGTACAGGATGCTTTAGCACAACCGCCCCGGTTTCGATTCCTTCGAAATGAGCTTTTAATCGCTACACTGGCGGAATGAGTTCTCCGGACCCATTTACAGAGCTAAAGAACCGTCAGCGGGAGATGTGGGCTTCATTTGCGCCCGCCGCAATGTTCACGGTTCCTGTCGCAGGCCACTTAGTGAAATTTGCGGGCATCGCTTCCGGTGAAAGCGTGCTGGATGTTGCAACCGGCACAGGGGTAGTGGCGATCACCGCGGCATTGGCAGGCGCGAATGTCACTGGCCTGGATCTTACTCCTAAACTTCTCGAGCAGGCGCGTGAGAATGCGCTCATCGCCAAAACGGAGCAGATCGTTTGGACGGAAGGGGACGCCGAAAGCCTGCCCTATCCGGATGCATCTTTCGATGTTGTCCTTAGCCAATTCGGTCACATCTTCGCGCCGCGTCCCGAGCTCGCCGTCGCTGAGATGCGGCGTGTGCTGAAACCCGGCGGGCGGGTGGCGTTTGCCACCTGGCCGCCTGAACATTTCATCGGTCGTTTTTTCGCCATGGTGAGCCGCCACCTGCCACCCCCGCCGCCCGGCGTTGCCCCGCCCCCACAGTGGGGAAACCCGACGATAGTCGCCGACCGGCTCGCCCTGGGCTTCGGCACGCCCTTTTTCGGTCGTGGCGTAATGACCATGCCGGCGTTGAGTGTCGGGCACCTTCGGTCTCTTCTGGAAAGGTCGGTAGGTCCATTGCAGAAGCTGGTGGAGAGCCTCGCCGCGAATCCCGCGAAACTGGCGGAAGTTCGAGCCGAATTCGATGCCCTGGCGTTCCCATACATTGAGAGCAACGTGATTCATCAGGACTACCTGCTGACTCGCGCAAAAGCCAAATAGCGGCAAGACAGCGCCCCCGGCCCGGCAGAGTCCAGCGCAAGGCCGGTCCGGATGGACCCGCTCGCTGCCGCTATGATCTTACATATGACGTTTTCCCCGCGCTTACCGGCGCTCTCATTCATTGCTATTGCCGCTTTCGCTCAGTCTTCGCCTACCGGAATCGATTTGGGCGCCATCGACAGGACGATAAATCCATGCAATGACTTCTACCGTTACGCATGCGGCACATGGATGAAGAACAATCCCATTCCCGGCGATCAGTCGCGGTGGGGCCGGTTCGATGAATTGGCCGAACGGAACCGCCAGACCCTGCGGGCAATTCTGGAAAAAGCCGCCCTCGAAAACACCCGGCGCAGCCCTGTGGAACATCAGCGAAGCCCTGTCGAACAAAAGATTGGTGACGAGTATGCATCGTGCATGGACACCAAAGATCTCGACGCCAAAGGCGTAGCGCCGATTCAGCCGGAAATGGACCGAATCGCCGCACTCCCGGATAAGAAGAGCCTCGCAGCTGAAGTGGCACGGCTTAACGGGCAAGGCGTCAGGCCGCTTTTCCGGCTCATTTCAGCGCAGGACTCGAAGGATGCCACAAAGACGATCGCACAGATTACTCAGGGTGGCTTGACCCTGCCCGATCGGGATTACTACCTGAAAGCCGACGCCAGGTCGGTTGAAATTCGCGACAAGTTCGTGGCGCACATCCGGAAGATGTTCGAGTTGGCGGGACATACCTCTGCCAACGCGAGCGCCGAAGCGAAAGCGATTCTGGCGTTCGAGACCGAGTTGGCGAAAGTTTCGGCCGACCGGGTCTCCATGCGGGACCCGCG
>Ga0105240_10002244_pt1 | contig 31388 bp, 25 predicted proteins | sample KBSC54metaG_FD_80426 | JGI IMG/M metagenome (GOLD analysis project Ga0105240, IMG submission 80426) | Corn rhizosphere microbial communities from Kellogg Biological Station, Michigan, USA - KBS C5-4 metaG | ecosystem: Host-associated > Plants > Roots > Rhizosphere > Soil | place: Michigan, USA... | reverse complement strand
CAGTTGCTCCCGGAGCGAGGTTATGAAAACTCAGATTTTCCGTTTTAAAAATTTTTTTGTTGTGCTGAATATAATCGATGGCCACAACCACCAGGTCCATGCTGACACCCGAACGGTTTGTTACGGAAACCGGCGCTTCGGATATTCCCCCCAGCAGACCGGTTTTATAATTACCGGTTGAAATGAACAGGTATTCCTCCGGATGCGCTATTACCCTGGCCGCGAGGATACGGAGTTTACCGGCGGCCTCCTGCTGGCTGCGGATGGAATCAGCAACGTGGTTATCTGCAACCACTGCCGGAGATGATGTATGAATCGAATCTTTCTTTTCAGGACTGACGACAATCTGTTTCTTTCTTGATTTGGAAACTGCCCGGATATTTTCTTCCGGAAGACCACCTGATTTTTGTGGCTCCCGGATTTTATTTTCATCGCGGCCGGATAAAAACGCATTCTGTTCCGGGGCTGCCTGCTTATGGGATTCTGTCTGCCTCCCGGACTGGGGAGTATTCCCAACTGTTGAGTAAAAATTTCTACGGTTCGAAAGATAAAAACCTGTCAGCATCCCTGCAACAAAAAAGACGGTCACGCTCCCTGTCAATAACCATTTCCGCTTTGCTTTTTCTTTTGCGGATGGTATTTTTACTAAACCTGGTGCCCTCGGTTCGTCCCAATCCAGATCAATGGGTTCGTGAGCGGGAAGAACCGCCGCGTATCCGGAATGTTTTTTTTCAGCAGCAGGCAGATTAATATAAACCGATTCCCTGCTTTCGCGTTTTGGATTAACAACTGCTTTGTACGCGGCAGGTTTCCCTTCATTCAAAACGGGCTGCAATTCGTTGCGTGCAGGCTTCGCTTCATTGAGTGCAGGTCTCGATTCATTGAATGCAGGTTTTACTTCATTCAATGCAGGTTTCTCTTCATTTAGCGTAGTTTCGGGATTGACCTTTTTATAAAAGCGGTCGTATGGCTGCTCCGGAACAGGAGGAGCAAAAGAAATGAGTTCGGCAATTTCTCCCGGATAGCGCCAGGCTGCACTTTTTCCTTCAACCCAAATGAGGTCGTAAGCTTTCAGGGACATTTTTTTGAGCTCATCAAGTATAAAAGGTCCTGTTTGTTTATTGTTCCGCAACAATAAATAGGTGCTCATATATCCAATCGATAAAAGGTTTGGGGGTACTGATCAAAGATCTCCCCAAATGTATCGAATTTTTTTTGAAGACAGCGCTCTAACCCGGTCATTTCCCGGAGTTTATTAATAATAAAAGGGATGAAAGCGGAGGCCCCTTATCTTGCTCCATTCCAGGGCCGGCGCCGGAAGTTTCGAAAAACGGGTCAGGTAAGCTGCAGTGTTGAAAGCAGGAGACGAGGAAGGAATTCTGAATAAATCGGCGTCCGGTGAGAAATAGAACTGCCGGTATCTCGGAAAAACAGGAATCTTAACCCCCTTTATTGAATCGGGATTATTATATCCGCCGATCATCCCTTCCGCTCCGTAACCCAGGTTCATGTTCAGCCAGTAAGGGAAATCCGTTCTGGCTGGAAGAAAGGACCCGATATTAAAAGAAAGCCAGTAGGTCTGGCCGTTATAATCTTTTAGCATCCGCGAAACCAGGTTCGAGCCAAGCTCCGACGGATAATACTGTGCAAAGCTGGTGGGATGAAAAGAAAATTTAAGCGAAATGCGCTGCTGGTTCCAGGCTTTTTGCTGAAAGGCAAACAGGGCCGTGCCGAAAATATTGGCCAGCATGTCGCCCTTTGAAAAACCCCATTTGGAAGAGAATCCGTCCAGCACTTCCACGATGGACATATACCCTAAAGCCGTTATGGAACCTATGGCAATGGAAGCATCTTTTTTTACCCCGCACCAACGCATCAGGTCGTATTGAATGGTTCCGATATTATAAGCTGTTGTAGCGTGGCCAGCTTTGTCCACCTGCAGCCATTCCGCATTATCGTCAAAAAAATGAAAGCGGCTGCGGGGATGTTTGCGGTACCATAAAAAATAGAGTCCGGCAGAAATAGCCACACCACTTGCCACTTCTGTAATAATGACCGTACGCATCCGGTTTGGATTGTAGCGGTCGCCGGGAGGCAAAAATCCGGACTGCGACTGTCCGTTCAAAAATTCCAGCAAAAAAACCAATATGAAACCGAAGCGAAGCAGCCCGTTCCGGATCCTGTATTTGAATAAAATAAATATTTTCAATCAGAAAAGAATTTTAACGGCTACTCAATGGAAGGAGGTTCGTTTCGTGCAAAAATTTATACCTTAGGTTCAAATTTAAAGCAAGTTTTATGGATGCAGCCATTCTGGCCAAAGTGAATAGCTGGTTAACGGACGATTATGATGAGGAAACCAGGGCAACCATTGCCCGGCTGCGGCAGGAAAACCCGGAAGAACTTGCAGATAGCTTTTACCGGAACCTGGAATTCGGAACGGGCGGATTACGGGGCATCATGGGCGTGGGCACAAACCGGATCAACAAATACACGATCGGGATGGCTACGCAGGGCTATTCCAACTACCTGAAAAAATCCTTTCCCAACCAGATGGTCAAAGTTGCCATTGCGCACGACAGTCGCAATAACAGCCGTTTTTTTGCGGAAACGGTAGCCAAGGTTTTTGCCGCCAACGGCATCCGCGTTTTCCTTTTTCAATCCCTGAGGCCGACACCGGAACTCAGCTTCACGATCCGCTTCCTGGGCTGTCAGGGTGGTGTGGTTTGCACCGCTTCCCATAATCCAAAAGAATATAACGGCTATAAGGCTTACTGGAACGACGGCGGCCAGCTGGTTCCGCCGCACGATCAGAACGTAATCACCGAGGTAGAGAAGATCGGTTCGGTGGAGGAAGTCAAATGGACCGGCGGAGAGTCCCATATCAGCATGATTGGAAAAGAGATTGATGAAGCATATATCAGTATGGTCAAGGAGCTTTCCGTGAATCCCGAAATTATCGAGCTGCAGCATAACCTGTGCATCGTGTATACGCCCATTCACGGCACCGGCATCAAGCTGATTCCCGATACCCTGCAGCGGTTTGGTTTCAGTAACGTACATGTGGTGGATGAACAGGCCACCCCGGACGGTAATTTTCCAACGGTGGCCTATCCGAATCCGGAAGAAAAGGAAACCATGAGCCTGGGTCTGAAAAAAGCCCGGGAAATTAATGCCGATATTTTACTGGGAACGGATCCCGATGCAGACCGCGTGGGCATCGGAATTAAAAATGATAAGGGGGAATGGGTGCTCATGAACGGGAATCAGACTGCCGTGCTGGCATTCAATTACCTGATCGAAGCCCGGAAGGAAAAAGGAATTGCGCAGCCCAATGATATGGTGGTGAAAACCATTGTGACCACGGAAATGATTGATGAAATTGCAAAACACAGCCAAATCCGCTGTTACAATGTACTCACGGGATTCAAGTGGATCGCGGAACTGATCCGGGAAAAGGAAAAAACAGAGAACTATGTGATCGGCGGTGAAGAAAGTTACGGCCTGATGATCGGATCCAGATTGCGTGATAAAGACGCCGTCAGTGCAGTCGCCATTCTTTGCGAGATGGCCGCCTATGAAAAGAATAAAGGCAAAACCTTGTATGAAAAATTAATTGACCTCTATATCCGGTTCGGATTTTATAAGGAATCCCTGATCTCCATCACAAAAAAAGGAATGGACGGGCAAAAACAGATTGCAGATATGATGTCGGTTTTCCGCAACAATCCGCCTTCCGCCATCAATGGGTCACCGGTTATCCAACTCCTGGACTACGAAACCGGCAGGGGAACAAATCTGAAAACCGGTGAAACCTGGAAGACGGATCTCCCCGCGAGCAATGTGCTCCAGTTTATACTGGCAGACGGAAGTAAAATATCCGCCAGGCCTTCCGGCACCGAACCCAAAATCAAATTTTATTTCAGTGTGAAGGACCGGTTGAAGGACAGATCTTCATTTCACGGCATGGATGATCTTTTGCAAAAAAGAATTGATGCCATCATTAGTGACATGAAACTTACATAGGGTTTTTAAAATACAGATTGAACATGAAAGTAAAATTATTTTGTTTTGTTGCTTTATTATTTTCCTTATCAGGATATTCCCAGGTTCGTCTTGCTAAAATTTTCGGAGATCATATGGTGATTCAGCGCAGCCAGTCCGTGCCCGTTTGGGGCTGGTCGTCTCCAAATGAAAAAATTACGGTTGCCATTAATGAGCAGGTAAAACAAACCCAGGCGGACAAAAACGGAAAATGGCAGGTTAAACTGGATCCGCAGCCCGCTGGCGGTCCCTATGATTTGAAAGTTGCGGGAAAAGACAGCGTGGTACTGCATGATGTATTGGTGGGAGAAGTGTGGATCTGCTCCGGACAATCCAATATGGAATTTGAACTGAGCCAGGCAATGCATGCGGCAGATGAGATCCGGGACGCCAATTATCCACAGATCCGGCAGATCAAAATCCCGCGCACCGTAAGCTTTACGCCAAAAGAAGATATTCCCTCCGGCGAATGGACGGTCTGTTCACCGGCAACGGCAGCCAATTATACTGCTGTCGGATATTTTTTTGCAAGGGAAATTCAAAAGCGCTTACATGTGCCCGTTGGACTGATCAATTCTTCCTGGGGAGGAACGATGGTAGAAACCTGGACAAGTCGCGGCGCTTTCGAAAAAAGCCCGGAATTTAAGGACATGATCGCGAAACTTCCCAATACCAATATTGAGGATCTGGCTAAGCAGCGCAAACTGGCGATGGATGAAAAGGTAAAAGCGCTGGAAAAGGCCATCACCGACAGCCTGCCGGAAAGTGAATGGAAGAATCCGGAATATAACAGTGATGCCTGGCCGAAAATGAAGGAGCCCGGCCTTTGGGAATCTGCTAATATGGGTCTGGATGAATTGGACGGGATCGTCTGGCTGCGGAAGGAAGTCAGTCTGGCAGCAGCGGAAGCAGGCGGTCCGGTTGTCCTGGACCTGGGAAAAATTGACGACAATGACGATACCTATGTTAACGGGATAAAAGTCGGCTCAACAAAATCTTATGCGGCTGACCGGCAGTATACGGTAGCTCCGGGGGTTTTTAAGGCCGGTAAAAATGTGATTGCCGTTCGCGTGGAAGATACCGGGGGCGGCGGAGGCATTTATGGGGATTCCGCTGCCCTGCAGCTGATTGCGGGCGACCACCTCATTTCTTTATCCGGTGATTGGAGTTTCCGCATCGCCCGGGTGGCGGCCGGTACAAGTAATATCAATCCGAACAGTTATCCAACGCTGCTTTACAATGCCATGATCAGTCCTCTGATCCCTTATGGAATAAGGGGTGCACTCTGGTATCAGGGAGAAGCCAACGCAGACCGGGCTTACGAATACCGCACGGCTTTCCCTTTACTGATCACCGATTGGAGACAGCATTGGAACCAGGGGAATTTTCCTTTTTATTTTGTTCAGCTCGCCAGCTTTAACGCAGCCAACGGCGACCCTGAGCACGGTAGTGACTGGGCTGAACTGCGGGAGGCACAGACCATGACGCTGAGCCTACCCAACACCGGAATGGCAGTAACGACCGACATTGGCCTGTCCGATAATATCCATCCGACAGACAAACAGGACGTGGGCAAAAGGCTTGCAGCCATCGCGCTCAACAATATCTATGGTAATACCATGCAGTACAGCGGACCGGTTTATGAGTCTATGACAGTAAACGGTCATCAGATCGTTCTAACGTTCACACATACCGGAAGCGGGCTGGCGGCAAAAGATAAGTACGGGTATCTCCGGGGCTTTGCCATCGCCGGCAGCGATCACCGTTTCCATTATGCCAAGGCATCTATCAGCGGCAACAAAGTGATCGTATCCTCCGATGCCGTGCCTGAACCCCTGGAAGTACGCTACGCCTGGGCCGACGACGCCGGCGATGCCAATCTCTATAACCAGGAAGGATTTCCCGCCGTTCCGTTCCGCACGGATCAATGGAAGGGGTTGACGGATGGGAGGAGGTATGAGATAGGGAAGTAAGTTGATAGTTGATAGTTGATAGACGACCTTGAATGTTTAAAAGCCAAAACTGAATTCGGGATTTGTAATAATTCGTTTGGGTAATTATGGCACCTGGCCTGTATTTTACAGATACACGGGTTGTCTGATATGTCACGATCGTCTATCAACTATCAACTATTAACTATCAACTTTCTCACTGATCTTCCCCGTCTTCTTATTCTTAATAATCACTTTTTTCGCACCGTAGTGCGTCATTTCTTCCTTTACCAGGTAGTGGTCGGCATCGTAATCAACGAGGTGGCTGTCTTTGCCCACGCCCGTGCGGCCACGCCAGATGTCTAACTGAACCGGTTCCCATAATTTTGTTTTGGCGGATTTGTAGGCGGCGTCCAGGATCGCGTTCACCACATAGCCGTCGTAGAAAGTTTCTTTTGGCGCGGTTCCTTTTTCCATCGAATTGAACATATCGGTAAACATGTGGTTGTATCCGAGATCGTTGAGTTCATCGCCGACCGGAAAGAGCCAGCCCGTATTGGATTCAGCTTTTTCCGCCACATAATCGGCGCCTTTTCCGGTGGTGAACATTTCGAGACCGGTTCGCAGAAAATTATTGATCCAGATGGTGCCTTCGGTTCCCATGACCTCGTCGCGCAGGTCCAGGCCGCCGCGGAAGGTCCAGCTTACTTCAAACTGCCCGATGGCTCCGTTTTCGTATTTTACCAGCCCGATGGCATGGTCTTCTGCTTCGATTGGCTTTACCTGCGTATCCGCCCAGCACATCACTTCCACCGGTTTAATGTCTTTGCCGATAAAACTTCTTCCGATCTCCACGCAATGGCAGCCGAGATCGAGGATGCATCCACCGCCTGCCTGTTCCAGATCCCAGAACCAGTCGCTGTGGGGGCCGGGATGTGTTTCCCGGCTCTTGGACCAGAGTATCCTGCCCAGTGCACCATTCTTCACACTCTCATAAGCCTTTAAAAATTTTGGCGTATACACCAGATCTTCCAGATAACCGTTGAATATACCCGCTTTCTCGACTGCTTCCAGCATGCGTTTGGCTTCCGCGGCATTACGACCCAGGGGTTTGGTGGTGATCACCGCTTTTTTGTGTTTGCAGCAAAGGAGCACGGCGGCTTCGTGCAGGTTATTGGGGAGGGAGATGCAAACCACATCCACATCGGCATGCGCGATCGCTTCTTCCATATTGATCGTCCAGTGGGAACATCCATAATCTGAAGCAAATTTCTTTGCACTTTCTTCGCGACGGGAATATACGCTTACGATTTTGTCACGGCTGCGTTGTCCCTGCAATGAATCGGCATAAAATCTTCCGATAAATCCTGAACCTAACATAGCAATTCTCGTCATGACTTTTTATTTAAATGATGATTAATTGAATCCGGCAGTCAGGCGCTGATGCGCACGGTTTCTTTTTTCTCCCGGAAAAATAAAATAAAATAGATCAGCACCCCCAGGGCAATATAGGCGGGAACAAACCAGACCTTCATCCAGTTATGTCCTTCACCCGACTTATAATTATCCACCACGAATCCGGAGAACCAGGTTCCGATAAACATGCCCACGCCATACGTGGCAAAGGTAAAAAGTCCCTGGGCTGCATTCTTTATTCCCGGCCCGGCTTTTTTCTCCGTGTACATATAGCCGGTAACAAAAAAGAAATCATAACAAACGCCGTGCAGCAGGATACCGGCATACAGCATCCAGAGATTGCTGCTCAGGTCCCCATAAGCAAAACAAATATAGCGGAGAATCCAGGCTGTCATGCCCATGAGCAACATGTTTTTCACCCCAATCCGGTTAAACAGAAAAGGGATGGCAAGGATAAACAAACCTTCGGAAACCTGACCGAGAATCATTTTGGAAGCAGCATTATGCATGCCGATTTCATTCAAAAAAGCATTGGCGAAGCCGTAGTAAAAAGACAGCGGAATGCATACCAGGATGGCCGCAATAATAAAGATGAGATAGGCCTTATTTTTTGCCAGACCAAACGCATCGGATCCCAGCGCTTTGGCGGCTGAAACATCGGCAGCCCTGCCCTTGGGAGGCGTATTGGGGAGAATAAAACTGATCAGCCCAATGGCTACTGAAGCGCCGGCCGCCAGATAAAAGGTATTGATCGTTTTTTCCCATTGCAGGTTACCGATCAGCAGTCCGGCTACGATCCAGCCCAGGGTTCCGAAAACACGGATCCATGGAAACTGCCTGCCGGGATCGCTCATCTGGTAAAAAGCAATGCTGTTGGAAAGCGCAATCGTGGGCATGTATAAAAGCGAATAAAACAGAATGATCCAGTAAAAGGGAGTATTCACCGTAACCGTTGTGGCCAGAAAAAGCAGTACTGCCCCAACCAGGTGCAAAATCCCCATGATCCGTTGCGCAGCAAAAAACCGGTCTGCGATCAGCCCGATAAAAAAAGGAGAGATCATGGTAGCAATGGCGAGGGCGCTGTAGGCGGCGCCGATCTGTACGCCAGTGGATTGCAGGTTAGTACCCATATAGGTACTCATGGTCACATACCAGGCGCCCCAGACAAAATATTCCAGGAACATCATCAGGCAAAGCAGGAAGGCAGTGATTGGTTTCATTAAAATCAGTTTAACAGGAAAATATTCTCCCGGCGAAAAGTTACAAATGAAAAAGATTCTTTGTCAAAATTTCTTCAATTATCTTGCAGTGTATGCGCGTGTTAACGGATACTTACCGGCACAAGGGCCTGAGGAAACAACTGGTAGCCATAATCAGGAGCAAGGGCATCACCGATGAGCGGATACTGACTGCCATTCTGGAAATCCCCCGTCATTTTTTTATGGATTCGGCCTTCGACAAGATTGCTTATGAAGACCGCGCTTTTCCGATCGGAGAAGGGCAGACGATTTCGCAACCCTATACCGTGGCGTACCAGACCCAGCTGCTGGAAGTAAAAACACATGATAAAATACTCGAAGTGGGCACGGGAAGCACCTATCAGGCCTGTGTGCTGGCAGAAATGGGCGCCCAGGTCTACACGATCGAGAGGCAGAAAAATATTTTCGATCAGAACAAATTTTTTAACTACCCGAAGAAATATCCGTCCATCCGGTATTTCTACGGAGACGGTTATGAGGGCCTTCCTACTTTTGCTCCTTTCGATAAGATCATTGTCACCGCCGCCGCCCCGGAATTGCCGCAAAAATTACTGGAACAACTGAAACCGGGCGGAAAAATGGTCATCCCTGTCGGCGACGGCAAAGTGCAGCAAATGATACGCATCAGCAAATATCCCGATGGTTCCATGCTGGAAGAATCTTTCGATGATTTTTCTTTTGTACCGATGCTGCAGGGAAAAAATAATTAATGCTTTTCATGACGCCCGAACGACAGCAACGACTGACCCAGGTTTTGGATAAAAGGCAGAACGACCTCACCGTTGTGCTGGAGAATGTATTTGATCCGCATAATATTTCCGCGGTGATGCGTACGGCAGACGCTGTCGGTATCCAGGAAATAAGCGTGTTGAATTCCCGGATCGGACCGCATAAAAAATGGGGCGCGAAAAGCAGCAGCAGTGCTGCCAAGTGGCTGACCATAAAACAATACAGCGATCCGGCTGCATGCTTCACCGAGCTGCGCAGAAAATATGACCTCATCTTAACCACCCATCTTTCCACGGAAGCTATTTCTCTGTACGAGATTGATTTCACCAAATCCATTGCCCTGGTTTTTGGCAATGAACACGACGGAGTAAGTGAGGAGATCCGGGAGATGGCCGATGGAAATTTCATCATCCCGCAGGTTGGCATCATCCGGTCACTGAATATTTCGGTTGCCTGCGCCATTACACTGTATGAAGCTTTCCGGCAGAAAAATGCTGCCGGCCATTATGACCGCGTGAAACTGGGGCCTGAGGAGTATGGGAGGATTATGGGGGAATGGAAAGAAGGTTGATGGTTAATGGTTGATGGTTGATGGACGAGCCCGAAAGATCAGGCAACGCTTGTTTCTGTAGTATAACTTTTAAGCAGCTTGCCTTACAGAGTCATCCATCCACCATCTACTATCCACTATCCACCATCCACCCTCTTCTTCAGCGAATGAATACTCACATTCAACTCATACCCGATGAGCAGGATCATGGAATTGATATAAATAAGGATCATGAGGATCAGGATCGTTCCAATGGATCCGTAGACCTTGTTATAAGTTCCGAATTTATTTACCCAGAAGGAAAACGCGAAGGTGGTAATAATCATCAGTGCGGTAGCCAGCAGGGTTCCCGGGGAATAAAGCCGCCATTTCTCTTTCACGGCAGGTGCATGTTTATAAATATAGGCGATCGCAAAATAAAACAGGGGAATGATCACTACCCACCGGATCGTTTTAAATACGGCCCGCATCCCCCGGTTCCGGATACCCATCTCCCGGAAAATAAACCGGAGTAATTCGTCCTGCGTGACAAGAATAACAATGCTCCCGATCACAAGCAGGATCACGACAAGGGTAAGCCGGACCGCGATAAGCCGGTTATGTAAAAAGTTTCTTCTGGTATAATGGGTAAGCGATTTATTAAAAGAGCGCATGAGCCCGAGCATGGCATTCGATGCATAAAAGAGTGCGATCAGAAAGCCAAAAGAAAGTAATCCGCCCCTCGGCTTATTGAGAAAATCATTCAGAAAATTACTGACCAGCTGATAGGTATTCTGATTGGGTGTAATTTCCCGCGTAAGCATCAGCAGTTGCCGGGTCAATTTTTTTGAAACGGGCAGATAGGGAATCAGGGTGCAGATGAAGATGGTTGCCGCAGGAATCGCCATCAGGAAACTGAATGCAATGGAACGGGCCCGGTCGTTCAGGCCGACCTTCTTTACCTGGCTATTAAAGAAAACGGTGACGTCATAAAGAGAAACACCTTCAAAACCGGGCAGATAGATCTTCCTGGCCCGGTTCGTAATAAAAACATACAGGGAATTGCTTTTTATGATTCTTTCAATCCTTGTCATGGATTTGCTTTGGACTGCTGGCCGATTCTCATTTGCTCATCCAGCGATTGCTGATAGGACCGGGCGTTCTGCAGATGCTCCTGATAGGTTTCCGCAAAATTTGAATATCCTGAAAAGTCGGGTTTGGCAACAAAGTACAAATATTTGGTATCCGGGGCATTCAAAACAGCATCGAGGCTTTCCATGGATGGGGTGCAGATGGGACCGGGAGGCAAGCCGCTGTTGCGATAGGTATTGTAAGGCGATTCAACGCTGAGGTATTTTGCATATACTCTTTTCAGCTCAAAATCCCGCAGGGCGAATTTAACGGTGGGATCTGCAGCGAGTTTCATTCCGGTTGCCAGGCGGTTCAGGTAAACGCTGGCGATTTTCGGTTTGTCTTCCTTCCTTGTCGTTTCTTCTTCCACGATCGACGCCAGGATATAAGCTGTTACCGGATTGAGTTTATGTTCCTCAGCCTTCCGTTTCCGGGCGGCTGTCCAGAATGTGCGATTTGCAATTTCCATCTTTCTGAAAATCCGCGACGGATTTGTGTTCCAGAAATAAGTATAGGTATCGGGCAGAATGGCTGTCATGACCGTATTACTGTCCAGCGCATAGCGCCGCAGCGTATCGTCGTTGTTCAGGTATCTCAGGAATGAAACGGAATCACATTCCAGCTTTTTGCCGACCAGACCCGCAAGGTCTTCCTTTGTTCTCAGTTTGGTAATTACCAGGTTTACCGGCTCCTGCCTGCCGTTCCGTAACATTTTCAGAAGATGAAAAAGACTCATCCCTGATCTGATCTCATATTTTCCGGCTTTAATTTTGGCCGGATAACCTGAGCGGCGGGCCAGCCAGTCAAAAATAGCAGGGTGCCTGATCACTGCTTTCTGCCGGAGGCCATTCATCAGCGTGTCATAAGTGGCCCCCGTATGGATGTAGAGATCATATTTCGGGCCCTGAAAAGAAGTGCCGGGGCCGAATACTAAATAGGCTGCTTCTGCAGCAACAAGCAGGATGATGACCAACCCAAGAAATAGCTTTTTCACCTGTATTTGGATTTGGCTTCAAAATAAACAAAAAACCCTGTCATTCACAGACGGGGTCTTTAAAAATAATATTGTTCAAAAGCTAATTTTTAGGAAGAGGAGCCGGGATATTGCCCGAAGGAACCGAAGTGGGGGAGGCTTTGAAATCCTTAGCCCGGTTGCCGCCTGCTTTGGGTATAATGACCGTGGAGAAAATACAGAACAGCGCCACCACAATCGCCAGGATCCAGGTGCCCTTTTCCAATACATTATTGGTTTGCTTTACTCCCATGAACTGATTGCTGAAGCCGGCAACATTTCCTGTCAGTCCACCGCCTTTGGGGTTCTGTATCAGAATGATCAGTCCCAGTAAAATACAGGCCAGCAGCAAAAGAATTACAAAAAAGATCATGATAAAGAGGCTTTTAATTGCTCAATTCTGGATGCAAAATAACCGCTTTTAGGGGGATAAATCAAACTTAATTTCTGGTAAAGAGCAATGGCATTTTCGTACATCCCCTGCTTGGCCAGTACCTCCGCCATAGTTTCCGTCAGAATATCCCTTTCCTCAATGGAATTGGCCGCAAAATGCCGGATCCGTTCGGCTTCCCGTTCGTCGGTCTTTTCCGAAAAACCCTGCTTCTGGGGCAGTCTTTTCATCACTTTCAGCCAGTCGGTGAAACTCTTTAGCTGCTTTCCGAAACTATCTGCGGGCTGATCCTCCAGCACAAGTTTGATTCCCTGCGACGCAAAATAGTCGATCATGTGATAAGGCGCAAATACGATGGAATCGGCTTTTTTGGCATCGAAAGGAGGGGGGATAACGGCCTCATCGCCGGGGGCAGACGCCAGGGATGGATTGTAAGCAGGCCGGTCGAAAGATTCTGCATCTGTTTCCCGGGCGAATTCCTGATTGACGGTCGGAACAGCGGCTTCTTCCATCGCGTATTCCTGATTAACCGTAATTACCGGCTGCGGCGCTGAGGTAAATTCTTCATTAACGATTGGCTGAGACTGCCGGGCTTCTGCATATTCTTCGTTTACTGTTGGCTCCTGGTATTCTTCGTTGATGGTGGATGGTTGATGGTCGATGGGGGCGTTTTCCTGCGCAGGCTCCCGGTATTCTTCGTTGATGGTGGATAGTTGATGGTTGATGGGAGAGCTTTCCTGCGCAGGCTCCCGGTATTCCGCTTCCGGCGTTGTTTTTTGCGGTTCGCTCTGATCCCGCAGCGGTTCCGGATTTTCCTGTTCCGTAACACGGTAATCCTGCGGCGGTTCTATGTTTTCCGGTTCGGGTGCTTTATATTCCCGGATGGATTCAGTATTGTCCTGTTCCGTTATACTGTAATCCTGCAGTGGTTCTCTGTTGTCCGGTTCCGCTGATTTATATTCCTGAATGGGCTCAGAATGAAAGTTCTGTTCCGGCTCACTAAATTCCCGAGCGGGTTCGGAATAATCCTGTCCGGGTGCGCTAAATTGCTGAACGGGTTCAGTATACTCCTGTGCCTTTATTGTAAATTCCTGCGCCGGCTCAATATACTCCCGGGCTGGTTCACTATACTCCTGTACCGTTTCTTCTTTGTATTCCTCCGTAGGCTCTTTGTATTCCTCTGAAAGCTCCTGATATTTTTCCGGAGCACCATCCTCCTGCTTTTCCGGTTCACTGTATTCCTGCGCCGGGGTTAGGATTTCCGGCTCCTGCGGTTGAAATGTTTCTGTGAAAGCAACGGGTATGGTTTGGGCTTCAGGGGGCTGCTCATTTTGCGGGCTGAAGGATACCGGACTTTCCGTTTCTTCATAAGGCTCTTGTGTGTACTCAGACCCGGGGTTCAGCTCCTCGTTCAGCAATAACTGGAGCCAGACCGGATTATTAAAATACAGCGCCGTTTTTTTTGTTTCCTCTATATAAGCAGGATCCTGCTCTTCTTTTAATTTTTTGGAAAGCAGGAAATGCGCGGCGTTGAATGAAGGGAATTCCGCAATCACCGAATAGATCTCATCTAAGGAAACCTCCTCCAGTTTTTGCTTTCCGAATATGGTATCTAACAGGGATGGCATTCCGCTTGTCATCTGAAATAATATTACCAGTTAGAAAAAAGACGGTTGAAAATATCATCCGTCATGTTGTCCACAATCTGTGTTGTCAGGGCAGCCTGCGCGTCGTTCAGGCTCTGCGACGCAGAGAAATCAAAGTTCCGGCTGATGTCTGTTTCAAAATCCGGCGTGCCGAGTTTTTGTTCATTCAGGCGGTTCTTCAAAGCGATATGTACGGTTACCGTTAACCGGTTTGTGGCAGCAGCCTGGTTCGACACGCCGGACGTACTCACGGAGTAATCGGATATATAGGCCAGCACGTCGTAGTCTGCATCATCCGACTGCACCTGGGTGAGTTTGGTCTGGTTATTGACTTTCTGTTTTAGTTTATCGGTAAGCTGCGGACTCAGTTGCGGATCCACGATCCTTGCCCTGTTTTCTATGAACCCGATCCGGATGGTTTTTACTTCGGGCGGTATCGAAACATCTTTAAAAGAATAGACTTTGCAGGAACCGGCGGCAAAATAAATCATCAGCAGCAAAATTCCCGTTCGCCGGCCGGGAAACAACAACCGGAACCTATTCGTTGATATCATATTCTTTCAGTTTTCTGTAGAGCGTTCTTTCACTGATACCCAAATCGGAAGAAGCATCTTTGCGTTTTCCCTTGTGTTTTTTCAGCGCTTTCACAATCAGCTCTTTTTCCTTGTCCATAATGCTCAGCGATTCCTCCACTTCTTCGTGCTGCTGAATATCATTTCTGTTATTCCCGTTATTGTGAATCATCACCGGTTGCGAATTGTAGGGAACCGGCGGAATTCCCGGCGAATAATGTTCCTGGGGATTGAGCTCTTTCATCTCACGCGTAAACGCATTGTGGGTATCTTCTGCAAGATGCGGATTTTTCAATATCTCCAGAAACATTTTCTTGAGCTCCGTTACGTCCTTCTTCATGTCAAAGAAAAGCTGGTACAGGATTTCCCTTTCGTTGGAAAAATCATTTTGTGCATGCCCGTTTGCCGTGTTCAGTACCATCGGCAGGCGGTTGCCGTTGCTTTCGGGAATGAAGCGGGCGAGTTGGGCCAGTGCAATCAGCTTGTCTTCCGATAATACCGAAATCTGTTCTGCAATATTCTTTAACTCGCGCACATTTCCCGGCCAGCCGTAATTGATTAACAGATTTTTCGCGTCCTCATCCAGTTGTACCGGAGAGGTTTTATACCGCTCTGCAAAGTCTACCGCGAATTTCCGGAACAGCAGGAAAATATCCTCTTTCCGGTCCCGAAGGGAGGGAACGCGGATGGGCACCGTACTCAGCCGGTAATAAAGGTCTTCGCGGAATTTACCGCGATCCGTGAGTTGCAGCAGATCCTTATTGGTGGCAGCGATCACGCGCACGTCCGTTTTCTGAACTTTGGAAGAACCCACGCGGATGTATTCACCGGCCTCCAGTACGCGGAGCAGGCGGGCCTGTGTGCCCAGGGGAAGTTCCCCGATTTCATCGAGAAAAATAGTTCCGCCGTTTACCGTTTCGAAATATCCTTTACGGAAATCCAGGGCTCCGGTAAAAGAACCTTTTTCATGTCCGAACAATTCCGAATCAATGGTGCCTTCGGGAATGGCTCCGCAGTTTACCGCAATAAAAGGATTGTGCTTTCGGGCGGAAAGAGAATGAATGATATGGGAGAATACTTCTTTACCAACGCCGCTTTCCCCGAATATTAAAACGGTCAGATCTGTATTGGCCACCTGGGTGGCAACCGTCAGCGCGTAATTCAGCTCCGCCGAATTACCAATGATACCGAACCTGTTTTTTATTGACTGAAGTTCCATTTTTTTAGTTTTTCGATTCCGGAATCAGCTTTCCGATCAGGGTTGCTCCAGTACATTCCAGAATCTGCACCATGGCATAATCGCCCTTACCCAGCCCATTGCCTTCTTTTGAAAACACCACTACTTTATTCTGGCTGTTCCTTCCCATCCAGTCGCGTTCGCTCTTTTTTGAATCCCCTTCGATGAGTACCCTGGAAATGCTTCCGATATCTTTCCGGTTACTGAACTGTGAAATTTTATTCTGGCATTTCACGATCTCATCCAGCCTTCTTCTCTTTTCTGTTTCCGGTACATCATCGGTATACCGTCTCGCTGCCAGCGTTCCCGGTCTCTCGCTGTAGAAATACATATAACTCATATCGAACTGCGCTTCCTGCATGAGCGAAAGGGTTTCCTGGTGATCGGCTTCTGTTTCCGTGCAAAACCCGGCAATGATATCCGATGTAACGCCACAATCGGGCATCAGTTCCCGGATCCGCCGCACTTTGGCCAGGTACCATTCCCGGGTATAAGTACGGTTCATCAATTGCAATACCCGGTTGGATCCACTTTGTACGGGCAGGTGAATATAGTTGCAGATATTTTCGTGCCGTGCTATCACCAGCAGCACATCATCTGTAATATCCTTTGGATGGGAGGTGGAAAAGCGGACGCGGAGGAGCGGGGAAATCATGGCCACCCGTTCCAGTAACATTGCAAACGAAATGTCCTGCGCATTTGCAGAATACCAGTGATAACTGTCCACATTCTGTCCGAGCAGGGTAACCTCCCGGTATCCCTGCTGAAACAATGCACTGCATTCCCTTACAATGGAATCCGCATCACGGCTTCTTTCCCTGCCACGGGTAAAGGGCACTACGCAAAAGGAACACATATTATTGCAACCCCGCATGATGCTTACAAAGGCATTTACGCCGTTGCTGTTGAGCCGCACGGGGGAGATGTCGGCATAGGTTTCCTCCCTGCTGAGCAACACATTTACGGACTTCTGTCCGCCTTCCGCCGCTTCAATCAGAACCGGAAGCGTGCGGTACCCGTCGGGGCCCACCACCAGGTCAACCAGTTTTTCTTCTTCCAGCAATTTTGACTTCAGCCTTTCCGCCATGCAACCCAGCACGCCGATCAGGAGGCCGGGATTGGACCGCTTGGCCTGGCGGAACAGGTGAAGCCTGCTTCGGATGGTCTGTTCGGCTTTTTCGCGGATAGAACAGGTATTGATCAGCACCAGGTCCGCATCAGCGTAGCTGGCGCTGGCCGTAAAACCGCTTCCGTTCAGTATGGAAGCCACAATTTCACTGTCCGCAAAATTCATGGCACAGCCGTAACTCTCTATATAGAATTTTTTGGGGGGATCTTGTAATCTGGTGGTTAGTACTTCCATGGGCGAATCCCGCATTGCGGGACTGCAAAATTAATTAAAAGAAAGGAGAAATGACAGGATGACAGGAACTGCGAAATTCAGGAGTGAAAAGAGCGGAAGACGGGACTCGAACCCGCTACCTACAGCTTGGGAAGCTGTCGCTCTACCAGGTGAGCTACTTCCGCTTGGATGTTCAACTTTACGCTCAGGAACGTTCAGCTTTTGCACACTCACGAACATTCAGTTTCTGCGAAAGTTTTATCAGCGGCGGCTAAGGTAAGGAGAAACCGAAAAACTTTGCACTGCTCCTGTTCATAAAATTTTCAAATCCAATTTAGCCCGGTCAATCAATACCTTTGCAGCAGACCGCGCCTAATTGAGAAAACCCGGGATTTCCTTCCGGAAAGCTTATTAAATTATACATCTCATGTCCAAAGATCCATTTCAGATCAAGAAATTACTCAACACAAAAAACGGAACCTTTACTTTTTACAGCCTCGCCGAACTGGAGAAACAAGGGCGGAAAATCAGCCACATGCCTTTTTCCATTCGTATCCTGCTGGAGAATGTGCTGCGGAATTTTGATGATTTTGCAATCACGATGGAAAATGTCGAGACCCTGCTGCACTGGGAACCGAAGGGCTCCGACAGGGACATTCCGTTTAAGCCCGCCAGGGTTTTAATGCAGGATTTTACGGGCGTGCCCGCGGTGGTGGACATTGCTTCTCTTCGTGCGGAGCTGGCCAGAAAGGGCAAAAATCCGGATGAGATCAATCCCCTGATTCCGGTGGATCTGATCATTGATCACTCGGTACAGGTAGATTATTTCGGAACCGAATATGCCTATGCCCGGAATATGGATGAAGAATACAAACGCAACCGGGAGCGCTATTCCTTTTTGAAATGGGCGCAGAAATCATTTAATAATTTCAGCGTGGTTCCGCCGGGCATGGGCATCTGCCATCAGGTGAACCTGGAATTTCTTTCCAAAGGCGTGGTGGAACGGCATGGGGAAATTTTCCCGGACAGTCTGGTAGGAACCGACAGCCATACCCCCATGGTCAATGGCATTGGCGTGCTTGCCTGGGGCGTGGGCGGCATTGAGGCAGAAGCGGCTTTGCTGGGTCAGCCGATTTATTTTATCATGCCCGAAGTGATCGGACTTCAGCTGACCGGAAAACTTCCCCCGGGTTCAACAGCTACCGACCTGGTGCTGACCATTGCAGAACTGCTCAGAAAATATGGCGTCGTCGGAAAATTCGTAGAGGTTTTTGGTCCCGGACTCGACGAGCTGACCGTGCCGGACCGTGCAACCATCGGGAATATGTCACCCGAATTCGGATCCACCGTTACGTATTTTCCCATCGATAATAAAACGCTGGAGTATATGCGCAAAAGCAACCGGTCGGAAGAACAGATCAAACTGGTGGAAGATTATTGTAAGGCAAATATGCTCTGGCGAACAGGAGATGAACAGATCACGTATACGGATACGCTTACGCTCGATCTTTCTTCTATTGAACCTTCCGTGGCGGGACCCAAAAGGCCCCAGGATAAAATTCTGCTGAAGAATTTCAGGGACCGGTTCATCGAACTGATGGATCAGACCTACAAACGGAAATATGTAAGTCCGCCGAAACAGTTATCCCGCTGGTTTGCAGAAGGCGGGGGCCAGCCCGTTGCCGCGCCGGCGCCGATGCCCCCAGCAACAGCCATCGAAAAAGAAGAAGTGAACGGGATCAAAGATGTATGGATAACCATCGGTCAGGAAAAATTCATGATATCCGATGGTGCGGTGGCGATTGCCGCCATTACTTCCTGCACGAATACTTCCAACCCCTACGTGATGATCGGGGCCGGGCTGGTTGCGAGAAAGGCCCGGGAACACGGACTGAATATCAAGCCCTGGGTCAAAACATCTCTCGCTCCGGGTTCCAAAGTGGTGACGGACTATCTGGAAAAGGCTGACCTGCTGGATGACTTTGAAGCCCTGAAATTTCATGTGGTGGGATACGGATGTACATCCTGCATCGGCAACTCCGGGCCATTGCCACCCTATATTGCCAAATCTGTGGAAGATTTTGATATGGTCGTGGCTTCCGTATTATCCGGAAACCGGAATTTTGAAGCCAGGATCCATCCGCAGGTGCGCATGAATTTTTTAATGTCGCCCATGCTGGTGGTTGCCTATGCCCTGGCCGGTCGCGTGGATGTGGACCTGATCAACGATCCGATCAGCTACGATCCCAACCAGCAGCCGGTTTACCTGAAAGATATCTGGCCGACAAGCGATGAAATCAACGAGCTGATGAATAAAGTACTTTCTCCGGAAGATTTCGCAAAAAATTACGGGGAGATTTTTGAAGGCAATGAGATCTGGAGAAATCTGAATGTGCCAGACGAAAAATTATACAGCTGGAATAAGGAATCAACCTATATCAAGGAAGCGCCTTTCTTTTATAATATTTCCGATGCCCCGCAGGCCATGCAGAATATTACAGGAGCGCGGGCCCTGCTGGTTTTAGGCGACAGTATCACCACCGATCATATTTCTCCGGCGGGTTCGTTTAATGAGTTGTCTCCCGCCGGAAAATATCTGATCAGCCGTGGCGTGCCGAAAAAAGAATTTAATTCCTATGGCTCCCGCAGGGGAAATGATGAAGTGATGGTGCGGGGAACATTTGCCAACGTTCGCATCAAAAACAAACTGGCGGATAAAGAAGGCGGCTTTACGCGGTTCCTGCCAACCGGCGAAGAAATGTCTGTTTATGACGCAGCGGAACAATATAAAAAAAGCGGAACGCCTCTCGTCATTTTAACCGGTAAGGAATATGGAAGCGGTTCCTCCAGGGATTGGGCAGCCAAGGGAACTTTTCTGCTGGGTGTGCGTGCGGTGCTGGCGGAAAGTTATGAACGCATTCACCGGAGTAACCTCGTCGGCATGGGCGTTCTGCCCCTGCAGTATAAAGACGGAGAAACTGCGGCTGCGCTGGGCCTTACCGGAAAGGAAATTTTTTCCATTACGGGAATTTCGGAAGATATAAAACCACTTTCCCCGGTTCAGGTAATTGCCAGAAAGGAAGATGGAAAAGAAATAAAATTCAATGTAATTGCCAGGCTGGATTCAAAAATAGAAATTGAATACTACCGGCATGGCGGCATTCTGCAATATGTGCTGCGGCAGTTCCTGGAAAAGATCTGATCTGCAATTGAATACAGTCAGCCCGGCAGCATACGGCCTAATCCACAATTTAGCGGCTGCAAATTCGTTTTATATAATTAAAAACCCTTAGCATGAAAAAAAACCTGATATTCCTGTGCGTGAGCCTGATCCTTTGTTTTACCTTTTTCAATTCCTGTAAAAAAGATAACAGCTCTTCTTCAAATAACCTCACAGGCGACTGGAAGTTCGTTTCGGTAACCGTACAAACACAGGCGGACAACCAATATACGGACGGCGGAGTTCTTTACAAAACCACTACCATTTCCAATTATACCAGCACACAGAATGAAGGGACGGTCAGCATCAGCTCGGATGCCATGAAAGCGAATGGAATCGCCTATGCGATTGATTCGAAATTCAAAGGATATAGCTATGAAGATGGAACCCTGGTGGATTCAGTAGAATCTCCTTTTAGTTTCTCCGTTCCGGCTTCGAGCGCCACGGCTTCTTACCAGCAGGTTGGAAATGATTCTTTGTATTTCCCTGGACAGGGTTTATTTGGCGCACCGGGAACCGCTGCGGCAACAGGCGCAAAGTATACTATAAGCGGCAACACTTTTACCATGCAAAGCCATGTAGTGAAGGATTCCACCAATAATTCTTTGGGAGTGCTGATGCAGATACATGAAGTGGCCGATGTTAAAACGGTTTTGCAAAAGCAATAAAACATTCTTTATTCCGACAATTGTTTAAATATTACACGGTTCTTCAGCCAGCTGTTTTTGACGGGAATGATCCAGTTATTTTCGAGTTCTGCCTTTGTCTGAACCGTATTGTTGAAATACAGTGTGTCCGGACCGATAAATCCATTTTCCACGGCGTAAGCCAGCTGCGTGTAGGGTAAAAGCTGAACCTTATCCTTCACCACAAAGGCGAGTGACTGCCTGTCAAATAAATGCACCCGGAATTTTGTTTCGATGGATTTGATCACCCGCACGGAAGAATCCGTACTGCAGCCGCCAACTCCGGTTTCCGTTTCATCGGCCATCAGAATAATGAACTGTCCGAAGAATACCCCGGCAAATCCTTTTACCGGTGTGCCATGGGAAAGCCATTCCTTTACAAAATCGTTCAGGATTTCTTCCAGTTCCAGGACTTCCGGAATGGTAAAGATGCGGCCGGACTGGTAGATCCAAATCCTGGAGCCTGCAGGAAAGGATGTGGGTAGCAGATCCCTGTAGTTGAGATTCATTGGGCGAAATTAACTTAAATTACGATGATCTCCCCGTTCAATAGCTGCACCTGCTTCAGCAGCTGATCGATTGCTTCTTTTCTTTTTTGTATGTCGAGTCCTGCTTTCCGGATTACCGGTTGCAGTTCTTTTGTCTTTTGCCTGATCAGCTGCAGGTTTTCTTTTTCCAGCTTCCGGAGTATTTTCATCTGCTGATCAATCTCCGAATTGATTTCAGATTTTAACTGTTCGGTTTTTATTTTCCGCATGGCCAGGAGCGCAAGTAGTTTATTCTGCAGCAATACGTCGGGAATCAGTGTATCGGCAACCGGGGAAACCGTAAAACTGGCCGGGGGAATATAAGGCACATCCTTCCGATCAACCGTTACCGGAACTTCAGGCTGCATTGCTTTTTCATTGGAGAAATTCCGTACTGCAAGCTGATCGGCATATTGGAGGCGGACTTTTGCTCCTGCTTCATCCTGCAATATCAGCAGTTCCGGAACGGCGGCTAAAACTGGATTTTCCCATTCAGCAGGTGGCCCGGGCGGCATTTCGGATTTCCGTGGCACTTCCTTTTTTTTGGCGGTCTGCGCTTTGGTCCGGACCGCAATTTGAATTTCCTGAATGGTTCCGGTTCGTCCCGTTTTCTCCAAAGCTGAAATAAAACTTATGTTATTTTGAAAAACCATTTTATTCGGTGGCAGCATATTCCTTTCCGGCTGCGGAAATCGGGAAAACGAATGCATGGCAAAGAGGAACAGCGCCGCAATCAGGCTGAAAGACAGTAAGGGTGAAAAAGTTTTCTTTCCGGAGGCAGGCAGGCCCACGAGCCGCCGGACCCGCTCCATCAGTAAACGCGGATTATTCCCGTCTGCGGCGAGCGACAGGGTAGGGAGCAGCTGCCTGAATTGCTCCAGCGTGAGCAGGGCTTCTGCATAAACCGGTGCCGGGTAGTGCCACAATAACACTTCATCGTCGCAGGCATGTTCTCTTTCCCGCGCAACCGTTTTAAAGAAGCAGCGGGCAAAGGGATTGAAAAAGAAAATCGTGCGGAAAACCGTCATCAGAATATTGAAGAGATAATCGTTACGCCGGATATGCGCCAGCTCATGCAGGAGGATGGTCTCCGTCTGTTCCATAGTCAGTCGGTTCAGCAGCGCTACCGGCAGGAGGATCAGGGGTTTGATAAACCCGATCGTCTGGGCACTATCCACCCAGTCTGCCAGCAGGATATTTACCGGTTTGCGTATACCCATCGCCGGGGAAATCCGGTCCGTGAAGGATTGCAAAGGCTCGGAAAACAATTTTCCGTTATGCTTTCTTTTGGCCTGCAGCTGATAAAAACCCAGCGTGTACCGGAGAATCTGAAAAATCAGGATCAGCAGATAAAGGACAGAGAGGGAAGATAAAAGCGGATCAATAAATCCGGCAATCCGGATAGTGGCAAAAGAAAGCGAAGTCCATGCTATAATGCGCACCGGAAAAATCAGGGAGGAAATCAGCGAATACAGGAACCAGCAGGTTCCCAGCAGGCATAACATGCCCGCGAGGTTATAGCGGACAGCGGCAGAAAAGCGTTTGTGGTTCCCCGTTAGCAGCCAATAGACCAGCCAGAGTATGCCCATCTGCCAGATCCCGTTGAGCAGGGACCAGGCCAGGGCGGCCAGGCTGCTGGTATTCAGAAATGAAAGCATGTTATTGCTTTTTCAGGTTATTGAGCAGTTGCTGTATCTCTTCGAGTTCCTCCGGAGAAGCCTTGTGATTTCCCAGTGCATGCAGCACGAGTTCCGTGGAAGATCCGCCAAAGAGTGTGGTGATCATCTTCCCAATTAAATGTTTCTGGGTTTTCTCCCGGCTCACTTCCGGATGATAGATATGGGTCTTGATGGAATCATCCCGGCCCACCAGCCCTTTTTCATGCATGATCTGCATCAGCTTCAGCGTGGTGGTATATCCCGCTTCCTTGGTCTTGGAAAGTTCCTCATGCACTTCCCGGACACTGGCCGTATTCCTCTCCCATAAAATCCGCAGGATCTCCAACTCACTTTCGGTTGGCTTGATGTATTTCGTAGTTCCCATGGTATCTTATTTAATTCAGGCAAAATACGATAATATTCGTAAAAGAACGGTCATTTTAACACAAAACTTACATTTGTAGTCCGGTCCGTTACGGATCGGTAAATTTTTTAAAAATTCTTTATGGCAGATCTCCATGAACCCGGGCACTATGCTGCGAAATATAAAATTCCGGAAGGTAAATCCGTGAATCTGAAAGACTGGCTGACGGATGATGACGACAAACCGCTAACCAAAACGGAGGGGGAGAACCAGCTGAAATCGGATATCCTGAAATTATCCGGAATCCAGGAAAAGTTGTATGCGGATAACCGGTATGCCGTGCTGCTGGTGATCCAGGCCATGGATGCCGCCGGCAAGGACAGTGCGATAAAGCATGTCATGAGCGGTCTGAACCCGCAGGGTGTGCAGGTCACTTCCTTTAAAACGCCCAGTCATCTGGAACTGGAACACGATTTTTTGTGGCGTCATTATATTTCCCTGCCGGCCCGCGGCATGGTCGGTATTTTCAACCGTTCCCAGTACGAAAATGTGCTGGTCACGCGCGTTCATCCGGAATACATCCTGAATGAAAATTTACCCGGCATCACGGATACCGGAAAAATTGATAAGAATTTCTGGGACAGAAGGTTTAAACAGATCAATCATTTTGAAAGAACGCTGGTGGAAAACGGAACCATTATTCTCAAGTTCCATCTGCACGTTTCAAAAAAGGAACAGAAGAAAAGGTTCCTGGAGCGGCTCGATGATCCGGCGAAGAACTGGAAGTTCTCCTCTGCGGATCTGAAAGAAAGAGCACTTTGGAAAGATTACCGGAAAGCTTATGAGGATATGCTGGAGAATACTTCAAAAGATATTGCTCCCTGGTTTACCATACCCGCAGATGACAAGTGGTTCACGCGGCTCATCATAGCGAATATCATCGTGCATGAGCTAAGCAAAGTGGATCTGCACTATCCGGTGCTGAGCAACGCGCAAAAAGCAGACCTGGCGAAGTCAAGATCGGAATTAATGAAAGAGGGAGAATAATTGACAATTGACAATGGACAATTGACAATTGACAATTGATAATGGACAATTGATAATGCACAATTGATAATGCGTGTACTTCACTGTCAATTGTCAATTGTCCATTGTCAATTTACTTCACTGTCAATTGTCAATTATCCATTGTCAATTTATCTAACGTCTTGCTTTCCACAACCACAATCTTCTCCGTTTTTTGCTTCACTTTTACATCGTCTTCCTTTGCCGCCTGTATCTGGGCCAGGGTGGGTGCAATGACCAGGGAAACGATGGACATCAGTTTGATGAGGATATTCATGGAGGGACCGGAAGTATCTTTGAAGGGGTCGCCCACGGTATCTCCGGTAATGGAAGCTTTGTGCGGTTCTGATTTCTTGTAGTGGACCTCTCCGTTTATTTCAACACCTTTCTCGAAAGATTTTTTTGCATTGTCCCAGGCGCCGCCGGCATTATTCTGGAACATCCCCATCAACACGCCGCTCACGGTAGCGCCGGCTAGAAATCCTCCCAGGGCTTCGGGGCCCAGCAGGAATCCGATCACCAGGGGAGAAAGGATCGCAATGGCGCCTGGCGCCATCATTTTTTTAATGGAGGCATCCGTGGAGATGGCCACGCATTTATCATATTCGGGTTTACCTGTTCCTTCCATGATTCCGGGAATGGTGCGGAACTGCCGCCGCACTTCTTCCACCATGGCCATGGCTGCCTGACCAACGGCCCGGATAGCCAGGGAGGAAAAAATAAAGGGGATCATGCCGCCCACAAAAAGGCTGGCCAGTACTTTTGCTTTGTAAATATCAATGCCCGTAATGCCGGCCACTCCAACGAATGCGGCAAATAACGCCAGGGAAGTCAGCGCTGCAGAAGCAATGGCGAAACCCTTTCCGGTGGCAGCCGTGGTATTTCCAACGGCATCCAGTATATCTGTTTTTTCCCGCACTTCTTTGGGAAGCTCGCTCATTTCGGCAATGCCCCCGGCATTATCGGCAATCGGTCCGAAGGCGTCAATGGCCAGCTGCATGGCCGTGGTAGCCATCATACCCGCTGCGGCAATGGCAACCCCGTACAAACCGGCGCAGGCAAAGGAGCCCCAGATACCGCCGGCGAGAACGAGAATGGGCAGACAGGTGGACTCCATTCCGATGGCGAGTCCGCCGATCACATTGGTTGCATGTCCCGTGGACGACTGACGGATTATGGAAAGAACGGGCCTTCTGCCGATGGCCGTATAATATTCTGTGATCAGGCTCATGAGGGTTCCTACCGCAAGACCTACCCCGATGGCCCCAAGAACACCCCATTTGGTAAATTCAATTCCCCGGAGAACCATGGTTTCGGGAAGAATATAATATACAAGTCCTACGGAAGCGATCGCCGTAAGCACAATGGAACCCCAGTTGCCCATATTGAGCGCCCGCTGCACGCTTGTCGTGCTGATGGTCGCATTTTCACTGATTTTTACAAACAGGGTGGCCACAATGGAAAAAAGAATTCCAACGCCGGCAATCAGCATGGGGAGCAGGATCGGCGACATACCGCCGAATGCATCATCCGACTGGGTTTCCTGTCCCAGCACCATGGTGGCGAGCACCGTAGCCACATAAGATCCGAAAAGATCCGCGCCCATTCCGGCCACATCACCCACATTATCACCTACGTTATCGGCAATGGTAGCGGGGTTACGGGGATCATCCTCCGGAATGCCGGCCTCCACTTTTCCTACGAGATCTGCGCCTACATCGGCAGCCTTGGTATAAATGCCGCCGCCAACACGGGCAAAAAGCGCGATAGATTCAGCACCCAGGGAAAAACCGAACAGCACTTCGATGGTAAGCAGCATTTCCTCCGAATTGGCCGCCGCATCCGGAGCAAAAATGGCCTTTAATATGATAAACAGGCCGCCGATGCCCAACACCGCAAGACCCGCCACGCCCAGACCCATCACGGAACCACCGGTAAAAGACACTTTCAGGGCCTTGCTCAGGCTGCTGCGCGCTGCATGTGCCGTCCTGACGTTGGCCCTGGTAGCCACGCGCATACCGATATATCCGGCAGTAGCGCTTAAAACAGCGCCAAGAATAAAGGAGATGGCGATAGCCCAGTGGGAGTGGGGATTGGTCGTGGCCATGAAGCCCAGCAATAGGGCCACGATTACTACAAAATAACCCAGGATCTTCCATTCTGCTTTCAGAAAAGCCATCGCGCCTTCGGCGATATGCCGGCTGATCTCTTTCATACGGTCGGTGCCTTCTTCCTGCCTGGAAACCCATTTGAATTTCACGAAAGTGTACAGCAGGCCAATGATTCCCATAAGTGGTACCAGATAAATCAGTTTGTCCATGGTAAGTAAGTCTGAGTTTTTAAGGGAGGCAAAAATAGTGGAAAACAGTTAAAACCGGGCTAAATGTTCCGGGTAAATTGCAGGATATTCGTATAAAGATCAGGATATTATTCCCATTTTTCCAAAAAATACATAACTTCGCGCTCCATTTTTAATGGCAGGAGATCCCGGCAGCGGGAAGGATCCTGATTGCCCAAATGGCCCCCTAAGTGATCTGCCCGTGCAGATCCGCCAGCAGGGTATCATATAAAACCTCATCATAAGATGCCAAAGGTTAAAACAAATTCGAGTGCCAAGAAAAGATTTAAAGTCACCGGCACCGGAGAAATCACATTCCAGAAAGCTTTCAAGCGGCACATCCTCACCAAGAAATCAAAGAAGCGCAAACGGCTCATGAAGAAGAAAGGCACTGTTCACCATGCCAACCAGGACTTCGTGAAAAGGCTGCTGAGATTAAAGTAAGCAGCCCGGCTTTAAATTTTTTACTTTTAACTTTTAACTTATCATCATATGCCACGTTCAGTAAATGCGGTTGCTTCCAGGGCCCGCAAAAAAAGGATTCTCAAACAGGCCAAAGGCTTCTACGGCAAGCGCAAGAATGTTTACACCGTTGCCAAAAACGTATTGGAGAAGGGGCTTACTTATCGCTATGTCGGCCGTAAACTGAAAAAAAGGGAATACCGCGCTTTATGGATTGCCCGTATCAATGCAGCGGTTCGTGAAGAAGGGCTTACGTATTCCCGTTTTATTCACCTGCTGAATGAAAAGGGTGTCAGCCTGGACCGGAAAATGCTGGCAGATATCGCCATGAATGAGCCGGAAGCCTTCAAACAACTGATTTCCTCAGTAAAATAAAGGATTTTGAAATTTTCAGAGGTTTCTTAAAAGTTCCGTACATCTTTTAAGAAACCTCTTTTATTTTGCGATTGTTTTCAAAAAATTACATTTGTACCTGAAATTTCTTCACTTCTAAAACTTCCAGCCATCATCAACCCGAACGAATCCATGAACAACAGCTACGCTGACCTGGTGAAGCAGACTTTTAATTTTCCCCAGGAAGGTTTCGAGGTGAAGGAAAATTATCTTGAATTCAATGGGGTTGATATCAAGGCCCTGATTGATAAATACGGAACCCCCCTCAAGCTTTCCTATCTCCCGAAAATCGGGATGCAGATCAAAAAGGCAAAAAAAATGTTTGCCACGGCCATGGCGCGTCACCGGTATGAGGGCAAGTATTTTTATTGCTACTGCACCAAGAGTTCCCAGTTCTCCTATGTGGTGGAAGAAGCATTGAACAATGATATCCACCTGGAAACTTCCTATGCGTACGATATCGAGATCATCAAAAAACTCTATGCGCGCAAGAAGATCAACAAGGATATTTATGTGATCTGTAATGGCTTTAAACAGAAACCCTATACCAGCCGCATTGCTTCCCTGCTGAATGCCGGCTTTAAAAATGTGGTGCCGATCCTGGACAACAAGGATGAATTGCTGCACTACAAGAAATCGGTGAAAGTGCCTTTTAAACTGGGCATCCGGGTGGCGGCGGAAGAAGAGCCGAACTTTCCCTTCTATACCTCCCGCCTGGGTTTCCGGCCACGCGATGTACTGGAATTTTATGTGGACAAAATTGAAGGGAACGAAGACCGCTTCCAACTGAAAATGCTGCATATTTTCCTGAACAAAGGAATCAAGGATGATATCTATTACTGGAGCGAGCTGAATAAAGTGATCAATCTTTATTGCCAGTTAAAAAAGATTTGCCCCGAACTCGACTCCATCAATATCGGAGGCGGTTTCCCCATCAAGCATTCCCTGGGATTTGAATACGATTACCAGTTCATGATCAATGAAATTGTGGGCAATATTAAAAAAGCCTGCAAACGGAGTCACGTACCCATGCCGAATATCTTTACCGAGTTCGGAAGTTATACCGTTGGTGAAAGCATGGCGCACATCTATAGTGTTATCGGACAGAAAATGCAGAATGACCGCGAGATCTGGTATATGATCGATTCATCTTTTATTACCACCCTGCCGGATACCTGGGGTATCGGAGAGCGTTTCCTGATGCTGCCCATCAATAAATGGGACGTGGAATACCAGCGGGTGGTGCTGGGCGGAATTACCTGCGACAGCCACGATTACTACGACTCCGAAGAACATATTAACGAAGTGTTCCTGCCCAAGCTGAACAACGGGGAACCGCTTTATCTGGGATTTTTTCATACCGGCGCTTACCAGGATCAGATCAGCGGTTACGGCGGCATCAAGCATTGCCTGATCCCTTCGCCAAAGCATGTTTTGATGAACTACGATAAGAACGGGAAACTGGTAGACTGGCTGTATGCCAGGGAACAGACCGCCCAGAGCATGCTGAAGATCCTCGGATATAAATAAGCGTTTGTTTTTTAGAAAGGGGAGGAGCTAATGCCTTTTCAGCTTGTATTTCTTCATTACTTTCTTGCTGTTGAAATATTCATTCAGCTGTTCCTCCGTCATATTGCTGTTTTCATCTATGGGCACTTCGATCAGCTGAATCTGAATCTGTTTCATTTCACTTTTCAGCGTATTTATTTTCTTTACAATATCCATGTCCCGGTCGCCGGACAAGGAGTTTTCGTGTAACTGATATTCGAGCCTTTTGATAGAAGAGCGGATGAGGGAGGCCGAGTTTTGCTCCGCAGTTCGCGTCGGCGCCACGGCTTCTTTTACCGGAACCAGGGCAACCCCTGCGCTGGGAAGTATCCTGCCGGTATTTTGCGCCGCGGGACTGGCAGCGGAAGAAAAAACAGTTCCGCCAAGAGCGGATGAAGCGGTCGTGAGGTCAAATGTCGTACGTGTGCTCTTTGTATTCTTTACTCTTTTATCCAGTTGCAGGAATGAATATTTCAGCTGCAGCACATACATGGATACCGCCTTCACCGTTCGCTGGTATTCCTGCAGCATTACCGGGTAATTAAGGGCATCTTTCACGTATACTTTCACTGTGGCTGTATCCTTCGCGTAAAATTTATTGACTCCGATGAAGCTGAGCAGGACCAGCCGGCTTTTGCCGCTGTCCGAATCCCGGATAAAATCATAGGAAGGACTCCACACGAAATCATCATCACATTTTTTTACGATCGTATAATTCTTAATGGGCACATTGGAATAGAAACTGATGGCTTCCACCGGGAAACTGCCTTCATCGCACTCAATTCTGAAATTGACCGTATCGCCCTCATCAATATAAAGGGTGCTGTTTACCGTAGGCTTCAAACGGGAGGGAATGATTTCCGTGGTAAAAAACAGGATCGTAAAGGAAGTATCCACCCGCTCGGCCGGATTGCGCAGGTTCTGTACGCCGACGGTAACCTTATAGGGATAATCGTATTTTAATCTTCCGGAAAGGAAATAGGATTTGTCGGCCTTAAAGGACAGCAGACCGTTATCCTTATTGATTTTCAGTCCGAGGGGTGAATTCCGGAGGTACCAGAAGTAATGGCTCGGATTCTTATTGATCTCCAGGTTATAGTTCATGGTGGAGTCCACATGCAGCGTCAGGTAGGGATTCAGGTTGCGAATCCTCAGCACCGTGTCCTCCGTTTCACGAAGGGAATCAAGTACGGTTCTCCGGATGGAGTCAACTACGGATGGTAAACGGGTGTCGGGGACCTGGGCAGAACCCGGCATACTAAACAGCATCCCAAGCATAACCAATCCCGCATATGTCCAAAACCTGGATTTATTCATGGATAACCCTGGAGAAATGAAGCCCGAAATTAACTAAGCAAGCCAAGACTACAAAGTCATATAAAAAGAAATCCCTTCCAGGAATGGAAGGGATCAAACAAAACCAACTGCATACAAGCATTTTAGCTTCGTGCACTGGTCAATATTAATCCGGTATTAGTCAATATTAATCTGACGTGCACCCTGCTTAACTTCTTCTTTCTTCGGAAGCAGGAGTTTTAACAAACCGTTTTCATATTTCGCCTGTATTTGGTTTACGTCAACGCCATTTTCTATGGAGAAACTGCGTTTAAAACTTTTGTACGCAAACTCCCGGCGGATGGTTTTATAATCATCCGATGCAGGCTTTTCTTCCTTCTTCTCGAAACTGATGGTCAGCAGGTCCTGGTCCACCTGAATTTTAAAATCTTCTTTTGCACGGCCGGGAACATTCAGTTCAAGATGATAGGCGTCCTGCGTTTCGTGGATATTTGTTTCAGGGAACTGAAAAAAATCCTGGCCAAATGATTTGGCTACGGAGGGAAATTCATTGATGAAACCATCCAGAAAATTTCCATAAGGCCTGTTGTTT
>Ga0105240_10002242_pt1 | contig 31401 bp, 22 predicted proteins | sample KBSC54metaG_FD_80426 | JGI IMG/M metagenome (GOLD analysis project Ga0105240, IMG submission 80426) | Corn rhizosphere microbial communities from Kellogg Biological Station, Michigan, USA - KBS C5-4 metaG | ecosystem: Host-associated > Plants > Roots > Rhizosphere > Soil | place: Michigan, USA... | reverse complement strand
TGACCGTACAATAGCCGACCGACTGCACATTCAGTCCCTTCGGCAGCGATAGTCCGCTCTCGATATCCGAATGGGTCATGACGCTGATCTTCCGGGTGATCGAAAGATTCAGCCGCGTCCCGGAATAATTGATCAATTGCATATCCTTCCGCAGGCTAACCGAGCTGTGTGTCTTCTCCGTCACATCCCATGGCTCCGTATCGAATGGCGCTGGCGTCTTCCAGTTGGCAAACTCCATCTTGGCGCCCGGTGGGAAGAACAGCGAAAACTTTCCACCTTCCGGCCCCAGCCATAGCCTGTTCTCGCCTCCATAGGCATTCATATGCGGGTCCGGCTTCCCTTCGAATGCCTTGTAGTGGATCCACCCGAAACTGACACCCGTGTCCCCCGCGGAGCTCGACGTAAACACCTTGGCCTGGTACTTCGGCGAAACGACTACCCTGGCATCGCCATTACTAAGCACGATGACGCTGTCGTGCTTCTGCAGGAATTCAAGGTCGTATCCAAACGTACCGCGGTCATAAGTGGCTTTGCGGTTATCGTTGCAAGCGTATAGCATACAGATGAAACAGCACAGGCAGGCAAATCGTTGCATAGGCAGCATTTTTGCAGCCTAAGTTACCTATTTCCGCCGGAACTTCTTGTCGAAATGCCACGTCGCCGGGAGCATCCAAATTGGTCCTCAACGCTGCGGATAGAACGCAGGGTGTCTCTCTATTTTTACGGCCTGATCCTTGCTTGCAATCGGTATATAAAACCTTATCAAAGACATGAAGACAAGAGATGCGAATCTTATCCGGGAGATCAGAGACTATCTCGACGACAATCTGTACAAAGAAATTTCCGTATCGGATCTGTGCCGGCGATTCACTATTAACAGGGAAAAGCTGCAGAGAGGTTTTCACGAAATGGTGCAGTCGACAGTTCATGCATACGTTATCAGGCGGCGTGTGGAGCAGGCCGCTCAACGGTTGCTTCAATCCGATGACTCTATAAAAGCAATAGCATTAAGCAGCGGATATAAAAAACAACGGAGTTTCAATAAAACTTTCAAGAGCATTTTTCATCTTACGCCCGCTGCTTATCGCCGGCTGCATCAACAAGTCGCCGAAACCGGCATATAAGGCGTGTTCGGATACCGAAAATCTGCGTTTGGTAAACCAACTAAATTTGCTTCCTACCGCATTGATAACGTATTTTGCAGAACACCGCTTTCGTCTACGATCCACCCTAATCGTCTGAATACAACTCTACATCCTTCTCCACTCGGTTAGCAGCATTATAAAAACCTATTTTTTTACAGCTATCAAGGCACAAACCTTATGCTATGAAGTCTCTATTACACCGGCTCATCCGGTTGGACTACCTCATCCATCTGAAAAGTACGGGCACGCCCGCACACTGCGCGCAAAAGATCGGCATTTCCGAACGCAGCCTGTACGATTACCTGAAGATCCTCAAGGAAATGGGAGCGCCCATCAAGTTCTCGCGCAACCGCGGCACCTATTATTACAATGAGGAGGGAAGGTTTCGTATATCCTTCATTTCCGACCAGGTATATCAGAGCGTCGACGAGTTGATCGCGATGGGTTAACGATGCGCCCGCGCATGCGGCTCAGCGTTGCGGGGGCCATGTCCAGGTAGGATGCCACGTCCTGCACGGGTACGTCGTTGATCAGATCCGGTTGATGTTCCAGCAGGTACAGGTACCGTTCGTATTTCGTAAGCCTCCGGATATTGCGGGCATGGACGTGCCATACCCGGAGGTATTTATTGGTGAGGATGCGTCCGACGACGTTGAATTCGACGAAGGTTCGGAAGAGATGGTCGTATTCCTCGTAACTGATATAAAACAGGCGCGAGTCCTTCAGTGCCTGCATGTAGTCGATACCCGGCGTCTGGTCGTAGAAGCTGTCGATCGAGACCACCGTTTCGTTCGGGCCGAAAAACCAGTCCGACACCTTTTTATTGTGGAGCATATAATAGCACTTCAGCAACCCCGTCTGTATGAAATAGATGTTCGAGCATACCTGCCCCGCAGACAGTAGATACTCTTCTTTTTTTAAGGTGGTGCTCTTAATAACGGCTCGCAGACGATCGAGACATCTTGCCGACAGCGGCCATCCTCCGGATACCGCAACGGCGTTTAGAAAGGACAACAATTCTTCCATGATGTGAAGGTTTAATGGTTAACAAACAGTTCAGCGCATTCATACCGCAGTACCGTATGCGCACTACCAAATTGCACCAAACTTTGCAGAATTCCAACTGCCGTTCACCTTATTTGACATTTGTCATTTTCGCACAAATCCCTTCTTTCCAACCGCGCTTTGCCGTATCTTCAACCATCCGCCAATTTTTTCATCACCTTAAAACCTTATCAAATGGAACGGTACCTGGTAGTTTTAAAAAGCTTCAAGAGAATGCCGGCCGGGCTCGAGCGGGCCTATCTGGACAACGTCGAACGCATGACGGTCTGCAAAAATCAGATCATCCAACACCCCGGCGCGGTTACGGACGCTATTTATTTTATAGAGAAGGGAGCCTATAGGCTATATGAGGACCGTGAAGGTAACAACTTCACATATGGCTTTAGAATAGAGGACGATTTTATACTTGCCCTCAAAGAGCTCAACCCCGACCCGAGATATGTCGATGGGATCCAATCGCTGGAGGATGGCGTTCTTTGGCGAATACCGGGCAGTCTGATAGCAGATCTTCAAAATGAATCGATGCATTTCCAATTTCATTATAGGATCATCATGAGTAGAGACGCTGTCCATTCACGACAATCGATGCGTTGCTCCCTACGCGATGGTGGCTCCGACAATTACCGCTCGCTTTCCAAATATTCGCCGCGGCTGCTGCAACGAATTCCCATCCCCTACCTGGCCGAATTTACCGGCATACCCGAAAACCTCTTCCGGCATCTGCATTCCAGCAGCATCAATCTGAACCTATCGACCAAACGGAGACGGAAGCGATAAAGGCCTTCCCTGCCCAAACCCGCTGTTTTAACTACCCTCATATCGGTTCACCATTAAACCAATCCCAATGCGCACCATTCCCCTTCACCGCACAATCCCTGTATTATTATTAATCATTCTGTTCTCGGCCTGTCAAAAACGACAGGACAAAAGTCCAGCAAGCCCTCTTCCCGCTGAAATCCAATCCGCCCGCATCTTTTTCGCTAACACCGTCCTCTCTTCCGCCCTGCCGCCCGCCACCGCCAACTACCGTGCCCGGCTCACCAAAACGATCCGCTGGGACCTCGCCCAGACCACACTTCTCTCCGGCCAAACCACTGTCATTGCCCCCGTCCAATTTACCGGCCCCATCTATATAACTTCCGATCTTTCTCCCAGCACCGCGTTCGACCTCGGAAGCCTCACCCGCCTGGTCATTTCCTGCGATTCGAACAACGTATTCCGTTACGGCTTGCTCACCTATATTCCCGATAGCACCGCGATCACCAGCCAATCCTTCAACTCGGGTATCCTACTCTACGAGGACTGGCAGGGCCACTCTCTTTCCGCGCCACGCCGCTTCGCACGGCGAACAACTTCTCTCGCTACCGCCGACAACAAACAAGTCGACGTCGTCCAAAACATCCAGGTATGCAACACAATCGACGGGTATAATTATGCCCCCGATGACCCCGCAGGCGGCACAACCACCTGGTCGGAGACCAGCTGCAACACCTACAGCCTTCCCGCCACGACCACCGGCCCCACCCTCGGCCCCGGCAGCCTCCCAGGCATTCTCGGCCCCAAGCCGATTCCGCTTACCATACAGCTTTCGCCGCCAGTCAGTCCAATAGGTAACATCATCGACTATTTCAAATGCTTCACTCCCGGCGATGGTAGTGGCCACAACTTTACCGTAACGCTTGCCGTTGAACAGCCGGTCCAAGGATCAAGACAGCCATGGACCTTTACCCAAGGCGGGGTTTCAGGAAGCCCCGCAACCGGCAATCCCTTCATGGTAGGCCATACCTGGCTTATCTTTACAGAGAGCACCGCCTACGGTACTATCACCAGAAATGTTGGGTTCTACCCGCAAAGCTTTGTCTCACCTCTAGCCCCTTCCGCCCCAGGGATATTAGGTGACGACGAAGGCGCAGACTATGACATTGCGCTGACCATGACAGTGAACAGTGATCAATTCTTCAATATGATGGCATATGTGGGTCAGGGAAACAGTGCTGGATATCAATACAACCTCAATAGTAACAATTGCTCTACATTTGCACTGGATGCCCTCGCGACAGGTGGGGAAGCCCTCCCATCAACTATCGGCACTTGGATGCCCAACGGTCAGGGCCTCAACCCTGGTGACCTGGGTGAGGATATCCGCAACATGTCGCTGTCCGGCAATATGACGCGCAGTACAGTGAGCAACTTCCATCCAAATACCGGAAATTGCAATTGATGTCCCGAAGAAACCTACATACATGAAGCTACCGTGTCTAATTCCCCTTATCATTTTTGGAAAGCTCGCTATTGGACAAACACTGCGGTGGGATGGGGCGACCGAGTGGAGGCTCTATAATATTTCCACCAGTCGCAGTAAGGAATTTTATCCCGATTCCATTTCTTATTACAAATACATAAGCATTAACGGCGATACCATCCAACGTTATTTTAATGCGATCCATCAAATTCCAGCTAACCAGACACAAGGAATTGCGTGGATGGGCGATTATTGGGCATCATTCAACTTCAGGGACTCTCTTAAAATCATAAGGGTTAGCCGTTACGGCGGCTTTTTCCAAGATATGCAAACTGGACTGTATTATGAGATTCCAATTGATATGCGAGCCTCGTGGCAGCTTTACTTTACACACCTATTTCTAGCTGTTAAAGCGCAATAGTATGTTTACTAGATGCAATAAAATAATATGGTCGGCCGTAATATATGCAACTTGGGCATTTCTCCTCATATTGATAAATCGATCACAAAAAGAGGGAGTGATTTCCATTGCCGGAGTTCTTTTCATCCTCGATTGGCTTATTTTCGGGATCCTCGGTATCATTGCATTCTTTTTGCGCAAAGCGAGAATTTTAAGAACCACTCAGTTCGGTTATGTTTTCTTAGGTGTCGCAAATCTAGCCAATGCCATTTGGGGAGCATCAGTCTTGTGGAGCAATAGTACCGGAGACGCCGACATGACAGCCGTCTGGTTCCAGTTAGGGGCTACGCTATGCATTTCGTTTCTAATATTGACGGATATATTTTTATATTGAATTCATAATTGGGAAAGACCCAATTGGAGAAGTTCATAACAAGAACACCCAACCTCTCCGAGGCCGGCGCACATTCCAACAGAAACCGCCGCTTTCACATATCCTTCCTTTTGAATTTCCTATCGAAATGATAACTTGCCGACAGCATCCAATACCGGCCCAAGATGTTCGTCAATGCCTCGGAACTGACATTCGCTACATTTGAGTGCGTGAAACCAGATGTTGCATTTAGGATATTGTTGTACTGAAATTTTACTACGAGCTTATCGTGAATTAACATGCGGCTGATACTAGCATTCCATAATAAAACTGAAGTATTCTCGTTGAATGCAGCAGTCTTCTCCTGCCAAGTGTAAACGGCATTAGTATTGATCTCTAAGTTTCGAACAAAAAACAAACTAACAGATCCCTGATGATCTTGGGACCAGTATCGGACCCGCACCTCAGGGTTGACACTGCTGGTCTGCTCGAAATACTTAAATTTACTATTCAGTTGCAATGAATATTTATCTGCCACATATTTGCTCAGGAGGATTCCCGCTTCACCGGTATAAGCATCATTTTGATTCAGTTCCGTATTTAAATAGTTAGGAGTGCGAGAAAAGGCAACCGCGGTATGCAAGCCTGCATTGAATCCCCGAATCGTCTTGTTAATTGAAAAATCCGCTCCTGTCGTTCGCCCGCCGCTAACATTCACCCACTGGCTTACCTGACGACCAAGACTGTCCGTTATCGTCTTGTTACTGATACTGTTGCTCGTTAATGCTAAATTGACATTGAAAATAACCAGCCATGTCTTTAAACTGCGAAATTCGATATCCACATTGTGGTTAATGCTCGGGCGAAGGTTCGCGTTGCCGACCAGAATGTGCAAAGGGTCGCTATTATTTTTCAACGGCTCCAATTGGCTTGGTGTGGGTTGCTGGCTTGCCGAAATATAATTAATGCCGAAATTAATATTTTGATTTAGAACAAAGTTTAAAAAGACTCTCGGTGACCAATTGAAATAACGGAGGTGAGTTAAACCACCGGAAGACATGTCTCGCTGGTTATAACGGTAGGCAACCCAATCATTTCCAACGGTATAAATAATCTGCTTGCTTTTGCCTTGTAGATTTACCGTCGCCTTCTGTTTTATCAGTTGCCCACTTAGGTTACTGCTAAGGCTGTCCACTGCCTGCTGATACTTGCCATCGCCCCGATCAAGAGTCGCTTCAAGAGACTGAGTGTTTATTAACGATGCCCAATAACTAAATGCTAAAGCTGCATCCTTCCATAACGGTTCCACAAAATTAATACTGCTAGTCGCGCTGACAGCGCGCACTGCAATCTGCTTTCTTTGATCAACTGTATCCTTAATAAGCAGCGATCCAGTTCGTTGATAAAAATTGTTTGTCGAATATAAAAACCCTTCAGTCAGGTTGTCATATTTTGTCGCACCTATGCTGGCCGAAAGCAGCCTTGACGGTTGATTTCCCATTTGAGTTTTCAAGCCTATTTCAGTTCCAATATTTCGCTGGCTCACTTTGTCGTTGATCGTCCGCTGACTCTCATTCGCAACTGTGTCATTAAATGCGCTGCCGCCACTTGCGTTAAAGCAATTGACTCCCTGTGTATTAGAGGCATGAAATGCAAATTTAAATGCTGACCTTTTATTTACATTCAAATCATATACTCCATAAAGCCGATGCTGATCCTGCTCGTTGATCGATTGACTTTCTTGTGATAGCCTATACACACCATCCGGTTGCATTTGCAGGCTCCTAGTAGCGGTGACCGGCTGCGTAAAAAAATGACCATATTGATAGTTACCAAGCAAATGATCGTCCCCTTTCCTCCAAGTATCAGCATAGTGCAAGGCCGCGGCCGTAAACTGAGGAGTTCCCACGCCAGCTGAAGCGCCCAACGGATCAGTGCCTCCATTCAAAAAACCTACAGAGGTACCCGAATTATTCGCCATTCCAAGAACACCTGTATTTGAACTAAGTCCCAATATCGTAAATTGTTCTTTGCTATGGAAGGCCGCCAGGGCGGCATTGACGGCGTGGTATCCACCCGTATTCCCTCCGGCGCCAGCATTGCCAAAATATCCCTCCTTGGCACTCTCCTTCAGAACCAAGTTGATCGTCTTTGTTCGCGCGCCATCGTCAACTCCAGTAAAAACTGCCTGATCACTTTTCCGATTGATAATTTGCACGCGGGCGATTTTATTGGCATCAAAATTCCGGGTTACCATTTTCGGGTCGGTGCTAAAAATATCTTCCCCATCAACCAATAGGTTTTGAATTATCTCACCATTATAGGTTATGACTCCATTTTGATCGACCTGCAAACCAGGAAGGCGTCTCAGCATCTCCTCGATTGCACCATTTCGCTGCACCCTAAAATTACGAGTATTGTATTCCAGCGTATCCCCTTTCATACGCGGTTTTAGTACCGCAGTAACTATTGCAGCCTGCAGACTGTCCGTTTTCATAGCTATCGTATCCGTCCGCCGCGCCGAATCGGACTGATTTTGACCATAAGCACAACATTCTGCCAATCCAAAAAGCGTAAATAATAAGATCGGTTTAAGTGTTTGCATAAAGTTCGTGGAAATACGAACCGGAAAATTATTCCTATTCCCCGCGAGGCCAACGCAGTGAAATCGTCTACCTTTCGGAGCAGGTCATTTGCTGCTGGATAGTAAGTTTTAGCATGTTTTTGCCTTTTCATAACACGACTAGAAAAGACACCCTAATGACCCTCACGATTAGAGAATACCTTGATAATAGCCCCATGATGAACACTTGGTACGTCATCTCTGCCGGCAATTCATTATTAACAGAGAAAAAACTTCAGTCACGGTTTTCACGCTGGTGCCAGATCCCTGATTATGTCTAAATCATTCGACGGCGCACCAAGCGTGCGGTTGAACCGATACGAGAATCCGAGTATCCTTTAAAGGCACCACTCCGGAGAGCGACTACATCATCCAGTGTGATTCGACAGACATCTAAGTCCTTCTACGATCTCACACCTGCAGCATTCCAGCATTTATATAAACAACGGAGAGGAAACCGAACGTTGACAGATCGTGAAAGACTATTAGTAAACCACTTTCGTCCTTAAGTAAACCATCAATATTTGCCATTACAGAACGCCGATTCGTAAATTGCATTTTTAATAAAAACCTTAGCCTAATGATTAATCGATATTTCTTCAAACGCATAGCCGGTCTTGGAGTTTCTAAATCTCCTTGATATTTTCTTCTTTCTCAAAAGTCTCCTCTACGACTTTAGCTGCCGTGCTGAAGACTTCTTCTGGTTGACTGCTTGAGTTACAATACGCATTGTTCTCGTCACCAATAAAAATGGCTCAACAATTCCGCGCAATGAAAAAGATATTGATTCCGTTACTACTGTCTTCAGGTCTATTCGCATGCAGAAGAGACTTCAGGCCTGTACTAAAAACAGGATTTGAGGGTGAACCGATCCCTAAGTTCAACATTCTTAGCTCTGATAGCTCAACGGTTCTGAATACCGCCGATATCCCTAAGGGAGCGCCGATTGTTTTAATGTATTTTAGTCCAACCTGCCCTTACTCACAGGCGGAAATGAACAATATTATAAAGAATATTTCTACTCTCAAGAAAATACAGTTTTGCGTACTTACTAATTCTCCATTCGCCCAGTTAAAGAAGTTCTGCTCCTATTATGGATTGAGCCGATATCCCAATATAATTGCAGGAGAAGACTTTGACAATTTCTTTTTAGGTCATTATGAGCCGATAGGAGTCCCTTTCACCTTGATTTTCAACAGTAACAAAACACTAAAGAAAGCATTCGTGGGCACAATGTCCAGTGTTCAGATTGAAGAAGTGGCATGGAACGATTAATCATATGAAACCATTAATTCAAAATATTCTAATCTTATCTGGCCGGATACTTAGAACGGTGTCGCCGCCCGCCGTCCACTGAGTTTGTATTAGGGTGGTTCATTTAACCATTAAAGTTTAGCTTTTTGCTCTAAAAAGCACTATTTTATGAAAAAGATGTTTCTGTCAGCTGCTGTTATTTTAGCTATTGGCGCTACGGCATTTACAGTGAAAGCCCACAATTTCGGTCAAACGACTGTGTATTGCGAGACCTCAGGAAGTGTAGTTGAGACCTGCCCGGGTAGCCCGCTTGATGATGTTATAGTTGATAATACGCTGGGTACTATTGTCAATCCCTGCACCCCCGGCCTCACTCCTCATCGCCAAAACGGCACGACTTGCGAAGACAGGCTGAATAGCGATTTATACAAAATCACCGATCCTGGTAAATAGTCCGTAGCCATTCACTCAGTTATGGAAAAGGTAGCCATCAATTTAGCGGTGGCTACCTTTAGGTTTCGAATTCCAACCGTCATAATGCTAAAAAAAAGTTTTATAAAAAGGAGCTTCCTCTCCGCCGCGGCAATATTAACTATCGGCACAACAGCATTTACAATGCAAGCGCATAATATCGGCCAAACATCTGCATTTTGCGAGCCTCAAAGAGATATAGAGTGGCCTTGCCCGGGCATCCCCCTTGATGATATAATGCTTGACATCGTGGGCACTATTACTAATCCTTGCACGGGTGGACTTACTCCTCACATACAAGTTGGATCGACCTGAAAGGATGTCCTCAATATCGAGAAATTTAGCGAGGCCGACCCTTGTAATTAATTGACAAAAGCTCTCATAGTTACTTCTCATAGTTACCGAAGCAAGCTGATCATCAATTCGCCGGAGGTGGCTCTTTTATTTTGTCTCTAAGGCTATTCAGACCCGGTCCAGGCGTTCGAATCAATGAGTCGATCCCATAGCTAGGATTGCCGGCCTTTTTCGCAAAAGGCACCGGCCTGGTCATCCATTTTGGAGCCGGAGCATCTCTAAGATAATGATCGAAAAATTGAGTCATTCGAATTGTATAATCTTCCGCCGCCGCGCCGCTGACTGAATGATGCATATCTTCATAATTCAACATCCAAACTCTCCGACCAAGCCGACGCAAGGCGGTAAAAAATTCAATTCCTTGCGCGACTGCCACGTTACCGTCACTCTTATTATTCATCATTAATAACGGCGTGGTTACCCTGTTAGCATTGAAAATTGGAGAGTTACGAACATATCGATCTGGTGTCTCCCAAAGTGTGGTTATTAATCGGCCCTGATCCCGTTCAGCCCAAAACATTCCGTACGCGCCCTTTGCATTTGCCGCATACCAAGACATCAGGTCGCAAAACCCGGACGCTGAGCAGGCTGCCGCAAACATATTGGTGTGGCTCACAACGTAATCTGTTTCATAACCCCCGAAACTGTGTCCCTGAATCCCCATCTTGTGACCGTTGACCCAAGGAAAGCGCGCCAGGTAAGCAGCGGCGGATACTATGGCATTGAATGCACTTGGTCCAGGCTCGCCTGGTTTATAGTTGATATCGGGGGTAAACACGAGGTATCCTCTGCTGACAAACCACGCAATATTGATGCGGCTGCTAGCAAATTTTGGGGTGATATAAAGATGCAACTCGTCTGACCTCCGTTCATAATAGTCTAGGATCAACGGATATTTCCTGGTCGAATCGAAATTTTCCGGCTTATAAAGAATACCGGTCGAATAGCTTCCGTCGAACGTTTTCCATCTCAACAGTTGCGACGTAAGCCAATTGTAACTCTTTTCAGGCTTAATATCCGACAATCGAACAAAGTGGCAGAAGTCGCTCGTCGCAAAGAGGTTAGGCGCATCAGTAGCGCTTTGTCGTGGCACAATGTAGATTGTCGAATCCCTAGCTTTCATCGGCAAAGAAGCTGCTCTGCCGTAACCATCCCAATCGCCGTATACATATTGCCCCATTGTACACAGAACCGGGTCTTTTTGAACATCCAACTGCATTTTGTAAAAGCCCATTTCCTTATTACGTTTGTTAAACGCACGCAAAACAACAAAACTTCCGTCCCGTTCGGAAAGCCGCGCTAATGTCAGTGGTTCATTGATTGTCTCAAATTTAGTCGAATGTCTAACGCCGTAACTATTGGTCAGGTTTAAAGGCCTTCTTATCCCTGACGGATCCACCTGCCACACATCGAAGTTGTCATAGATCAGCACGGCCCGACCGCCGGCCAGCCAGGTCTTCGATTGCGGGTACCAAGTTAAACGAGGTTCCACCCTTGCGTTTTCTAACGCAGCCCAACTTGCATTAATTCCCTTACTAAGATTCTTGGTAACGCCCGTCGCAGTCTCATAACTGAAATAATTTCGACTAGTATAGTCGAAGTAAATCACCCATCTGCCTCCTGGTGATATTCCGGCATAAGCGATCCGATCGCCTGCATGAATGTCCAACTTGCGACGAGTGCCATCCCTTGTTGATATCAAATAAACAGTTTCCCGAGCCAGCAGGTTCCACGATGCTTCCAGGTTTCCAAAAAACCCCAGGCCATGTCGCACTATTGCATAGTCACCGGCCGTATCGATCAGTGACTCATCCTCATCTTCCAATCTGACAATCCGCTTTCCTCTCAAGTTAAGGACCGCATAAAAAACGATGCCCCTGTTTCCCCATCTAACGTCCTCCGACTTCAGCTGAGGATCAAGATAGCTCCATATCTCCATCTTCAAGGAACTATGAGCTGTATCATTCTGGATAACGGGCGATAGACCAAATAACAGCTGACTCCCGTTCTTCCTCAAAACAAGCTGGCTGTTTGCCAATCGCAAGCCTTTATAATCCGCCAAGTCTCTATTGCTTAGTAATAAAAAAGCCCGTTGGTCGCCTACCATGTAATCCCATACTTCAAAAGAACTCACACTGGCTTCCCTTTTTTCAACCAAAAACGCCAATTGTTTACTCTCCGGGTCGAACGAAAAATTTAGGGGTCGGTTATCGAGCGGCCCAGACCAAATATCGTACATTTTCCCTGTGTTCAAATTCACGAGTCGCAGGTGACTGGACGAGTCTTCCGGACCGAATTGCTTCATCAACACAAGGCCTCGATCACCTCTCATAATATATTCCTTAACTGATCGGAACGACAAACGCCGTTCATTGTAAATATCCAACAATATGAGACTGTCAAGGTTATCGCCTTTCAAATAGCTGATCCATTCGCCGTTTCCGTCAATCTTGACCTTTCCGGATTTAGCCCTGTCTACGAAGAACGTTCCGTCAGACCCGCACCGTAGCCTGTTCAACGTGTCATTTCCAGAAATAAAGTAAAAGAACCGGTCATCACCCGAAAAGCCAACCTCCAAAACATTTCCAAGTTGCTTTTGCCATTTGCCATCCGTGGATGCCACTACCAATTGTCTATTAGAATTGGACAAATTATATATAACGTAACTAACGTATTCACCCCTGCGGCTTACGCTGCCTGACTGTACCTGCGGCCACTCTCTTAAAGCGTCCATGGTAAGCTCTGGCTTTTGTGCATCCGCCATCAGAGAAGTGCCGGCAACAAAGAATATCAGGAAAAATTGCAGCTTCAATTGGTCTGTTTTAGCCTCCAATTTACCCATTAGAATCTGAACCCAAAAACTGCAGTATTATTGCACGGGCCAGGTAGGTTTCTTATCGCGCATTTTTATCAAGTTCTCTCTGAATGATTTGTTTTCAGGCTCGAGCCTCACAGCCACCTCTTCCCACATTATCCCTTTGTCCCTTCTTCCTCTTTTGTAGCAAATATTAGCATAGGTATCCATGTAATTGGCGTCTGCATTAAGCAAAAGGGCTTGACTACTCCATGAAAGCGCCTGTTCTAACTCCACGCTGTCCGAACTATGTTGAAATATGACCCAGGCGGAATTATTCAAAACCAAATCAAGTGAAGGATCTTTATGCGGTCCGTATTTATTCATATAAACGGTCAAATCGTGAGTGTAGTCCAGCCATCGCCTTTTTCTCAATGCATGCTGCATTCGCATGCATAGTAAAACTCGATTCGAATAATACTTCCCATACTTTTCAGCGATTTGATTTGCCCACACTGAACAGCCCAGTAAAGTGTCGCTATCTTTGGACTTAATCCACCAGGACTTGACTATTTCCTGCACAATTATTACCTGAACTACATCCTCCGCATAAACGTCACTCTCCATAATCGTATCTATCCGACCGGAATGTAGATAAAAAAATCTAAAACCCGAATCCCTTGAACTCCTGGTGTACACGTTCAGCAATCGGATATTATTTGGAACAAACCAATCCTGCGCATTAAGGTCATGAAAATAGGGCCCTACCACTTCTTTTGCCACACTGGTATCCCGTAACCGAAGGGCGGTCCATATCAATGCCCTCATTGAGAGCAACTCCCTTTCGCCTTTTCGAAACCTATTCAGTAAAATATCATATCTCGTATTAGGGTCCTCCGTTTCAATACCCATGCGAAGAAAAGCTGCTGCATCCATTGCGCCCATGCGGTGATCCACCAGCTGCCCGTCAGGACCGAAGAATAAAAAGGTGGGATACCCGGTAATTACGAATTTCTTTCTAAGAAATTCCGCGTCAGGGTATCTCTTCCTGGTTGATTCATCGTCCTGCTGGGTGCTGTCCATCTGTATTTTCACACATATATAAGCCTTATTAAAGACTCTGGCAACCGAATCCCTTGTATACACGTCACGATCCATCCGCTTACACGGCCCGCACCATGTCGCATAACAATCTACAAAGATCATTTTATCCTCGGCCTTCGCTTTTGCCAGTACCTGCCTCCAGGTCGCCTGCGTTTCGAATTGTATCCCACCAGTCGTATCAATGGACCCGGCAAACATTTTTGTATAAAAGAGCTGTAATAAAAAAGACACCACAACCAGTTTTATCTTCATAAAAAGAATATTAATTTTTTATGCATCGCACCGACATAGCATATGTCGCATACTGACGATAAATCGGACCGGGATTCCCACTGACCGTATTGAACGCCCGGTAGAAATACGTATTGGATGCCGCAACTGCGAGAGTAGCTGTCAAGTAATAGCCTCTGGCGTTGAAATAGAAAAACTTACCACTCGTTGGAGACAATATCCCCCCATTCGGTAAATTTAACCCCGTACTACCGCCGACGAGGAACTTGGCTCCGATAGTCCCCCTGGGTCCTGTATTGGTGCTTCCCGTATCGGCAGCCGTCATTCCTTCGTAAAATTCCAACGTCTGCCACTCGGCATCCGATGGCACATGCCAACCCATTGGGCATGCATTTCGGGCGTCAGCGACTGCGAAAACATTGTATAATTTGCCCATTACTGCGTTGTTATTCGAATCTCCGCTAGGATAGGTGAACGCCCCGCTCGTTGTAGTCGCCCAATTGTATCCGCTTATTGATCCGTTATCGATCGGATCGCCGTTCTGATAATGTGTCGTCTTTAGATTCTCTGCCATCCAGGACTGGGTGCCAAGTACCACATAAGGGTATACATTTCCATCGTAATCCAGTACCGTATTCGCGGAGGCGGCGGTGAAGCCGATCTCGTTCCCGTACGCCGTGCCGGCGGCATTCGTGGCATATGCCCGCACATAGTACGTTGTCTGGGAGGCAAGATCTGTCATCGAATCTTGAAACGCCCCGACGCCCGTGCTGTCGGAGGTCTTAAAGTTCGCGGTCGTAGGGTGTGGGGATCTGGACCAAACAATTCCCCTGCCTGTGACAGTCGAACCTCCGCTATTGGTAATTGTGCCACCACTATGGGCTGTCAAGGGCACAATGTTTGTGACGGCAGTAGTACTAATGGTTGCCAGTCCAGATGAAGTGCTAAAGCTATCTACGTTACCATATGCCGCACCTATTGAATTAATAGCGTAAGCGCAGACATAATAAGTGGTGTTAGCATTCAAATTACTCAAGGTGACGCTAAATGCCCCAATGGTTGAACCATTGGTTGTGAAGCTGTCGCTCAAGGTAGGACCGATATGCGTCGCCCAGCATACTCCGCTCTTTGTTATTGTACTGCCACCGCTGTTGGTGATTGTTCCGCCCACAATGGCGCTCGTGGAAGTGACACTGGTCGCAGACGAAGTTGTCACGGCGGCTACCGTTTGCTTTTGGTCTTTCTTACACCCGACCAATGCAATAATGAGCATTGTCGGAATCCAATAATAATAATATTTCATGACTTAGTTCTGGTTTATATTGTGAATTGTTAGATTACAAAGTTTCAAATTTCAATACCCCGGATTCTGAACAAGGTGGGGGTCCTGCACAATATCATATGTCGGCAGCGGATAATACTGCCACTCCGACCGCCAGGTAGTTCGCTTTACGACCGCTACCGCATCCATTACCGTATTGACCTCACCGGTCCTCTTCAGGTCGAGCCAGCGATTTCCCCATTCCGTAAATAATTCCGTTTGCCGTTCGCGCGTAATGGCATCCATGAGAGAAGCAACGTCACCAGGGAAAATAGGATTTAAGTTGGCGCGCACTCGAATATTATTTAGATCAGACTGTGAACCCGCAATATCATTGCTCATCGCCCGCGCTTCAGCCCTGATCAAGAACTGTTCCCCTAGACGAAGTACCATGGTATACTCCGTTAAAGGAGCGTTCAAGCTTGCACTCTTATATTTAAAAGGATAATAGTAGATAGCCCCACGGGAGATCACGCTGTCGACCCAACTTTGACGCCTCGCATCATTGTTTTCAAAACTCCCCAACAACTGCTGGCTCAGGTACACCGGATAGCCCGATTGGTTATAGGCACCGGATATGCTGGTAGGGCCAGTCGCCGGCAAAATAAAGACTTGCGCGTCCTGGGTATTCCAATTGGAATTGACAGGTTGCAATTGCCAGATTGCCTCCCTGCTGTTCTTAAGAAAGCATCCATCAAGGCTGGTCAGGTTGTATAGTGAAGATTGTGCGATAACGGTATCTGCCTCCGACTCCGCATTCCTGTAGTCCTTATTGTATAAATATGTTCTCGCGAGCAACGCCCCCGCAGCCCACCTATTCGGCCGCACCCTATCCACGCTGCTGTTCACCGCATCTGCGGCCACATATACAGGGGTCAATAACGGCTTGGCATCTTTAAGATCCATTGTGATCTGCTTGTAAACTTGGGCGGCAGGTGTGCGCGACAGACTCGACGTCACAGTATAGTCACTCGTCGTAGCCAACGGTACGTCGCCGTACAAATTGACCAAATAAAAATAGAAGAAGGCGCGCATGAACTTAGCCTCCCCGATCAATTGATTCCTTACGGCAGGAGTGAGATTGGCTGATTTACCAAGTCTTTCTAACGCAATGTTCAAAACATAAATTTCGGCATAGGTATCGGCCCAAAGTGGGCTTGTATTTGCCAGGGTATTGGAAACGCCAGGTGTAAGATGGTCAAGATAATATTGCGCCAATAAGGTGTTAGTGTTGGTTGCTCCCCCGAAAAGGGTCAATTCATCCGAAGACAAGCCGGAGACCAACGAGATACAGGGCAATGAGGTTCCTCCCATTATCGGCTCATAGGAAAGATGTGTGTAAACGCCGGTCAATACTGCCGCAGCGGTGGCATCGTCTGCATAGACGTTTTCGCTTGTTTCAACATTGGCTGGCGAAGATACCTCCACCAATTTCCGGCACCCGGTGGAAACAAATAAACCACAAGTCAGCAACAAAAGAAAATAAAAGCCGGGCTTTACTTTTTTCAGATTCGCACATCGTAAACAGAATTTTGGCGCCATAATTTTATTACGATTATATTGACACTACGACTCCTGCTGTGATTACCCTTAACGGCGGCAGGTTGCTCGAAGTCATGCTCTCCGGATCTAAACCTTTGTATTTTGTTATCATCAACAAATTCTGGCCCTGAATGAACAGCTTGGCATTTTCAAGACTCGCCTTAGTCCTCCATTTCGGAGGCAACTGCCAATAAATCGATGCATTTTTAAGCCGAAAATATGATCCATCGCTAAAGTCATGATCGCTTACTATTCCGTAATAGAATGAATTCAACAATGAATAATTCTCACTGAATCTCGGCACCATTGTAACGTCTCCGGGTTTTCTCCAACGCGTCAGCACGCCAACGGGCTGATTACCACCATAATTATTTCCAAAGTATCCTGGAATAAAATTCGATATGTAGCTTAATACATGGGGTTGTTGAACGAATTGAAATAGGAAATCCAGTTGAAACCCTCTATAGGTGATGGTATTCTTCAGGCCTCCGAGATAGCCGGGGCTGGGGTCCACGATTTGCGTCATATCGGCATTAGGATTGGGATTATCCGTAGGCTTTCCGTTCACATCGGCAAACTGATTCACGCCTGTAATTGGGTCGACTCCTAGATAATGATAAAAGAACCCAACATTGATCGGGTGCCCTATTTTTTCGGTAAGGTATGAGCTCAGTCCCGGCGCCCCCGAAACCAGCTTATTATGGTTGATACTGACGTTCAGATTCGTAGTCCACCTGAAAGCCTTTCTACTGATGTTAACCGTCTGGAGCGTTAATTCCCAACCCTTATTCTGAAGCACTGCATCTAAATTTCGGCTCACCTGGGAGAAGCCGCTGATGGAAGGTAGCGCATACCCTATCAACTGATTTGAAGAACGATTAAGATAAAAGCTTCCATTGAGAAGGATACGATCATTAAAAAACCCCAATTCCAATCCCCCCTCTGCCTTTGCTGTTTTCTCCCAAGCCAAGTTCGGTGTAAAGATCCTCGTCGGATAGATGCCCAGTGTCCCTTGGTATGGCAGGCTAATATTGGATATTGTCGAATAGAGGTCCATAAACGTGTAATCACCGACCTGGTCGCTCCCCGTAGTACCATAACTGGCCCTGACCTTTCCGTAGCTAAGGACAGGCAACGCTTTCCTTATAAAATTCTCGCTGGAAAAAATCCAACCCGCCCCCGCAGACCAAAAATCATGAAATTGATTTTCAGGCCCGAACCGGCTGCTGCCGTCCCTTCTGCTGGTAAGATTAATTAAATATTTATTATGCAAATTGTAGGCAAGTCGCCCGAATGCCGCATTATATCTGTACATAGAATATTCCGTGCTAATTAGGGTTACCGTTGTTGCGGCCTGTAGACTGTTCAACTGCTCATCGCTGCTGTAACCCTTCCCCTGAAGCGCTTGTCCATTGTTGTCATCCTTTTCAATGGTTGTCCCTATTAAGGCATTTACTACCCCGCCCATGATATTCCGCGTGTAAACCAACTGTGGTTCGATAACCCAGGAATCGGACGCCCCGTTGCTAAAACTCGATTGCCGCTGCTCTTTCTGACGGATGGCCGGATCAACCATAGTAAGAGGAACAGGTATAACTCTAGCAACAGTGCTATTGGTGTAACCTAGACTGCTTTTTATCTCCAAGCCTGGAAGAATAAGATAGCTAATAACTCCGTTAGCGACCAGGTTATTGGCTGATACATTGTCGTGACCCGACAGTAACGCGGCGATGCTGCCACTTGGCCAACTGGAATTGCCGGAAGGGCCCGGCACCCAGTTGATCGAACGGTCCCTATTCCAGAGTGACGGCGCATCTGGAGATAGAGTTAAGGCGGCAGTCGTAGGATCTGTTATAGGCAAGATATTTTTATCAACCATATAGAGTCCCGTAAAGGACACCTTAAATCGCTTATTTGACGAAGTGTTATTCAGGTTGAAATGAATTGACCCTTTTTCGTCATGGAAATCAACTGGAAAAACTGTCGTCTCACGGTGAAAGCCGGCTCCAAACAAGAATTGGGTATTCTCGTTACCGCCGGAAATGGTTCCCTGCGCATCATCGTACTTGTCTTTACCACCAAGTAAGACATTTTGCCAATCGATGTTCCTGGCAGTGTCCCATAGTGTTAAGTCAAAGTCGGAGGAGGCATTTGGCGAAGCAATGTCGTTTGCAAAGGCCTCATGTCGCATGAGAAGGTACTGCTGGGTAGTTAGCAAGTGCATTTTTTCCGCCATCATACCCACGCCCGACTGATAATTCACATCAACTCTGGTACTGCCCTGTTTTCCTCTTTTCGTAGTGATTAGGATCACTCCGTTTGCCCCGCGTGAGCCATAAATTGCGGTTGCGTCAGCATCCTTTAATACGTTGATCGATTCGATATCCCCTGGATTGATGTAGTCGAAAGGGTTGCCTGTTCCATCATTGCTGGACCCTACAACGGACTCGCCAAAGAGATGTGCGGCCGCTGTCGATGCTGAATAAGGCACTCCGTCAATAATATACAATGGAGTAATTCCATTCGAAATGCTGTTTAAACCACGCAGTAGAATTTGAACGCCCGTACCCGGATATCCTGAAGTTTGCAAGATGAACAATCCCGGAACCTGTCCTTCTAGCGCTAGCAAAGGATTATTTACTGGCTGTTTTTCGATTTCAGCGGCCTTGACTGTCGTCACGTTGCCAACATTAAGGCGGGCGCTCGTAGAGCCATAGGCTATAACTTGCACCTCATCCAGCTTATTCTCAGCAACGGTCATCTGTATCTCCATAACCGCATCCTCGCTCGCCTGTACGTCCTTTCGCTGATATCCCTGATAGGTTATTTCGAGAGTTGAAGTCAGCGGAATGTTCTTTAGTTCAAACATTCCTTTTTGATCCGTAAGTGTTAGTTTATTAGTATTTCTTACTACAACTGTCGCACCGGCCAGTATCTCTCCTCGTTGATTAGTTACGCGTCCTTTAACCTCCACAGATATCTTTTCGCTCAGTGTGGAAGGCAGTACGTTAAGTGAGGGCGCTAAATTTTCATTTTTTTTTACTATAAAAATCGTCCGCCCGGACTCATAAAATTCCAAAGATGCATTTTTCAATAGCTGAGTCAATGCCTCTTCAAGGGGGACACTTTTGAACTCGACCGTCACTGGCCGCAAGTCCTTTATTAATGCGTTATTGTAAAAGAAAGTAAGTCCGGTTTGTTTCTCAAAGCTCTTAAGCACCGTTCGCAAAGGAACGTTTCGACCGCTAAAGCTTACAATGGGTGAATATCTTTCAGCGCTCGACTGAGTTGATATAACGACAAAAAGGAGAGTAGCCAATCCCTTGACCGTTACCTTTTGCCAAGAAACGTTTTTAGTTCTCAGGCCTTGCCCTAATCCCCGAACCAAATTGCTAATCATGAGCCGTTTTTGTGAGTATGTTTATATGGGTACTTCAACTAGTCTAACAGAAACCAGTTTGGATAGGCAAGGCAGGTTTAATGGAACCGGAATTTAAACAACCAAGGACAGGACGTTCAGAATTTGCTTCATATTATGTTCAAGTTCGTGAGCGTAACTCAAGGCTTTAGTCGTGGAAATGGACTTCCATCTGCCACAAAAACACAATAGGTAACTCAAAGTAAATCGCCGGTCCATTCTTAGCCGAATTTGCAGCAATGCGGACCGTTCGACCTTATGTTTGGTTGGATGAGGTTATTATTGCAAAACTACCAGGGACACAAACGTTACGCTCGACTTAGTTTAAGCCACCTTCCTTTCGCGGTAACTATCAATTGTCAACGCTGACGGGTCCACTTTAACCATTGAATAATTAATTAAAATTTCCTAGCAGCTAGCCAAACCAGCTAAATTTGCCATTTCTACCCGTTCCTTATCGGCTCACGTATTATCCAACTTATTCATTTTCAATTAGTTTATTTTAAATCTACCGGCTCATCTCATCTACGCAATGTCATTTTTTGAACAATTCTCTTTTCAGACTATTATTTATCCTTTTTTAGAATGCCCCACGGGATAACTTAGGCTGGGTTTTTAGCCCTTATTTTATGAAACGCATTACACTGGCCGACTTCACTAGTTACTTTTTTATCCTGTTATTTGTATATACTGGAGCAACCAAACTCATGGAAACACAGCTTTTTAAGGAACAGTTAATCTCTTCCCCGCTGTTAGGACCTCTGGCCGGCTTTATTTCGTGGGCTCTCCCCATTGGCGAGATCTTGCTGGGCATCGCGTTTTTGATTCCCCGACTCCAACGAAAAGCGTTCTATGCTACCCTGGTCGTAATGGCCTTGTTTACCATTTACGTTCTTGTGATCTTCTTTATGGACAATCACTTGTCTTGCAGCTGCGGCGGCATCATTGAAGAGCTTACGCCAAAACAACATATTGTGTTCAATTCGGCATGTGTAGTTCTCAGCATTTTGGGCATACTAGCCACCCAGCAGCATGAACCATTCCATAAGTTTAAATGGCTGACAAACAGTTCCGCAGTCTTGCTTTTTGTATTGATTGGCTGGACCATTTTTACTGCCTTTTCGATGCCGCCGAAAGCCAAAACAGGAATGGAAGGCCGGCTTCTACCCTCCTTCAGTATTCTATTACCCGATAGTCTCAGTCGCCTTGACACAAGAACCATCTCCGACGGCCAACCCTTCGTCATCTTCGAGTTTTCTCCAACATGCAAACACTGCCAGGCCGAAACCGGGGATATTCTCAAACACATGGCCCTGCTAAGAAATGTAAGAATGTATTATGTTACCTCAGATCCATTCTCCGAAATGAAGATTTTTTATCGGTACTTCCAGCTCCAAAATTATCCAAATATCATCATAGGCAGAGACGAAACATTTGCATTTGGCAGATACTTCAAGGTACATCAAATTCCTTATGCAGCCATTTTCGATTCTCACAAACGGTTAAAAGAAGTCTTTCCCTATCAAACCACCGCCCAAGAAATCGCCCGCGCCGTTGCAGAATAGCAACTATTCGTTGAAATCGGAGCAACTGGGAGAATTCCTGCTCAAAATGAATGCTCCCGTGAATCTCGATCAAAATGCTACAATTCATCGGTGCTATAAATGGCATCCACGGACCGCCACCGCCTCGACCCCAGATACGCATTCCTAACGTACTAGGCGCTGTCTTCCTTTAACAATAGTCCATAACCCAATAAGATGATCTTCAATCGCCGAAGCACCGACAGCGAATAACTCGGGATAAAATATTTTTTTCAATGGGCGATAGTTAAATATTATCGCAGAGAGTATTATCCTTTTGAATCCCACAGATCAACTATCCTAAAGCAACATATCAAAAAAAAATCAAAGGTACGCTAGAACCTCCTAAAGATTTTAAAAAGGGGTGTTTTAACTAATGTCGTTGACTTGAGGAAGAAAAGGTGTTTTCACGGTGGCACGGATAATGATAATGAAGTAATTTGTTATGGGTATATAAGAAGGGGCGGAGTGACCGCCGAAAACCATCAAAAGACTACCGGATCAAAGTAACCGACAAGCTAAATTACCATATCACAGGTGGAGCAGGGAGATTTCTTGCTGCTGGATCGGGGATTGACGGCGAAGTGCAAAACCAGGCACGGTAGAAAGATCAACCGCACCTTTGCTTACTGAACGACCAAATGTATCTTGATCGGCATGTTCATTAAAAGGACTATTAAACTTGCACTTGCCGTCTTCGACAAACAGGTGGTCGCCAATACAGAAATTGTTCGACCCGGCAGGCATGAAAACCGGATGCGGCGGCCGCCACGACTATTCCATATGAACTACAAAGACGTGTAAAACCTTTAAACGATATGGGTGTTTTAACGCTATCGTACACTAGCAAAATTCGCTATTTTGTACGCAAATTATACTGCATGAGCAAATCTCTTCTCACCGCCTTAATCGCGTTGGCCACCTTAGCTTGCTCCGCTCAGTACACTATCAATCAGGATCTCCTCCTAAATACTATTCTTCTTACCTACCCGAATGGGGTCACCGGTTCGGGAATCATCCTTTCGGATTCGCCCAATATTTACCTCGCGACCGCGCGACATATGGTGTATGGTACCGACTTGACCAAGGACGTTTTAATGGGTCGAACTGTACAGGTTACGGCCTACGCCGGCAGCCTGCATGCGCTGCGAACCAATGTATTTACAATCGACCTCCAGCAATCAAGGGACAGTGGCTATATACTCGTGGATGCTAAGAATGACGCTGCCGTTATCTTCATCGCTAAGAAATTCGGAGACCTACTCGGGTATCCAGAAACCATTCTTAAAGAAAACCGAGGACGAATCAATTTGGTCTCCATTGAGTTAATCAAACCGTACGACGCCGTAGAAGTGGGGGCACACGTATTCGTGATGGGCTATCCTACCTCTATTGGACTGAATGCAGGACTCGTCGAGTCAGACAAACCCTTGATCTGTAAAGGAGCAGTCGCCGGCTTCAACGAACATACCCGGAGAATTGTGATCAACGCGCCGGTATACCATGGCAACAGTGGCGGCCCGGTTTTTGCCACTTACCCCATGGAAAACCGGACATGTTTGATTGGGGTGGTCACAGATTTCGTGCCGTACCTTTCGGATGTCTTAAAGAAAGAAGCCAATCAGGTTAAAACCGATTCCGTCCGTGCCGTCGTCAATAATACTGCTTTCGGTATTGTAACCCCAGCTGACAACATTTTGACACTCATTCGTCAATTGAAGCAACACCTTCCTTGAAGAAATCACCATCTTTTTTCTCTCCACTCGTCCGAGGGACCGCGCGGGCGACCCAAAGACAACTTAAAACAAGGAAATCCGATTGTATGTGAGGATTTTGCAATCTCAAACCAGGATGTCGATAGTCATTTCATTATGTATTTGCCTAAGTCAACGACATTTGTGTTTTAACCCCTCTTTTCGCATTTTACAAAGGCTGAAAGTCCACTTTTTCGAGAGTAATCCAACAATTATATTTACCTTCTACTTTAAAAAATTAAATGATAAATAATGGAAATAGCAATCATCCATTTTAGTGATATCCATTTAAAGGAAACACACAATGTCATAACAAATAGGGTTGATAAAATTTTTGACGCCGTCAAGAATGTGATATCGAAAAAAGGGGAACTATTCATTGCTACTTCAGGAGATATCGCCTTCTCTGGAAAACAAGGTGAGTACCTAGTCGCATCTGCATTCTACAAGGCACTAGCGGAAAAAATGTCAATTTATATCGGCCTGAGACCTAATTTTCTATTTGTCCCTGGCAATCACGACTGTTTTCTTAATCCGGCATTTATGCAGGTGCGCACTATAGTGCTCAAACAAATTCTAGAAACAGGATTTGATGATTTATCTGAACAAACACTCAAAGTATGCTGCGAGCCCGAAGAAGAGTATTTCATTTTCGCTAATGAAATGGAATCGCAATCCCCAAGTAAAGGAGATACAGTCTTTGACCATCCACTTCTAAAGATTATTACCTTCAAAGTCGACGGGCACGTCCTCAAGTTTAATCTCTATAATACAGCTTGGGGTTCCCAACTTAAAGAGCAACACGGTAGCCTAAAATTTCCGATAGAGTATGTTCAGGAAATGGTGCCCTCAATTCCAAATCTGATAACCGTCTCGATAGCTCATCACCCATTTCAATGGCATAATCCTCAGTCGTCTACCCGCTTCCGGGAAGCGCTAGCCCAAACATCTGGAATCATAATTACAGGGCATGAGCACCAAGACAATAAAAGTATATTTACTGATTTCAATGAAGAATATAAAACAATTCATATTGAAAGCGGCGCACTTCAAAGCAATGAGAACGCAAGGATAAGCGAATTTAATCTAATACGAATTAATTTGGACACATTGGATCTCCAGGTCCAACATTACACTTACAAAGATGGCGAATACCAACAAGCTAGTGATGGAAATATCAAAAAAATTGCCCGAGACCGTAAATTAAAATCAAGGCCATTTATTCTTAAACAGGAATTTCTAAATGACCTCCAGAATCCAGGGGCTGCCTTCAGTCATCCCACTGCTGACAATATCCATCTCGCAGATTTGTACACCAATCCAATTTTTAATAAAATACTTTTTATCAGTGGAAAGACAAAACGTATTAACAACTATTGCCAATCTGATAGTGCGCTAGACATAGAGAAACGAACTGGCCCGTTTTTTAGACTAATCTTGGGCAATGAAAGCTCCGGAAAAACATCAATTTTAAAGTATCATTTTCTTAGGTACTACAATAAAGGGTATTATCCTATTTTCATATCCGGTGAGTCAATTAATGAAATCGCTGAAGAAAAGATTAAAGCATTCATTTTGAAGTCATTCAAAGCTCAATACATCGAAAACGAAGGCCGGTTCTCAATGATTGATTTCAATAAAGTTGTATTACTTGTAGACGATTTTCATAAATTCAAATACAAACAAGGCAAACCCGCACTTGTCAATAATTTGACGTCGATCTTTCCAAACATTATCCTCACAGGCAATGACCTGATGGCGTTTGAGAGCTATACCAACAAGGATAAGAGATGCATTAATCTTTATGAAAGTTTTGAAATTTTCTTAATTCAGGAATGCAATCCAACACAGCGTGATATCCTTATCCAAAAGTGGTACCGTCTCGGGATCGATTACATGGACTAGGACGACAGAAACAAGTTTCTGCACAATGTTACTCGCGCCGCCGAGGCCATTAACGAAATCCTTGGAAAAAACTTAATTCCAGCGTATCCGATATTTATTCTTTCCTTTCTCCAGGCATTGGAAAATGAGGAACCTGAGGCTACAAACAACAAGCTTCACGCGTATTATTATGAGATGCTCATAACTAAATCGCTCAAGCGAGCACTAAAAGACAGGGACGATATAGGATTCTATATTACTCTTCTAAAAGAATATTGCTTTTTCCTTTTCAACACCCGGCTGAGATTTAATCCCGTACCCGAAAATGAATTTGGTAAGTTTTTAAAATCGCACCAAGATAAATATAGTATCTCCCAACTTCATAATGCATCAGTTGTCAATACCCTGGTAAAAGCCAAGATTTTTCTCCTCTCAAGTGAAAGAAATATTTCTATCAGTTATAAATATCTCTATTATTATTTTGTCGCAAAATATTTGGCAGATAACCTTGAAGAAGAAAGCGTAAAGGCTACAATTGATCTTATGGCTGATCGGGTATATAGAGATGAATATTCCAATATAATTCTTTTTCTATCTCATCTTTCAAAAAGTCCATTTATTGTTCGTAAACTCATAGAAAAATCAAAGGAAATCTTTGCAAATCAGGATTTGCTACGACTTGAAGAGGACGTGTATTTTATCAATAATCTCCAAACTTCTCTTCCAGAAAAAGTTCTGAAATTCATTGAGGTCGAAGATGCACGAAGTGAGGAATTAAAGGCCGCTGATGAGTACGAAGAAATGGAAAAAGAGTTTGAATCTCAGTCATTCTCGACCGACTATGACCTTAACGAAGACGTAAGTGCGCTTGATGCAATTGCTATGCAAACAAAAGCTCTTCGGATGTTAAATATCCTCGGGCAAATTACGCGAAAATACTGGGGAGAGTTGACAGGTTCAGACAAAATAACGTTAGCTGAAGAAACATTTCGCTTAGGGTTGCGCACTCTTAGATTCTTCTTTGGACTTCTTGATGAATCCAAAGATTTCCTTGTTGACCATATTAGTCATGTAGTTCAAAAGAATTTTGTCAAGGAACCCTTAAACAAAAGTGAAATCGAAGCCTTTTCTGCAAATTTTATTTTCAACCTATCAAGTGCTTACGTGTTTGGAATCCTTAAGCGAATTGTAAATGCCATCGGTACGGAAAAACTGTCTGATACTTTCGATGCTGTGAAGGAAAAGCTGCCTTACAATTCAGTGCATCTAGCTGTGACTGGTATAAAACTGGATCATTACAATAGCTATCCGTCTACAGATATTGATAAACTTGAAAAAGACAATAAGAAAAACATGCTGGGATTTTCAACTCTACAAAACTTCGTGATCGACTACCTATACATGTACCCGGTTGAAATTGGTCGCAAACAGCAGATTTGTTCGAAGCTAAATATTAAAATCAATGAGGCCCGCTTAATTGCTGAAACGTCGCTTGCTCGAAAGGCTTAATTGCAGGGGGAAAGATCATCCAGCATCTCTTAGGCTATACGTCAATGATCACATTGATGTGTAGAAGTTAAGACTTGATCTGACAATAGGGGTTAACTTTAAGTTACCACACTTATTAATCAACCCCCAAAATGTCAGATCATGAATCAGGAATCTAAGTTAATCAAAAGCAAGTTAGGACTGCTGAATTTGGCAGAACATTTAGGCAATGTTTCTCAGGCATGCAGAGTAATTGGCTACAGCCGGGATAGTTTTTAACGGATCAAAGAACTGTACGACACTGGCGGAGAAGCTGCTCTCCAGGAAGTTAGCAAAAGGAAACCGATACTGAAAAATCGAGTTGAACCGACGGTTGAAGAGGCCGTATTGAAGATGGCATTTGACTATCCTGCCTTTGGTCAGTCGCGAGCCTGCAATGAGCTTCGTAAGCAAGGCATATTCATCTCTGCTGGTGGAGTCAGGAGCGTCTGGCAACGGCACGGCCTGGAGGTCTTCGACAAGCGGCTGAAGCATTTAGAAGTCCGTATGGCCGAGGAAGCGCTTATTCTTACCGAAGCTCAGCTGATGGCTTTGGAGCGGAAAAAAGAGCGCCGGGAATCTTTTGGCGAGATCGAGACAGAGCATCCCGGATACTCGGGCTCGCAGGACACGTACTACGTCGGCAATATCAAGGGTGTCGGCCGCATTTATCAGCAGACCTTTATCGACACCTACAGCCGGGTAGCTTTTGGCAAACTCTATGAGACTAAGCATGCTATTACTTCCGCTGATATCCTCAATAACCGGGTGCTGCCATTCTTTGAAGAGCATCAAATCCCCTGCTCCGGATCCTGACCGACCGCGGCTCAGAATACAAGGGCAAGCCTGAGCATCACGAGTACGAACTGTACCTCACCATCGAGGGGATCGAGCATAGCAAGACCCAGGTTCGCCATCCTCAAACGAATGGCATTTGCGAACGGCTGCACCGAACCATGCAAGAAGAGTTTTACGCAGTAGCCTTCCGGAAAAAGCTTTATAGTAGCCTGGCAGCCCTACAGGACGATCTTGATCAATGGATGGATTACTACAACAACCAGCGATCACACAGCGGAAAGTATTGCTTCGGAAAAACGCCCATGGAAACTTTTAACGAATCTGTTACCTTAGCGAGACAGAAGATGCTGGATCGTCTTCCCCCAGCAGCTTAAATATATCCTGACCCTATAAAACTAAAAAATCCCTCGTTGTCAGATTAAGTAGTGACTATTACAATTGATGTCTTTCCCCATAAGGGCGCCCATATTTCCGACAGGCGCCCCCGTCCCTCCTTCATCAACCCCACCATCTCCGCAAACTGCTTTTCCCCTCTCATAACATAAGACTTTTACCCCACCACTCTCCCATCCGCCGCCCGTCTGAGTTCCTCCGCCACCATCCCAAGAATATCATTCCTTACCTTCCAAAGGTTCTTCTTCACTTCCTCATCCGTCACCTTCCTTACCACCGGCAACTCCACCCGCCGCTCGCCATCGGCATCTTCCCGAACCAGGTGCCCATGAAAAAACTTCAGTTCCATCTGTTTATCCGGATCATCCGCCAACACGCCCACGAATTCTCCCGAAGAAAGCCCCGCAATCGTCGATTGGGTCGCCGTCGGCTCCCATTGCAAAGTGGTACTCACCGACGTCCCCTGCTCGCCATAAATCACGCTCTCCTTCTCCCGTTGTATCCTTGGAAATCGCTCACTAACCCACCGGGCCGTCTCGCCGCTTACCTGCCCGCACAACAGGTTGCCGCTGATATTCAAAAAAAGATCCGCCTCATCCTTCGTGTAAAGCGTCCTTAATTGCGAAAGATCCTGAACGGCAATAATAGGCGTGATATAATGCGCCCGCCCCGTTCCGATCGTAGTCGCCATACTATACGCCCGCACGGTCGCAAACTCATCACACACAATAGCGCACGGCCTCCGATCCGATTCATTGCACAATTGGTTCAGCCGGTCGATATACAACGACAGCACAGGCCCCAGTGCTTCCCGATTCGCCGGACTCCCACCCAGACACAGCACTTTCGGAGCGGCCGCGTCGTTGATCTGCAACGACAGATCATTCCCCGAAAGAATATAATACATATCGGGCGTCGCCAGCCTTGCCAGCGGTATCCGGGCCGACGATATCTGGCTGTCCAGCATTTCGAAGGTCTTGTTCTGCCAGGCTTCGGCAAACGGCTGCACCAGCGTAGCGATTTCATGCTGAGTCTTCAAAAGCGGGAACAGCTTCTCATACGGCATCTGCGCGAGTTCTATAGCATGCGGAAGCGTGCAATAATTGCCCCTATCGTATTTCCGAAGGAACCAGATCAGCGCCGCGAGAAAATTGATCGGCGAGTCCACGAAGAAGTCGCCCTGCCGTTGTACCCACGTCTTGTTCATGCTCAGCAACAAGGTCCGCGCTACCCCCAGAGCATCCGACAGCGACCGCAACGTCGTCGGCTCCAGCACATTGCATCGATGACTCCGCGACAGATCGTTAAACTGGATGCAGTAAAAACCCGCCGTCGCCGGATACTTTCCCCGGTTAGCCAAAAAATGACCGTATACCTGCCGCGTTAACGCCGGAAATTTAAAGTCATAGACGAACAGCGCCTGCCCCTGCTCGATCACCTGCCGGATCAGCGGTTCGATGATGAACCTCGACTTCCCCGACCCGGGCGATCCCACGATAAGTATCCCACGTCGCGGATTGATGAAGTTGACCCAGCTGCTGATGGCCACACCTTGTAATTTATATTGCGCCGGCAGATGCAACGAAAATTCACCCTTTATCAACCTGGTCTCCTGTGGGAAACCCTCATTACCCTGCCCGAAACCAAACCTCCCGCCAAATCGTTGTTGCACGAATAACCGGCATTCACTCATCCCGCGCTCCAGCAGGCAAAAGCCGGTCACTATAGCCACCGCAGATTCCCAAAAGCCTGTTTCCTGGTCGTCAGCCCAACCCACCAGCAGCCCGCCTCCCCAAAATAATACCGTTCCCACGCACACCAACAGGACGACCTTCGTTCCCCTGGCCGTCCGCGTCCGTCGCGACGAACCCGCAAAAACAGACACCCCCAGAAAAAACAATACCGCCATCGCCGACCGTGGTCCGTCCAGCCAACCCGTCTTGCTGAACTGCAACAAGAGGCTGTCGGTAAACTTCGACGACCAGCCCAAATGATCGAAGACCGGGTAGCCGATGTAATAAAGATGCAGGCCCAGCAGCCCAAGACTGATCAACAGGCTCGTAAATGCCATATCCCGCATCGTTTTGTTCGTATTTGCTTGCATAAAAAAGTTCGTTTAAAGTCTTAATGAATGGGTGTGCCTCCGGCTTTCCCTTAGTTCCTGTTCCTGTGCCTGCCGCTCCTGGTACTTTTCTTCCGTCACACATCGCTGCCCAATAGCCTCAGCCGAATATTGCTCACCCAATCGCCTGCCGGCATACACTTCCTTTGTCAGATGATCCACGTACCAGACATCCCGCCTCCCTTCCACATCACGGCGCACTACACTGATCTGCTGCGCGGCCTCCCGTTCGAATGCCGACGAGCTAATCCCTTCCCCCAGCAAAGCATAATCGATGATCCCCGTCAGCCGCCGCCGGTGTTCCAATTCTTCCTGCCGACTGGCTGCAAACCGCAATTCCAGGTACCCGATACCCGGATGAGTCCCGAACGCCCCCGCACGGAAATAATGACCCGTAGGCCGGCCGTCATCCGTTAGCACGCGGTAATACAATCCCCTGTGACGATATCCCTCGGAAGTCTCCTCCCCCCGGCAGGCCTGCACGTTGTACAGACCAAGCACGGCATTCAGCTCATCGAGCGAGGTATATCGATATTCCGGCAACACCTTGTCGAGTATCAGCTTCATCGAAGGGTAGATCGAGTCTTCACCTTCTTTGATCCGTCCCAGCCGCCGCAGGCTCTTCTGCGCATATTCTTCCTCCCAGTTGGCCTGCCCCAGGCCATATTTCTTCTCCAGCGCATGCGTCAGCGCACGCGATTCATAAAAATCAGCTTTCCCCAGTTGGATCGCCTTCCCATCCCCTCCGATGGTCGTGCTCACCAGGTGAGCATGCGGATGCAGCGTATCGTTATGCCGGTAGATCAACCAGGGCTGCCCGCCGAATCCAATAGCCTGTAAATAGTCCCTGCCCACCGCCTCCATTTGCGCATTGCTTATCTGTTCTCCCTTTCCAAACGAGAGGAACACCTGCAGCACCTTCTTATCTGCCCGCTCGTTCACTGACGCCAGCCGCTCCAACTGGTACAATTTGTCGCGATAGGTCAATTCCTTTACTTCTTTC
>Ga0105240_10002241_pt1 | contig 31405 bp, 30 predicted proteins | sample KBSC54metaG_FD_80426 | JGI IMG/M metagenome (GOLD analysis project Ga0105240, IMG submission 80426) | Corn rhizosphere microbial communities from Kellogg Biological Station, Michigan, USA - KBS C5-4 metaG | ecosystem: Host-associated > Plants > Roots > Rhizosphere > Soil | place: Michigan, USA... | reverse complement strand
GCGCACCGCAATGGCCGGCGAGATTTCTGTCATGAATTGTCTTGTCTTATGGTGGCACAGGCAACCTTGCCCGTGTTATATCGCGAATGGACTGAAATTCGTCCCGATATCCATCACGTCTAGTCCTTCTTTGCGCTTGAGAAAGCCAACCACCGCGTACGTAACAGGTGTCGTGGCCGCTTCATACAAAACCTTCGCCGTGTGGCCAGAGACAATGGCGCGAAAGATGTCGTTTGTGGACATCACTCCGGCGAACGCGATCATCATCAACAGAATAGAATCGACTGCATAGCCCGCAGCCATCAGTGTTCGCAAGCAAACGCCCGTGCGAGTCCGCGCCCCAGGCTCCGTCTTGCGGGCGTTTACTTAGAAGCGCAAACGCCGCTTCCCGGCGGCACCAAACGAACGAGAAACTCAGCGGACTTAGCCGCCGGAAGCGAGTCCGTCTTGCGCGAGTTCCTCAGGAGCCCCGGCAGCCGTCGAAACTGATCGTCCGCGCCCATAGATATTTGCCCTCGTCAAAATCTTCATCTTCGCCACGACAATCGAGTTCACAAACTCTCCGTACCAAGGCGATCAGACTGGCGATAATGATGCGCGGCAGGAAACCAGGAACGATTTCGAATTCCCTCTGATAAGGCCAGTCCGGCGACGGCGGTAACTTCACGACGATGGTGGCAATGGTGGTCAGTAGCGCCGATGCGAAGAAGCCATTCCAAATCGCGCGCCGCTGAACCGGAACCAACTCACGGGGATGAATTTGGGACCGACAATATTCGATACCAGCAGAATTGCTACAAACGAAGAGACGAGAAGATCGTAATATTTATAGCGCTCGAGGGCGTGTTGCGGAGCGATCTCTACCTTAATTCTTGAATCGCCTGATGACATGAGAAAGTTGTTACTAGCATAAATTATGGTGTCCCGAATCGTCTTTTCCGTTGTTTTCCTGTCCGTTGCGGTCCTGCTTGCGCAGACGCCGCCTGCCAAGCCCTCCACCGAGCCGCCTGCGCCGGATGAGAAGCCGATTGTTACCAAACATTCGATTCAGATCAACAATAAGACGCTCAGCTACACGGCCACGGCCGGCATGATGCCCATCAAGACAGCGGAGGGCAAAGTGGACGCCAATATGTTCTACGTCGCCTACACGGTGGATCAACCGAAAAACTCGGCTCCACGGCCGCTCATTTTTTCATTCAACGGCGGTCCCGGTTCGGCGTCGGTCTGGCTTCACATGGGGTGCCTTGGTCCCAAGCGGGTGAAGCTCAACGACGATGGCTCGCTGCCTGCGCCACCGTATCAATTGGTGGACAACGATTCCACGTGGCTCGATCTGGCCGACATCGTCTTCATCGATCCTGTAGGCACCGGCTACAGCCGCGCGGTGAAGCCGGAAGACGGCAAGAAATACTTTGGACTGAAGGGCGATATCTCGTCAGTGGGCGAATTCATCCGCCTCTATCTGACTCGTAGCGCGCGATGGAACTCACCGTTGTTTTTGGCGGGCGAGAGCTATGGCACCACGCGTGCCGCCGGCCTTTCAGGCTACTTGCTAGAGAAGGGAATCGCCTTCAACGGAATCATCCTGCTCTCGACTGTTCTGAATTTCGAAACCATTCTTTTCTCTAAGGCGAACGACCTTCCGTACGAACTGATTCTGCCCACCTACACGGCTACAGCGTGGTATCACAAGAAGCTGCCGCCGGACCTTCAGGCGGACCTCCACGAGGCGTTAAAGGAGTCGGAAAAATGGGCCGTCGGCGGATACGCGGAGGCGCTCGCGAAGGGCGATTTGATCTCGCCATCGGAGCGCGGCGCCGCCATTGAGAAACTCGCCCGGCTCACCGGATTGTCGAAGACGTACATCGCGGAAAGCAATCTGCGGGTCGAATTGCAGCATTTCAACAAGGAGCTGCTGCGCGACCGCGGTGTGATTGTCGGACGCCTCGACAGCCGCTTAACCGGCCATGATGCACGGAATGCGGAATCAACCACGGAGTTCGATCCATCTCTGAGCACCATCCGGCCTCCCTACACTTCGATGTTCGGGCAGTATGTCCGCACCAGCCTCGGCTACGAGTCCGACGCCAACTATTTCATCCTGGGCGGAGGAGTCAACAATTGGGATTGGGGGACCAACAACGGCTACGCCGATACCAGCGACGAGCTTCGCGAGGCCTTTGCGAAGAATCCGCACATGAAGTTATTTGTCGGGTTTGGCTACTACGATATGGCCACGCCGTATATGGCGGCGCAATATAATCTAAGCCACGCCGGCCTTCCGGAAAACGCGTGGAAGAACATCACGTCGAAATATTATGATGCCGGGCACATGTTCTACATCAACGTACCTTCGCTGCATCAACTGCGAAAGGATATCGACGTGTTTGTTCACGGCGCGATCGAGTAGTTCTCACAATCGCGCGATGCCGTAGGCTGCAATCACGGCAATGCAAAGCTGCATCGCGTATGGCCGCACCACGCGCGGCGGACGCAGTCCAAGCATCGAGCTGAACAGCAGAACAAACACAACGGGACTCAGAGCGTTCAAGTGGATCGCATTCATCCAATCGCCCTTGGCTAGCAGGAAGAGCCCGCGCGTCAAACCGCAGAGTGGGCACGGGTGTCCGGTTAAATAGTGAAATCCGCACACCACCAGGCCATCCGGCGGAGTCCAGAACCGCAGGACCAACAACGCCGCCACGCTACACAGTATTCGGTTCAAACCCGACGATCTCCTGGTAGGCGATAGTAATGGCGGCGACCGTGATAGGGATGGTAATCAGCAGACCCACCAGCAGGCACAACGCGCCCACGAGATTCAGCAGAATCGACGCCAATATGAACAGCGAAAACCCGACATAGTTCTTCTTCACAATTTCGTGGCTCGCCTGCATGGCAGGCCAGAAGTCCATCCGCTTATCCACGATGAAGAGATAGGTAAACATGAACATAGCGCTGACCACGATGCCGGGAATGATGCAACAGATGAACCCGATTGTACTGAACACGCTGATCAGGATGCTCGCGATCAAGCTAGGAACGAAAAAGCTGAAGCCTTTGAAAAGATCGCCCACTTCCATGGTCCCGCGCACCATTTTCCTCATGAATGCTATATGGAAGCCAACCATGAGCGGCCCGTGCAGCACCACCGGTACGCACGATGCCAGCACGCCAAACAAAAGTGCCATTAATGCGTAAGCGCCAAGGTTCTGCTGCACGATCTGCCAGCCCGCGCCGAGCCAACGGCCCGTCTCCACCCGGACCTCGACGGGAGACGAATAGACAACCGGCGTCTGGATAGGAATCGGAGGCGGCGCCGGACCTGTGGCGACCGGTTGTGGATGTCCGCAGGAAGGACAAAACTGGAGATCGGGAGCCACGTCCGCACCGCAGTTTGAGCAGAACATACGATCAATCCTAGCGTAATGTAGCATCATAAACACGTGGATTTAGTACGGGTCACCACGACCCTAACCCCCGAATCCGTCGAAGCCGGTTATCGCGAAGGGATATTCCCAATGGCGGATCCGGATTTCCCCGGCATCACCTGGCATCGTCCTCCGATGCGCGCGATTATTCCGTTAGATGGCTTCCACGTGTCGCGCTCACTGGCAAGGCGTATGCGCACAGCCCGCTTCGAAATAACTTTCGATCGCGATTTCGAAGGTGTGATGCGCGCTTGCGCCGCGCGAGAGCCCACATGGATCACAGAGGACCTGATCGAAGTTTACGTCGCGCTTCATCGAGCCGGAAAGGCGCACTCCGTGGAAGTCCGAGTAAATGGGCAAGTGGCCGGCGGCGTATACGGCGTTCATCTCGGCGCTGCGTTCTTTGCGGAATCCATGTTCCATTCCGTGACCGATATGTCAAAGGTTGCACTCGCAAGCCTGGTCGCCCGGCTCCGCGAGCGGAACTTCCAACTCCTCGAAGTGCAATACCTGACGCCCCACCTTGCAGGCCTCGGAGCGATTGAAATTCCGCACGACGAATATTTGGTTCGATTACGGCAGGCCCTCGACCACAACCACACCATGCTCTGAATGAGCCTCCCGAATTCCTTCAAATCCATCTGGAATCGTCCGCAAGAAAATCGTGTACTCCGTCTTCAATTTCTGCCGCGCTCCAATCCATCGATACGCAGGCGCGCCCAACAGCGAACCTCGCTCCACGCTCTTCCGCAAGCCCTCCGCATACGGCGTACTCCCAAATTCAATCCCACGCGCGACGACTTTTCCGTTCCAAGGAAGCCCCTGGTTGCGCTGATTTTCCTGCCAGTCCGCGATCCATGGATTTCCCTCGCTAGGAAATACGTACCCGATCATGATCGGCTGATCGAGATCGTGCACGGTGAAGAATTGTTGTTTCCTCGCCGGATCCGCAAGAAGCGCTGTATAACCGCCGGACTTCGGAGTCCCTGGCATCACCCTGCGCGACACCTCAGCCGGCGGCACTGGATTTCCGTTCATATCGCCACGCACCGTTGAGCTGATGAAAATCGTCTTCCCCGGTTCAATGAACGGCGGCCCAAACGTCGCATGCTCCATCCAGTTGATCGGTCGATCGAATCCCGCCAGGTTCTCCACCCACTCCTCCACGTGAACTTCCCGAAGTCCGCGCGGCAGCGTTACCAGGCGCTCTACTCGATATTGTGTTTTCGGCAGGTCCGCATAGTAACGCACGGCCACGCCATCAGTGTTGATTTCCACATTCGATTTCTTCCACTCCACAATCGGAGCCTCGCCATGATTCCCCAGCCCGGCGCGCACTTCTTCTTCAGACGATGGAGGCCCGTAAAACGGGAAACACAGCAGGTGGCCCATGTATCCGGCGGAGAGCCACTTGTGCGGACCATCGCCGTAAATCGCGTCGTCGCGCGAGGCGTCGTACGTGTGTGGATCGATCGTCCGATAGTGGGGCACGCGCATTGGATTTAGATCCTTGCGCGGATCGCCCGTCTTCAGCCGGACCTCCGCGATGTGGCCGCCCCCGCGTAACAGACTCACGCGCATCCATCCGTTATCGAGCACGTACGCATCGCGCCCGTTCACCTTCTCTTCGTAGAATGCCGCCTGTGGAATCTTCGTCAGATCCTGAATCTCAGTCCGCGTGCCATCGGGATCGTTCAGGTTGATCGCCCAGATATCCTCAGCATTCACACGAGGCCGGAAGGCCGCCGGCAATTTCGCGCCGCGCGCTAATAGGAAGCGATGCGCAGCGTGGATATCCGGCACTTCGAGATTGATGTGGTTCATCGACCCGATCTGTTGTGGCGTCGGCGTTCCACTAGTGATCATCAGTTCGACAATGTCTCTCCGGGCGCCCGGTGCCATCAGTTTGATCAGCCGCAGATCCCCCGGCTTCGGCTCATACCGCCAGAACTCCGCAAAACCGAGCCGGTCGTGATAGAACTGCATCGCCTCGTCAACTTTGTCCCGAGGCACGATCACGCCGGTGTGCTGCAGATGATCCGATACACGATTCGCGCTCAGATGTTTTCCGCGATCGTTCGAATGCAGCGACCCTGGCATGTACTGCACGAACTCAATCCGCGTATTCAGCGGGTCGCGCACTGAGAAGTTTAGGTTGCCGTCGCGTCCTTTGCGTACCTCCGTCGGATTCAGCCCGCGCTCGGTCACCGCCCGCCGCAGGCCTTCCAAGTCGCGCGTAACGAATGCAATGTGCGTCAGGCGAACAGCCTCGCCGGCGGGCAGATTCGGCGAGATCTCCAGAAATTGGTCGTCATTGATTTTGAAGAACGCCAGCGTCACACGCCCTTGGTCGTCCTTTTCATCGAATGCCAGATCGTAGCCGAGGACGCCAGTGTAATAAGCGCGCGTCCTCTCGAGATCGCTCACACGAAAACCAACGTGGGAGAAGCCTTCGATCGGCAGCGGGGGAGCAGCCGAAAGAACCAAACAGGAAAACACGGCGGCAAAAAAAGCTTTCATTGGATACTCCCGAAACAGCTCGTGATTCGATAGTATATCCGCCATGAACCGAAGGCGCTTCCTCGAACTGACGTCCGCCTCCGCCCTGTCGCTGCTCGCGCCGCTAAAGGCGCTTCCGTTCCAAGGCGAGAAGAGCAAAATGAAGATCACCAGTGTTCGTGTGGTCAATGCGCGTCCAGCCCACCCGTTGCCGGCATTCAAGCCCTCCCCCACCGCTTGGTCCACGCAAGGTGTCGAAGTCGCTAGCCCCATGTCGATCTACCCGGATTACAAGGCAATGCGTTCGCTCTTCTCAGCAGACCCCGGCAACAAAGATGTCGGCAGCTTCATTGTCGAGATCACCACCGACAAAGGCATCAAAGGCTACGGCCAGGGTGGTCCCGCCGGAGGATTCATCGTCACCGAGCACCTCACCAAACTGTTGCTCAACAAAGATCCCTTCGACGTCGAACTGCTCTGGGACCAGATGTGGCGCAGCACCATGTCGTACGGTCGCATGGGCGCGGTAGTGCATGCCATCAGCGGCGCCGACCTCGCAATCTGGGACGTCATCGGCAAAGCCCTCGACCAGCCGGTCTACAAACTTCTCGGCGGTGAAACGAAGCAGCGCATCCCTTCTTACTGCACCGGCAATGACGTCGAGCAGCATCTCAAATTTGGATTCAAGCGAGTGAAGCTCGCCATCCCGCATGGTCCCGCGGACGGCCGCGAAGGCATGCGCAAGAACCTCGAGCTGGTGAAGCGGACGCGCGATATGGTTGGCCCCGATGGCGATATCATGCTCGACTGCTGGATGTCATGGACCGAGCGCTACACGCTGGAAATGGCTGACCTCGTCGCGCCGCATCGTGTCTATTGGATGGAGGAATGCCTCCAGCCGCACGATTACGACGGTTTCGGCCGTCTCAACGCCGCCATCAAGTCCACCCGTATCGCCACCGGCGAGCACGAATACACGCGCTACGGTTTCCGCTATCTCCTCGAGCACCAGGCCGCGCAGATCTGGCAGCCGGATATTCATTGGTGCGGTGGACTTACGGAACTGCGACGCATTGGAGCGCTCGCTGCAGCGTACGACATTCCGGTTATCCCGCACACGGGTGGTGTACACGACTGCGTGCACTGGATCATGGCCACACCCAATGCCCCCTGGGCCGAGCTCTTCATGCCCTCGCCGGGAGGTCCTGCCTCAGTCTACAAGCAGTGGGAGGAAGAATACTCCATAACCCGCGGACCCGAAGGAATCTACACGTATCCCTCCGATAAACCCGGTTTCGGCATGGACTGGATCGTGTCATAGACTGAAATTTGCGCATCCCACTCGGATTGTTATTCGTCACGGCCGTCTTCTCCCAAAGTCCACCTGATCCCGCCGCGGGCCGTGCCCTGGTGGAGCGTGGCCGGGCGGAAAATGCCAAGGGTCACTACGAAATCAGCCGAACGTATTTCGACAAAGCCATTCGCTACCTCGGAGAATGCCACACCGCCGCATGCGCCCCCGTGCTCAACGACGCGCGTGGCTATCAAGGCTGTCTTTTATTCACCATTGGGGAATTTCAAGCCGCCGAGCCCATTCTCGAAAAGGTGACGAGAGTTCCTGCGAGCCAGATGGATAAGTCGTTGCTAATAGAGAGTCTTAGCGCATACTCCAACATCCTGCTGGGAACAAATCGCGAGCGCGAGGCAGTCCCGTACGTCGCCCTGCGAAAATCGCTGATGATCGCTTTCCCCAACGCAATCCCAAAACCGCCCGCCAGGCAGTAGCTATAATTCTAAGGTGCCTTCCAGACGTTTGATCCTTTTGATGAGCGTGTTCCTTCTCGGAGCGTGTAATCGCGCGCCGCAGACGAAAGATGCGATCAAGAGCGCCATCGTCGAGCATCTACAAGCAAAAGGCACCGGCCTTGACATGAACTCGATGAATATGGAAGTCGTCGCACTGACGTTCGGCGAAAAGCAAGCTCACGCAACCGTTTCGTTCCGCCCGAAATCGCAGCCCGACCAAGGCATGGAGATGACCTACACATTGGAAGCCAAAGGCGGCAAATGGAACGTGGTGGGCAAGGCCGGATCGGGCGGCGTACCCCACGGACAGCCACCTGAGGGCGCTCCCACGAATCTGCCGCCCGGCCATCCCCCAACTTCCGAGACACCCAGATGAAGCGCGTCGCCATATTAGGGGGAGGGCCCGCAGGAGCCGTCACAGCGGAACGATTGGCGAGTTCCGGGCTGCGGACGATTGTCATCGATGAGAAACTCGCATGGGAGAAGCCTTGCGGCGGTGGAATCACTTACAAGGCGTACAGCAAGTATCCATACCTCATCGAGAATGCCACTCCGAAGAGGGTAGTGACGGAAACATATCTCTCCACGTCGAGTACCGGATCGGCGCGGCTCAATCTCACCAAGCCTCTGCTCATTTATTCACGGCTCGAACTCAACGGGATGCTGCTCAAGCGCGCGGAAGCCGCTGGCGCCGAAATAGAAAAGGCACGCGTGCTGGAGATTGAGCGCCGCAGCAAGGGTTGGGCACTCAAGACAAAATCGGGAATCATCGATGCTGATTACTGCGTAATCGCCACGGGAGCGCGTAACCCGCTTCGCGACGTCGGCACGCGCCTCGGAGTACACGATTCCATGGTTGCCCTCGGCTACTATGTGCCCTCGGAGCAGGAACACATCGACATTCAATTTTTCCGCGGCTTCGAAGGCTACATCTGGGTGTTCCCGCGGCACGGCCATCTTTCCGTCGGCATCTGCGGCAAGGGCGAATCGGCCCAGGCGATGCGCGCTCGGCTCGAGCGGTATATGAATGAGCGCGGCATTGCTATCAAGGGATCGAAATTCTACGGCCACGTCATCCCGTCGCTGGAGCGTCCCGCCTGGCGCGATAATCGTGTAGCGGGCGACGGGTGGATGGCTGTCGGCGATGCCGCCGGTCTGGTCGATCCCATTACCGGCGAAGGGCTCTATTACGCGATCCGTTCCGGTGATCTCGCTGCCGATGTAATTCTGGGGGATGTCCACCCGCTTTCGGAACTCGCTCAGGCCTATCGTGCGACGCTGCAGCGCGATTTCACCGAGGATCTGGAACTCGCCTCTCGAATCGCGAAACGTATTTTCCTCGGAAGGTTCCTGCTCGGCACGGTTCCCGAGCGCATGATCCAGTTCATGCGCCGCAGCCCCACATTCTGCGAGTTGTTGCAAGATGTGTTTGCCGGCACGCAAAACTATCTCGACCTGAAGGCGCGGCTGCTGAAGAATCTCAACGGGACTTTCCATGAAGCGCTGATGAATGTGTGTCTCCGCCGTCTGGTCCCCGGCACCAGCCGCGTTTAACTGATTTGTCCAATGAAAATCAAGAAATCTGAAGAACTCTTTGCGCGCGGCCAATCGCTGATTCCCGGGGGCGTCAATTCTCCGGTTCGCGCTTTTCGCGGCGTGGGGGGCACGCCCTTATTCATCTCCCATGGCGAGGGCTCGCGCCTCATCGATGCCGACGGTAATTCCTACATCGACTACATCTGCTCGTGGGGTCCGCTCATTCTTGGACATCGTCCGCCGGTGATTATCGACGCTCTCCGCGAAGTTCTGGAGATCGGAACCAGCTTCGGCGCCCCTACGGAACGCGAACTGGTTCTTGCCGAACTGATCCGTGATGCCATGCCGTCGATGGAAATGGTCCGCCTCGTAAACTCCGGCACCGAAGCCACCATGAGCGCGCTACGTGTCGCCCGCGGTTTCACCGGACGCGATCTCACCATCAAATTTGACGGTTGCTATCACGGCCATGTGGATTCGCTGCTTGTCAAAGCAGGGTCGGGCATGGCAACGCTTGGTATGTCGGATTCAGCCGGTGTTCCTAATAGCTTCGCCGCCACCACTCTCGCTCTGCCGTTCAATGATCTGGCCGTAGTGGAGAGAGCGTTCCTCGAACGTGGCAGCGAGATAGCGGCGGTGATCGTGGAGCCGGTGGTCGGCAATATGGGATGCGTACTGCCGCAGCCGGGTTTTCTGCAAGGCCTTCGCGCTCTCACCGAAAAATACGGCGCGCTATTCATCATCGACGAAGTAATGACCGGATTCCGCCTCGCTTTCGGCGGAGCGCAGCAGCTCTTCGACATCAGGCCCGACCTTACGACCATCGGCAAGGTAATCGGCGGCGGTCTGCCCATCGCAGCTTACGGCGGACGAGCCGACATCATGCAGAAAGTCGCCCCGGTTGGCCCCATTTACCAGGCCGGAACGCTCAGCGGAAATCCGTTGGCGGTCAGCGCGGGTATCGCAATGCTGCGGTACCTGAAATCTCATCCGCGAGTCTACGACGATCTCGAAGCCCGCACGGCCGAGATCGCCAGTGCCGCGCCTGCAGGCATCACGGTCAACCGCCTCGGCTCCATGTTCACAATTTTCTTCACCAGTTCTCCAGTCACGGGTTACGAAAGCGCCAAGCTCTCAGACACGGAGCGCTTCAAGAAGTTTTTCCACTTTTTGCTGGACCGCGGGATCTATTTTCCGCCCTCGCAATTCGAAGCCGCGTTTCTATCCGCCGCCCACACAGACGAGGACATCCGCTATACCGTGGCCACTATTCGGGAATTCTTCAATTCACAGTAGCTTGTCCGGCGTGATCGGCAAATCCCGTACCCGTTTGCCCGTTGCGTGATAAACCGCGTTCGCAACGGCTGCGGCCGCGCCTGTAATCCCTATTTCGCCAATCCCTTTGGCGCCGATCGAAGTGCGGGTCGACGCCGGCCAGGGCTCTGCCGCGCTGGATAAACCGACGTCGCCATGCCCCAGCCGATGAGCGTGTGTCCCTCTCGTGCTGGTCGCATACCATGCTTTGCGAAATGGCCGCGCGCCATGTTAACCGGCCTGTAAAGTTGGTGGTAAGGCGTCCGCAAATGTTTGGCCCCGTTGGTTGCCGATCCCGGAAACCATCGCGGCTGTTCCTATGAACGTGCGGCGGGTAAGATCGTTAGCGGCTGCTGGATGGTCGTTTTCGGCGACCATCGGTACTAGATAGATGTCGATCTGAAAATCTTTGGTTCAAACGTTCTCGCGCGCGCTAAGGCTTCGGCCGTGGCGTCGCATCAGCGGTAACGAGCCCCAACGCCCACTCGATTCCTTGTGTGATGGACTCGCGGAAATCCGGACGGTCCCATGTTTCCACGCGATGTCCCAGCGTGTTGTAGTAGACCCGCCCCTTTCCATAATTCCGCGCCCACGCCACGGCGAAGTCCCGATCGGTCCGGTGTACATTTGGATTCGACAGGTCAAGTTTGCTCGCGTCCAGCGTCATGAGAACTCGCACATTATCACGCGAGAAGTTTTTAATCTGATAGATCTCGTCCTCGAACGTGAATGCCGCCGGAAATACACTCATGCCCGGAAACTGAGGATCTTCCACCACTATAGGCGCGAAGAAAGTACCCCACGGATGCTGGTCAAACCAGCCGCCGATCATATCTCCATATTCCGGCCATTTGTAAAAGGTATCCGTCGCCGAATGGATTCCGATAAATCCCTTTCCGTCGTCCTTCACAAACGACAGCAGGTCGGTCTTTTGCTGATCGCTCATATCCAGCTCGCCGGTTGTATAGAAAACGACGGCATCGAAGTAATCGAGATTCTTCGCATTCCCGGCGGACAGCTTTTGTTTGGTGACAAGCTCACAGTCCGTGCGGATGTAAGTGTCCCAAAGCCCTGTCTGCTGCCCCAGTTGCTCGATTGTTGCGAGCGCATGCGACACCGAGTCGTGCTGGTAGCCCTTCACTTCGCCGATGGCGAGAATCCGTTTTCTGGTTGGTTGTGCGGAGATCTGAAGACAGAGCGCAAACATTGCGAGAAGTATCAGTTTCCGTTTCATCGTAGTTATGCCTTTTGAACCCGGCGCAAAGTATACAGATCCGGATTCACCTGCGAGTGCGTCAATTTCTTCCAGTCGTCATTCACGTGAATGAGCTTGCCGCTGATGTGATTCGAAGCCTCGGAGGCCAGAAACAAAGTGAGCGAGATCTGTTTTTCCGCGGCGATCCCGCCCGTCACTCGAATCTGTTGGGCTTCCTCTGCCTCTTTCCAACCGGCGCGCTGGCCCGCCTTCAATATTTCATCCGTCATGTTGGTGTATGACCCGCCAGGAGCCATTGCGTTCACCTGAATGTTGTGATCGCGGACCTCTTCAGCCAGCGTCTCCACCAGCCGCACCACGGCTGTTTTTGACGCCGCATAAGCGGAAAACGACGGGCGCGCGGTGGACCCGCCTCCTCCGCTCAGAGCGATAATCTTGCCCGATCGCCGCGCGATCATGTGCGGAAGCGCGGCACGGCATACGTGCATCACACCGATGAGATTTGTTTCAATCGTCTCCGCCCACAGCTTCGGGTTCGTCTCGGCCAACGGCGCAATAGGACCTTGAATGCCCGCCGCGCAAATGATCACATCGACGCTTCCGTAATGTGTACGCACCCGGTCGACGGCCGCGTTGATCTGCTCGTAGTCGCGAACGTCCGCACGTATCCGCATCGCGGTTCCGCCGTTATGTTCGATTTCAAGATTCGCCAGGTCCAATTCGGCTTTGCTTCGGGCCAAAAGGGCAACGCGGGCGCCGTGGGCCGCGAACCCGATCGCCAAACGTTTACCGATGCCTCGACCGCCACCTGTAATGAGCACGCCCTTGTTTTTAACGTTATGCACCTTTTATAAGGTAGTACAATCTACTCGGGAGAATGAAATGCTGAATGATGAACTATCGCGCCGGAATTTTGTAAAGTCCGCCTCCGTTGCTCTCGCGGCAGCGCCCGGTTTATTTGCGGGTCCGGACGCGAACAATCGCCTCAAAATCGGCTGGATCGGCACTGGCTCGCGCGGGTATTTCGTCATGGGTCAGATGTATGAAAAGAGCACCAGCCTGGCTGAAGTAGTGGCCGTCTGCGATACCTACAAGGGTAATCTCAACAAAGCCAAGGATCAGGTGATCACCAAGGGCGGCAACACGCCGAAGACGTACAACGATTACAGGGATATTCTCAACGACCCCACCATCGACGTCGTAGTCATCTCCACCCCCGAGCACCTGCACTATCCCATGGCCATCGCTGCGCTCAAGGCCGGCAAGAATATCTATCTTGAGAAACCCATCGCGCACACCATCGAACAGGGCGCGGAGATCGTGAAACTGGCCGAGAAGACCGGCAAAGTGGTTCAGGTCGGCACCCAGAATCGAAGCAACAAGCTCTACATCCACGCCAAGGAAATGTACGAGCAGGGAATGATCGGCGAAGTGCATTACATCCGCGCATTCTGGTATCGCAATTTCGAAACCACCGCGGCCGTTCCCGCCGCCTGGAGATACGTGATTCCGGAAGATGCCAGCGCCGATAATTCCGATTGGAACCGCTTCCTCGGCGACGCGCCCAAGCGTCCGTTCGACAAGCACCGCTATTTCCAATGGCGGAACTACTGGGACTACTCAGGCGGCATCTCAACCGATCTTCTGGTTCACCAGACGGACATCTCGAATTTTGTGCTCAACAAGACCCTCCCCGATTCCTGCATGGCCTCGGGCGGAATCTATATGTGGGGCCCGCCGGACGACCGTGAGGTGCCGGATACATTCAGCGCCATCTACGAATACCCGAAGGATAAGCTGCATCTGAACTACAGTTGCTATTTCGGCAACGATTATTTCGGTTATGGCGAACAGTTCCTGGGCTCTGAAGGAATGCTCGAGGTGATCGACCGGAAGAAATTGAATTACTATCCGCAAAAGTTCAACGGGAAAGCGGTCAAAGATCGCCAGGAAGTCCACATGGATTATTTGAAGGACTTCAATCAACCCGACGCCACAGCGGATCACTTTCATAATTTTCTGATGGCGGTATTAGGCAAAGAGAAAGCGATTGCGCCCGCGCGCGCCGGACAGATCGCAGCGATCCCCGGCCATATGGCCACCTTGTCGTACAAGAACAACAAGAAGATTTGGTGGGATCAGGGGAAGGACACGTACCACTACTCGTAATTGGAGCGACTGGTCACCATGCCAGGATGCGCAGGCCGTCGACCGATTGAAAATGGCCGTCCCTAGTCACAATCGGGAAGCGGTGTTCTCGTGCGAGCGCCGCAATCCAGATATCATTGCTAGGAATTGGCTGTCTCGAGTTCCTAAGTTCGGTCCGAATCTCAGCGTAGAAGTTCGCTGTGCTCCGTCCGACGGAAAGTAAATCGAACAGATCAAGATTGGTTCGAAGCCACTCCTCATATCGAATCCGCAGGCGGGATTGGCGGATTCCATACAAATACTCACCCAGAACAATGACCGGGAGGGCCAGTTCTGGCTGCCGGCTAATGATCTTCAGAATTTTGTTGTCGCCGTCAACGAAAGCCGAAAGAGCATTTGTGTCGAGTATTACCGCCACTCTTCCTCATCAATGCTTTCAAATTCCTTCTCGATTACGCGCTCTATTCGCTTCGTCTCGCGATGCAAATCCTTGAGCCCACCGAAAGCCTTCATCCACGGCATCTCAGGAGATTCTGCAGGCCCTTTTTTCCGCAGTTGGTTCCTCAGAGCCACGGTGAATAGCTCCTTGAGTGAAAGCCCTTCACGGGCGGCTTCGGCTTTCGCCTGACGGAAAAGAGAATCGGGAATCTCAACCGTGGTCTTCATGATTACCATTTTCCCATATTTATGGGAACGTGTGAGATCACCGCCGCAATCTCCGCCCGGCGCGAATCGCGCCCCAATGATACAGCCCCTGCGGCAACTTAGGAATAATCGACACAAGCAATTGATACCGCCACCCCGGCACCACAAAAAGCTGATCCCGATCCAGCCCCTTCAGCGATTCCGAAACCACAAAATCAGACGTCATCCACCAACTCTTCGGCGTATTGCCCCGATCCCAACCCATAGTGTCGTGAAATTCGGAATACGTATACCCCGGACATAGCGCCTGCACCCGCACCGGCGAGTCCACGGATTTCAGTTCCAGCCGCAGCCCCTCAGTGAAATGATTCATCCAAGCCTTGGTCGCGCTGTAACTGGTGCCTCCGGCGCTCTTCACAAACGCCGCCACGGACGACACATTGATCACCGCACCTTTCCCGCGCTTCACCATATCGCGCAGCGCCGCATGCGTCAGCCGCATAGCCGCCATCACGTGAAGCCGGTGCATCTGATCCTGACCCTCGATATCCGCCTGGAAGAATAATCCTTTCGTGCCGAATCCCGCGTTGTTCACCAGGTAGTCGAGCCGTGGTTCCGCAGCGATTCTTTCGACAACCGCCGCCACCCCGGCATCGGTAGCCAGATCGGCGCCAATCGTGTCCACGGCGATTCCGTGAGCAGCCTTCAACTCAGCCGCGAGCTGCGCTAACCGGTCCGTTCGCCGGGCAACCAAAATCAAATCGCACCCGCGAGCCGCCAAATGCCGCGCGAACGTAGCGCCGATTCCACTCGAACCGCCAGTGATCAGCGCGACGGAACGAGGATTGTCCATAGCTGGCTATTATTTCTTAGGAGGCGGTATGGCGCCACCCAAATTGATGGATCCGCCACCCTCACTCACATAATTGCGATTCCAATCGGGAATCTCAAAAACGATGTCGCCTTTAACCACCGCCTGGCATCCAAGACGCGAATGCACCGTCAATCCCGCAGCCTCATCCAGCCGGTCCGCCTCGTCATCCTCGATCTCTACCAAATTATTATCGGTCTTGTCCTTCAAGATCACGTGGCAGGTCGTGCAGGCGCAATTTCCTCCGCAGGCGTGCTCTAGTTGAATACCGAAATTCAAACAAACATCGAGTATCGACGCTGGTTTTCCGTGGTCCTGATAGGGCAACTTCTCTGGGTCAAACTCGATGGTTCGGCCTTCCGGCAGAACGGTTACTTTGGGCACTCCTCGAGTATAGCGAACGCCCTAAAAGAGCCAGGGAACTTTCTCCGTTTGATATCGTCTAAGCTTCTAACAATAAGGAGTCCTCATGAACTTCCTTACGAATGCCGCGGCTGACCTTCTGTTCACCCTCCGCATGTTCCGCAAGAACCCGAGCTTCTCGCTGGTCGCTGTACTATCCCTTGCCTTGGGCATCGGCGCAAGTTCGGCCATCTTCAGTCTGGTATACGCGCTTTTAGTCGACCCCTACCCGTACAAAAACTCGGAGCGCATCATCAACATCAGCTTCTCCGACAAGCGCGGTGACCACGGAACGCTCTGGTATTCGATCCCTGACTTTCTCGAAATTCAGAAAGCCTCGAAGACCCTCGAAGATGTCGCCGCCCGTGAGGAAACGGTATTAGTCGTCACGTCGGGTCTGCCCGAAAGCGTCCGGGGCGTGGCCTTCTCACCGAATGCATTCGAGCATTTCGGAGTTCCCGCCATGCTCGGCCGGACTTTCGTGCCCGCCGACATTCCGCAGCCCGCCGCCCCGCCTCGCATCGCCGTGCTCAGTTATCTGTTCTGGCAAAAACATTTCAACGCCAACACCGGTGTCATCGGGCAGACGCTTGAGCTCAACCATCAGCCATACACGGTTATGGGCGTCGTGCCCCCGCGTTTTACCTGGAACGACGCCGACGTTTACGTGCCCATGCCGCTCACGCCAGATGCACGGCACTTCGTTCCCTTGATGGCGCGGGTGAAGCCGGGTCTCACTCTCGACGCCGTGAGCGCGGAGCTTCAGGCCATGTCCGAACGGTTCGCAAAGCAGAACCCCGATCTTTACCCCAAGGGCGGATTCAAAATCCACGCACAACGGCTGAACGATTTTCTACTTCAAAGGTTCGGTGGTACGCTGAACGTCCTCGCGGCTGCCGTCGGCTTTCTCCTGCTGATCGCCTGCGCCAATGTATCGATACTACTTCTGGCGCGTGCCAGCGCACGTCAGAAAGAGATCGCGGTCCGCATCTCGCTCGGTGCCGGAGCGCGTCGCGTCGTGCAGCAGCTGCTCACGGAATCAGTCGTCCTCTCGCTTCTGGGCGGCTTGCTTGGCGTGTTGCTGGCTTATCGCGGCGTCGGCGCCATCGTTGCCCTCATGCCGCAATATTCAGTTCCGCACGAAGCCGCGATCCAGGTCAATGGCCAAGTCGTCCTCTTTACATTCGCCGTCTCAGTGCTCACCGGAATTCTTTTTGGAATGGCGCCCGCCCTGCAACTCGCGAAGACGGATGTCAACCGCACCATGCAGGAGAGTGGCCGGGGCACAACGGCCAACTCGCGCGGCGGCCGGACGCATAGTTTGCTCATCGTAGCGGAAATCGCGCTCACCATGATTCTACTGGTCGGAGCAGGAGTCGCCATCCGCGGATTTCTCGCCATGAGTCGGACACCTCTCGGGTATCAGCCGGAGAATGTTCTGACGGTGAATCTGAACCTGATCGCCGGCCACTACGGCACCTGGGAGAAACGTGCCATTTTCTTCCGAAACGTGGTCGAGAGCCTCCGTACCATTCCGGGAGTAAAAGCCGCGACACTTACCGAGACCGCGGTCCCACCGCGAATCGGCTTCAACACCGATTTCGAAATTGCCGGTCAACCGAAAGCAGTGAAGCAAAAGACAAGAGTCGGTCTGATCGCGAGCGATTACTTTTCCACGCTCGGCATCCCGCTTCTGCAAGGACGCCTGCAGAGTGAGGCGGAAATCCAGCGCGCCGGCCGCTTCGCCGTCATCAACGAAGAGATGGCGCGCCGCTATTGGCCGTCCGGGCGCGATCCCATCGGAGTTCGAATCCAGGTTCCCGAACTGAAACTCAACGTCCCGGACATATTCATCCCACCCACCGGCGATCAGTGGTTTGAAATTATCGGAGTGGTGGGTACCGCTCGTAATCAGGGTCTGCAAGACAAGCCCGACCCTGCGATCTATATTCCCTACACTATGGCGCTGGTTCCCGGTTCGGTCTTTCTGCTAAAAACCGAAGGCGATCCTCACAACATCATCCGCGCCGTGCGGGAGCGTGTGCGCGCCATCGATGCCGATCAGCCGGTTACAGAAGTCCGCACATTGGACGAAGTGCTGGCCGATTACGAGCGCGCCTACCCGAGATTCAGCGCGACCCTCTTCAGCGTCTTCGCTTTCGTGGGACTTCTTCTGGCTGCGACAGGCCTATACAGCGTAATCTCATACACCGTATCGCGGCGCACGCACGAATTCGGAATCCGTATGGCGCTCGGCGCGCAGCGGACCGACGTACTGCGGCTGGTATTGGGCCTGACAGCCGCGCTAACAGCCGCCGGCGTCGCAATCGGTCTGGCCGGCAGCCTGGCCCTGAATCGCATCATCGCCCGCTACGTCGCGGCTTGGGACCCAAATGACCCCATTGCGTATATAGCGGTCTCTCTGGTCCTCGGAGCCGTCGCGCTATTGGCATGCTGGCTGCCTGCACGGCGCGCAATCGAGATCCAGCCCATGCTCGCGTTGAGGCACGAATAGCGGCGGCCCCTTGCTATACTTGCATTTCCGTGTTCCATATCTTTGAACGACGTATCCAGCAGGCAGTTTCCCATTTCATCCAAGCAAAGTACGGCGCCGATATCCAAGTCGCAATGGAACAGCCGAAGCAGTCCGATTTCGGCGAGGTCGCGCTGCCCATTGCCTTTCAACTCGCGCGCCAGCTCAAGAAGCCGCCCAAGGTCATCGCTGGTGAACTCGCCGCCGACCTCGGCCAACTCGAGGGAGTCTCCAAACTCGAAGTCGCCGGCAACGGTTATCTCAACGTCCGCTTCGATCGAGGCCTGTACGGTCATCAGGTCCTAACGGCCGAAGAGTCCGGCGTCCTTCCTCCAGCACCCGGCAAGATCATCGTCGAACATACCAACATCAACCCGAACAAAGCGGCGCACATCGGCCACTTGCGGAACGCCGTGCTCGGCGACACATTTGTGCGCATGCTCCGGGCAGCCGGCCACCGCGTCGAAGTGCAAAACTACATCGACAATACCGGCGTGCAGGTTGCCGACGTAGTCGCCGGTTTCCACTTCCTCGAAAAGAAATCCCCGGCCGAAGTCAAAAAGTTGATCGGAGCAGGGAAGTTCGACTACTACTGCTGGGATCTCTATGCAAAGATGTCCGGCTACTACAAGGACAATCCCGATTCCATCGCCTGGCGCGCCGAAACGCTGCACTCAATAGAAGCCGGTGAAGGCGTTCTCTTCGAACTCGGCCACACGGTCGCCGACGCCATTGTCCGCTGCCACATCGCCACGATGCTGCGGTTGAACATCCGCTACGACGTGCTTCCGAGAGAGAGCGAAATTCTGCATCTGCACTTCTGGGCCACCGCCTTCGAACAGCTCAAGGAACGCAAGGCAATCTACTTTGAGACAGAAGGAAAAAACAAAGGCTGTTGGGTGATGCCGGGCAGCGCCTTCGCCGAGAACAAAGACGATGAAGACAGCAAGGTCATCGTCCGCTCAAACGGCACCGTGACCTACGTCGGCAAGGACATCGCTTACCAGCTCTGGAAATTCGGCCTGCTCGGGAAGGATTTCTTCTATCAACCCTTTCCGCACGACGCCGGTTATGAACTCTGGGTCACCACGGACCACCTCACAACACCGGACGCACCCTCATTCGGCAAAGGTTCAAGCGTCTACAACGTTATTGACTCGCGCCAATCATATCTTCAGGACGTCGTGGTCGCCGGACTCCGGGCCCTTGGTTATGACCAGCAGGCCAAGGCATCGGTCCATTTCTCATACGAGATGGTCGCCCTCACGCCCGGCACATGCGTCGACTTAGGAATTCAACTCTCGGAAGAAGACAAACAGCGGCCGTACATTGAAGTCTCCGGCCGCAAGGGCCTCGGTGTGAAAGCCGACGACCTGATCGACACGCTCATCGCAAAGGCATCCGAGGAAGTGAACTCGCGTCACGCCGAAGAAGCGCCCGAGAAAAACCTGGCCATCGCGCGGCAAATCGCCATCGGCGCCTTGCGCTTCTTCATGCTGAAATTCACCAGAAATTCCGTCATCGCCTTCGATCTCCGCGAAGCTCTCAGCTTTGAAGGGGAAACCGGACCCTATGTACAATACGCCGCCGTCCGCGCCGGCAACATCGGCAATAAGCTCGAGTCCAGGGGTGAAACAATGCCCAGTTTCGACACACTCAACGCCGCGGCCATGGCTCGCCAACTCGAAGACGAAGGTTGCTGGCAGCTCTTGCTCGCAGCCTCGCGAACCGATATCGCCATCGAAAGGGCCATCGCTTCAGGCGAGCCGGCACACGTTTCAAAATATGCTTTTCAGCTCGCGCAAGCGTTCAACACGTTCTATCACGATTACCCCGTGCTGGCGGAATCGAATCCCGAAAAACGGACCTTCCTCCTCTGGATGACCCACTACTTCCGTCAGCAACTGGTCAGAACGTTAGCCGTGCTCGGGATCGACGTTCCCGAATTTATGTAGCGGCCGGAATACCCCGTTCAATTCAACAGTCCGCCCGCCACGCTCCATCAGCGATAGATCAGCCAGTGCCGCCGCCTCGATCATCGCCCGGTCAGCCGCGCAGGAAGTGTCAAAATTTGACCCATAGGCCGTATCAAACAATCGCCAGACGAAACAGGACCGCTTGTCGGCCCATTCCGTCTTGAAAACAGACGCCATCAGTTGTTCCAGTTCATTGCTCCGCACACCCTCAAAGCTCACCACGGAACAATCGACATTCGGCAGGCTCGCGTCCAACCGCGGCTCAGCGGTAGCGGTGTGGTTCCACCGGTATTTCTCCGGCCAACTGGAAAATAGTTCGTTCGCCACCCTGTAGCACTCAGGCCAAAGCCGGGCGCCGGTTTCACCCACATACTCGCCTATGTTCCAAAACTCACCAGTAGGGCGCAGGGCGTTGGCGATTCCGCGCAAGACGCGCTCCAACTCCACCACATGATGTAGGGCCGACACGCAGACCACCACGTCGAACCGGTCATAACCCAGTTCCATTTCGTTCAAATCTCCGGCAACGGTCTCCACCGGTACTTCAAAGCCACCGCGAGCCAAGTCGAGCAACTCCTGATTTATATCGACCAGAGTCAATTCGACGCTGCCCGCGGGTAGTCCCGCGACAATCCCGCTTTCAACCCGCGCACTCCCACAAGCAATCGAGAGCATTCTCAACGGCCTTGTTTTCTGCATCGCCATCTTGCGAAGCAGAAGCGAACGAAAAGTAGGCAGCTCTCCAAGCGACTCCTTGAGGATGGACGTAGCGTAATCAAACGCATGGGGAGGCACCGGGCGCTTCACCGTGCGCAGCGAATCAGGAGCGTACATGCCGTGGCGGTATGCTTGGTTGAGAACCGAGATCTCGTTTTGAGTACGCCACGCCCGAAAAGCCCGCGCGCGATAGAGGCTCAACGCGGAACGCGGCGCAATGACCAACTCGTAAAGTGCAAGCCAATCGGCCGTAGGATCGTTGTTCGCTCCAGGCCCGCATTCGACAATCAATTCCCCACCTGAACCCACACACGACGTCAGATCGAATGAAGCCGAATACCACGGACAATTCGCATCGAATTGTTCCAGCATTCCAGAGAAGACGGGTACATACCAGTCTCCCCGGCGGAAGAACACTCGAATATCAAAGCCATCCTGGCTAATCTCCCGCAGCGCTGCGCCGTATGAGAGAAAACCGATATCGCCCGGCGCGATGGATTCAACCGTGAAAATCGCGCTCGCTCCGGCAGTGATAACGAGTCCCAAACGCGGAACGACCGTGTGGGCCATGGTCTGCCAGAAGACACCGGGCGAATCATAGGCGCCCGTGGGGCCAACCGGAACCCACGCTGCGCGCTCCACTGCAAACGCCGAGTCTCCTGACAAAATCACGTCAACACTCTAGCAACACCCAGGCCGGTACTCAGCACCAATCCTGATCGTCATCCGCGGTCTCGCTGGACCATAGATCACCTTCCCCATGGCATCGAAGCGCGACCCATGGCAAGGGCCAATCCCAAGTCTGCTCCGTCAAGTTCCAGCCCACCACACATCCCAAATGAGGACAAACGGCCGACCGTTCGTGCGTCTGCCCGGCCGTTTCAAAGGTACTCAGTCATCAATCCTGATCGTCATCCGCGGCATCCAGATCCCGGTTCGCTGGACCATAGATCACTTTACCCATCGCATCGAAGCGCGACCCATGGCAAGGGCAATCCCAAGTCTGCTCCGTCAGGTTCCACCCCACCACGCATCCCAAATGAGGACAAACGGCCGACCGCTCGTGCGTCTGCCCGGCATCGTCGCGATACACCGCCGTCAACTGCATGCCGCGCCGCATCACGCCTCCATGTCCCGCCTGGATCTCGTCCGCCGTCTTCACCTCTCCCGGCAGCACGCGCTGCAGATATTGCTTGGCCACGTTGAGGTTCTCTTTCGCGAATCTGCCGAGCGCCCGCAGTGTCTTCCTCTTGGGATCGTACAGAGTAGCCCACGCGTTGTCCCGCTTCTGGATGAGATCCGTAATCAGCATGCCTGCAATTGTTCCGTGCGTCATCCCATGCCCCGAGTCGCCCGTGGCGATATAAACATTCGGGGTGTCGTGCGGATTGTGGCCGATGAACGCAAGCCCGTCGAACGGTTCCTCCACCTGGCCGGACCATCGGTATTCCACTCGCTCAATCATCGGGAACCGTTCCCGCGCCCAATCCTCCAGGCGCTCGAAACGGGCATCGGTATCCTGCGCCTGCCCGGTTTTGTGGTCCTCACCGCCAACAATCAGAACGTCATGCTGCGCGGACAGACTCTGCACGCGAACGTAATTGTAGGGATCGCCCGTATCCCAGAACAAAGCGCGAGTCACTGAGCCTTTTGGGATCAGGGCGCCAATGACATAGGTTCGATAGGATGCCTGCTTCGTGTGGATCTGGAATAAATCGATGAACGGCGTACCCGTGGCCACCACAATCGAACCGCCGCGCACAATCGCTCCACCTTGCACCGCCACCCAGGCCGGATCCCCGCCGACAACCTTCTCCACGTGATAGCCGCCCGCCTGAATTTCACCGCCTTCCCGCTGCACAGCCTTTGCCAGCCCAGCTAGGTACTTCAACGGATGGAATTGTGCCTGCCTCGGAAATTTCAAGCAGCGTCCGGTATCAATGCCCGGCACTGGTGCGCGCTCTACCCACTCTACGTCCCCCAAGCCAGCATTGTGGGCAGCCCGCAGCTCCTCTTTGAGAAGTTCCGGATCGGTGCCCGGCGTCAGAAACAAATATCCGTCCACACGTTCGAACTCGCAGTCGATACCCTCGACCCGGACGATCTGCTCGATTTTGTCGATTGCCTTTGTGTGGCTCTCGGCCGCCAGCCGCGCACCCTCGTCGCCATGCAGCCGGGCCAGTTCCGAGTAGCGGTCATCGAGCGCGTTTGAGAGATGCGCTGTAGTTCGCCCGGTCTCACCACCGCCGACGGGGCCGTCGTCGAGCACAATTACTGACTTGCCCTCCATCGCCGCGAGATACGCCGTCGTGAGGCCTGCGATGCCTGCGCCAACCACTATCAGGTTGCACTGCTCGTTATCGCCAAGCGGCGCTTCATCGTCGAGAATTCCCGCCGGAAGCGTCCACAAAGAATGAGTCCTTCCATCGTCGGAGTGCATACTCGCTTGGATCATAGCATTGAGGCTACGCACCCCGCGCCAATGGAATGCTTCCGTTCGGCGCGTCAGTTAATCGTGTAGGGAGCCTTCAAGGCGAAGGGTGCAATCGTGATATCGAACCGGCTTCCGTCCGGTCGGGACATCTGATAGGTGCCTCGCATCATGCCGGTAGGGGTAGTAATCGGGCACCAGGACGAGTATTTGAACAGCTCGCCCGGCGCAAGAATTGGCTGTTCTCCGATCACTCCCGGACCCTTCACTTCTTCAACATGGTCCAGCGCATCGGTAATAATCCAATGCCGGCTGAGAAGTTGAACCGTCTCGGAGCCCTGATTCGTAATGCGAACCGTGTATTGGAAGACCCACCCGTCCTGAAGCGGCCGCGACTTCTCTGGTGCGTATCTCGCCAGAACTTCGACGCGGATATTGTTGGTGACAGCATCGGACATCGGAGCTAGTTCTGAACGCAGACCCGGCATATCGAAAAGCTCATCATAGCAAGCCTTGACAATGGGCACAGCGCGCGAGATGCTTCGCGCCCGGTTCGATTACTAATTTCACCTCGGCTCGGTTGATGAATGCATTTCTTAAGTTCGACGCAGGGACGACCTTTGGCCCGCATGCATGCAACACCACCCCGTTTGCGGATTCTATACCTGACGGTTATTCCGTATCCGTTCATAACGTAGTCCGACCGATCCATCCGAGTAGGACTTGCATTCTGTCAGCTTGAAGTCGCGCTGCGGGAATTTACCCGGGAAGCCGGGGATGCCATCGCCTAACAGTACGGGACTAACGCCGATGAAGAGTTCGTCCACCAAATCTTCTTGCAGGAAACTGCGGGCCAATTCGCCTCCACCTCCCAGGTAGATGTCTTTTCCCGGGCGGAGCTTTAGCTTTCTCACGAAGGCTTTCAGAGATCCACTAACCACTTCGAACCCCTCGCGTTTGCCCGGCTTCCATCGCCGGGAAACTACGTAGTTGGCCATGCCCGGCGTGTCGGGCATCTCGCCACTCTTGCGCAATTTCGCCACGGCTGCGGCGGTCTTGCGGCCCATCACGGTGGTGTCGATCCTGGCGAAGAAGTCTGCCATCACCGCTTCGCCTTCTTTGTCTATCACCAGATAATCCATGGCGCCGTTCCGTCGCGCAATATAGCCGTCGATACTGATTCCGAATCCCAGAATGACTTTTCGTGGCATACCGCGATGGTAAATGGACCTTCACTCACCGTCAACATCCTGTGCAGTCGGGCAGCGTTCACCGGCGGCTCCTCTCATGAAGGTCAACACGCTTCTTCCAATTCGGCATCGATCGTGACGCGAATTGCCAGCAATTCTGGCAAACAATCAAGCCGGCGCCTCACATACCGCCCCATTAAGTCGATAAGCCTCTTGTGAGCCAGTTCATGGAGAACGCAACCAGCATTTTCGAGACGGCGGAGACCGCCATGACCGTGGGTCACGTACCAACCGATATGACCATCATCATCGGGCAGGAGGGCGGCATTCGGTTAATTGCAGACTCCGATTGGCCACTAGACAACCTTCAGGCCCATCTCGGCGCCGAGATGGTTTATCGCGTTCGTCAGCAGGATAATTCTCTTCGTCTGGAGGGCCGGGCAGGTTCGCGGACTTGCTTGTTCGAGACCGCAAAGCTCAATGGAGTCGCCCGGAAACTGCTGGCGGGCCGTCCCCAATACGACCTGCTGCCCGGAACTATAGGGCCGCGTCACGAAGGAATTTTGCAGATTCCTCCGGCGGCGTGGGATTAATGTAGAACCCCGAGCCCCATTCAAACCCCGCCACCCGCGTCAGCTTCGGAATAATCTCAATGTGCCAATGATAATGCGGGTTTGAAGACTCCTGCAGCGGCGCCGTATGCATCACGAAGTTGTAAGGAGGCCGCTCAAGCGCCTTATCGACCCGCCGCAGCGTGGACCGCATCACCGAAGCCAGATTTTGCGTCGCCTGCGCTGTCAGCGTTTCTGCGTGCGATTGGTGCAGCTTCGGGATCACCCAAGTCTCAAACGGGAAACGCGGCGCATACGGGCAAGCCACCACAAAATGATCAGTCTCCAACACCAATCGAGTGTTACTGCTTAACTCCTGCCGGATAATATCGCAGTAGACGCACCGCTCTTTGTAGTCGAAGTACTTCTTGGCGCCCTCCAGCTCTTCTAGCACCCGCTTCGGGACAACCGGAAGCGCAATCAGTTGTGAATGGGTGTGCTCCAACGAAGCACCCGCCGACTCTCCATGATTCTTGAAAAACAGCACATAACGCAGCCGGTCGTCTTTCTTCAGGTCCAACACCCGGTCCCGGAACGCCCAAAACAGGTCTTCAATCCGCTTCTCTTCCACATCGCTCAACGTCGCCATATGATCGGGAGTCTCAATGATCACTTCATGGGCCCCAATCCCGCTCATCTTGTCGTAAAGACCGTCCCCTTCCCGCTGCAGTTCCCCCTCCACACGTAGGGCCGGGAACTTATTCGGAACCACCCGGAGCGTCCAACCATCGTTGTTCGGGCCGCCGCTCGGACGATATGCCAGTACCTCCGGAGGTGTCTTCGACTCATGTCCGGGGCAAAACGGGCAAAATCGGCTCCCATGCGGAATCACCTGTTCGCGGGCAAAATCCGCCGGCCGCTTGGCCCGATCCGTGGCGATGATTACCCACCTACCAGTGATGGGGTCTTTTCTTAATTCCGGCAACTGACTCGACGACCTCCGTAGTCATCCGTACGCAAGGGCAAAGGGAAATTATAGCGACCCCGCCGACTGGAATTCATCTTTGGCGAATGCATCCGCGATGTGCGTCACTAGCGGAGGCTTGCCAAATACAATGCTGACGATGTCGAACCGCACGGAAGTCCAGCGCGTTCCAGTGCGTGCCAGGTAAGCTTGGGCGGCGCGGATCAGGTGTGTTTGTTTGTCCTGGTCCACTGCCTCGTCGGGTGTCCCGAACTCTGTGTTGGCGCGGGACTTCACCTCTACAAAGACAAGCACCGAGCCGTCCCAGGCGATGACGTCAATCTCCCCCCTCGACGAGCGCGGGCGGTAGTTCCGGGCCACGATAGTGAATCCCCGCGAGCGCAGATACCGGTGGGCAAGATCTTCACCGCGGCGCCCCTGCGCCAGGTCCGGATCCCACCTTCGCAATCGGCCCCGGTGCCGCAGAAGATCGATTAACTTGTAGATCATCAACTTTGACCGCCTCGAGCCGGAATTCCACCACCTTCCCGCGGACCACGAAGCACAGGTAGTGCTCCCAAAACTTCCGGAACCGGAGATACTGGTTCAGCAGGAACTCGAAACCCAGCCACCTCCAGAATGCTAGTAGCTTTACGTGGACAGATTTCTCAATAAATCGGCAGCGCGAGTAGTACCCGAAGCCGGCATTGTCCGCGCCGAAGTACCGGAATGAGAAACTGTTCAGATGCCAGCGATGCGTGGGGTCGCAGAACGAGCTGAAGTCGGTATAGTGAGGAGTGGCGATAAAGACGGTCCCGCCGTTCCGCAGCAGCCGATGGAACTCCTCCATGCTGCGGATCACGTCAGCCACATGCTCAATCACATGGATCGCCCGAACTTCGTCGAAGGAATTATCCCGGAACGGGTACGGGAAGCGGTCGAGATCGCCTAGGACGTCCGCGCGCGTTCCGGCAATACGATCGATGCCAATCGCACCGGGATATTTATTGATTCCGCACCCAACATCGAGAACCCGCGGCTTCAACGGCGCGGCAGAGCCTTCAGACATCCCTCCAGTGTATCCACGGCGAAATCAGCCTGATCCTTCGTGATCACCAGCGGCGGACACAGCCGGATGGAGTTCTGTCCAGCCCCCAGAATCAGCAGTCCGCGCTCAAACGCATCCAGGACAACTCGGTCGCGAAGCTCCGGAGCTCGTTCTTTAGTCATCTGATCGCGCACAAATTCAACCCCGATCATCAACCCGAGCCCCCGCACGTCCCCGATCATCGGGAATCGCCGAGGCCAGTCGTGCATGCGATCCAGCAGGTACTCGCCTATCCGCGAAGCATTGTCCACCAGTTCCTGTTCGAGCAGTTCGATCGTCGCCAGCGACGCCGCGACTGCAACTGGATTGCCCCCAAACGTCGACGCGTGTTGGCCAGGCTTCCAGTCCATGATTTCAGCGCGCGCCACCATGGCCGAAAGCGGCATACCGCTCGCGATCCCCTTGGCTAGCGCAATGATATCCGGCGTGACGCCGAAATGCTCACAAGCGAACATCTTGCCCGTACGGCCCATTCCCGATTGAATCTCATCCAGGATGAGCAGCATGCCGTGACGCTGCGCCACATCCCGCAGTTCGTCGAAAAACTTCTGCGGCGGCACCATGTAGCCGCCTTCCCCCTGCACCGGCTCGACGAAGATCCCCGCCACCTCCTCGGCCGGCACAATATGCTTGATCAGCGTGTCCTCGATCACCTTCACGCACTCCACGCCGCACGTCTCCGGCCGCTTTCCGTACTCGCACCGGTAGCAATTCGCAAACGGGATATGGTGGACGCCCGGCAGCATCGGACCAAAGTTTTTCTTCTGAATGCTCTTACTGGCGGTGAGCGAGAGAGAACCCATGGTGCGTCCATGGAAACCCCCGAAGAATGCAATGAAATCTTTGCGCCCGGTATGATGACGCGCGAGTTTTAAAGCAGCTTCAATCGCTTCGGTACCCGAGTTGCCGAAGTAAACGCGCCGGGGGACCCCGCCAGGCACAAGCGCGGCCAGCTTTTCGGCCAGATCCACCATATTCTCGTAATAGAAATCGGTGCCCGACATGTGAATCAGCTTCTCGGCCTGTGCGCGGATAGCCTCGACGACGCGAGGATGGCAATGGCCGGTAGCCACCACCGCGATTCCGGCATTGAAGTCCAGGAACCGATTCCCGTCAACGTCTTCGATGACGGCGCCTTCGCCGCGCGCCGCCACCAGCGGATAGCAGCGCGTGTAGGAAGGCGACAACACCGCCTGATCTCTCTCAATGACACGTCGCGCACGAGGTCCGGGTAGAGCCGTGACCAAATGCGGCAAGTCTTGACGAATTTCTTCAATCGTCATGGGACAAACCTCCTGAAAATTGTTAATCGGAAAATCGAAGGAAGGTTCGTCCGAAAATCAGTCGGAGCCGAAAAGAGAAGGACGCGCGTTGGAGGGAACTACGGGTGCCATCGCGACTACAATTCTAGCAGCAAAACACCAGCCTGGGCTATAATCCGGACGGACGTAATCCGGGCGGTACCGGCGGGAAGAATGAAAGTTTTAGTGGTTCTTGGTTTTCTACTATCAATCAGTTCGCTCGCCGCTCAGCCCGCCCCGTCAAAGGAATCCATTCCGCCGCGCACCTGGGATTCTCAAGCGCTGTCAGAATGGGCAACACCCCTCGCTTCAATCGATATCCGCCCGGGCCACTTTTCCGAGGCTGAATATTACCGCGCGCCACTCGACAATTACCGTACATATCCGGTCTATCATCCCGATCGCGAGCCGCCCGGATACTGGGAATCACTCAAAAAGAAAAAGCCAGAGCCGTTGGTCGACCTTGGTACAACAGGTCCCGCTTTCAACTGGATTGCCGCGGGAAAGCGCGTCTGGGACGAAGTGGACGTCCCATTCTTCCGCCTCTTCGACCAGGAATCGATTTCGATGGCAAGGTCTCCGGACTACGTTCGCAAAAACGAACACCATCTGGTCGTAAGGCCAGACGGCACACTGGCGATGTACCGTTGGGTCATCACGCCACGAGGTATCGGACTCAGCATAACCGCACGTTCCTCATGCCACACGCGCTATATGGATGACGGAACCGCAATCGCCGGCCCGGGGCTTCGTCACACAGTCAACGATGCTCTCCTGAACCGTATGGTCGGCGAGTTGATGCGCATTTCCTTCTCCGGAGACCAGCCGCCAATGGCGCTTTATCGTCAATTCGGCGTGCCCTGGATTCGTGACGATATTCACGCGAAGCTAAAGGACATGTCCGGCGAGGACCTCGGACGGCTGTTCGACGCCCAGGTGCCCGGCGTGACCGATCGCCCCAACGGCAGCCCATACTACATCACGAAGATACCCGACCTGATCGGTATTCGCGATCGCAAATATATCGATCACACCGCAACACACCAGCACAGGAGTGCGGGCGATCTAATGCGGTATGCAGCTCTCGTGGAATACAGCGACTCCATGGATTTCGGCAGTCATCGCATGTGGAGCGATGCACAAAGGACGATACACGCCCGCTGGCCGGACGAAGTGCTGTACTCTCTCGCGCAGTACATCTACTCGCTTCAGCCCCCGCCAAACCCAAACCCGCGTGGCGAACTCGCCGCAAAAGGTGAGATGGTTTTCGCGCAGACGGGATGCGCGGGTTGTCATACACCGCCTTTGTACACAAACAACAAACTGACGCTGGCGAAAGGGTTCAAGCCACCGGGCAATCATCCGCTCCGGTCCGACATCATCCCGATTTCGGTTGGAACCGATCCCAGTCTCGCTCTGAAGACCCGGAAAGGAACCGGGCTATATAAAGTGCCGTCTCTCAAGGGTGTCTGGTACCGCGGGCTATACGGCCACGAGGGTGCAATAACGAGTCTGGAGGATTGGCTCGATTCCGCCCGCCTGCGTGAAGATTACGTGCGGTCCGGCTTCAAAGGTGTCGGAGTCAACAGCCACGCAGTTCCCGGCCATGAGTTCGGGCTCAAGCTGTCCGCCGGCGACAAGAAGGCACTCATCGCATTTCTCAAGACCCTCTAGCCGCCATCTGGCAGCCCATTGCTCCAAGGCGGCGCGGCGTTTGCCTTCCGCCATGTCTTCGATCCCGAGATGAATTTCACCGAAGGTGATTACGATGGCGAAAAGGGATTCAGGGTCGGCGGCCTCGAACCAGCGCTCGACTCATAAACTGGGTTTTGGGTTTCACAAACTGTCAGGATGGAACGGCGCCCTTCCGCCCTTGTCACCAGATCTGCACAGGCACGTCGCGCTCGCAGGCATCTTCAGCGGCCAACCGCGCCTTGAGTGGTCCGGAAGAGATGTGTTCATTGTCTGCATGATGCGCCTTCGCGCGTAACCCTAAAAATCACTACAGCAAAAAACGGCAATTCTTGTCATCGGCTCGAATCGCCAAGCCAGGACGCAAAGGTTGAAAAAAAACTACAAAATACGATCCCGCCGATACCGAGAAACAACGCCACAACACTGCTCTGATTTCCTTCTCTTTCCTCTTCTAGCTCTCAACGGGCGGGGAATCCTCGGAGGGATTCCTCTTTTCATCGTGTTCCGCGCACGTTTGGCAACTCGGTGGTACAACACTGGCCGGACCACTTTGCCAATCACTACAGTCGAGCGAAGCCGACTAACCCACCCGCCGGCGCTCAGCAAGCGTTGATGAACCGCTTGTCGTCCCACCAAAATTGCCACTACCGAAAATTGATCAAGAAGAAATGATCGCTTTTCTTGGCGTCCTCTGCGCCTTCGCGAGCCAATGCGCACTTCCCTCGGACCGGCCAAATCGCAACCAACCCAGAACGCCGGTCACAAAAATCGGCAACCAAATCTCCCCTGTTTGCAACACCAATCCCCCAAAATCGCCATAACCCCTGACCCCGCATGCCAAGTTAAACACAGAAAGAAGCCCAATCCTGATCAAAGGGCACTTTCCAGAGGAGCAACAAAATGGCAAGCGCAGCACAAATTGCAGCGAACACAGAAAACGCGAAGCGTCCCCGGACGCTCTCGGAAGAAACAAAAGAATCCCTACGAACCCGAGCCCTCAAACACGGTCTGGCCAGCAAACTCGACGCCAACACCGTCGTCAGACACGAGAACAAAGAAGAATTCGAG
>Ga0105240_10002240_pt1 | contig 31411 bp, 25 predicted proteins | sample KBSC54metaG_FD_80426 | JGI IMG/M metagenome (GOLD analysis project Ga0105240, IMG submission 80426) | Corn rhizosphere microbial communities from Kellogg Biological Station, Michigan, USA - KBS C5-4 metaG | ecosystem: Host-associated > Plants > Roots > Rhizosphere > Soil | place: Michigan, USA... | reverse complement strand
CTGCGAGACGTACCAGGCGCCGAAGTTGGGCGCCCAGTTCGGATGCTCGCTGTAGGCCTCGGGTGCGACGATCCACGACACCTGCGGCAGCGTGCCGGCCGCGATGTCGGCGCGCAGGATGTCGAAGAAGCCGTCGTTCTCGTCGTACATCAGGAAGAACGCGGTCTTGCTCCACACCTCGGGGCAGGACGTCAGCGCGTCCAGCATCTGCGACACGTACCAGGCCCCGTAGTTGGCCGGCCAGTTCGGGTGCTCGGTGTAGGCCTCGGGCGCGACGATCCAGGACACCTGCGGCAGCTTCCCGCCCTGCACGTCCTGCCTGAACTGATCGAACAGCGTGCCACCGGCCGAGACGTTCGTGCCCGTGCGCGCGCCCGCCGCCAGCGGGCTGCCGTCGGGCGCGTTCTGATACTGGTGGAAGTACAGCAGCGAGTTGTCGCCGTAGTTCCCGACGTAGGGCGGGCCCCAGCCCCAGTAGTGCGCGGCGTCCAGCCCCTGGCCCACGTCCTGGTAGATCTTCCAGGAGATGCCGGCGCTCTGCAGGCGCTCGGGGAAGGTGGACCAGCCGTAGCCGGCCTCGGAGTTGTCGAGGACGGGCCCCCCGTTCTGGCCGTCGTTGCCGACCCAGCCCGTCCACATGTGGTAGCGGTTCGGATCGGTCGCGCCCAGGAACGAGCAGTGATACGCGTCGCAGACGGAGAACGCGTCGGCCAGCGCGTAGTGGAAGGGGATGTCGTCGCGGGTCAGGTGCGCCATCGTGGTCGTGCCCTTGGCCGGCACCCACTGGTCGTACTTGCCGGCGTTCCAGGCCTTGTGCGTGTCGGTCCAGCCATGCGGCAGGTCCTCGAGGAACTGCAGGCCCAGGTTCGCGGCGGGCGGGTGGAACGGCATCACGTAACCGCTGCCGTTCGGCTGCTTCCAGACCGCGTCGCCCGACGGCAGCTTCACGGCGTGCGGATCGCCGTACCCGCGCACGCCGCGCATCGTGCCGAAGTAGTGGTCGAACGACCGGTTCTCCTGCATCAGGATGACGATGTGCTCGACGTCGGCGATGGTGCCGGTGCGATGGTGCGCGGGGATGGCCAGCGCTTTGCGAATGCTGGCGGGAAACGCGGCGGCCAGCGCGCCACCGCTCACCAGCTGCAGCCAACTACGACGGTCGGGCTTCAAGGTCATGGAAAACCTCCGAGAGAGGGGTTCTTCGACGCTGCCGACCAGTAACACGCGCGCGAAGTCACCCGCGTTTCTTGCGTCCGACGGTCTCGTAGCGATCCTGCAAACTCCTCGTCTTGTGATCGGTCACGCGTCCGGGCTGGTGTGATCGGTAACGCTGCGGGGGAGCGTGTTTGTGGAGCGAGGTTGCGGCGTTGAAGGTTCGGTCGCTCCGGTCGCGGGGGGAGCGAGGGGAGTGTCCCTCCCGTGCTCAAACACCGCATCGCGCGATTGGGCCGCCCGGTGCTCGGCAGGCGTGCGGCGCGCTCGCGAACTGCGCGCGGGAGGGACACTCCCCTCACTCCCCCCGCGACCTCCACTCCCTCACGCGCCCCCCACGTCGAGGGATCCAGACAGAGATACAAAACGCCGCTCGCGCGATTGGTGCGCCCGGTGCTTGGCCTGCGATACGGCGCGCTCGCGAACCGCGCGCGGGAGGGACACTCCCCCGCCACCTCCGGTTATCTAAGACCCAGTAGACGCACCTCCGATATGCAAAGGCAGGGCGCGAAGCGGGCGGCCATATACCGTTCAAATGGACGCGCAACTTCGAAGTAGCGACTCCGGCTATCTAAGATTCCCCAATAGTCGCGCCTCCGATATGCGGAGGGTGGGGGCAGGACGCGAAGCGGGCAGGGCATCGCTATCGCCCAAGACCGCCACCATCACCCCATCACCGCTTTGTCGCCCGAAGACCGGTGTTCAGCGACTGAACGAGGAAGTTGGGCGGCGAGGGCGCGTCGAGAGGTGACGGGCTTTGCCCGACACCTCTCATCGCGGGAGGGTTTGGGAACCCTCTGAGGGTTCCCATTAGAACTTGGGGTCACCCCGGCGCGCGCAGTTCGCGAGCGCGACCTAACCTTTGCCGAGCACCACGACGCACAATCGCGCAAGCGGTGTTTGAGCACGACGGGGTGACCCCACCTCCTCGCCCCCGCGCCCGAGTGAACGAGCCCCCCGGTCGCCGCCGATCAAAAACGTCAGCGCGTAGACCGCAGCGATCGATAGCGCCGGATCAGCGCGTTCGTGGAGCTGTCGTGCCCGAGCCCCGCATCCGAAGCGGCTTCCAGCTCTGGCGCGATGCGCGCGGCGAGCACCTTTCCCAGCTCGACGCCCCACTGATCGAACGAATCGACGTCCCAGATCACGCCTTGCGTGAACACCACGTGCTCGTACAGCGCCACCAGCTTGCCCAGCGCGGCGGGCGTCAGCTCGTCCAGCAGCAGCGTCGTCGACGGGCGGTTGCCCTCGAACGTCTTGTGCGGCACCAGCCACGCCGGCACGCCCTCCGCCTGCACCTCGGCCGCGGTCTTGCCGAAGGCCAGCGCCTCCGCCTGCGCGAACACGTTCGCCAGCAGCAGGTCGTGGTGGCGGCCCAGCGGGTTCAACGACCGCGCGAAGGCGATGAAGTCGCAAGGGATCAGCTTCGTCCCCTGATGGATCATTTGATAGAACGAGTGCTGCCCGTTCGTGCCCGGCTCGCCCCAGTAGATGGGGCCCGTCTGATAGTCGATCTCGGCGCCGTCCAGCGTGACGTGCTTGCCGTTGCTCTCCATCGTCAGCTGCTGCAGGTACGCCGGAAACCGCTTCAGGTACTGCTCGTAGGGCAGCACCGCCACCGTCTGCGCGTCGAAGAAGTCGTTGTACCAGAGGCCCAGCAGCGCCATCAGCACCGGGATGTTCCGCTCCAGCGGCGCCGTGCGGAAGTGCTCGTCCATCTCGTGAAAGCCCGCCAGCATGGCGCGAAACCCGTCCGGGCCCACGGCCAGCATGGTGGACAGGCCGATCGCCGAGTCCATCGAGTAGCGGCCGCCCACCCAGTCCCAGAACTCGAACATGTTCGCCGTGTCGATCCCGAACTTCGACACCTCGGCCGCGTTCGTCGAGACGGCCACGAAGTGCTTGGCGACCGCCGCCGGATCCTTCAGCGACGCCAGCGCCCAGTCCCGCGCCGTGTGCGCGTTCGTCATCGTCTCCAGCGTGGTGAACGTCTTCGACGAGATGATGAACAGCGTCTCAGCGGCGTCCAGCTCCTGCGTCGCCTCGGCGAAGTCGGTCCCGTCGATGTTCGACACGAACCGGAACGTCAGGTCGCGGGCGCTGGCGTGCCGCAGCGCCTCGTACGCCATCACCGGCCCCAGGTCCGAGCCGCCGATGCCGACGTTGACGACGTTGCGGATCCGCTTGCCGGTGTGCCCCTTCCACGCGCCCGAACGGACGCGATCGCAGAAGGCCGCCATCTTGTCCAGCACGGCGTGCACGCGGGGCACGACGTCCTCACCGTCGACGACGATCGACTTGCCGGCGGGGGTGCGTAGCGCGACGTGCAGCACCGCGCGCTTCTCGGTGACGTTGATCTTGTCCCCGCGGAACATGGCCTCGCGGCGCGCCGGCAGCCCGGCCTGCTCGGCCAGGGCCAGCAGCAGCTTCAGCGTCTCGTCGGTGACCCGGTGCTTCGAGTAGTCGAAGTAGATTCCGGCGGCCTCGAAGGCCAGCCGCTCACCACGCTGGGGGTCCGCCGCGAACAGCTCCCGCAGGTGGGCACCACCAATCTGGGCGTGATGCGCCCGCAGGGCCTTCCAGGCGGGGCGTTCCGTCAGCGGCGTCGGTCGGGATGACATGTCGGTGCGACTCTATCGCTTTCGCACCGGCCGACAACCCCGATCCGGTCTGACAAAAAGCAGCGGCGGGCTGCCCGCAGATGGGGCGCCCGCCGCTCTTCGATCGTTCCGACCGCGTCAGGTCGCGCGACGGCCGCGCACCAGGTGCATCACCGCGCTGATCACCGCCAGGACGATCAGCAGGTGGATGGCGAACGACGACACGTGAAAGATGGTGAAGCCGGCGATCCAGAACAGAGCCAGAACGGCAGCGAGTAGCAAGAACATGATCATCCTCCTTGAACGAGTTGCCGCGCGAGCGGCCGGCGCCTCATCACGATTCGCCGCGAACCCTGCGCATCCATTTCACGACTGACCAGTCCAGCGAAGGGCGTGCCAACGCTGTCGATAGGTGGGGGGCACTGGTTTTCTGCAGTCGTTCCGCGGGCGAAGGCCCGTTCATCGGCCCAGGGGGGTTACGCGTCGGCGGGGACCGCTACCGGCGTGTAACGCGGCTATTGCCAGAACCGTGTCACCGCGAAGTCGTTGTTCGACGCGCTCGCCAACCCGGCCGCCACGGCGCGGACGGACGGGATCCGCTCGTCGGCCTGCAGCACGACGGCGTTCGCCTGGTCGGACCGCGTGCCGCCGGCGACGGCGGTGGTAACGAAGCCGGCCGTGCCGAAGGCGGCGTCCGGCAGGCCGTCGGTGCCGTAGCGGGCGAGCACGAAGTTCGCGCTGGAGCTGCCCCCCTCGTACGCCCACCCGGCCAGCACGATCTTGCCGTCGGCGGCGAGCGCCATCGCCTGCACCTCGTCCCAGTTGGTGGCGCTGACCGGCGTGATGGTCCGGCCGCCCGTCCCGAACGTGGGGTCGGGGACGCCGGCCGCGTCCAGGCGGGCCAGCGCGAAGTCGTGGTTGTCGTGACCCGCGACCAGCAACTTGCCGTCCGCGGCCACCTGCACCGCCCGCGCGGCGCCGATGCTGGAGCCGAGCAGACCCGCGATCTTCCCGTTGCCGGCGGCGCCGAACGTGGGGTTCAGCGCGCCCGCCAGCGTGTAGCGGGCCAGCTGGAAGTCCCCTTCGCCCCCCGCCGCCACCAGCAGCGGCACGCCGGCCACGGTCTGCAGGGCCAGCGCGTAGATCGAGTCCCGGGCGCCGTTCGGCGCGACGCTGGTGACGACCTTGCCCCCGCTGCCGAAGGTGGCGTCCAGCGTGCCATCGGCGCCGTAGCGGGCCAGCGCGAAGTCCACGCCGGTCGTGCTGCTGCCCTGATTGCTGTCGCCGCCCAGCACGATCTTGCCGTCGGGCTGCAGCAGCAGCGCGTACGCCGCGTCGCTGTCGGCGCCGAAGGCGGTGGTGACCTTTCCGGTGCCGCCGCCGAACGCGAGATCGGGCGCGCCGCTGTCGAGATAGCGAGCGACCGCGAAGTCCTGGCCCGAGCCCGCCACCGTCGCGGTCCCGGCCAGCACGATCTTGCCGTCGGGCTGCACCGCCACCGCGTAGGCCGTGTCGGCGCCGCCGGCGAAGTCCGTGGTGACCTTTCCGCCCGTACCGAAGGTCGTGTCCACGGTCCCGTCACGGGAGAGGCGCAACAGCGCGAAGTCGCCCAGCCCCTCGGCCACCCGGCCGGCGACCAGCAGCCGCCCCGAGGCGTCCACGGCCAGGGCGTAGGCGTAGTCGTCGCCGGCGCCGACCGGCACCACGACCTTGCCGCCGCCGAAGCTGGTGTCCAGGCTGCCCGGCGGTCCGTAGATGGTCACCGTCAGGGGCGCGCTGGCCAGCTGGGTGCCCGCGGCCGCCTGGACGACCGCGGGCGTGGGCAGCGAGTGCGCCGCCGCCGCGTCCGCCGCCACGATCAGCGTCGCGGTGGTCTGCCCCGCCGCGATGACGGCGGGGACCAGCGTCGCGCCGGCCGGCAGCCCGACCGCCGCCAGCGTCACCGCGCCGGCGAAGTCCCCCTTGCGAGTCAGGACGACGTCCACGGAGGCGGTGGCGCCCTGGAGCACAGGCAGCCTGTCGGCGGCCAGCGCGATCGTGAACGGGACCTCGGCGGGCGGGACCCCGGCGTCGTCAGCGGGGGGCGGCGTGGCGCCGCCGCCGGAACAGCCGAGGGACGGCGCGAGGGAGAGCGCGGCAGCGATCGCCAGAAGGGGCGCGACGCGGGACAGGACGGGCCGGGAAGGGAAAAGGGGCGAGGTAGTCATCGGAAGAGCTCCTGGTGGTCGGCGAAGGGGCAAGGGACGTGTCGGTCACGCCGCGCGCGGCGGCGCCATCATGGCCAGCTCGCGGGGCGACAGCGCCGCGGCGAAGATGTCCTTCCACTCGTCCATGCGGGCCGGCTCGATGGTCGCGATGATGGCCTTGCTGATGGCGGCCATCGCCCCGTCGTCGACGGCGCCCCAGAAGGCGGCGTTCGCCTCCCGCTCCTCGCGCTCCATGTGGCGAAGCTGATCCGCGATCAGGCCGTGGAAGCGGCGAAGCATCTCGCCGCCCAGCGCCTCGCGCTCGGCGTGGGGCAACGCCGCCAGCCGCTGGCCCATGCACTCGATGTCCAGCGCCGCGTGCTCCAGCTGGGGGTGCGCCGCCTCCAGCTCGGCGGCCAGCTGGGGGGCGATCTCGGCCAGGCGCGGGATGACGTGGCGATCCTCGTGCTCGGCGTGCTCGCGCAGGTAGGTCATGCACAGCACCACCTCGCGCTGGGCGGCGGCGACGTCGTCTTGCGACGCGAAGTCGGTGCGGCCCAGACGCATCGCGGTCTGGAACATGGTGCGGCGCAGGCCCTTGTGGATGGGGGTGAACATGTCGTAGCGGGGCGTCTTCGTCATGGCGGGGTCCTTTCGTCGAGTCGTGAAGGCGGCCGGCGGCGCCATGGCGCGTCGGCGCCGCCAGCCATCGTGCGTTTCGGACGGGACGAAAGTACCGGTCGCCGATCGAGCGCGTTGCTACGTGTTTCTTAGGTGAATCCTAAGAGTTTCCTAAGGGGCCCAAATGCTATGCTGCGCCTGCTCCACATGGTGAACCCGCCCGCCGCTGGAAAGCCGTCTCCCCCGACCGCTGGACCGCTCGCCGCTCTGCCCCCGGACCTGCTGTCCGTGCTGGAGGGGGCGTCCGTGCAGCACCTGGTCACCCGCAGCGCCACGCTGGCGCCGGTCAGCGTCCTGGGTTTCGGCGTGCGCATCGAGCCGGGTACCAGCAACGTGACGGTGTTCGTACCGGCGCGCGTTGCCCCTTTCGCGTTCGAAAATCTGCGGGACAACGGGCAGATGGCGCTGACCGCCGTCAACCCCGTCGACAACCGCGCCGTCCAGATCAAGGGCGTGTGGCTGGGCGAGCGACGGATCGACGAGGACGACCGGGCGTTCCTGCTGCACTACCGCGACGCCCTGTCCAACGTGTTGAACCTGGTCGGGGTGCCGCGATCGCGCTGGCGACAGGTGGCCTGGTCGCCCACGCTGGCGCTGCGCATGGAGGTGCGGGAGGCCTACGTGCAGACGCCCGGTCCCAGCGCCGGCAGGCCGTGCGAGGGCGCCGCGTGATCCCGCTCGAGTCCATCTCCCGCTGCTTCGAGGGGGTCGTTCCGGCGACGCTGTCCACCTGCTCGGCCGACGGCATCCCGAACATCAGCAGCATCAGCCACGTCCAGTACGTCGACGCGCGCCACGTCGCCGTCTCCCGCCAGTTCTTCAACAAGACCACGCGCAACATCCTGGAGAACCCCCAGGCGTCGGTGACGGTGTGGGACCCCGTGACCTTCGAGCTTTACATCCTGACGTTGCGCTACGACCGGTCCGAGACGTCGGGCCCGACGTTCGAGCGCATGGCGACGCGCATCGAGGCCATCGCCTCGCACACGGGGATGACGGGCATCTTCCGCCTGCTGGCGGCCGACGTGTTCGAGGTGGTCTCGATCTACCACCTGACCGCGCACCTGAACCCGCCCGAGGCCAGCGAGGCGCCAGACCCCAGCCTGCCGGACATGTCGCCCGAGCCCGCCGCGCTGCCGCCCGCCCAGCGCGAGGAGCTGTGGGTGCTGCAGCGGATCTCGTCGCGCATGAACGAGGCGCCCGACCTCGAGGCTCTGCTGCAAGAGGTGCTGGACAGCCTGAACGAGGACTTCGGGTTCACGCACGCGAAGGTGCTGCTGGTCGACGAGACGGGGCGCCGCCTGTTCACGGTGGCCAGCCGGGGCTACGAGGAGAGCGGCGTGGGGTCCGAGGTGGTGTTCGGCGAGGGGCTGATCGGCACGGTGGCGCGGGATCGCCGGATCCTGCGCGTGAACCAGATGGAGAGCGGCCTTCGCTACGGCCGCGCCGTGCGCGCCGCGGTGGCCAGCGCGGCCCGGGGGGCGCCGCTGCGCCCGGAGATCCCGCTGCCGGGGCTGGTCGATGCGCAGAGCCATCTGGTGTTGCCGCTGCTGGTGCGGGGGCGCCTGGTGGGCGTGCTGGCGCTGGAGAGCCGGAACCCCGCCGCGTTCGCCACCTGGCACGAGGCGTTCATGGGCATCGTGGCCGATCAGGTCGCCGCCGGCATCGAGCGGCTGGCCGCGTCGGACGCCGAGGATCCGGTGGCGGCGGGGCGGCGCGCCCGGTCGGGCGGCGCGGGCTCAGTGGATCAGAAGACCGCGCCGACCGCGCCGCGACGCCGCGCGTTCGTCTTCTACCAGAACGACGACTGCGTCTTCGTCGACGGCGAGTACCTGATCCGCAACGTCCCGGGACGCATCCTGTGGAAGCTGTTGAAGGCGCACCAGGAGACGGGGCGCAGCGAGTTCACGAACCGCGAGCTGCGGCTGGACCCGGGCCTGGGCTTGCCGTCGCTGCGCGACAATCTGGAGAGCCGCCTGATCTTGCTGCGCCAGCGCCTGGCGCAGAAGTGCCCGGACGTGCGCTTGCCGTCGCGCGGCCGCGGCCGCTTCGCCGTCGAGATCGACGGCGAGCTGGCGCTGACCGAGCGCGCCTCGGCCTGACGTCAGCGCGGCGCCGCCTGGGGGGCCGTCGACACCGACTCGGCGTAGGTGCGCGCCTTCGCCTTCTCGTACGAGGCGGCGATGGCGGTCAGCGCCGCGTCGGGGACGCGGGGCGCCGGCACGTCGTTGCGGATCGCGGGCAGCGAGCGGAGATAGGCGAAGATCGCCTTCAGATCGTCATCGGACTGCAGGGCCAGGTTGGGCCAGGGCATGGGCGGCAGGATGGGCCGGCCGCTGCCCCCCATGTGCCGCCCGGTGCGGACGGCGCGCAGGAACATGTCCTCGGTCCAGGCGCCCAGGCCGGTGTCCGGATCGGGCGTCAGGTTCGCCGCGTAGACGACGCCGAAGGGCAGGCGGAAGCTGGTGAACGTCGGTCCGATCACGCCGTTGTCGTGGCCCGCCAGCGCCGACGCCGGCTCGGGCCCACCCTGCGGATGGCCGGACAGCAGGCGGGTCGAGTCGTGAACGGGCATGCCCACCTCGGGATCGAACTTCATCGGCGTGTGGCAGTCGTTGCAGCCGCCGATGCCGACCAGCATCTGCCCGCGCGCCACCCGCGCTGCCTCGGTCTGGGCGGGCTTGCCGCCGTGGCAGCCGGCGGCGGCCAGCAGCACCAGGGCGGTGGCCAGGGTCGTGAGCTTGCTGTTTCGAATCATGATGATCTCCGTGGTCTTCGGTTGGCGCGTCCGCTTCACCCGAAGCGGCCCGGGGATCACCATGCCTTCACTGGGCGGAGCCCGTTGCTAAATGGTCCTTCCGCGAACCCTAAGAAAACGCTAAGCCGCCCGCGCCCTAGGATGAGCCCTGGCCGCCGTCGCTGGGACGCGGGCCGCGCAGGCCGTGCTTGCGCAACAGCGCCAGCAGGTAGGGCCGGTCCATGCCGGCCACCCGGGCCGCCTGCGAGGCGTTGCCCTTGCTCAGCCTGATCAGGTTGCCGATGTAGTGCTGCTCGAAGGCGGCCACCGCCTCGCTGCGCGCCACCCGATAGGGCAGCACCGCGTCGGTCGTCGCGGGGCCGCGGGCCGCGCCGTCCACGCCGGCGCGCGGACGCAGCTCGCGACCGGGATGCCCGGCCAGGTTCGCGCTGCCGGTCGTCAGCACGCTCTCGATGACGTTGCGTAGCTCGCGGACGTTTCCCTTCCACTCGTGCGAGCGCAGCGCCGCCAACAGCGTGTCCGAGAAGGGGGGCGCGTCGGGGCCCGCCAGCTCGCGGACGAAGTGGGCGATCAGCGGGTCCAGATCCTCGATCCGGTCGCGCAGCGGCGGCAGGCGCAGGCTGACCACGGCCAGCCGAAAGTAGAGATCCGCGCGCAAGCTCCCGTCCGCCGCGCCCGGAAGCAGCTCGCGGTGGGTGGCCGAGATGACCCGCACGTCGGCGTGCAGATCTTCGCTACCCCCGAGGCGGCGGAACGTCTTTCGCTCGAGGGCGCCCAGCAGCGCCGGCTGAACAGCCGGTGGAAGATCGCCGAGCTCGTCGAGGAACAGCGTCCCCCCGCGCGCCAGCTCGAACGCGCCCTGGCGCCGGTCCTCGGCGCCATTGAACGCGCCGCGCTCGTGGCCGAACAGCTGCGACGCCATCAGCGTGGGCGACAGCGCGCCCGCGTCGACCGCGATGAAGGGGCCCCGCGCCCGTGGCCCCAGCGCGTGGATGGCACGGGCCACCAGCTCCTTGCCCGTGCCGGTCTCGCCTTGCAGCAGCGCCGGCGCGCTGGACTGGGCCAGCTTGCGGATCGCTCGCGCCACCCCTTGCATGGCGTGACTGCGGCCGATCAACGCGGGGAACTCCGGGAGGGGGCGCGGCGCCTCCGCGGGCTCGACGGACGCGTCGCGGAAGCACAGCACGGTGCGGCCCAGGCGCAACCGCGCCCCCAGCGGCACCAGCGCCTCGCGGATCTGCAGCTCGCCCAGGAATGTCCCGTTCCGGCTGTCGAGGTCCCGGACCAGGATCCCGTCGGAGCAGTCGACGCGCAGGTGGTGCCGGCTGACGGTGGGATCCGCCAGCACCACCTCGTTCTTTCGCGACGTGCCGACGGTGAACTGGCTGCCGGTCACCTCGCGCACCAGGGTCCGATCCGGTCCCTCGACCACCTGGACCTGCAGGCGCCGGTCGTCACCGGCGCCCCGCTCCGGCGCGCGCGCCCGCCAGAAGGCGGGCTCCCCGTTCGGCAGGACGTCCGTCTCGGCGCCGGAGTATGAGGTCGGGGTCTGCGTCATGCGGATGCGCTCGCCTTCCGGGCGCTGCCCGGCTCGAAGGTCTCCCTGCCGCTACGATGCCCCGGCCATCTCCACGGGAAGATGGTGAGGCGGCCAATCTCTTTCGGTCTGCACGGCCGGGCTTTCGAAGGTCGCCCGGGAAGGGGCGGGACCGGCGCCGTCCGTTCTTAAGCGAGTGCGGCGGAAGACGACGCCGGCCATGCTGCGCCGATTCGAAAGGCGGTGCAACTGGTTTGTCGTCGGAGACGCTCCGATTCCCGCCGGCGCGGTGACTAGCGGGCGCGCTGGCGGCGGTACGTGGCGGGGGCCGTCCCTTCGTGACGCTTGAAGGCCCGGCTGAACGCGGCCTCGCTGCGATAGCCGGCGCGCTCGGCGACGTCGCCCAGCGGAAGGTCGCTCTCCCGCAGCAACTCGGCCGCCTTCGTCATGCGCCATCGGCCGATGTACTCGAGCGGCGGCTGGCCCACCAGCTCGGCGAACCGCGCCGCGAACGCCGAGCGTGACAGGCCCACGGCGCGCGCCAGGCTCTCGACGGTCCACGCCTCGGTCGGTCGGTCGTGCACCAGCTGCAACGCCTTTCCCACCTGCGGATCGCCCAGCGCGCGCAGCCCGCTCTCCCGGCAGTCCGTGCCGAGAATGAACGTGCGCAGCGCCTGCACGAACAGCACGTCCACCAGCCGGCTGACCACCACCGTGCCGCCGGGGCTGCGCGCCGCGCTCTCGGCGATCAGCAGCTGCACCGTCGAGGACAGCCAGGGCGAGGCGTTCGGATTGGACGCGGAGATGTGAATGACGGGCGGCAAGCTCTCGAACAGGGGGAAGCGGCGTGCGGACCCGTAACGAAAGGTGCCGGCGACCAGGCTGGTCTGGGCGCCGCTGCCGCCGAGGTGATGGGGGGTGCCGCTCTGGGCCCCCCGGCAGCTCGCCACGGACAGGGCGTGCACCGGGCTGCCGCGCTGATCGCGCAGCGTATGGCTGTCCCCGTTCGGCAGCAGGGCGACATCGCCTGCCGACAGCACGGTCGCCTGCGCCGGGCGGCCCACCTCCAGCAGGGCGCTGCCCCGCACCACCAGGTACAGGCTGGCGGCGTCCGGCAGCGCCGGAAACTGCAGTCCCCACGGCGCCCCCAGCTCGATGCGGCCGTAGACCAGCGTCGTCATGCGCAGGCTGGCCAGCAGATCGCCCAGGATGTCGGTTGCCCCGGCATCCGGTGGCGTAAGACGATCGGTCAGATTTTCTGGACTCTGTGACATGAAACGTCCATCGACCCCCGAGCATCTCCCTTACCACATCGATGCGGAAGCGCCCGCCCCCGACATCGACCCGAACCAGAACCGGCGGGCCATCATCCGAGAAGTCACTAGGGAGATTCATCATGTCGAACACGAACACCAAGACAATCGACCGGGTCAGGGAGCTGGCGACCCGCAGCGAGCCGTATCTGTACGCCGTGCTGCGCATCGTGGCCGGGGCCCTGTTCGCCTTTCACGGTGCGCAGAAGGTGCTGGGCGTGCTCAGCCAGTTCTCGCCCCAGGTGGGGTCGCAGCTGTGGATCGGCGGCGTCATCGAGCTGGTGGGCGGCGCCCTGATCGCCCTGGGCGTGCTGACCCGCCCCGTCGCCTTTCTGGCCTCGGGACAGATGGCCGTCGCCTACACCCAGTTTCACTGGAAGCTGGCGCTCTCCGGCGGGATGTGGCTGCCGGCGATGAACAAGGGCGAGCTGGCGGTCATCTACTGCTTCCTGTTCCTGTTCTTCGCGGCGCGCGGCAACGGTCCCCTGTCCCTCGGCGCCCGGCGGCCTCTCGTCGCGCGCCAGAGCGCGACGGGGTCGCTGAAGCCGGCCGGCAGCGAAGCTCGCTGACCGGAGAGCGCCCCGGCGGTCCGTCCCGGCCGCGTTGATGCTATCCGAAGGCCGCTGCACTAAAGTCGCGCGCCTTCGCGCGGCCGATGTTCATCGATCTGGGACCCCTGCGCAGGAAGCGCGACTTTCGGCTGCTGTTCATCGGGCAGTTCGTGTCGGTGTTCGGCAGCATGATCACCTACGTCGCGGTCCTTATCAGGTGTACGCGCTGACCGGGTCCAGTCTGATGGTCGGTCTTCTGGGCACCGTGCAGCTGGTGCCGCTGCTGTTGTTCGGGCTGTGGGGTGGGGCGTACGCGGACGCCATGGACCGCCGCCGGCTGCTGATCGGGGCCGAGTCGTTGCTGACCCTGGCGTCACTGGGACTGTCGTTGAACGCGTTCGCCCCGCATCCCAGCGTGACGCTGTTGTTCGCGCTCAGCGCTGCTGCCGGGCTTCTGGCGTTACCGCCGCCAGGCCCACCGGTAACGCGCCCGCGCCGCGGCCGTTCCGGCGGCGTGCCCGCGACCGCCTCGTCCTGGCGCAGTCAAACCGTTTTCCAAATCCGATTGACCCAATTTTCCCGGGCGCTAGAACCTGGGCATGTTCACACCCAACTTCTCGAGCGCAGCCATGTTCCACCGGAAGGAGTTGATGCCGGTCATCAACGCCGATCGTCCGGGCAGCAATCTCAAGCATCCCGCCCCGAAGGGGCCTCGCGTCTTCGCCGATTCGGCCACCCGAGCCGACATCGAGCCCCTCTACAAGGCCGGCATCATCAACGGCATCACCACGAACCCGACCCTGCTGAAGAAGGCGGGCGCGAAGTCGTGGGACCAGGCCAAGGGCATCATGAAGGACCTTTGCGCGATGTTGCGCCCGAACCCCGTCTCGCTCGAGCTGACCGAGCTGACGGAGGAGGCCATGGTGGCGCAGGCGCAGGAGCTGGCGGATCTGGGGGACAACTCGGTGATCAAGGTGCCGATCGGCGGGTACCGCGCCATCAACCCGTCCGCCGATCCTTTCACCGGCCTGCGGGTCATCCGCAAGCTGTGGGAGCGCGGCGTGAAGACGAACACCACGCTGATCTTCAACACGACGCAGGCGCTGTGGGCCGCCAACGCCGGCGCCACGTACGTCAGCCCCTTCCTGGGCCGTCTGGCCGACTACGGCTACAAGCACGACAAGCCCGAGCGCAAGAGCGGCAACTCGCTTTACTTCGTCGAGGACCCGAAGAACGACAAGGGCGATCAGCACATGTACAACACCGAGTACGTCGCCTCGGGCGGCGCGCTGAAGGACGCGGGCGCGCGTCTGATCTTCGAGATCGCGACGGTGTTCGCGAACTACCAGATCACGACGGAGATCCTGGCCGCCAGCTTCCGCAACCCCGTGCAGCTGAGCGAGTGTCTGCTGGCGGGCGCCGACATCCTGACCGTGCCGGCCGCGGTGCTGGCCACGGTGGCCGACCACCCGCTCAGCGACGAAGGCATGAAGGCGTTCGTCGAGGACTCGAAGGCGTTCGGCAAGTAGCCGGCCGGCGGCCTCAGTTGCTCTCCGCGCGCTCCGCGTTGACCCGGGCGCTGTGGCGGGCGATGGCGGCGGCCAGGCGGCTCTCTTCCTGGGCGGGCAGCCCGCGGAACTCGAGCCGCAGCAGGAACCGACCGCCCAGCTTCGCGTCACAGCGAAGCACGGCGGCCGGCAGCTCGCGGTAAACCTCGCCGTCCCAGGTGATGGCGACGTGCACCGCGGTGCCCGGGCTGATCGCCTGCGTCGCGGTCGCGGCCAGGCCGCCCACGCTGATGTCGATCAGCTCTGCGGCCGTCGCCTGGCCGTCGCCGGTCGCCTCGCCGCCGTCGCCGAGCGCCTCGCCGGTCCGGCCGGTGCGGGGGACGAGCTGGGCCGTCCCCTGCGCGCTCACCCGCACGGTGGCGCGCAGTTGGTGGCGCTCGGGCTTCTCGTCGTGGCGCAGCAGCAGCTTGCGGGGCGCATGCGGCGGATCGGCGGCCAGCACGGGGCACCGCACGTTGTAGCGGGCGTCCCGGGTGAAGGTGATGCGCAGCGCGGCGCCGGGCGCGGCGGCGGGAAACGTCGTGTCGGGGCCCGCGATCACGCCGAACCAGGCCTCGTTCACCTCCATGACCTCGCCGCCCGCGACGCCCACCGCCACGTGCGTTCCGGGGACCAGCTCCCGGGTGGTCGACAGCGCCAGGTGATCGGGCACGACGTGAAAGCCCAGGGCGCGCCGCAGCTCGTGCACGCGGCTGAAGACGTCGTCGGCGCCGTCCCGCTCCGAGCGCGCGACACCCGAGGCCGCCGTGGGAGTCTCGCTGGCCAGCAGCTGGGCCGTGGCGCGCTCGAAGGCGTCCAGGTTGCTGCCGATCACCAGCGGGGGCGCGCCGGCGGCGGCGCCCAGCTGCGCCAGCAGGCGGGTTTGCGCCCCCGCCAGCCGCTTCTCCGCCACGAACGCCGCGAAGGCGGCCGTGCCCGCACGTCGTTCCACCAGCCGGGCGCGCCACCGCCCCAGCACGACGAGGGTCGCCACCGCCGCGACGAGCGCGGCGCCGATCCACGCCGTGTCATAGCTGGGCGTGAAGGCCCCGCGAACGGAGTGAAGGAACGAGTCGACGGGCGTCATTCGGGGCGCGTCGATCGATCATACTCCCCGCCGGCGTCTGTTAGACTTTCTTGCCGATGGGGCGGCCCGTAGATGTTCGTGCGGCGCACCCGGGACATGCCGCTGGAAATGGTGTCGGCGCGCTGGCGCTGGCCGTGTCCGTGGTGGCGATGGCCTGCGCTGGTCCGCGCGTGGGCGGCGCGCACGGCGAGGGCGCCGGCAGCGGCGGCCGGACCGGCGCGGGCGGTGGCACCAGCGCCGACGGCCCCGCCGCGGGCCTGACCCGGCGCGTGCGCCGCCTGAGCAACCACGAATACGACGACGTCGTGCGCGACCTGCTGGGCGACACCACCCAGCCGTCGCGCGGCTTCCTGATCGCCGATTCGTTCGCGAACGGCTACGACAACGGCTCGGACGAGCTGGCGGTGCAGTCGGATCAGGTGCTGGACTACCAGCTGGCCGCCGAGTCCCTGGCCGCCACGGCCGTGGCGAACCGCCTGCCGGCGTTGCTGAACGGCTGCGATCCGGCCGCGTCGGGAGACGACGCCTGCCTGGAGGCCTTCCTCGCCTATCTTCCGCCGCGCGCCTTCCGCCGGCCGCTGTCGGCGGACGAGCTGGGTCGCCTGCGAGCGCTGTACACCGCCGGGGCCGGCACGGGCGGCCTCGCGCAGGGGGTGCAGCTGGTGATCGAGGCGCTGCTGCAGTCGCCCGAGTTCCTGTACCGGGAGGAGCTGGGGGCGCCGGACGCCGTCCCCGACGGCTCGGGCCGGGTGACGCTGACGCCGTACGAGGTCGCCTCCGAGCTGTCCTTCATGATCACGGGCTCGATGCCCGACGACGAGCTGTTCATGGCGGTGACCGACGGGCGGTTCGGGGGCCCCGACGACTACCGGCGCGAGGCCCAGCGCCTGATGGCCACGCCCGCCGCCACCGAGAGCACGCGCCGCTTCCTGCACGAGTGGCTGGGCACCGACCGGCTGGCCGACGTGGTGAAGGACCAGAACGTCTATCCCGCGTTTCGCGCCGACCCGAGCAACGGCCTTCCCACCGCGGCCACGTCGATGATGGGCGAGCTGGATCGGGACTTCGTCGCGCTGGTCACCGGCGGCGCGGGTTCGCTGCGGGAGCTGTTCACCAGCAATCAGTCGTACGTCGACGGGCGGCTGGCCGCTCTGTACGGCGTGGACGCCCCGGCGGGGTCGGACTTCGGCGCCGTCACCCTGGCGCCCGACGTGCGCCGGGGGATCCTGACCCGACTGGGCTACCTGACCGTGCACGCCGACCAGGACAGCTCGGGGCCCATCGCGCGGGGCGTGTTCCTGATGAGCAACCTGCTGTGCCTGACGGTGCCGCCGCGGCCGGCCACCGTGCCGTCGGCGCCGTCGGTCAAGGACGCGAACAGCGCCGGCGAGACGACGCGCCAGCGCTTCACGCAGCACCTGTCGGACGACAGCTGCCGCGGCTGCCACAAGATCATCGACGGCTTCGGCTTCGGCTTCGAGTCGTTCGACGGCATCGGGGTCTACCGCACCAGCGAGAACGGAAGCCCGGTGGACGCCACGGGGACCATCGTGGGGACGGGCGACGCCGACGGTCCCTTCGACGGGGTGGCGGACCTGGAGGACCACCTGCTGGCGAGCGCGCGCTTCACCGACTGCTTCGTCCGGCAGACGTATCGCTTCGCCATGGGGCAGATCGAGAGCGACGCGCCCGACGACGTGGCGGCGCTGGCGGCCCTGGCCCAGCGCTTCTCGCCCGACAGTCGCCTGACCGATCCGTTGCTGTCGCTGGTCGGCGCGCCCGCCTTCACCTCGCGCGCCACGGCGGGGGCCTCGCCATGAAGAGGCGGCTGGGGTCGGGGGGCGCGGGCGCGCCGTCGCGCCGCCGGGCGCTGCAGGCGCTGGCGGCCATCCCGTTCGCCGCGCCGCTGGCGCGCGCCTTCGCGGCGGCCGACAGCGGCACGGCCCCGCCCAAGCGGCTGGTCTTGCTGATGCAGAACAACGGCACGCAGCAGGCGAACTTCTGGCCCGACGGGAACCTCAGCTCGCCCATCCTGGACGCGCTGTTCACGGGCGCGGACGGCAGCGACAACGGCCTGCGCGCCAAGGCCAACATCATCAAGGGGATGTCGATCCCCTTCGATCAGAACGGCACCAACGGAAACCAGCACGACATGGGCTTCGCGCGCATGTTCACGGGCGAGCGCCTGCTGTCCAAGGCGGGCTCGCCATGGGGGGGCGGGCCCTCGGTCGATCAGATCCTGGCCAACGACTGGAGCATCGACTCGCTGACCCTGGCGGTGCTGGCCTCGAACTACGAGCCGCACACCAAACCTGGCTTCGATCACCGGCGCTCGTTCTGCTACGTCGGCCCGGCCACGCTGAAGTATCCGCTGGTCGACCCGGTGCGCGTTTACGGCAAGCTGTTCGGCAGCAACGCGGGCGGCTCGTCAGTGGACGTGCGCCAGCGGCTGATGTCACGTCGCAGTGTGCTGGACGCCGTGTACGGCAACCTGGACGAGATCTCCAGGCGGCTGGGCAAGGACGACGGGCACAAGCTGGACTATCACATGACCGCCATCCGCGACGTCGAGCAGCGGCTGTCCACGACGCTGGCGGGCCAGCAGCTGGCCTGTCCCACGACGCCCGCGCGCCCCGCCGACGTGCTGGCCCTGGATCCGGGCGCCGAGAGCACCGTGGACGCCTACGTCCCGCAGCTGGTGAACGACATGATCGATCTGGGGGCGGTGGCGCTCGCCTGCGGCCTGACCCGCGTCGTCACGTTGCAGCTTGGCTTCTGCGGTGGCAAATGGTCCTTCGCGTGGAAGGGGATCAACATGAACTGTCACGACGACGTGGCCCACCTGGACACGTCGGACGAGGGCAGCTCGCCGGAGAACACCATGCGCGTGGTGGCGATGAACACGTTCTATGCCGGCTGCGTGGCGCGCCTGGCCACCGCGCTGGACGCCGTCCCCGAGGCGGGCGGGACCATCCTGGACAGCACGCTGGTGGTTTGGGCGAACGAGGAGGGGCGGGGCGATCACAATCAGGACAACGTGCCGGTGGTGTTGCTGGGGATGGTGGGGCGGGGCATCCCGGCCGGCGGCCGCCTGATCGACAAGGGCAAGCAGCCGTTCAACCGCCTGGGCTGCACCATCCTGAACCTGATGGGCCATCCCGTGGCCGGGTTCGGCGACCAGGCGACGTGCGGATCCTTCGCGGGCCTGCTGTAGGCGAAGAAGTCGGCTGCCGCGCCGGTCGGTCAGTTCATCTTGCTGGTGAACGTCTCGGCGATCAGACGGGCCACGTTCTCGAACAGCGTCTGCATGCTGACCGGCTTCAGGATGCAGACCACGCCGGGCAGCGTCTTCTCCGTGTCGTCCACCCCCGCGCCCGACAGCGCGATGACCGGGACGCGCGACCACGACGCGTTCTGCAGCAGGCGCTGTCGCAGCGTCCATCCGTCCATCACCGGCATGATCAGGTCCATGATGATGACCTTGGGCAGGGCGTCGCTGTGGTCCAGATCCCGCAACGCCTGCGCGCCGTCGCCGGCCGTCGCCACGGTGTAGCCCTCCTTGACGAAGGCCCGCTCCAGCGAACGGCGCACCAGCGCGTTGTCTTCTATGATCAGGACGTCTGCCAAGGCTGGCTATCCCCCCGGAGCGATATCGGCAGGTCGGCTGGAAACATGAGGCGTCAAGAAAATCGCGGTTCTGTCGAAGGCAGCATCGGGTGGACCGGGGGAGAATCATGCGTACGGTGAAGCGGCAGCGCGGCCCCTTGGCGGCCACACGAGTGACGGCGCCCGAGGTGCGGGTGAAGGCCGCGCTTTCGTTGCTGGAAGAGCTGTCGGCCTGTCCACCCGACGTCCCGGAGATCCTGGCCCTGGTCACCAACCGGGTCGTCGATCTGACGGGCGCCAGCGGGGCGATGATCGGCGTCCACGACGGCACGGACCTGGTGTTGCGAACGGCCATGGGCACCGCGGCGTCGCTGCTGGGCCGCCGCGAACCGGCCGCCCAGACGCTGTCGGGGCTGGTGTTCGCCAGTGGCGAACCCCTGATCTGCGCCGACACCAGCAGCGAGGCGCGGATCGCCCCGTCGCGCTTCGAGGGTCTGGACATCGGGTCGCTGATCATCGTGCCGTTCCAGGGCGCCGATCGCAGCCGCGGCGTCGTCATCGTCACCTCGCCGCGGCCGGCCGCGTTCGACTGCGAGGACGTGCAGGTCCTGTCCGTCGTCTGCCGCGCGCTCACCTCCCGGCTCGAGCTGGTCGAGCAGCTGCGCGAGTGCCAGATGCTGCTGACCGAGAACGCCATCGCGCTGGGCACCCTGCGCGAGAGCGAGAACCGCTTCCGCAGCGCCTTCGATCACTCCGGTATCGGGATGGCGCTGATGGCGCTGGACGGCCGCTGGCTGAAGGTGAACCCTGCCCTCTGCCGCACGCTGGGATACGCGCGGCACGAGCTGCTGACGCTGGATCACGAGGCGGCCACCTACCCCGACGATCGCAACATCGAGGCGCCGCTGCTGAGGCGGGCGCTGGCCGGCGAGCTGACCCACTACGAGATCGAGAAGCGCTACGTTCACAAGGCGGGCGCGCTGATCTGGGGGCTGCTGACCGTGTCGGTGGTGTTGAACGCCGACCGTCAGCCCGTCTACCTGATCGCCCAGCTGCAGGACATCACGGCGCGCAAGGCCAGCGAGGAGACGATGCGCGCCCTGGCGGTCCGCGACGACCTGACCGGCGTGTGGAACCGGCGCGAGATGTTCCGGCTGCTGAACGAGGAGTCGTCGCGCGCCGATCGCCACTGCCGGCCGCTGTCGCTCATCATGCTGGACATAGACGCGTTCAAGCTGGTGAACGACACCTATGGTCATCAGGCCGGCGACACCTCGCTGAAGCAGATCGCGCGCACGATCGAGGACAGCGTGCGCGCGTTCGACCGCGTGGCGCGCTACGGCGGCGAGGAGTTCGCGGTGATCCTGCCCGAGACGGTGGGCCTGGACGCCCTGGCGGTGGCCGAGCGCATCCGGGCCCGGGTGGCCTCGCAGCCCATCTCGATCGGCGCGCACAACGGCGTCGAGACGCGCATCCCCATCACCGTCAGCTCGGGCATCGCCACCATGGGGGGCGCCCAGGCGACGTCGGTGGAGGAGATGATCCGCGAGGCTGACGCGAGCCTTTACGTCGCGAAGACGTCCGGGCGAAACCGCTGCGTGGCGGCGGCGTCCGCGTTGCGGGAGAACCGGACCGAGCCGGAGGCTCCCGGCGACCGCACCGAAGTGCTTCCGTCCTGACCGCTTCGCGGCCAGTCGCGCTGGCGCGGCCGGAAGCGGCGAGACGCGGGGGACGAGGAGGCCTGCGGCCGGCGCCGCTGGGCGGCGCCTGCGCGCCGGCCAAACACAGAACGGCCGGCCTGATGCGTGCCTGATTCCGCTTTTGGCGCAGATCCTTTAGCCTCTCACGCCCCATGTCACCCTCTCGAACGCAGGCGGCCGAAGGTCTTCGCAGCGAGGCCTTGCAGGCGGCGCTGGCCACCGCGCTGGCCGGCAACCCCACGCCTCTGGAAGATCTGCTGTGCCGCTACGGCGGCGGCGCCGACCCCCGTCCCAACTTTCGCCTGGCCGCCGCGTTCGGCGCCGAGGCCGAGTCCCGCTCGGCCGTGGTGACGCGCGTGCTGGCGCGGTTCGCGGCGGACGACGCCGCGCCGGACACGGCGCGCGTCTTCCTGCCCATCGCGGCGGCGCATGGCTGGGTGGGCCGGCTGCGCGCCGGCGTCGATCAGGCGCAGGCCTGGGCGGCGCTGGGCGCGCTGGCCGCCGACGAGCGTCCCCCCGTTCGCCTGGGCACGCTGGACGCGCTGGGGCCGTACGTGTTGCGACGGGGGGGCGCCGACGCCCTGCTGGGGGCGGCGGAGGGCTGGCTGGATGATCCGGATCGGGAGACGTCCTTCGGCACGGCGGCGCTGGTGCTGGAGGTGTTCGCGTCGCGCCAGGCCATCAGCGCGTTGGGAGATCCGCGCGCCGCGCTGGCCTACCTGTCGCGCGTCATCGAGGCCGTGGCGACGGCGGCGCGGTCCGCCGAACGCTCGGACGCGCGCCGGCGCTTGCTGCAGGCGCTGCCCCGCGCGGTCGCGGTGGCCGTGGTCGCGTTCGCCGGCGGCGATCGCGGCCCCGCCTGGCTGGAGGAGGAGTGCGCGCGCGCCATGCACCCGGATGTGCGCGCGGCGCTGTCCGAGTCCCTGCAGAAGCTCCGCGGTCAGACCGAGGGGGCGAGCGCCCTGCTGGTCGAGCGGCTGCGCGCGGCCCTGCAGGCCAGCGCCAAGCCGCTGCGCGACCCGACGCGCAAGCGCCCCGGCACCGATCGGGGCCGGGCCTCGCGGCGGGTGAAGTAGGGCCCCCGGCCAGCAGGCGCGTCTGCTCAGCCGCGCTGGTGCAGCTCGATCACGTTGCGGTCGGGGTCGCGCACGAAGATGCCGCGGGCCCGCGGGCCGAACTGGATGGGTCCGCCGCTCAAGGGGACGCCAGCCTCGGCCAGGCGCGCCTGCGCGGCGGCCAGGTCCGGGCACAGCAGCGCGATGTGCGTGATGCCCGGCAGCTTGTCCGGCGTGTCCATCAGGACGTTCGCCGCCTCCGCGCTCTTCGCGTTCAGGATCAGGTTCAGCTCGACGCCCGACGGGTGGTCGAGGATCGCCACCGGTTCGGGGCCGATGGGGCCGGCGGTCTTCGTGAACCCCAGCAGCGCGTAGAACCGCACGGACCGTTCGAGGTCGTGGACGCGAATTCCCACGTGGGCGAGACCGGCGATCGCGACGGGCGATGACATGCGCCGATGATACCCGGGAAGCTGCCCGGGAACCGCGCGCGTCACGCCCGGAGAGGCGCCGGCCCGCGCTCAGGCGGCGTCGGCCAGGCGCGCCCGCACCGGGCGCAGCGTCGAGCCCTCGACGTACGCGGCCAGCGCCGGATCCCGGCGCATCTTCGAGGCGAAGCGGCGCCGCGCGCTGGCCACCCGGCGCTTCACCGTGCCGATGGGCCTCCCGATGTCACGCGCGATGTCGGACAGCGGGCTGTCGTCGATGAACCGGCTCACGAACAGCGCGCGATCCTCCACCGCCGCTTGCATCAAGATGTCCTGCAGGCGTGCCACCGCCTCCCGCGCCTCCAGGTCGGTGTCGGGGCAGGCGTGGTCGGGCAGGTCGCCCGTGGGCGTCAGCGCGATGGCGCGGCGCACGTTCGCGCGCCGGCGCTCGTTCTGGGCGACGCCCAGGCAGATTCCCAGCAAGAACCCCCGCAGGGCCTGCGGCACCCGCAGCTCGGCGATGCGCGAGAAGAAGCGGACGAACACCTCCTGGCACAGGTCCTCGTGGTCGGCGCGTGGACCGAAGTAGCGTCGCAGGAAGCCCATCACCAGCGGCGACAGCAGCACCCAGGCGTGGGTGGCCGCGCCGGGCTCCCGCGCCAGCAGCGCGGCGGCCAGCGCGGCGTCGTCGTCCAGCCGCGTGCGCTGCGCAAGTTTCAGTCGTGGATCGAACGGCGCCGCGGCGTGGGGCACGGGAGCGAGCGTGATCGACACGCCAGGCAGTTCAGCAACAGGCGCGCCAACGGAAAGTTCAACCGTTTCCGCGGAAATGGCCACTGTGATGACCGTTTGTCCCCTCTCGAATGGCACAGGCGGACGTCCGCGGACGTCCGGCGGACACCGGGGCCTGGCCCGGTGAGCCTGACCATCCGTCATCGACAGTCGAGGCCACGGTCCCGGGGGTCGGCGGGCGTCCTGGCCGCCGGCGGCGAGGGATGAAGAAGGCCCCGGTGTCAGCGCTCTCGCACCGCCGGCTGTCCCGCTGGACGGCGATCGTCGCGGTCTACGGCGCCGCCGTCGTCCTTGGCTATCTCGCCGGCGGGTCTATGCTCCGCTCTTCTTCGTCGGCGCCGCCGTCACCGGCCCGGACGGCGCTGGCCCGGGCCCGGGTGGGATGGGTGTTGCGACAGCCGGATGCGCCGGCGCCACCGGCGGCGCGGGCCGACCTGCAGGCGGAGATCGCCATCGCCCAGCAGAGCTGGCCCCCTTCGCTGCGTGGGCTCTTCGAGCTGGTGGCGGCCGTGCAGGGGCTCTCGACGGGCGGACAGCCGGACTGGGCGCGGGCCCAGTCGCGCTGTCAGGCGCTGAAGTGGTCGCAGTGCGACCGGGCGGCGCTGGAGCAGCTGCGCGCCAGGGGCAGGCCATGACGGGGCCACGGGGGCTGTGGATCGTGAAGTTGGTGGTGGGCCCCCTGCTGGGGGCGCTGCTGGCGGCCCGGCTGGGCCAGGTGCGCGCCGGCGCGGGACGCGGCCGCTTCGGCGGCTGGCCGGTCGACCTGTCGGGCCCCGAGGCGAGCGCGCTGCAGCTGGCGCCGGCGCGCGCCGCCGCCAATGCCGCCTGGGCGCTGGGCAGCCCCGACGCCGTGAAGGAGTCGTCCAAGTGGGAGCTGGACCAGCTGGCCCCCACGGAGGTGCCCCGGCGCGTCCAGCTGCTGCTGCGCTTCGGGATCGTCGACACGAACCCCGACGGGCAGGCGGCGATCTTCGGTCAGGTCTGCGCCACCGATCCCAGCACCTGCGCGCACCTGAAGGACGCGACCGAGGGCGAGACCCGGACGCGGCTGGTGGCGCCGGGGAACCGCCTGCCGCCGTTCTTCATCGCCGGTCATCCCCACGTGCCCGGCATGTAGCCGCGGCAGGCGCCGCCCCCCGAAACGAGCGAAGCCGCAGAGCCCCCGGCGAAGCTCTGCGGCCCGTGATCGCTGCGCTTCAGGCCGTCAGTGGCCGGTCGTCAGCGCGGTGACCTCGCCGGGGTTGCTGATGCCCGGGTTGGCGTTCATCCCGTCCATCACGCCGAAGGTCGTGATCTTGCTGCCGTCCGAGTTCCTCATGCCGACGGCGTTCATCAACGTGACGTACAGCTTGTTGATGGGCAGGTTGCCGCCCATCGAGCCGGTGTAGCCGATGCTGCCGCCGCTCTGGCAGGTCGAGGTGCTCTTCCCGGGATCGGGCGTGCCGGTGTCGACGTTGATGACCTGGCCCGTCTTCAGGTAACCGTTCGCGCTGCCGGCGATCATGATGGGCAGGTTGTTCGTGTTGTGGGTGGCCCCGTCGGACAGCTCGGGCAGCCAGGTGGTGGCCGTGTGGTCCAGCAGCGTGCCGTCCCCCTCCCCGATGCTGTCCAGCAGGCCCACCAGCTTGGCGAACTTGCCCGCGTACCAGCTGTCGATCTGCTGGATCATGTCGATCACGCCAGTCACGCCGCACGAGCCGCCCACCGAGAAGTCCCCCGTCCTGTGGGACAGCCCATGGTGGTCGTGCGTGTGCATGATGCCGTCCCAGTTGAAGGTGACGTAGCCGGGGTACAGCATGATGATCGAGCGGTTCGTGTCGCAGATCATGCTGAGCGCGATCAGGTTCAGCATCATGTCGCCGCCCAGCGTGAACGACGTGGCCAGGTTCGCTGCGCCCGTCCCGCTGTTGTTGGTGCCCACGAAGGCGCCCGTGGCGATGGGCCCGGACGGACTGCCGGCCGTGACCCCCGCCTGCGTGATTTTCAGCGGCGGCCCCATCGCCGTCGCGCTGGTGCACGACGAAGGGGTCACCATCGTCCCCGTGCCGCCCATGCCGGTCTCGGTCTGCCGCAGCAGATCCAGCCAGTCCGAGATGCGCTGCTGATCGGCGCTGCTCATCTTCAGGGCCTTGAACCGGTTCAGATCGGCCGTCACCAGATCGATGGCGCTCTTCCCGCGCGCCACGTGGTAGTCGGCCGGGGTCACCGTCCCGCCGCCGCCGCTGGTGGTGCCCATCCCGAACAGGCCCGTCAGCTGGCTGTACACCGTCGTCGGATTGACGGTGGCGGGGAAGGCCGTGCCGGGCGCCGAGAAGGAGATGATCTCCTTGATGCTGGTGCTGGCCGCGCCCACCGACAGGACCAGAGGATCCTTGCCCGCGGGGTTGATCGCCGCCGCGATCGTGTGATCCAGGGACACGGCGGTCGCGTAGCGCTTGTTGTTGGCATCGATGGGCGCGCAGGTCAGCTTCGAGCCGCAGGCCTGATCGTGCGGGTCGATGGTCTGGCCCGAGCCGTACTGGTTCATCGACCGGAACCCGCGGGGCACCGTCAGCTTGGCCACGTAGGGGGCCAGCGGCGCCAGCGTGCCGGCCATCAGATCGGACGCGGTCAGGGGGCCGTTCGTCGTCTTGGGGAACCAGCGGTCGGTCAAGCAGCCGTTGTGCGTGTAGAAGAACACGTTCCGCACCGGGGTGGCGGACGCGGCGCCCCTGGCCTTCTTCTCGTGCAGCGAGCTCAAGAACGGCGTCGCCAGCGCGGCGCCGGCCACGCCTCGAAGAAAGACTCTGCGCTTCATGGCGTCACCTCGGCTCGCATGCGGAAGGAGTCGGTCTGCGTGAGATCCGTGATCAGGTTGGCGATGGTGTAGCCGCCGGCCCCGATCTTGGTGGTGAGGGTGGAGACGGTGCCGCAGTCGTTCGGGTCGCCTTCGCGCTGGTAGGCGTAAGAGACCCACTTGTTCGCGTACTGCTTCTGGGCGCCCGGCGAGGCGGCGATCTTCGCCATCAGCTCGGCCGGGCTGGTCAGGTGCACCATCTGCCCGTCGATGACGGCGTCCACCACCGTGTCGATGGGCGCGCCCGTGGTCGCCTCCTTCGTCTGCCAGGCCCCCGCCGTGTTGTAGGCCTCCATCACGAAGCCGGGCGGGTTGATGTACTGGTGGTGGCACGTCGCGCAGGCCGAGGCCGACGTCTGCTGATCGACCTGCTTGCGGTTGGTGTCGAGATCGGCGGTCGACGGCAGCGGCGTGGTGTCCGCGCCCGGGGGCGGTGAGCCGATGGGCACGGCCAGCACCTGCTTGGTGATGAACGCGCCGCGCAGGATGGGCGACGTGCGGTTGTAGGCCGAGTAGGCGTTCAGGAACGCCAGCCTGGTCAGGAAGCCGGGTCGCTGGCTGCTGTCCAGCGTGACCTCCTTCAGGTCGGTGCCGTAGTCGGAGGCGTTCAGCCCGTAGAGCGGCGCCAGGTTGGCGTTCACGTAGGCCTTGGGGCTGAGCAGCAGATCCTGGAAGGTGCCGCCGCCGAACGTCACCTTGTCGAAGAACGTCAGCGTCTCGTTCTCCATGTCGGGGACCTTGGCCTGACTGAAGGCGGGGAACAGGTTGGGATCCTTGTTCGCCTGATCCCAGCGCGTGTTGGTCCCCATCAGCAGGTAGTACTGGTGAAACGACGCCACCATGTCGTGCGCCTTCGGGTCCTGGATCATGCGCTGGGCCTGGGTCAGGATCTGGGCCGGCGTGGTCAGCTGGTTCTTGTCCGCCGCCGCGTTCAGCGTGTCGTCGGGCGTCGAGCCCCACAGCATGTACGACAGCCGGGAGGCGACCTCGTAGCTCGACAGCGGGAAGTGCCCGGAGCCGTCGGCGGTCCCGGTGATTTCGGCGCGCATGATGAACGAGGGCGAGATGAGGAACATGTAGAGCAGCGCCTGGGCGATCTCGTCGTTGGCGCCGGTGGCGGTGATCTGGGCGCCGTTGCTGACGACCTTGGTGAAGGCGGTCACCTCGTCGTCGGTCAGGGGGCGCCGGAACGCCTTGCGGCCGAAGGCGACGATGGTGTCGTGGAAGCAGGTGGCGCCCGCGCCGGTCGTGGAGGGCGTACACGAGATGAAGTTCTTCTTCAGGGCGGGATCGGCCATGACCTGCGTGGCGATCTGATCGGCGACGGTTTGATGCGCGCTCCAGGCCAGGCTGGTGAGGCTGCCGTCCTGGTCGGTGGCCAGCAACGTCGACGGCGGCACGTTCCCCGACGCGGCGATGCCCGACACGCCCAGCAGGTCGCGAACGGTGCGGTCGTACTGGGCGTTCGTCAGGCGCGGCACCTGGGAGGTGGGCGCGATCCCGGGCGCGCAGTCGGAGGACGGGGTTCCCCCGGGGCCGACGGTGGCGCCGCCGCTTCCCGAGGAGGTTCCGTTGCCGCCGCCCGGGCCGGAGGAGGCGCCGCTGGCCCCGCTGCCGCCGGAGCCCGAAGCTTTTCCGTTCCCGCTGCCATTGCCTGAGCCCGAAGGCTGGCTGCCGCCGGAGCCTTGCGCCGGGCCGTTGTTCTTCGAACCGTCGGGGTTATCCGCGGTCCCTCCAATCGAGCCGGTACAGCCGCTCACGAACACGGCCGCGACGACGGCGCCTGTTCTCCAGTTGCGCATAGCACTCACCTCTCTCGCCGGGGGATTAGCGATCAGGGACAGAAATGGACCGCAGAAAGGGGGGGAGAAGCTCCGTGGTCCAGGCGCTTCGAGTGCCTCGTATCGCACAGGCTACCGTATCTAGCAATACAATTTTCGAACTCACGTTGGCGTGCCACGAGAGCCGATTCCGGTTAATTCAGGAACGAAAAAAACCTGTCGTGACGCGCGAGCACCGCCGCGCATCGAGGCGCCGGTGGTCGAACCCCACCCCGTCCCGGGCCACGACGAATTCGTGAAACGAAGCTTTTTCCCGCGCGCGGAGAGGGGCGCGAAGCGCGCCGCGCCGAGGGAGGGTCCACCGGTCAGCGAGCCATCGCCCGCGTCTCGCCTCGCGGTCCCGTTCGATGGTCGAGTGATAAATTCCGGAAATGTGTGCGCGTCCGGGGGCGGGCCTAGGTCAGGTCGCCCCCGGTCCAGCCAGTCGGGCCTCGAGGCGCGGGAGGCGGTCCCGTCGCTGCCGGGAGACAGCTCGCTCCTCGCACGTGAGAGGCAGCCGCGTGAGGAGCGGGCCCGCGAACAGGTCGTCCGGTCGGGTCCCCAGCACCAGCACCTTGAACACCGGGTTGCCCAGAAACTCCGCCACCGCCGGTTGCCCCGCGCCGGCGGCGATCATCGCTGGCAACTCGTCGCCGACCACGTCCCGCTCCGGTCCGTAGTGCAGCACGTGCAGGCCTGCGTCCTCGCCCGCGCGCGCCAGGTCCGTGAAGTTCACGTCGGCCGTCATGTCCTGGCTGCCGGGCGCGGCGTAAGGATCGTTCGGTCGGGGAACGTAGTCCTGCCATTCGCCGTAGACGCGGAACGGAAAGTCGCCGCGTCGCGCGCCGCGCACCAGTCCCCAGGTGGTGTCGCCATAGTCGATGGTGACGATGAAGCCCGCGCCCAGCGCCCCCGCCAGCTCGCGAATGAAGCGAGCGGCGTGGACGTTCACGTACAGCACCACCCCCGAGCCCTCGGCGGCCAGCGCGACGGCGTACTGGCGGGCGTTGGCGCGCAGGTGCTCGGCCAGCGCGGGAACCGCCGCCACCGGAACATAGGCCTCCTCGAAGGAGAGCCTGCCCAGCAGCGCCTCGGCCTGCGGAGCGGGGAAACGCCACAGCGCCGTCATCACTTGCCCGAAGACCTCGGCGGTCAGGTACAGCTCACCTTCGTCGTTCTCGAACCCGAAGGTCGTCCGCACGACGGCGTCGGCCGCCGCGATCCGCTCGACGAGCCCCTCGCCGCCCATCTGCCGCAGGCTCTCCAGCAGCGACGGTTCCAGGCGCGGTACGACCAGCGCCACCTCCGCTTCGCCGTCGGCGCTCAGCAACACCTTGTGCACGCCGAACGCGTCGGGCACCTCGTTCGTCAGCACCAGACCCTTCAGCCCGTCGGGGAAATCGCGCCGCAGGATCGCGGCCGGCTGGCGCGCGTCCCCCTCTGCCACGATGGCGTCGTCACCCAGCAGGCGGCGCTGCCGCTCGCGCAGGGCGGCTGACGTCTCGTAGATGCGGTACTGCAGCCGCGCCGCGAACAGCTGCCGGCGCTGGCGCGCGGTGGGAGCGAGGGGGGGCGCGCCGGCGTCGCCACCGGCGCCCTGGGCGGCGTCCAGGAAATCGCGGGCCAGGCGGCCATTGCCCGCGCCGAACTCGACGACGGGGAACGCGCTGCTCTCGGTGAGAGCGCCCTGGGCCAACATCGCTTCCCAGCACCGGTACGCCCAGTTCGCCAGCCAGCGGCCGTAGTGCGGGGACATCGACTCCGGGCTGGTGGTGAAGTGGCCCTCGCCGCCGATGGAGACGCCGTGTCCGTAATACCCCCACGCCTCGTCGTGCAGGGCGGCGTCCATGTACGCCTCGAACGTGGGGAACGTCCGCGCGGCCGCCGCCGCCAGCCCCGCGGGCACGGTCAGGCGACCGAACACCTCCGCGTTCGCGACGGGCTGGACCGGGGCCGGCTCCTTCGGCGCAGGACCCAGGCTCGCCAGCGTGCCCTGCTGGGCCTCGGGGACGACGCGGCCGAAGGCGATGCGATTACGGGATCGCCGCAACGCCGCGGCGCCGGGGACCTCGGCCAGCAGCTGGCTCATGTTCCGGTGAGGCCAGTGCGCCAGGCACGCGTCGGCGACGCCCGGGCGCGAGGACTCGGGCAGGCCCGCCTCTGCCAGCAGCTTCAGCAGCCCGTCCCGATCCAGATCATTGATGGCGATGGTGTCGCGCGCGGTCTCCGGCGCGCGGCCGATCTCCGCGGACAGACGGTCGATGAACGTCCGCAAGCTGCGCGCCGCGCGCTCCGCCTGGACCGCGTCCTCACCCGCGGCGCGGCGCGCGCGCAGCTCGAGGAAGCCCAGCTTCTTCTGCAAGGGGATGAGGCGCCACCATCGCTCGCGGGTATCACCGCCGAACGCGACCGGCAGGCGCCCCGCCAGGAAGCGCTTCACCCAGGGGCGATACGCGCGACCGACGCGGGAGCGGCCGAAGTCGTGAATCCACTGCTCGGCCTCGCGCGTTCCCTCGTCCTCCGACCGGCCCAGATCGCGCGCCCGGTAGCGCAGCCCGCGCCGCAGGCCCTCGAAGGCCACCGACGGATTGGAGATCAGCATGGGCAGACCGATCAGCTCACCGTCGATGCTCCAGTCCTCGTAGGCCATCATCTGGATCAGGTACAGCAGCAGCAGGTGGGGGCCGATGCCGGGTTCGCGGTGGCGTATCGTGGTCAGCCGCAGGTCGAAGGAGCCATCGGTCCGGCGCCTCACCACGAAGTCGCCGTCGTTGACGCAGACGTCGGTGATGGCCGTCCCGCCTTCCCGGTCGCGCTCGTAGTGATAGACCAGCGCGGCCACCAGCTCGGCCAGCAGGTCCGCCGTCGGCCCGAGACCCAGCGCGACCACCGCGGGCGCGCCCTTGCCGGCCCGCCGCGTGACGCTGGCGTCGGTCGGCTCTATCTGGACGGCCCCCTGACCGCACGTCAGCGGGTGATGCTGGGGCAGGGCGGCGAACGTCGCGGCGGGGACGTCGCCACCCAGGGTCATGAACGCCCGCGGCTCGACCACGAAGCGGTTCAGGCCGGCCGCCAGGAAGTGGCGCGCGTTCTCGACGGCCAGCCCGGGCAGCGCGCTCTTCGCCCGGCCCCGGCGCCCCGGACCGTCCAGCACCAGCGGCACCTGCAGGACGAAGGGTCCGTCCGGACCGGAGCAGCTGACGTTCCAGGTGAAGACGCCCATGTGGGCCGCGCCCGCGCGCACGGGCCCGACCTGGCTCTGCAGCTCGGGGATCAGGTGCTCGAGCGATTCGAGGGTGATGCGCTCGCGCACCGGGCCGTCGTACAGGCGCGCCGGGTCCGACGTGACCAGGTTGTCCTGCGACCAGCGGCTCGACAGCAAGGAAGAGGGCGCGGGCAGGTCGTCCGATGTCGGCAGATTTCCCATGGACGATCGTCAGTGTCCGCTGGCGCTGGCGCCGCTGGTGGTGCCGCCGCCGCCGCCGCCGGCCGTTCCCTGCTGGCTGCTGGCGGTGCGAATCTTCTCCATCTGCGCGACCTCGTTGGCTGCGCCGGCCGCCGCGGCCGCCTTCGCCGCCAGACGCGCCGATTCGGCCACCCGCGCCGCCGTGGCGTCCGACCAGCCCGCCGGCAAGTAGGGCAACCGGATCACCAGCTTCATGCGCTGGGCCTCGCTGATCGTGATCTCGCGCGAGACGACGG